>Ga0207668_10002915_pt1 | contig 10040 bp, 9 predicted proteins | sample KBSS43metaG_FD_184323 | JGI IMG/M metagenome (GOLD analysis project Ga0207668, IMG submission 184323) | Switchgrass rhizosphere microbial communities from Kellogg Biological Station, Michigan, USA - KBS S4-3 metaG (SPAdes) (version 2) | ecosystem: Host-associated > Plants > Roots > Rhizosphere >... | reverse complement strand
GCCGCGGGCCCACGGAAGTCGCCGCCCACGGCGATAAGGGCGGCCTGCCCCAGTTTGAGTTCCAGCACTGGGGCGGCCAGATCCTCTGGCTGCTGATCCTGTTCGCGATTTTCTACGCGCTGGTCGCCAAGGTGTTCACGCCGCGCATGCGCAAGGTGCTGGACGCCCGTAGCGAGACGATCTCCGGCGCCATCGCCGAAGCGCGTCGCGCCCAGGCCGAGGCCGAGGAGCAGGCGACCCAGGCTCAGGCCGAAATCGCCGACGCTCGCGGCCAGGCCCAGCGCATCGCCGCCGAAGCCCGGGCGAAATCCAAGGCCGAGGCGGATGCGCGGACCGCCAAGGAAGAGGCTGAACTGGCCGGGCTGCTCGGCCAGGCTGAAACCCGCATCCGCGCCGCCCGCGACGAGGCCATGAGCCACGTCGGCGAGATCGCCGCGGACACGGCTCAAGCCATCGTCGCCAAACTCACCACCGCCGCGACGGCGAACGAACTCGCCAACGCGCGCGCGCTGGCCTAGGAGCCGTTATGGAACTCTTTCAGGAAGCGGAATTCTGGGTCGGCGTCGGCGTCGTCATCTTCCTTGGCATCCTTGTCTGGGCGAAGGTGCCGAGCCTGGTCGCCAAGACCCTGGATGACAAATCGGCCGCCATCCAGGCCGAGCTCGACGAGGCCAAGCGCATCCGTACCGAGGCCGAAACCATGCTGGCCCAGCTGAAGGCCGAACGCGCCGAAGCCGAGCGTCACTCGGTCGAGATGATCAAGGCCGCCGAAGACGAGGCCAAGCGCCTTTCGGCCGAAGCCAGCGTCAAGCTTGAGGAACTGGTGGTCCGCCGCAAGGCGATCGCCGAACGCAAGATCGCCCAGGCCGAAGCTCAGGCGCAGGCCGAGATCAAGGCCGCCGCGGTCGACGCCGCCGCGCTGATGGCCGAGAACATCCTGGCCGCCCGCGCCGCCACCGCGACCTCCGACGCCTCGATCGACCTGGCGATCAAGGACATGGCGAGCAAGCTGCAGTAGCGGCGTTCACGACCTTCAAAATACCAAACGGCGCCCGGAGCAATCCAGGCGCCGTTTTTTTTATGCCTCTCCTCGCAGCGCGCGCCCGTTGGGAAGATGAGGGGCCTCAAGGTTCCTTCTCCCTCCAGGGAGAAGGCCTCTCACGCGGGGTCTGTGGGCAATATCGCATGCGGGGAGAGGAACGCCGCTGGCGTTACCGGCGGAAGTACCTGCGGCGCAGCTGCTTGCCCATGCGCCAGCTCTTGGGCAGGAACACTTTCTCGACGCGCAGCACCTGTTGCCAGGCGACGGCAGCGACTTCCGGCTCGCGCCTCAAGAGGCGGCGCAGGGGGAAGATGAAGCGCGGGTGGCGACGCTGGACCTTGATGAACACCCGGCGCAGGCGAAAGGAATTGCGCAGCACCAGGACCAGGCCCGCGAGCGTCACCGGCAGGCCGAGCGGCCCGGGGAGCGGGGCCATCAGCACGCCCAAGATGATCAGCGCGCCGCCCAGGCCCAGCACCAACCACCGAACCATATTGCGCCCGACCTCGGCGATAACGTCGCGGAGGAGCGCTTTGGGCCCATCAAAGAAGGTGGTCACAGTCATAGTCTTTTTGCACGCGCCTCGCCGTCAGGTCGACTCATGGCGCACCTGCAGCATGGGTCCTGATATGGACCTTAAATCCTCAGGGTAAAGGCGCCGTTCCTGACCAATCGTAGGTTCGTGCTTTATTCCGCCGCCCGTGGCTTTTTCGCCGCAGCTTCGTCGGCGGGCGTCCACTTCAAGCGAGGCCGCCGGGCCGCCAGGGTCTCGTCCAGACGCCGCAAGGGTGCATGGAAAGGCGCGCCCTTGAAACGCTCGACATCGCCCTCCTTCGCCGCCTGGGCGAGAAGGCGCAGGGCCTCGCAGAACCGGTCGAGTTCGTCCCGCGATTCGGTTTCCGTCGGCTCGATCAGCATCGCCCCGTGGACCACCAGCGGGAAATACATGGTCATCGGATGGAAGCCCTCGTCGATCATCGCCTTGGCGAAATCGAGGGTGGTGACGCCCGTGCCGTCCAGCCAGCTGTCGTCGAACAGGGCCTCGTGCATGCAGGGACCGTCGAAGGCCGGGGTCATCAGGTCGCTTAAGCGCGCCTTGATATAGTTGGCGTTGAGCACCGCATCCTCGGCCACCTGGCGAAGGCCGTCGGCCCCGTGACTGAGCATGTAGGACAGCGCTCGGACATACATCCCCATCTGGCCATGGAAGGCGCTCATCCGGCCGCAGGCGCCCACGGGATCCTCGTCCAGCGACAGACCATCCTCATGGTGGATAATCCACGGGGCTGGCGCGAACGGCGCAAGGGCGTGCGAGAGCACCACAGGCCCTGCGCCCGGTCCGCCGCCGCCATGGGGCGTAGAGAATGTCTTGTGCAGGTTGATATGCATGGCGTCGACGCCGAGATCGGCGGGGCGGACCCGGCCAACGATGGCGTTGAAGTTCGCGCCGTCGCAATAGAAGTAGGCGCCGGCCGCGTGGGTCAGCTTGGCGATCTCCACCACCTCGCGTTCGAACAGGCCGCAGGTGTTGGGGTTGGTGACCATGATCGCCGCGACGTCGGGGCCAAGCTTGGCGGCGAGGTCGCCGAGGTCGACGCGGCCGTCCGCCGTCTGTGCGATCTCCTCCACCACATAGCCGACGAAGGCGGCGGTGGCGGGGTTGGTGCCGTGGGCGGAGGTCGGCACGAGCACCCGCTTTCTTGCGTCGCCCCTGGCCTCATGGGCGGCGCGGATCGCCAGCAGGCCGCAAAGCTCGCCGTGGGCGCCGGCCTTGGGCGACAACGCTACCGCCGGCATGCCGGTCAGGGTCTTCAGCCAGTGGGCCAGCTGGTCCATCAGGGCGATGGCGCCCTGGACCGTCGACTGCGGCTGCAGGGGATGGATGTCGGCGAAGCCCGGCAGACGGGCCATCTTCTCGTTGAGCCGGGGGTTGTGCTTCATGGTGCACGAGCCGAGCGGATAGAGCGCGAGATCGATGGCGTGGTTCTTCTGGGAAAGCCGCACGTAGTGGCGCAGCGCCTCGGGTTCGGAGAGGCCCGGCAGGCCGATGACATCGGTGCGGACGAGATCGCCCAGGTCCGAGGCGTCGAGCTCGGCTTGCGGGAGATCAACGCCGGTCTTGTCCCAGCCGCCGTGTTCGAAGATCAGCAGCTCGTCCTGAAGAAGGCCGCGTGCGCCCGTCAGGGTGTCGGGCTTGATCTCGACGGCGTGCGGCTGCGTGGGTCGGCCGATGGATTGCATGGTCAAGCGAGCACCCCGTTGAGTTCGGACGCGAAGGTTTCAATATCGGCCGAGGTCACCGTCTCGGTCGCCGCGACGAGCAGGACATCGTACATCCCGGCCTTGGGCGCGAGCCGCGAATAGGGGACGCCGGCGATCACGCCGCGCGCCACCAGGGTCTCGACCACGGCGGCCGCCGGGGCCGGCAGGCGGACGGCGAACTCGTTGAAGTAGCGCTTGGTCAGGATCTCGACTCCGGGCGCCTTGCCCAGCGCCTGCGCCAATTTGCGCGCCTTGGCGTGGTTGATCGCCGCCAGCTGGCGAAGGCCGGTCTGGCCCAGCAGCGACATGTGGATGGTGAAGGCCAGGGCGCAGAGGCCCGAGTTGGTGCAGATGTTCGAGGTCGCCTTGTCGCGCCGGATGTGCTGCTCGCGGGTCGAAAGGGTCAGGACGAAACCGCGCCGGCCGTCGGCGTCCACCGTCTCGCCGCACAGGCGCCCCGGCATCTGCCGGACATATTTTTCGCGCGTGGCGAAGAGGCCGACGTAGGGTCCGCCGAAATTGAGGCCATTGCCGATCGACTGGCCCTCGCAGACGACAATGTCCGCGCCCATCGATCCCGGCGACTTCAGAAGGCCCAGGGATACGGTTTCGGTGACAACGACGATCAGCAGGGCGCCGGCGGCCTGCGCGGCCTCGGCGATCTTCGTCACGTCCGTCGCTTCGCCAAAGACGTTCGGCGTCTGGACGACGACGCAGGCCGTGTCCGCGTCGATCGCTCCGATCACGTCCGCCTCGGCGTCGAGCGCGGCCGGCTGTTCGATCAGGTCGACGCCGGCGACATGGGTCGAGGTGCGGATGGTCGAGGAATAGTGGGGGTGCAGGCCGCCCGACAGGACCGCCTTCTTCCGGCGCGTGACGCGGGTCGCCATCATCACCGCCTCGGCGGCGCCCGTGGAGCCGTCGTACATCGAGGCGTTCGCGACCTCCATGCCGGTCAGGGCGGCGACCTGGGTCTGGAATTCGTAGAGGTACTGCAGCGTGCCCTGCGCGATCTCCGGCTGATAGGGCGTGTAGCTGGTCAAGAACTCAGAGCGCTGGATGATGTGGTCGACGCTCGCCGGCACATGGTGGCGATAGGCGCCGGCGCCGCAGAAGAAAGGCCCCTGCCCTGCCGCCCGATTGCGCGCCGCCAAGGCGCCGAGTTCGCGTTCGACCTCGAGCTCCCCGGCATGGAGCGGCAGGTCGACGAGGCCGGTGCGGCGCGCGGAGGCCGGCACGTCGACGAAGAGATCATCGACCGAACCGGCGCCGATCACGGCGAGCATGTCCTGACGGTCGGCGGGCGTGAGCGGCAGGTAACGCATGGCTAGAGCGTCCTCAGGAAGGCTTCATAGGCGTCGCGGTCCATCAGGGCGTCGACCTGGGCGGGATCGGCGATCTTGACCTTGGCGAACCAGCCGGCGGCTTCGGGGCTGGCGTTGACGGTCTCAGGTTCACTGGCCAGGGCCTCGTTGACCTCGACGACCTCGCCGCTGATCGGCGCATAGACGTCCGAGGCGGCCTTGACGCTCTCGACCACGGCGAAGCCTTCGCCCTGCTTGGCCTTTTGGCCGACGGTCGGGGTCTCGACGAACACCACGTCGCCGAGCTGCTCGGCTGCGTAGGCGGTGATGCCGACCGTGGCGACGTCGCCTGCGACCTCGACCCATTCGTGATCTTTGGTGAAGCGCATCAGACGGTCTCCAGGATTTTTCGGACGTAACGGTGGGGAACAAAGGGCAAGGCCGTGACCTCGGCGGCTTGGCTGCGGCCCCGGACGATGACGGATAGCTTCGTGCCCGGATCGGACAGGGCCGGCGGGACAAAGCCCATGGCGATGGGGCGGTTCAGGGTCGGCGAAAAGCCGCCGGACGTGACCTTGCCGACGACGGCGCCAGAAGCGTCCGCGATCTCGGCCCCTTCGCGCGCGGGCGCGCCTTCGATCAGCAGGGCGACGCGCAGGCGGGTCGGACCCTCCACAAGCTCGCGCTCGATCCGCGCGACGCCGGGGAAGTTGGCTTCGCGGCGGCGGCGCTTGGAGATGGCGAAGGCAAGGTTGGCCTCGACGGGGCTGACGCTTTCGTCGGCGTCGTGACCGTAGAGCGGCAGGCCGGCTTCGAGGCGAAGGCTGTCGCGCGCGCCCAGGCCGATCGGCTTGACGCGCTCGTCGGCCAGGAGGCGATTCCAGAAATCGAGGGCAATGGCGGCCGGCACGAGGATCTCGAACCCGTCCTCGCCGGTATAACCCGACCGGGCGGCGACGACGCCGTGGCCTTCATAGTCGAACCGGCGAAAGTGCATGAAGGTCAGGAAGGCGGCGTCGGGAAGCATCGCCGCGACCACCTCGATGGCCTTGGGTCCCTGCACCGCGATCAGGGCCCGGTCGTCGACGCGGCGCAGCGTCGCCTTGCCGGCGGCGGCCTTTTCGAAGAGGGCGAAGTCGGCTTCCTTGCCGCCGGCATTGACCACGATATAGAGCGCGCCTTGCCGATCGGGCCGGAACGGGCGGCCGATCATCAGGTCGTCGATCATGCCGCCGTCCTTGTTCAGCAGCACCGAATAACGGATTTGCCCCGGCTTCAGCCCGGCGATGTCCCCGGGGACCAGGGCTTCGACGATCGCGGCGATTGCGGCATGATCCGCGTCCGGATCACCCGACGGTTCGGTCAGCTCCAAGAAGCAGGGCCCCATGTGCGAGACGTCGAAGGCGCCGGCGCTGTCGCGGGTCCAGCGGTGCTCGGCCATGATGCCGTCGGCGTACTGCACCGGCATTTCATAGCCGCCGAACTCGACCAGGCGCGCGCCGGGGCTCGCGGCATGGGCCGGATGCAGGACGGTGAATTTCAGGTCTTCAGCCATAAGGCTCCCGGGACTTGGCGCACCGGGCCAGCCGCCCGGAAGATGCGCCCCCGCTGTCCCTGAGCCTGAGAGATTCCGAACCCCGCCGGGGTCCTTGCTCCTTCGGCGAACGGGCGAACCGGCCCGTTACTTTCCAGCGTGTCTAGGCCCGCGCGGTCCTTTTGCCTGAGCGTTTCCGGGGCGGTTGCGCCTTCGGCTCCGGGAGCGAATCCCGGCATCTCCCGCGTGGGTTGGCCCGAACCTGTGCGGGCGCAGCATCAGAGTCAAGCGCGGCAAGCGCCAACTCACAGCTTTGTCGCAGGCGCCTAAGACCGCGGCTATTGCACCGGGCGCCGAAGTCGGCCCCAAAAGCGGGGCTGAACTGGCCCAACCCGTTGCGCCCGCGAGGGCGAGGATGGTGTCTCACGTTCCTTCTCCCGCAGGGGAGAAGGAACCTACAGGGCCGGCGCGGACAGCGTCTCATGTCGCGGCTGAATCAGCTCTCGCAGATGCGCAATCGTCGCCCTGCACTCGCATGATCGGCGTTCCAGTCCGTCGCGATCGACGATCTCGACCTTGCCGCGCCCTTGGCGGATCAGGCCTTCCGCCTCGAGCTGGCCCGCTATGGCCGTCACCGTCGTGCGCTGGACACTGAGCATGGCGGCGAGAAATTCCTGGGTTAGCGGGATGATCGGGCCGCACCCCGAGGCATCGGCGCAATCGAGCAGCCATCGGGCCAGGCGCTGGTCGGTATGGTGCAGGCTGTTGCACGCCAAGGTCTGGCGCCCCTCGGCGAGCTGCAGTTCGATATTGCTCTGGATGGCGATGCGGAAGGTCTTGCTGTCGTCATACGCGCTGCGGTAACGCGACGCTGGCGCCATCCACGCCAGGCCAGGCACCTGCACCACGGCGCGCGAGAAGATGACGCCGCTGCCGCAGGCCTCGACGAACCCGACGCCGCTGTCGCGGCCGGCCATCGAGGTCTCCGACATGGCGCCGGAGATCATGACGCTGATGATCGAGACGAGCCCGTTTTCTGGAAAGTACACCCGGTCGACGCGATCCTCGGGCTCATAGAGCGACAGGCCGCTTTCAAGGCGCACGGGCTCCAGGTCGCGCCGCAGGAGTTCGAAGTCTGCTTCCGCAAGCTGCTGGAGGAGATAGTTCTGCGGCCGCTGGGACATTGGCCTTCCTTTCGGTCCCCAGGATTCGAGGCCTGGAGGAACAGAGAGCCTAACACGGTCCGCTCAGGAACACTCCATGTCGGCGATCGACGGCGCGCGTACGCCAGTCGACTCTAACTACATCCGCTCCGGCGTTTCGATGCCCAATAGATCGAGCGCGGTTTCCAACTGGGCCAGGGCCGTCTGCGACAGGGCGAGCCGGGAGGCCTTTATCGCCGGATCATCGGCCGCCAACACCGGGCAGGCGGCGTAGAATTTTGAATAGGCTTGGGCCAGGCGGTAGGCGTGTTCGGCGACGAAGTGCGGGGCGCTCTTGTCGTAGGCCTCGGTCACCGCCGCGTCGAAGGCGTCGAGGGTCAAGGCGAGGTCGCGCTCGGCCGGCTCGGCGATGAGGATCACCCCCGCCCGCGCGCCCTCGGCGCGGCGCAGCAGCGATTTGATGCGGACGGCTTGGTAGAGGAGGTAGGGGCCGGTCTTCCCCTCGAAGCTGGTGAAGGCGTCAAGGTCGAAGACATAGGAGGTGCCGCGGAAGTTCTGCAGATCGGCGAACTTCAAGGCCGCCACCGCGACCTTGCGCGCCGTCTCTTCGAACGCCTCAGGCGACAGCTCGGCGCCAAGGCCGGCCTCATGCAGCCGAGCGGTGGCTTTTTCCACCGTCATGCCGATCAGGTCGGCCAGCTTGAGGACCCCGCCTTCACGGGTCTTGAACGGTTTGCCGTCCGGCCCGTTCATCGTGCCGAAGCCGATGTGGATCAGGCTGCCCTCCGCCGCATAGCCGGCCAGATAGGCGGCCCGGAACACCTGCTCGAAGTGGTTCGCCTGCCGCTGGTCGACGCAATAGAGCATCAGTTGCGGGTCAAGGCTCTGGCGGCGGTCGAGAATGGTGGCGAGGTCGGTGGTGCCGTACATGGCCGAGCCTTCGCTGGAGACCACCAGCAACGGGTCGGGATAGGGCGCGACGATCACGCTGCCGTCTTCCAGCTTCTTCTTGGTGGTCTCGCCGGGCTTGGCGACATGCACCACTCGCGCGCCCTGGTCGTCGGCCAGCAAGCCCTTCTGCTCCAGGTCCTGGACCATGCCGGGGATCAGGGGATCAGCGTCGCTCTCGCCTTTCCACAGGTCGAAATCGACGCCCAGGGCGTGGAACTCGCGGGCGAGCGTCGGCTGCGTCACGGCGACGAAGACCCGCCACAGGGTGCGATAGGCGGCCCGCCCGGCTTGCAGTTGGGCCGTGGCCTGGCGGGCGCGTTCGCGGAAAGCTGGATCCTGCTTGGCCTTGGCGGCGGCGGCCGGATAGGCCCGTTCCAGGGTTTCAAGACTGACCTGTTCGCGAAAGGCGACCTCCGCCTGCGCCTCGTCGCCGCCGGTTTCGATCCATTCCAGGGTCTTGGCGACAATCGGGTTTTCATCGCTCAGCGCGACGATCAACAGCCCCATTTGGAAGCCCCAATCGCCGAAGTGGGCGTCGCCCGTCACCGTGTCGCCGCGGAACCGGTAGATGCGCTTGAGGCTCTCGCCGATGATCGACGACCGCAGATGCCCGACGTGCATCGCCTTGGCGACGTTCGGTCCGCCGTAGTCGATCACCACGCGACGCGGATCGGCGACCGGTGAGGCGCCATGGCGTGCGTCGGCGGCGATCTCGCCGGCGCGCGCCGCGATGGCGTCGTCGGTGAGCTTAAGGTTGATGAAGCCCGGTCCGGCGATCTCTGCGGCGGCGAGCGCCGGATGGCCGGACAGATGGCCCAGGATTTCAGCGGCGATCTCGCGCGGCGGCCGGCCGGCGGCCTTGGCTGCGGCGAGCGCGCCGTTGCACTGGAAATCGGCGAGGTCGGGACGGTCGGAGGCGGTGACCCGGCCGAGTTGGGCGGGCAGGCCGGCCGCGACGAAGGCGGCCTGGACCGCTTCGCTGAGGACCGTTTTCAGATCGCTCATTTCGCGGCGGGCGCGCCCTGGGCCTGCTGGCCGGCGTTGACGACGAAGCGGGTGCCCAGGCGGTTGAACTCCGCCATCTGCGGGGTGACGTCGAGCCCAACGAGCACCTCGAAGTTCTGGCCCGAAACCTTGTCGTTGGCGCGCGGAATGACGATCTGCGCGACCCGCTGATAGACCAGGGTGCGATCGGCGCCCTCCGGGAACACAGCCGAGACGCTGAACTGCTCCTTACCGAGGACACTGCGGTTGCGATCGGTCACCGCGACCCAGTAGCCGAAGGTCTTTTCGTTGGCCGTCGCTTGCGGGCCCTTGCCCGCCGCGAAGGTGATGTTGATGTCGACCGTGATGGGCTCGCCGTCCTTGTAGCGGCAGGTCGCCACCAGGCCCTGGATTTCACCGGAATAGGCGACCGCGCTGGAAGCCTGGCGGCCGCCTGCAAACTCGATGGTCCGGGCCGCGTCATAGAGCACCTTGACGTAGGGGCACGGCCCTGCGTTCGCCAGTTCCGGCACCGGCAGCTCGCCCTCCGCCCGCTTGCGGTCGAACTGTTTCTGCTGCGCCTCGCGCGTCTCGCGGTCCTGATCTTCGCGCTGACGGTCGCGCTGACTGCCGATCTGGGCCTGGGCGGCCGAGCCGGCGGCGCCGGCGATGCAGAGCGCGATAAGGGATGAACGGATCAGGCGCATGAATCTTTGTGCTCTAGGGGCCGCGGGGCGGCGGCTTTGGCTCGCATAGGGTCTGATAAAGGCATCCGCGTGACCTCGCAATGCGCTGCGCCG
>Ga0207668_10002913_pt1 | contig 10043 bp, 9 predicted proteins | sample KBSS43metaG_FD_184323 | JGI IMG/M metagenome (GOLD analysis project Ga0207668, IMG submission 184323) | Switchgrass rhizosphere microbial communities from Kellogg Biological Station, Michigan, USA - KBS S4-3 metaG (SPAdes) (version 2) | ecosystem: Host-associated > Plants > Roots > Rhizosphere >... | reverse complement strand
AAGGTCACAACCTGACCGGTGTGCTCACCGGGATCTCCGCCAACCAGTACGACATGGGTGTCGCGGGTTTCGTCATGACCGAGGATCGCAAGAAGAGCGCCGACTTCGTCAAGCCGATCACCTGGGGCTTCACCGCGGTGATGACCAGAACCGACTCGAGGGCGGCCGCGCTGACCGACTTCGCCGGCAAGAAGGTCGGCGTCGTCTCGGGCGCCGTACAGGAGTCGTTCGCCAAAGCCAATATGCCAGGTATCTCGCTGACCGCCTTCCATGATCGGCCCGCGGCGATCGCGCAGCTCCTGTCCGGCGGGATCGACGGGTTCGTCGTCGGTGGCTCCCAAGCGGAGGAGTACATCAAAAAAGAGAACACTCTCAAGATCGCCGTTCAGGCGGACAACCCTGACGGCACGTCACTTCCGGTCAAGAAGGGCAACACCGCACTGGTCAACGCGCTCGACACCAAGTTCGACGAACTGGTCGCCGACGGCACCTTCATGAAGCTCTACGAAAAGTGGTTCAAGACGCTCCCGCTCTCTCCCAAGATCGTGAAGTTCCGCCCCGGACTCGCTAACGCGGTCAAGAGCGGCGCCACCAACTGACCGGGGCTTCTAACCAGTCGATGATCGCCGGGCTCTCCGCTCCGAGAGCCCGGCGCCTGCCTTCGAGCCGGTTCGGGCGTGGCGGGCGCGTGCCGCGTTGCCGCTGTCGGATCAGGTGGGATCCTCGGCGGGCAGGGTCACCGTCACCACCAGGCCGCCCCCGTCGTGCGGCCGGGCCGAGACCGCTCCGCCGTGAGCCCCGGCGACCGCCCGTACGATCGACAAGCCGAGGCCGAACCCGCGCCCGGCAGCCCGGTCCCGGCGCAGCCGCCGGAACGGCTCGAAGATCGTCTCCGTCTCGTACGGCGCCACCACCGGCCCGGTGTTCGTCACCTCCAGCTCCACCTGATCCCCTGCCCGCCCGGTACGCACCGACAACCAGCCGCCCGCCGGGAGGTTGTGCCGCACCGCGTTCTCCACCAGGTTCTGCGTCAACCGTTCCAGCAGCACCGGATCGCCGGCGGTCGGCGCCGGGGCCAACTCCCGGCGGACCGCGACCGGGGCACCGCCGGTCGACAGGTCCAGCACGTGCGCAGCGACCTTCGCCAGGTCCACCGGGGTATGTTCGGCAACCGCGTTCTCCGAGTCGGCGAGGGTGAGCAGCCCATCGATCAACCGTTCATGCCGTTCGTTGACGGCCAGCAGGTTCTCGCCCAGCTGCTGCAGCGCGGGCGTGGTGTCAGCGCGGGTCACCGCTACTTCCAGCAGGGCACGGTTCACCGTCAGCGGAGTGCGCAGCTCGTGTGAGGCGTTCGCCACGAACCGGCGCTGACCGTCGAACGAGCGGTCCAGCCGCTCCAGCATCAGGTCGAAGGTGTCAGCCAGTTCCCGGACCTCGTCGGCCGGCCCGTGCAGGGCGATCCGCTCGTGCAGCCCCCGGCCGGCCCCGTCCGCCCCGGCGATCCGGCGGGCGGTCGCGGTGATCAGCTGCAGCGGCCGAAGCGCCCGACCGGCGATCAACCACCCGGCCGTCACCGCCACCACCGACACCAGCAGCAGTGCCACCCCGCCCTGAGTGAGCAGCGAATCCAAGGCATCTGCCCGGACCGCTCGCTGCGCATTCTGAACGAGCGACTTTACCTGCGACGCATCCGTAGGAGTGCCCGGTGCGACGGCCTCCATGTACAGCTCCGGTTCGTCCGGCGTCTCCGGCATCCGCTGGTTCACCAGGACGTAGGTGACCGCCAGCAGGATCGTCCCGGCCAGCAGGAACAGCCCTCCGTAGACCACGGTCAGCCGGGCCCGCAGGGTCAGCCGGTTCCGCAGGGTCGGCCAGCCCCGCTGCGACGGCCGCGGCCGTGCGGTCCTGGCGGTCACGGGATCTGGTAGCCCACGCCGGGCACCGTCTGGATCAGCGGCGGGTCGCCGAGCTTGCGCCTCAGCTTCATCATCGTCACCCGCACCACAGCGGTGAACGGGTCGGTGTGCTCGTCCCAGGCCCGCTCCAGCAGATCCTCGGCGGAGAGCACTGACCCGTCGGCCCGCAACAGCTCGGCCAGGACGGCGAACTCCTTGCGGGACAGCGACACGTACCGCTCGTCGCGGTACACCTCACGGCGGGCCGGATCGAGAACCACCCCGGCCCGGGCCAGCTTCGGCGGCAGCGGATGGCCGCGTCGCACCAGCACCTGCACCCGTGCCGAAAGCTCCACCATCGCGAACGGCTTGACCAGGTAGTCGTCCGCGCCGAGGCGCAGCCCGGCGACCCGGTCGCGCACCGCGGCCGCCGCGGTCAGCATCAACACCCGGGTGCCGCTGCCGCTGTCCACCACCGCACGGCACACGTCGTCGCCGTGCACCACTGGCAGGTCCCGGTCCAGCACCAGCACGTCGTAGGCGTTGGTACCGAGCCGCTCCAGCGCCGCGTCCCCGTCGTTGACGACGTCAACGGCGAACGCGTCCCGCCGCAGCCATTCGGCGATCGCGTCCGCCAGCAGGGTCTCGTCCTCGGCCACCAGCACTCGCACCGGTCCATGATGCCGCACGGTCCCGTTACGCCCGCGTTAACGCCATCGGTTACGCACGGTTAACCGCTCAAACCGTCTACTCGTCCCCGGAGCCGGCGGTCCGCGCCGGCCGGCGAAGGGAACAACCATCATGCGACGCCACCAGGTACGCCTCCTGCTCGCCGTACCGTTCAGCCTCGTCCTGGCCGTCTCCGGCTGTGCCGGGGCCGCCGGTGGAGGCGCAGCGCCGCCGACCACAGGCGGAACGGGCAGCGCCGACGGCCTCACCTACCACGAGCGGTTGGTGCACTACACAAAGTGCATGCGGGACAACGGCGTGAAGATGGACGATCCCGTACTGGACGCCGATGGCGGCGGCGGAGTAACGATCCGGGACGATGCGGATGCCGACCCGGCCAAGCGCAGAGCGGCGGGTGCCAAGTGCGATCCGCTACTGGGTGGTGGCGACGGCGAGTCGAAACAGGCGGACCCCGCGGACGTCGAGGCGCTGCGTAAGTGGGCCAAGTGCCTACGGGAGAACGGACTGTCCGACTACCCCGATCCGGGACCCGACGGGTCGATCGCGCAGAAGGCGCTCGACCAGAACGATCCTGCCGTCAGCGCCGCCATGGCGGCCTGCGACAAGGTGCGGAGAAGCCCGGACGGCGGCCGGTGAGCAGCCCTGCCACCAAGGCTCCGACCAGGTTCCGGCGCCGCCGCGGCCTGCGGATCACCGCCCTGGCCGTCGCCGGCACCGTCGCCGCCGGCGCGGTAGCGGCCGCTACCGCCGGTTTCGGGTTCACCGGCGCGACGGGTGGCGCGAAAGCGGGCATCCTGCCGCCGGCGACCGCGACGGTCGACCGGCAGACCCTCATCGACAGCAGGAGCGTCGCAGGGTCACTGGGCTACGGGCCGGGGCGCACCGGCCTGGCCGGGGGTGCCGGCACCCTCACCACCCTCGCGCCGGTCGGTGCCACCATCAGCCGGGGCGGGACGCTGTACACGTTGAACAACGAGAAGGTGGTGCTGCTCTACGGCGGTCTGCCCGCCTTCCGGACCTTGGAGCCAGGGGTGACCGGCCCGGACGTCAAGCAGTTCGAGGGAAACCTGAGCAAACTCGGCTATACCGGCTTCACCGTGGACGAGAAGTTCACCGGGTCCACCGCTGGGGTGGTCCGGAAGTGGCAGGGGGATCTCGGCCTGCCGAAGACCGGCCAGGTCGAGCAGGGGAGGATCAGCTACGCCGATGGAGCAGTACGCATCGAGAGTCACCGGGCCAAGGTCGGTGACCTGCTGCAGGCCGGCGGACCGGTACTGATCACCACGGGCACCAAACGGATGGTCACCGCCGAGCTCAAGATCACCGACCGGCGGATGGCCAAAGTGGACGGCAAGGTCACCGTCACCCTGCCGGACCACACCAATGTCCCCGGAAAGGTCGTCTCCGCCCGGATCGTGATCAAGCCCGGCGAGAAAGAGCAGAGCGACCTGCAAGCCAGGATCGAGGTGACGGTCGCGCTCGATGGCCAGGCCGCCCTCGGCGAGTTCGACCATGCCCCCGTGGACGTGTCGTTCACCACCGACCGGCGAGTGGACGTGCTCACCGTGCCGGTCAACGCGCTGCTCGCCCTCGTCGGCGGCGGCTACGGCGTCGAGGTCGTGGGCGGGTCGAACACCCGGATCGTGACCGTGCAGACCGGCCTGTTCGCCGGCGGGCGGGTCGAGGTCACCGGCGACGGCCTTGCCGAGGGCATGCGCGTGGGGGTGCCGTCGTGATCGCGTCGGTCGCCGCCACCACGCCAGTGGTGGACCTCGCCGGCGTCAGCAAGGAGTACGCCGGTGGCGTCCGGGCGCTCGACGACACCCACCTCACCATCGCCGCCGGCGAGCTGCTCGCCATCGTCGGCCCGTCCGGTTCCGGAAAGTCGACGATGCTGAACCTGATCGGCACCCTGGACCGGCCGAGCAGCGGCCGGGTCAGCATCGACGGGTACGACGTTGCCACGCTGACCGACCGCGAGCTGTCCGCCCTGCGGGCCAGCCGGATCGGCTTCGTCTTCCAGCAGTTCCATCTGCCGGCTGGAGCGCCCGTCGTGGACGCGGTCGCCGACGGGCTGCTCTACAGTGGCGTACCGTTGGCCGACCGGCGGAGGCGGGCGGCGACCGCCCTGCGGCGCGTCGGGTTGGGACACCGGCTGGAGCACCGGCCGCACGAACTCTCCGGTGGGGAACGGCAGCGGGTCGCCATCGCCCGAGCCGTCCTCGGTGAGCCGGCGCTGCTGCTCGCCGACGAGCCGACCGGCAACCTCGACACCGCCTCCGGCGAGTCGGTGCTGGCGCTCCTGCACGAGCTGCACGTCGCCGGCACCACCGTCGTGATCATCACCCACGACCGCGAGGTTGCCGAGCGGATGCCCCGCCGGGTGCGGATGCGCGACGGCCGGATCGTCGAGGACAACCGCGCCGACGCCGGCGTCGGGTCTGGCCGGACGGTTCCCGGTGACGACCGCCACGACGTGCCGCTGTCCACGGGTGGCGGAGGGAACGGATGACCCGGGCCCGTCCTGCCCCGGCCCGGATGAGCCCGGGCGACGTCCTTCGGGTCGGCGCCGTCGGGCTGCGCACCCGGCCGCTGCGGGCGTTTCTCTCCGCACTCGGCATCGCCATCGGAATAGCCGCGATGGTCTCCGTCGTCGGCATCTCCGCCTCTTCCCGGGCCGAGATCGACCGCACCCTCGCCGCGCTCGGCACCAACCTGCTCACGGTCACCCCCGGCGACACCCTCTTCGGCGAGGACGCGAAACTCCCGACCGAGTCGATGTCGATGATCGGCCGGATCGGGTCGGTCCAGCAGGTCTCCGCCACCGGCATCGTTCCCGGCGTCTCGGTCTACCGCCACGACCGGATCCCCCGTGGTGAGACCGGCGGTATCGGAGTACGCGCCGCCGGGCTGGAGCTGCCCGACACGATCGGCGCGACGACAGCCCGGGGCACCTGGCTCAACTCGGCCACCGAGCGTCATCCAGCGGTGGTGCTCGGCTCCGCCGCCGCCAAGCGCCTCGGGATCGGCGCGACCGGAGCAGACATGCAGGTCTTTCTCGGCGGCCGCTGGTTCACCGTGATCGGTGTGCTGGACCCGGTGCCGCTCGCCCCGGAGATCGACTCCTCCGCGTTGGTCGGCTGGCCCGCCGCGCAGACGTACCTCGATTTCGACGGCCACCCGACCACGGTCTACACCCGCAGCGCCGAGTCGGCGGTGAAGTCGGTCCGGTCGGTGCTGGCCGCCACCGCCAACCCGGCGGCACCGCACGAGGTGAAGGTGTCCCGCCCGTCCGATGCGCTCGCCGCGCAGCAGGCCGCCGACGCGGCCTTCACCGGGCTGCTGCTCGGTATCGGCGCGGTGGCGCTGCTGGTCGGCGGGGTCGGGGTGGCCAACACCATGGTGATCTCGGTGCTGGAGCGGCGTGCCGAGATCGGGCTACGCCGCTCGCTCGGTGCTACCCGGGGACAGGTACGCACCCAGTTCCTCGCCGAGTCGCTGCTGTTGTCGGCGCTCGGTGGCACCGCCGGGGTGCTGCTCGGCATCGCCGTCACCACCGGGTACGCCCTCACCAAGTCCTGGCCGGCGACGGTGCCGGCGTGGGCCACCGGCGGCGGGATCGCGGCCACACTGCTGATCGGGGCGGTCGCCGGGCTCTACCCGGCGGTGCGGGCCGCCCGGCTCGCCCCTACCGAGGCGCTGGCCACCCCCTGAAGGGTCTCGAGTCACTGAGGTCTGCGAGGCCCGTTGACGGCCATGTGGTGACGGAGACGAACCCCCTCCGTCACCACACCCGCAGCCCCGGTGCCAGTCAGAGGCCTCGAAAGTGACGTACGTCCACGGTCGTCACCGCGGACAGCGGCTGGGAACGTCCGGTCAGCATCGGGTCGAAGCTCTTGTCGGCGGTCAGGTGGCGACGAAAGAACGCCGACATGTACCCGATTCCCACCTTCCGCTGCCGGTCCTCGGTCAGCTTGCGGCGCCGGTCGCCCTCCGGCCCGCATTTGCCGGCTTCAGGCTCGCCGGCGTCGTCCGCCGCGTCGACCTGACCACTTTGCGGTGACCACTGGGTGTTGAAGAAGTTGTGGTTGGCCCCGTGGATGTTCCACAGATACACCGGTGCCTTGCTGCGGTTATTGCCGAGATCGAAGTAGTCAGCCGAGCCGTAGCCGCACGATCCGAGAATCGTGGCCGAGGGGATCCGGGTGTTCAGGAACCGCCTCTCCACTTCGGCGCGATCATCGAAGGGTGGCACCTTGATCGGATCAAGGCCCAGCACCGCACCGATGCGTACCCCGGCCGGACGGCTCGCCTTGTAGGCGTCCGCCGCCTGCCACATCACGCCGCGTCCGCCCTTCGAGTGACCGATCAGGCCGACGCGGCCCAAGTCGACATGGCCCCGGAGGGCGCCGGGAAGACGACCGGCGAGCGGGCCCTTGCCGGAGACCACGAGATCGTTCCACATGGTGAGGTGCTTGTCGGCGATCACCGCCCGCGCGCGGTCTTGTTCACCCAGATCACCGCGGTTGATCCCGTTGACGCCGATCGACAACACCACGAAGCCGTGGCTCGCCAGCTGCCGCCCCAGGTAGTCGTAGCCTCGCAGGCTGGGCAGGGCTGGTGTGCCGGGGGCACACGGCCAGCGGAACAGGTTGCCGTTGCCGCGGTCGATGATCTGCTCCAGCCGGGCGATCTCGTCCGGATCCTCGGGCGGATTGTCGCCGTACAGCCTTTCTCTGGCCGCTTTCACCTGTTCCGCGGCGGCCCGGTCGGCGCAGGGAGTCCAGTCCCCGTGGACGATCAGCACCATTGGATATTTGCCAGTGTTGATCTTCTTCGGGTAGTGGACGCGTCCGGCGAGTTCGAGCGGGGCTGGCTGGCCGGTGTCGCCGGTGGTGAAATCCGGGATCCGGAAGGCGTCGTCACCGAGGTTGTAGTCGGCGGTGGCCACCGCGAGTTCGCCGGACTTCACCGGGTCGAGTGGCTCGGGCCTGGTCGTGGCGTAGGCGGCGGGGACCACTCCGGCCAGCACCAGTGTCGTGGCCGCGAACGCCAGGTGGCGCTTTCGGATTCTGATCATGGGGGCGAAGGGTAGAACAAGGTTGTCAGAAAACTGTTGCCCTCGCGCCCGGACCCAGGGCCCGTACTCCACCGGGACGTCGCGTCACGGGGAGCCGGCCCGGATGCGTCGATATTCTTACCGGCAAAGGGGTTATTGACCTTCAGCCGTGACCGGCGCCGGGAACTCCTCGGTGCCGAGAACCCGCAGCAGCGACAGGCGCTCCCGGGCCTCGTCGTCGGCCGGCGTCAGCACCAGCAGCTGCTGGCCCAGATCCGGGGTGACCAGGGTTTCGCAGTCCATGGTGAGCCGGCCGACCCGCGGGTGCTCGAACGTCTTGCGGTCGCTGCGGCGTACCGCAACCTCGTGTTCCGCCCACAGCCGGTCGAAGTCGGCGCTGGTGGTGCGGAGAGTCGAGATCAGGCCGGTGACCTCCGGGTCGCCTACCCGTCGGCCGGCCACGGCGCGCAGATCGGCCACGTGCTGCCGGCCTAGCCGTTCGCGTTCCGGAGCGGACGAGACGGGGTGCGTGTCCGGTTCGGTGAACCAGCGATAGATCAGGTAGCGGCGGTAGCCGGTGAAACCGGTGTGGTCACCGGCCAGCAGCATCGAGGCCCGGTTCTGCGCCAGCACCACGCCCAGGTCGGAGATGACCAAAGCCGGGGTGTCACCGAGCAGGTCCAGTATCCGCAGCAGACCGGCCCGGGCCAGCCGGGCGGTGTCGGCGCCCGGCTGCGGTTGGTGCCCGGCCAGGCGGAACAGGTGGTCCCGTTCGTCGTCGGACAGCCGCAGCGCCCGGGCCAGTGCGACCAGCAGCTGCGTCGACGGCTGGCTGCTGCGGCCCTGCTCCAGGCGGACCACGTAGTCCACCGACATGCCGGCCAGCATCGCCACCTCTTCCCGGCGCAGACCGGTGGTGCGGCGGCGCGGCCCGTCGAACAGACCGACCTCGGCCGGGCGGATCGCCTCTCGGCGGCGGCGCAGGAAATCGGCCAGCTCGTCACGTTCCATGCGACCATGCTCCCTCGCGAGTGGCCGGGGAGACAGGGAGCGGCGCTCCCACGACAAGCGCTCCGCTCCCGGGCCCGGCGGATCCGGCGCAGGCTGGGGACATGCAGAAGCGAACTCTAGGTGAGCACGGTCCGATCGTCTCCGCGCTGGGTCTGGGCGGGATGAGCATGTCCGGTTCGTACGGGCCGGCCGACCGCGGCGAGAGCATCGCCACCGTGCATGCCGCGCTGGACGCCGGCGTCACGCTGATCGACACGGCCGACTTCTACGGCATGGGCCACAACGAGCTGCTGCTCGGCGAGGCGCTGCGCGACCGGGACCGGGACAGCTATCAGCTCAGTGTCAAATTCGGTCAGCTGGTCGGGCCGGGCATGCGGTTCTCCGGCGCCGACGGGCGGCCCGAGGCGGTCAAGAACTTCCTGTCGTACACGCTGACCCGCCTCGGGGTCGACCACATCGACATCTACCGCCCGGCCCGGGTCGACCCGCAAGTGCCGATCGAGGACACCATCGGCGCGATCAAGGAGCTGATCGAGGCGGGGTACGTCCGGTATGCCGGGCTGTCCGAGGCCGGCGCGGCCACGATCCGCCGGGCCCATGCCGTGCACCCGATCGCCGACCTGCAGATCGAGTACTCGCTGCTGTCGCGGGGGATCGAGCCCGAAGTGCTGCCGACGCTGCGTGAGCTGGGCATCGGGCTGACCGCGTATGGCGTGCTCAGCCGGGGCCTGCTCGGCGGGCACTGGGCGCCCGGCCGGGGCGGCGACCACCGCAACCACAGCCCACGCTTCTCAGGCGAGAACGCCGCGCACAACTTGGCCCTGGTCGACGCGCTGCGCCGGGTCGCCGAGGCCAAGGGCTGCACGGTCGCCCAATTGGCGATCGCCTGGGTCGCCGCGCAGGGCGAGCGCATCGTCCCGCTCATCGGCGCCCGCACCCGGGAGCGGCTGGCCGAGGCACTCCCGGCGATCGGCCTGGAACTGACCGGCGACGACCTGGCCGAGATTGAGAAGGCGGTGCCGGCCGGGTCAGCCCGTGGAGACCGATACCCGACGGCGTTCATGGCCGCCCTCGAGGTCGGCAACTGAACGACATACTGAGCCGGCGCGCCAACTTCACCTTTGTCTTGTCGTGCCAGAGCGACGCTTCAGCGTCCGCCAGCCACCTGGTGAGTTAGACCCGGGTCCGGTGCCACCCCGTGAGACAGCCCCGCAGAGGGTGCCACTGGGTTGGGGGGAAGTGTGTTGGCCGAAGCCTGCTGCACGCCGTAGGCAAGCAAACCCGCCGTGGCAACAGCAAGGACAGCTGCACCAACTGATCTCTTTTTCATGCCTCCAAGACGCACCAGGCCCGCTGACGTTCCGGTCCCGCCAAAATTTCTGGTTCGG
>Ga0207668_10002912_pt1 | contig 10043 bp, 8 predicted proteins | sample KBSS43metaG_FD_184323 | JGI IMG/M metagenome (GOLD analysis project Ga0207668, IMG submission 184323) | Switchgrass rhizosphere microbial communities from Kellogg Biological Station, Michigan, USA - KBS S4-3 metaG (SPAdes) (version 2) | ecosystem: Host-associated > Plants > Roots > Rhizosphere >... | reverse complement strand
GTCGCGGGAGTGAGCGGGCGCGGGGGCCGGCGTCTTGGCGACCACCCTGGCCCGCGTGGCCCGGGCCCGGTCGATCACCTGGACGCTCCGCCACCCCGGCGGCACCTGCTCGGCCAGCAGCTCCGCTCGCCACTTGCCCGCCCGCCGGACGTGCCGGGCGAACGACCGCGGCCGCACCACCCGGCCGCGGCTGCGCTGGCCGGCCAGCGCCTGCTCGGCGGTGACGTCGAGGAACAGCAACCGCACCGGGCGGCCCGTCGCCGCGCCGACCAGAGCCAGCAGCGCCCGGGTCGAAGCCCGCGTCGACGGCTCGTGGACCACGATCGGCCCCTCGGCCGCGAGCGCGCGCCCGACGACCCGCAGCCGGTGCCACACGTGGACCACGGGCCGGTAGCACCGGTACGGCACGGCGGGAACCACCGCGCCCAGCCGCTCGCGGACCTGGTCGGAGTCCAGCACCGGCAGCCCGGTCGCGGCGTGGCGGAGCATGGTCGTCTTGCCCGCGCCGGGCAAGCCCGCCACGACGAGCATGTCGCGTGGCCCGAGTTCGATGACGGTGGGCGCGCTCATGCCCCGTCAACGCCCGGCCGAAGGTAATGGTTCCTTTACCTTGAGATCACCCACCGTGACAGCCTGGCCGGCGAAGCCCCGCGACGGCCGCCCGTGCGATGGGTACCACCCGCCGGTGGCGGCGGTTCTCACATCCCGTGTCCGGCGTCACCCGGTCGCCTGAAAACCCATGCGCGACAAGGCATTCGACGTCCGGGAACCGCTTCGGGTGAAGATCGCGCGATTCCCTTCCGGGCGTCCGGAAAGTCCCTATCTTCTGGAAGGGACGCACGGCTAGAACAGGGGAACGTCATGACCCAGTCGCTGGAACTCCCGGTCCAGGAATTCTGTCTCGATTGGACGCTCACCGGCGACGGCGGCCGGGTCGGCGTCACCCTCTCCGGGCAGGTGTCCCTGCTCGACAACAACCGGTTCTACAAGATCGACGGCGTCGTCTACGTCCCCGAGAACGACGTGGACGGCGCCGACGTCCGTGCCGTCGGCAACCCCCGCCTCTCCGTGCGCCGCAACGGCGTCGAGCAGACCGGGCGCCAGTGGGGCTGGGAGATGTGCTCGGCCCGCAAGTCACTCGGCGCGCTGACCACGATGGAGGGCTACTTCGTCCGCACCGGCTATTGGGCGCCCGCCGACCGCGCCATCCAGCTGAGCCTGTGCGCCGAGCACGGGTGGAGCCGGCGCAAGAGCTACAGCCCGCACGTCACCGTCCGGATGGTCGACTGACGGCTGCGGCCCGGCGGCGCGCCGCCGCGACCACGAGCCCGGCCGCGACCGCGCCCGCCACCGCGCACCCGGCGCCGAACCCCGGCGACGGCTCGTGCACGCGCAGCACCGACACGCACAGCCACACCGCGGCGCCGAACAGGACGCCCAGCACCGGGCCGCCCACCGCCGCGCCCCGCCAGCGGTGGCCGTTCCGGATGGTCCGCAGCCCGGACTCGAGGTAGGCGAGCGCGAACAACGCCAGGATGAGGCTGCCCGCGCCCATCGCGCTCGCCAGCGGGTGCTGGCTGGTGACCAGCGTGAACGTCTGTGTGACCGAGCCGGTCCGCACGGTCGCCGTGACCGCGCCCCCGACGATCCACCGCGCGATGCCCGGCAGCGTGAGCTCCGCGGTGAAGCCGTTGCCGTCGGGTTTCGCCTGGGCCTCGGCCGAGCCGAGCGGGATCCCGGCCGCGGACAGGTCGAGCGCGACGCCGCCGGGGTTGCCGGGGCCGGTCAGCGTCAGCGGTTTGCTGAGGTCCACCTCGACCGGCGCCGCGACGGACGCCCCACCGAGGTTCAGCGTGGCGGACGGCTCGTGCGGCAGCCGCGACGGGGTGAGCAGAGCGAGGACCACCAGCACGATCGCGGCCGCCGCCGCAGCCAGCCGCAGCCACACCACAGCGGCCCCGGAGCCGGCCGAGTCCGACGCCGGGTCCGGCGAGCCCCCGGTCCGGCCGGAGGCCGGGCCTCCCGCCCACCCCGGGTCCGGAGCACCCGGCAGGCCCGGCCCCGGATTCAGCGAGCCACTCGTCGCGGCCAGCGTCGCGTTCGGCCCCGACGGCCGCCGGACCGGGCGCGTCCGGGCGTCCACCGGCGGCGAGGGCACGGTCGCCGAGTTGAGCCCGGCGATCACCCGGGGCGTCAGGTGCAGCACCGGCACGCCGGAGCGCTCGAGCCAGCCGGGGCCGTAGACGGCGGTGGCGGCCGCGGCCAGGTCGGCGGCGAAGGACTCGGCCTCGCGGTAGCGCGCCTCCAGCTCACGCGCGAGGCTGCGCATGATCACCCCGGCGATCGGCGTCGGCACGCCCGGGATCGGCTTCGGGTCGGTGAACATGTGCTGGCGCATCATGCTGATCGCGCCGCGGGTGTTGTCGAACGGCAGCTGCCCGGACAGCAGCTCGTAGAGCACGGTGCCGGCCGCGTAGATGTCGGCCGCCGGGCTGAGCGCGTTGCCCATCGCCTGCTCGGGCGCGATGTAAGCCGGCGTACCGAGGATTTCGCCACCGTGCGTGACGAGCGTGGCGCCCTCGCTGATCACCCGCGCGATGCCGAAGTCGGCCACCTTCATCACGCCCTGCGTGCTGAACAGCAGGTTCCGCGGCTTGACGTCGAGGTGCAGCACACCGGCCCGGTGCGCCGCGTGCAGCCCGGCGAGCGTCGCCAGCCCGATCGCGCACGCCTGCTCGCCGCTGACGCCGCCGCCGTGGAAGCGGCTGTGCACGGTGCCGCCGTCGAGCCGTTCCATCACCAGCAGGTGCTCGCGGCCGGTGCGGACGTAGTCGTACACCGGCACGATGTGCGGGTGGTCCAGGCTGGCCAGCACCCGGGCCTCGCGGTCGAACAGCTCGCTGCTCGTGGTGTGGTTGAGCACGTCCCACGGCAGCTGCTTGATCGCGACGCTGCGGCCCAGCGTCCGGTGCGTGCCGGCGAACACGACGCCCATGCCGCCTTCGCCGATCTCGGCCCCGATGTCGTACTGCGGCAGGGCGGCGACCAGCTCGGCCGGTGCGCTCATCGGGTGAATTCCTGCGGGGACGGGAGCGGCAGCCGGACCGTGGTGCCGTCCTCGGCGGGCGAGCCGGGCGAGGCCGGCGCGGCGGGCGGCGCCGGGTGCGGGGTCAGGTAGCCGAGCAGGAAGGCGATCGCCGCGGCGCCGAGCACCACCGGGATCTCGATCGCCGGCTCCGGCGGGACCAGCCGCAGCACCGACAGGCTGATCACCGCGACCAGGCCGGTGCCGAACCCGGCGGGCAGGAACCGCAGGCCGCGGCGCCAGCGGTTGGGCGCCAGCTTGTGCCGGGCCAGCGCGAGCAGCGCGGTCAGCCAGGCGAGGACCGTGAGCACGAGCATCGCCAGGCCGAAGACGCCGTACACCGACCAGAAGGAGCCGCGGACGTCGGCGACCGTCGTCGCCTCGCCGAGCGTCGCGCGCTGGGCGTCGAGCAGCTCGACCGACGACGGCAGCAGCCCGGTCGCCTGCCCGGACAGGTCGCCGAGGTCGAGGACGAACGTCCGGGTGACCGAGCCACGGGCCGGCACCTCGAACGGCGCCGTCGTGTCGTAGGCGAAGAAGGTGAGCGCGAGGGCGACGCCGGAGAGCCGCACGCTGCGGACCTTCACCGGCGCGGCGCCCGGGTTGGTGGCCACGACCTGCAGCTCGACCTGGCTCGCCGGGTCGATCGGGACCGTGGCGTCGTCGATCGGCCGCGAGTCGATCGACACCTGCAGACCGAGTGATCCGGAGTCCGCCGACGCGGGCGGTGCGCCGACCAGAACCGCGCACAAGCCCAACGCAACCCCCGCCGCGATGACACGTCCCATTGGGCATCCCCTACTTGCGTTATCCGACTGGTCCGGAATGCTACAGCGAGCACACACCGGGGAGGGACGTCCCAATGCGATTCGTGGTTCGGCTGTTTTTCGGCGCCGTGGCCGGAACGTTGTTACTGCTCGCGTCCATGAGCACAGGTAATGCACAAGTTCCACCTTCGGTTGGTTTGAAACCGTCAAGTGGCCCGGCGGGCAGTTCTTTCACGATTTCCTGGAATGGTTTTCCAGCGTGCCGGATCATCAATTTCTTCTGGGCCGGCACGGCCATCGGCTCCCAGGTGGCGCCGGCGACCAGCGGCCAGTTCCCCACCACCGTCCCCGCGTCCGAGAAGCCCGGCTCCTACACGGTGACCGCGACCTGCACGAGCCAGAAACAAACCGCCAACGGCACGTTCGTCGTCACCGGGGTCACCACCACCACGCCCCCGCCGCCCGTGACGACCACCCCGCCCCCGCCGACGACCCCGCGCCCGTCGAAGCCCGGCACCACCACGACTCCGCCGGGCACCACGACCACCACTCCGCCGACGACCACGACCACTCCGCCGACGTCCACCACGCCGTCCACCCCGGTCACCCCCGGCACGCCGACGACCACGACCACCGCGCCGAGGCCCGGCGAGCTGGTGCTCGACCGGCCGAGCATCCAGCCCGGCGACACGCTGTCGGCGTCGGGCCAGGGCTGCGTGCCGAGCCGGGCGGTCACGCTGATTTCCGAAGGCGCCGAAGTCGGCTCCGCCTACACGGACAGTTCCGGCGCGTTCACCGCACCGGTCGAGTTCACCCGCATCGAGGCCGGGCGGCACACCGTCGTCGCCGAATGCGGAGTGCGGCTCACCGGCGCCGTCGACCAGGTCGTGACCCGGTCATCCGGCGGACAGACCAGCACTTTGGTCATCCTCGTCTTCTTCGTTCTCGCCGGAGCCACGGTGATCCGGTTCCGCTGACCCCCGGTTGACATGCAGCCGGTAGGCTGCCTATCGTGAAAAGGCAGCCAATCGGCTGCACGTCCGAGGAAGGCGCGATGGACGAGGTGTTCAAGGCGCTGGCCGACCCCAGCCGCCGTCAACTGCTGGACGTGCTCAACGAGCGCAACGGCCAGACCCTGCGCGAGCTGTGCGCGGGCCTGGCGATGGCCCGCCAGTCGGTGAGCAAGCACCTGGCCGTGCTCGAGGCGGCCGGACTGGTCACGACGACCTGGCGCGGCCGCGAAAAGCTGCACTACCTCGACGCCGCGCCGATCAACGCGATCGCCGAACGCTGGATGACCCGCTACGACCGGAGGCGGGCCGGCGCACTGGCGGACCTGAAACGAGCATTGGAGTCCGCACCGATGAACGAATTCGCCTACACCACCTACATCGACACGACGCCGGAGAAGCTCTGGCAAGCGCTTACCGAACCGGCCTTCACCCGGCAGTACTGGGGCGTCACGTTCGAAACCGACTGGAAAAAGGGCGCACCGATGGCGTGGGCCGAACGCGGCGCGAAAACCAGCGACCCGGAACAGGTCGTCCTCGAATCGGAACCCTATCGCCGGCTGTCCTACACCTGGCACACTTTCACGGCGGACTGGGCGAAAGCCTCCGGCGTCGACGAGGAAACGCTCGCAAAACTGCAGCAGGAAAGCCGCACGAAGGTCACGTTCACCCTGGAACCGCACGGAGAAATGGTGAAACTCACGGTGCTGCACGACGGTTTCGACCCCGGCAGCACGGCACTGGCGATGTGCAGCCAGGGCTGGCCCGTGCTGCTGTCCAGCCTCAAGACGCTCCTGGAGACCGGCGTCCCCCTTCCGTGAGCACGACTTTTCGGTCGAACCATCCGAACAGGACACACTGCCCACGCTGATAAGTCGGAATCCTCCCCCTTTCGTGGGCGACCCGACGAAGTCCCGGTGAATTTCCTTCTCTCGGCGCCATCCGATGCGGTTTTTCGGGCGTTAGGCTCGCATAATCCGTGACCGGTGATGGTCCGATCGAGTGACAGGAGAGTGTGCGTGCCGGGGTCAGTACGTGCTCGCCGGATCGTGGCGGTGGCCGTCCTCGCCGTCGTGGCGGGAGCCGCGGGGACGTTCTGGGCGTTCTGGCCGGACAGCGCCGACACCCAGGATCCCGAGATCGCGGTTTCGCGCTCGGCGTGCGGGACCGGCTGGTCGGACCCGAAGCCGGGGCCGCAGACGTTCCGCCTGCACAACACCGGGTCGGTGACCGCCGAAGTCGACCTGATCGACCCGGCCACCGGCGTGATCTACGGCGAAGTGGAGGGCCTCGGCCCGGCGACCACCCGCCCGCTGCAGGTCAACCTGGGCAACGGCAGCTACGCGTTCCGCTGCCTGCCCGAGGACTCGAGCGCGATCGTGGGCCCCGCGGCGCGGGTCACCGGCGGGGCCGAGCGGACCGGGCCGGGTGTCACGCCGGTCACGCACGACGACCTGCTGGGCCCGCTCAAGGCGTACCAGCAGCACGTCACCACCGGGCTGGACGAGCTGGTCGCGAACACCGGCGCGCTGAAGAACGCCGTCCACGGCGGCGACCGCGCGGCGTGCGAGGCCGCCTGGCTGACCGCGCACCTGACCTACGAACGGCTCGGCGCCGCCTACGACGCGTTCGGCGACTCCGACGGCGCCCTCAACGGCACCGCGGACGGCCTGCCCGGCGGCCCGGCCGACGCGGGCTTCACCGGGTTCCACCGGCTCGAGTCCGGCCTCTGGCACGGCGAGGACCTCGGCGCGCTCGCCGTCGTCGCCGACCAGCTCGACACCGACGCCCGTGCCCTGCGGACGTCCTTCGGCGACAGCCAGGTCGACGGCAACGACCTCGGGCTGCGCGCGCACGAGATCATGGAGAACACGCTGCAGTTCGAACTCACCGGCCGCACCGACTACGGCAGCGGCACCACCCTGGCCACGGCCCGCGCCAACCTCGACGGCACCCGCGCGGTGCTCGACGTCCTCCGGCCGCTGCTGACACCGCGCTACCCCGATCTGTCCAAGGTGGACAGCTGGCTGGCGCGCACGGAGTCCACCCTGGAGGCCCTGCACCGGCCCGACGGCAGCTGGACACCCCTGGCGCAGCTCTCCCGGCCGCAACGGCAGAAGCTCAACGCCGACGTGAGCGAACTGACCGAGCTGCTGGCCCCGATCGCGGCGATCGCCGAGCCGAGGAGGGTCTCGTGACCGGGCTTCCCCGCCGTTCCTTCCTCCGCCGGGCCGCGATGGGCGCGGGCCTGACCGTCGCCGCCGGCGCCGGGCTCGGCGCGTCCTCCGCGGTCACCGAGAGCACGTCGCCGGTGCCGTTCCACGGCCGGAACCAGGCCGCCATCCTGCGGAAACCGCCGACGCAGACGATCGTCGCCTCCTTCGACGTCGTCGCCGCGTCGAAGGCCGAGCTGACCGAGCTGTGCCGCGCGATCACCGATCGGGCCCGCTTCCTCACCGCCGGCGGCGCGCCCGCCGCGCTGGGCATCACGGCGCCGCCCGCCGACTCGGGCGTGCTGGGGCCGGTGGTCCCTGGCGGCGATCTGGGCGTGGTGCTCGGCGTCGGCGCGTCGCTGTTCGACGACCGGTACGGCCTGGCCAAGCTCAAACCGGCCCGGCTGAAGCCGATGGCGACGTTCCCGAACGACGCGCTCGACCCCGCGCAGTGCCACGGCGACCTGAGCCTGATCCTGTCGGCGAACTCGACCGACACCGTGCTGCACGCGCTGCGGGACATCGCCCGCGCGACCCGCGGCGGCATGCAGCTGCGCTGGAAGCTCAGCGGCTTCAGCTCCCCGCCGCGCCCGGACGGCACGCCGCGGAACCTGATGGGCTTCAAGGACGGCACCGCCAACCCGACCGGGTCCGAAGTGGACAGTCTGGTGTGGACCGACGGCGGCGGCGAACCCGCGTGGACCGCGGGCGGCAGCTACCAGGTGATCCGGCTGATCCGGATGCTGGTGGAGTTCTGGGACCGGGTTTCGCTGGCGGAGCAGGAGAACATGTTCGGCCGCCGCCGCGACACCGGCGCCCCGCTCGACGGCACCGAGGAGACCGACGTCCCCCGCTACGCCGACGACCCGATCGGCACGGTGATCCCGCTGACCAGCCACATCCGGAAGGCGAACCCGCGCACCCCGGAGACCGACCCGAGCCGGATCCTGCGCCGCGCGGTGAACTACGACCGCGGCATCGACAGCAACGGCAACCTGGACATGGGCCTGCTGTTCGTCTGCTACCAGCAGGACCTGGAGCGCCAGTTCGAGGCGGTCCAGACGCGGCTGGCCGACGAACCCCTGACCGACTACATCTCCCCGTTCGGCGGCGGCTACTTCTTCGCGCTGCCGGGCGTCACCGGGCCGGAGGACCACTTCGGCCGTTCCCTGCTCACCTGACCTCCCCGTCCCCCACGAAAGGAATCCTCAGTGGACACCCGACCCCGCAGGCGAAGGCGCGGCCTGCTCGGCGCCGGGGCACTCGCCTCGGTGACCGTGCTGGCCGTCGCCACCGGTTCCGCGGCGAGCACCGCGGACGCCCAGCCGCTGCACCCGTTCCCGGCGCAGTGGATCCCCACGGCGACGCCGATCAAGCACGTCGTGGTCATCTTCGGCGAGAACATCTCGTTCGACCACTACTTCGGCACCTACCCCCAGGCGGCGAACACGGACGGCACGCCGTTCACCGCCGCGCACGACACCCCGAAGGTCAACGGGCTCGACCACAAGCTGCTGACCGACAACCCGAACGCGTACAACCCCAAGCGGCTCACGCCTCAGCAGGCGCTGACCTGCGACCAGAACCACAACTACGGCGCGGAGCAGGCCGCCTTCAACGGCGGCAAGATGGACAAGTTCGTCGAGAAGACCGAGACGGACAAGTGCACCGGCCAGCCGATCCTGTTCGGCGAGCCGGGCCTGGTGATGGACTACTACGACGGCAACACCGTCACGGGCATGTGGAACTACGCCCAGCACTACGCGCTGAGCGACAACTCGTTCAACACGGTGTTCGGCCCGTCCAGCCCGGGCGCGGTCGACCTCATCTCGGGCAATACCCACGGTGTCCAGGCGGTCGACCCGGTGACGCACGAGCCGGTCAGCGACGCCTACGCCGTGCAGTCGCCGGACGCGGACGGCATCGGCACGATGATCAACGACCCGGACCCGGCGTGGGACGACTGCTCGGGCAAGAACCACACGAGCAAGGACAACCTGGCCACGATGCAGGGCCGCAACGTCGGTGACCTGCTCAACCAGCGGCACGTGACGTGGGGCTGGTTCCAGGGCGGCTTCCGCCCGACGGGCTCGGCGAACGGCTACTCGGTGTGCGGCCAGACGCACACGAACATCGGCGGCAACGCGGTCGTCGACTACAGCCCGCACCACGAGCCGTTCCAGTACTACCCGTCGACGGCGAACCCGAAGCACCTCGCGCCGTCGTCGGTGCAGGCGATCGGCCAGACCGACCGCGCCAACCACCAGTACGACATCACGGACTTCGACGCCGCGCTGCAGGCCGGCTCGATGCCCGCGGTGAGCTTCCTGAAGGCCCCGGAGTACCAGGACGGCCACGCGGGTTATTCGGACCCGCTGGACGAACAGCAGTTCGTGGTCAGCGAGATCAACAAGATCCAGCAGTCCCCGGACTGGAAGTCGACGGCGGTCGTCCTGGCCTACGACGACTCGGACGGCTGGTACGACCACGCGGCCTCCCCGATCGTCAACGGCTCGCACGACGCTTCGCAGGACCAGGCGGTGTGCACGGCGAAGCCGGCCAAGCTGGGCGGCTACGCGGACCGCTGCGGCTACGGCCCGCGGCTGCCGCTGCTGGTGATTTCGCCGTACAGCAAGGTGAACCACGTCGACCACACGCTGACGGACCAGACTTCGGTGCTGAAGTTCATCGAGGACAACTGGTTCGCCGGCCGGATCGGGGACTCGTCGTTCGACACCCGGGCCGGGTCGATGACCGGCATGTTCGACTTCTGGTGGCCACGGGCCAAGAAGGTCACCCTGGACCCGAAGACCGGAGCAGTAGTCCGGGGCTAGTGGTCCAAGCGCCCCAATGTGGCGTTCGGTGCGTCCAACGCACCGAACGCCACATTGGGTGCGTTGGACGCAACCAACGCCACATTGGGGCGCTTCAGATCAGGGCCGAGCGATCAGGGGCGGACCGGCGCCAG
>Ga0207668_10002910_pt1 | contig 10044 bp, 9 predicted proteins | sample KBSS43metaG_FD_184323 | JGI IMG/M metagenome (GOLD analysis project Ga0207668, IMG submission 184323) | Switchgrass rhizosphere microbial communities from Kellogg Biological Station, Michigan, USA - KBS S4-3 metaG (SPAdes) (version 2) | ecosystem: Host-associated > Plants > Roots > Rhizosphere >... | reverse complement strand
CCCACGTGCGCCCAGCAACGCCGCCCGCCTGCAGCGCGGTGGAGATGGCCGCGGCGACGTCGGCTCCCCCGTTGACCGCGAGTGATCCGCCCTCGCAGAAGTCGTTCTGGACGTCGACGATGATCAGTGCGCGCGACATGTGCAGATCACGTACCCGCGACCTTCGGCGGCAACACGCGGATGCCCAGATCCTCGAGCTGCTTGGTGTCGACCGGAGTTGGCGCGTTGGTCATCGGGTCCGCGCCCGACTGCGTCTTCGGGAACGCGATCACCTCGCGGATGTTCTCCTCGCCCGCCAGGATGGCCACCAGACGGTCGATGCCGAACGCGAACCCACCGTGGGGCGGCGCGCCGTACTTGAACGGGTTGAGGAAGAACCCGAAGCGCTTCTGCGCCTCCTCGGCCCCGATGCCGAGGAGCTGGAAGACGCGCGACTGCAGCTCCGGCTGGTGGATCCGGATCGAGCCGGAACCGAGCTCCCAGCCGTTGAGCACGAGGTCGTAGGCCTGGCTGCGCACCTTCAGCGGGTCGCTCTCCATCAGGTGGACGTCGTCGGGGTGCGGCTGGCAGAACGGGTGGTGGCCCGGCTTCGGGCGACCGGTCACCTCGTCGACGCCGACGAACAGCGGGAAGTCGACGACCCACAGGTAGCGGTACGGACCCTCGAACACGGGCGGCCGGCCGAGATCGTTGCGCAGCGAGCCGAGCACCTCGCATGCAGTGGCCCACTCGTCGGCGACGATCAACACGAGGTCACCCGGCGACGTGGCAAGGCGCGACTTCAGCGCGGCCTGTTCGGTCTCGCTGAGGAACTTGACGACCGGCGACTCGAACGATCCGTCAGCGGCGACCTTCAGCCACACCAGACCCTTCGCGCCCATCTTCTTCGCCTTGTCCGTGAGCGCGTCGAGCTTGTTGCGGCCGTACTCCTCAGCCTTGCCCGTGGCGTTGATGCCCTTGATCGCGCCGGCGCCGGCGAACGCCTTGAACTCGGTGCCCGCGAACACGTCGGTCAGCTCCTGCAGCTCCATGCCGAAGCGGAGGTCCGGCTTGTCGACGCCGTAGCGATCCATCGCCTCGTGCCACGTGATCTTCACGATGTCGCCCGGATCCTGCCCGACGGATCGGGCGGCGGCGATCACCGCGTTGCCGATGGCCGTGTGGACGTCGTCCTGCTCGACGAAGCTCATCTCCGCGTCGAGCTGCATGAACTCGTACTGGCGGTCGGCGCGCAGGTCCTCGTCGCGCAGGCAGCGGGCGATCTGGTAGTAGCGGTCGATGCCGGCCACCATCAGCAGCTGCTTGAACAGCTGCGGGCTCTGCGGGAGCGCGTAGAAGGAGCCCGCCTGCTGGCGGCTGGGCACGATGAACTCACGCGCGCCTTCAGGCGTGCTGGGCACGAGCATCGGTGTCTCGACCTCGACGAAGCCCTGGTCCTCCATCGCCCGCCGGATCGCCGAGTTCACCGCGGACCGGATCCGGAGGTTGCGCTGCATCCGCTCGCGGCGGATGTCGAGGTAGCGGAACTGGAGGCGGGTGTTCTCCGCCACGTGGTCTGCCCGCTCGCTGATCGGGAACGGCGGCGGATCCGCCTCGTTGAGCACTTCGACCGTGCAGTCCTGGATCTCGATGCCGCCCGTGGCGAGCCGCTCGTTGACGTTCTCCGGCGGGCGCGCGGCGACGGTGCCGGTGACGCGCACGACGTACTCGGCGCGCACGTCGACGGAGTTGTCGACCACGCACTGCGTGACGCCGGTGTGATCGCGGACGTCGATGAACGCGAGCTTCTCGCCGTGCTCCCGGCGGGTGGCCACCCAGCCGCAGAGGTGGACGGTCTGGCCGATGTGCTCGGCGCGGAGCTCGCCGCACTGGTGGGTTCGCATCGCGGTGGATGTTGGGCGAGTCATGAGAGGGCCTTCTTGACGGAGTCGATGAGGTCGGGGCGCGGAACGGTGAACTGAACGTCGAGCTCGCGATCACCACGGAGCGGCCGGATCGTGACCGTGCCGTCGGCGACCTCGTTGCTGCCGACGATGACGGCGAGGGCCGCGCCACTGCGATCCGCCACCTTCATCTGGCTCTTCATGCTGCGGTTCTCGTACGCCCGGTCCGCGCGCACGTCCGCGGCGCGCAGCGCGGAGGTGATGGCGAGGGCCTCCGCGCCACCGGTGGTGTCGACGACGAACACGTCGACACTCGAGTCCGGCGCGGCGAACACACCCTCGTCGTCGCAGGCGATCAACGTGCGGTCGAGCCCGAGGGCGAAGCCGATCCCGGGCGTTGACGGACCGCCGAGCGACTCGACGAGCCCGTCGTACCGGCCGCCGCCACCGAGTGCGTTCTGCGCGGAGTCGAGCGTGCCACCCTGGAACTCGAACGTGGTGCGGCGGTAGTAGTCCAGCCCGCGCACGAGCTTCGTCTCCACGGTGAACGGGATGTCGAGCGTGCGCAGGCCGACCTGCAGGGCGTCGAAGTGCGCGGCTGCGGCCTCACTGTAGAAGTCCGCGATCTTGGGCGCGGCCGCGATGATCGGCGCGTCCTCGCGGCGCTTCGAGTCGAGCACTCGCAGCGGGTTCTTCGCGAGCGTCTCCCGGCTCGCCTCGCTCAGCGCGTCGAGCTGCGCGGTGAAGTGCGCACGCAATGCGTCGACGTAGCGAGCGCGGTCGTCGGGCTCGCCGAGCGAGTTGAGGAGCAGGCTGACCTGGCGCAGACCGAGCCGCCGGTAGAACTCCCAGCCGAGCGCGATGATCTCGACGTCGAGGTACGGATCGTCGGCGCCGAGCACCTCGATGCCGACCTGATCGAACTGGCGGTAGCGGCCGCGCTGTGGCTTCTCGTAGCGGAACTGCGACCCCGCGTACCACACCTTCCACGGCGTGGCCGGCCGATGCTGCACGAAGGCCCGGCACACGCTGGCGGTGAGCTCGGGGCGCAGCGCCACGTGGCGACCACCCTTGTCGACGAAGTCGTACATCTCCTTCGTCACCACGTCCGTCGCGTCACCGACGCGCTGGAACACGCCGAGATCCTCCAGCAACGGTGAGATGACCTGCCCGTATCCGGCCGCCTCCACCGTGTCGGCGAACACCTCCACGTACCGTCGCCAACGCCCGCTCTCGGGCGGGAGGATGTCGCGCATCCCCGGGCTGGTCTGGAACTCCGGCACGGCGCGCGAGCCTACCGGCGGGCCGTCCTCGGTGTTCCCGGATTCGCCCGGCGCAGCTCCGCGCGAATCCGCCACAGGTCGGCCGCGGCGCGCGCGGACGCACGCCAGGTGAGCTTCGATCCGGCCGCGTCGTGCCAGCGAGTCAGTGGCAGTTCGAGGAAGTCGTCGACCCCACCGCGGGCGTGCGCGAGGCGGCCGAGCAGCTCGACGTCGAAGGCCCACCGGCTCACGAATGGTGCCGCGATCGCGGCGCGGAGCGCGTCGTCGACGCGGAACGCCTTCGCGCCGCACTGGGTGTCGTAGACCTGGAAGCCGAGCACCAGGCTGGAGCACGTCGCGAAGACCCGACCGGTGTAGTGCCGCACCGGCGAGCGGACGATGCCGTGACCCATCAAACCGACGCGCGACCCGAGCACCACCGCGCTCCCGCCGGCGCACGCGCGCACGATGCGGGCCACCTCCTCGACCGGCGTGGCGAAGTCCGCGTCGCAGTACCCGGTGATGTCGTACTCGCGCTCGACCGCCGCCTGGAGCCCGTGGCGCACCGCTTCCGCCTTGCCCCGGTTGCGCGGCAACCGGAGCACGCTCACCCGCGGGTCCTGCACCGCGCGATCGATCAGGTCCGCGGTGCCGTCGGTCGATCCGTCGTCGACGACGAGCACGTCGCCGGCGATCGCCTCGGCGAGACGGATGAGCTCGTGTGGATCGAGCCGTGCCGCCTCGTTGTAGCACGGCACGACCACGGCGATGCGAAGGCTCACCCGCGATCCGCCGGCTGGCGGCACACGGCCCACACGCTGAGTCCCGGCGGCCGCCACGGCTTCCCGGCCGTCGCGAGGCCGACGCGCGCGTCGGCCTCCAGCACCGCCGTCACCACCTTGGTGACCATCGGCCCGTGCCGCCACGCGGACTGGACGTGCTCGACAGGTTCCTCGGGTGGGCGGACCATCTCGATCAGGCGCTGCGCAGCGCGAGGCGGGACGAGCGAGGCGAACAGCGAACCCTCGGCGAGGATGTCGAACGCCGGTGAGAGCAGGTCCCGCAGCGAGCCTGCCGAGTGCCGGCGGTAGTGCCCGAGGGCGACGTCGTGACGGGTGAACAGTCGCGGCTGGGCGGGCACGCTGGCGACGAGGATGCCGCCCGGTGCGACGAGCGATGCGAGCACGTCCTGGACGAACGCGCGGTCGTCGTCGATGTGCTCGAGCACGTCGAGCGCGAGCACGAGCTCGTACGGAGCGGTGCCGTGGGTGCGTGGCCGTTCGGCCGTGCGGTGCAGGCGCGGGTCCGGCGGGTCGGCGAGGTCGTCCGCTGTGTAGTGCGTGTCCCAACAGTCGACCCGCGTCGACGACGGCAGGTGGTCGAGGAGCTGCGTCACGAGCCAGCTGTCGCCCGAACCGACGTCGAGCACCGTCGCGGGCGCCGGCGCGTAGCGGGTTGCGAGCCGGCAGAACGTGCGTGCCCGGACCACCTCCCATGGGTGCCGCGGCGTGTCGGTGATGCGCTCGCGCAGATCCACGAGCCCGCAGGCTACGTGCTCATCGCAGCCCGAGCGCGGTCTCGTGCGTCACGAAGTCGCCGATGTGGCGGAAGGCCGTGACCTTGCCGTCGGCGCCGAACGTCCAGACGTGGGCGTACAGGTCCTCCGGGATCGTGGCGCCCGTGGCGACCGCGACGACCGCCTCGCGGACGATGCCGACGACGTGGTCGCCTCCGGCCGTGATCGACACCGGTTCGAACCGGGTGAACTGCATGCCTGCGCCCACGGCCGTGAAGAACGCGGTCACCGCGGCGGTGCCCTGGCCGCCCTGCAGCCAGGGCACGTCGGTGGCGCGAATGCCCTCGTCCCACGAGATGTCGTCGGCGAGCTGGTCCAGGATGTACGGGACGTCGCCCCGCCCGAACGCGGCGTAGATCTCGCCGACGATGCCCAGGTTGCGGGCGCTCGGATCGGTCGTGGTGCTGGTGTCGGTGGTCTCCGTAGTGGTCATGCGGATGGTTCGCCGTGACCTCCCCGACGGATCACCCCGCGCCGAGGCGACCGTCGAGGTTCGTGCGACCATGGATGCATGCACTTCCTGCTGGTGCACGGCACCACCCAGACACCCGTCGGATGGCAGCTCCTCACCGGCGAACTCGCCGCGCTCGGCCACAGCACGTCGACGACAGACCTGGCCGCGTTCGGCAGCGACCTCACCGCCATGGGGTACGCGGCGGCGGTTCAGGCGGAGCACGCCGGAGAACCCGCGCCCGCCGTCGTCGGGCACTCGGGAGCAGGGTTGCTCGTGCCGGCGATCGCCGAAGCGATGGGCGCGGCCCTGCAGGTGTTCCTGGCGGCGTACGTTCCCTCCGGGTCTCGATCCTTGATGAGCGAGCTCGAAGCGGATCCGACCGGGATGATGCATCCCGACTGGATCGGCGTCGATCCCGGGATCGACCACGACGCGGCACGACGATTCCTGTTCCACGACTGCACGCCGGACATGTCCGAGTGGGCCATCGGCACGCTTCGGACGTTTGCACCGCGGTCGCTGTACAGCGAGGTCGTACCGGTCGCGCCCGGCATCCCTGCGATCTCGATCGTGCCCGACGGAGATCGCACGCTACGTCCCGAGTGGATGATCTCCGCGACGCGTGAGCGCCTCGGAGTCGAGCCTCACATCATCGACGGCGGCCACTGCCCACACGTCTCCCGACCGGCGACAGTCGCCGCGATCCTCGACTCAGCCGCCGGATAGCCGGCGGCACGACGGAGACCGGCTGCAGGAGACTCAGCCGCCCTTGCCGGGAACCAGGCGGTAGGCGTCGTAGACGGCGTCGATCATCTTGATCGTGCGCAACACGGACTCGAGGTGCGAGGGGTCGGCCATCTCGAACTCGAATCGCATCTTCGCGACGCGGTCGCTGCCGGTGTGCGTGCTGCAGGCGACGATGTTGACGTGTTGCTCGCTCAGCGAGTTGGCGACGTCGCGGAGCAGCTTCGAGCGGTCGAGCGCCACCACCTCGACGCCGGCTCGGAACAGGGTGCCGCTCGTCTCGCCGTCCCACTCGACGTCGATCAAGCGGGCCTCCTGCTCGACCATCAGGCTCTCCGCGTTCGCGCAGTCGGCGCGGTGGACGGACACACCGCGGCCACGCGTCACGAAGCCGATGATCTCGTCGCCCGGCACGGGCGTGCAGCACTTCGACAACCGGACGAGCACGTCGTCGAGACCCTCGACGTGCACGCCCGCCGGACCGCGAGACCGGCGCGGCGCACGCGGGTTGAGCACGCTCGTCGACATCTGCGCGTCGTCGCTGTTGCGGTACGTGCGGGCGACCTTCTGCGCGATCGACCGCGCCGAGACGTGGTTCTCGCCGATCGCCGCGAGCATGCTGTCGACGTCGCCGTAGCCCGCCGCCTCGGCCTCCTGCTTCAACGCATCGCTCTTCCAGGTGCGCTGGATCGGCAGGGCCTCGCGGCGGAACTCCTTCGTCAGCTCGTCGCGGCCCGCTTCGATCATGTCGACGCGCCGTTCGCGGCTGAACCACTGGCGGATCTTGTTGCGGGCCCGCGGCGAGACCGCGAACTGCAGCCAGTCGCGCGAGGGCGCAGCCGACTCCAGCTTGGACGTGAAGATCTCGCACGTGTCGCCACTGCGCAGCTTCTGGTCCAGCGAGACGAGCCTGCCGTTGACCTTCGCGCCGATGCACGTGTGGCCGACCTCGGTGTGCACCGCGTACGCGAAGTCGACCGTGGTGGCGCCGACGGGCAGCGACACGACGCGGCCCTTCGGCGTGAAGACGAAGACCTCGTCCTGCTCGAGGTCCGTCTTCAGGTTCTCCATGAAGGCCGCGGGATCGCTGACCTCGGCCTGCCAGTCGATGATCCGGTTGAGCCAGTCGATGTCCGGCGTGGCCGTCTCGTCCTTGTACGCCCAGTGTGCAGCGACACCCCACTCCGCCCGCTGGTGCATCTCGCGGCTCCGGATCTGGACCTCGATCACCTTGCCCGCGGGCCCGATGACCGTGGTGTGCAAGCTCTGGTAGAGGTTGAACTTCGGCATCGCGATGTAGTCCTTGAACCGACCGACCACTGGCTTGTACCTGCCGTGGATCGAGCCGAGCGCCGCGTAGCAGTCCTTCACCGAATCGACGATCACGCGGATCGCGACGAGGTCGAAGATCTCGTCGAACTCCTTGCCCTTCTGGATCATCTTCTCGTAGATGCTCCACAGGTGCTTGCCGCGGCCGGTGACCTCGGCTTCGACACCCACCTCGGCGAGGCGCTCGCGCACCTCGGCGATCGCCTTGTCAAGGTACCCGTCGCGCTCGGGGGTACGGGTGCTGACGAGCTGGTCCAGCTCGGCGTATCGCTTCGGGTGCAGCGACGCGAACGAGAGGTCCTCCAACTGCTGGCGCAGCTCCTGGATGCCGAGCCGGTGTGCGAGCGGCGCGTAGATGTCGAGCGTCTCCTGCGCGATGCGGCGCTGCTTCTCGTACGGCATCGCGGCGATGGTGCGCATGTTGTGCAGCCGGTCGGCGAGCTTGATGATGAGCACGCGCAGGTCGCGCGCCATCGCGACGAGCATCTTGCGCATCGTCGCAGCCTGCTGCGCCTCCTTCGAATCGAACTGCAACCGCTCGAGCTTGGTGACGCCGTCGACGATCATCGCCACCTCGGCGCCGAAGCCTGCCTCGACGTCGGTGAGCGTGATCTCGGTGTCCTCCACCGCGTCGTGCAGCAGCGCGGCAGCGAGCGAGACCTCGTCGAGACCGATGTCGGCGACGATGCGCGCCACGGACAGCGGATGGTTGATGTAGCTCTCGCCGCTCGACCGGCGCTGATCGCGATGGGCTTCGCGAGCGGTCTCGTACGCCTTGTTGATCAACGTGACCGACGCCTTCGGACGGCGGCGACGGTACGCGGTGAGGAGCGGGGTCAGCTCCTCCGCGGTGACGTTCTGATGACGTCGCCAGGGCAGCACCCGATCGACGGTGGCCATCAGTAGGTCGCCAGGCTCTCGATCATCCGCTCGCCGAGCCGCTCCCGACCCGACAGGCCGCCGATCTCGAGGAGGAACCCGAGCCCGACGACCACGCCGTTGAGCTCCTCGACGAGCCGGCACGTGGCGCTCGCGGTGCCGCCGGTGGCGAGGACGTCGTCGATGATGAGCACCCGCTCGCCGGGGTGGATGGCGTCGCGGTGCATCTCGAGCTTGTCCTTGCCGTACTCGAGCGAGTACTCCTCGCGGACAACGGCCCACGGCAGCTTGCCGGCCTTGCGGACGGGCACGAAGCCGGCGCCGAGGTGGAACGCGATCGGGGCGGCGACGATGAACCCTCGCGCTTCCATGCCGAGCACGCGGTCGACACCGACGCCGTCGAACCTGCCCGCCAGGTCGGTGATGGCCCGGTTGAACGCCGGCCCATCGCCGAGCAAGGGGGTGATGTCGCGGAAGGTGACACCCGGCTCGGGGTAGTCGGCGATGTCGCGAACGAGATCGGTCAACCAGGCAGTGCCACTCGACATACCCCCAGGGTACCGTCCCGAACGAGGGGCGGCCCGACTGCCCGTACCGGACGCCTAGCGGCGCTTCTTCTTGCGCGGGCGAGGCGGATGGGTGAGCGCTGCGGTCGGCGTGGTGGTGGTCGGCGCGACAACCGCGCCGGCGGGGCCGGTGGCCGTGACCGCGGTCTGGCGGCGCGGCCGGTGACCGGTCGGGGAACCGCCGAGGACGAGCCGCTCCAGATCCACGCCCGTGCTGTGCACGCCGCGCTGTGACTGGTACTTCGGCGTCCGCTCCTTGAACATCGCGAGCAGCGGCGCCGCCACGAAGATCGATGAGTACGAACCGGTCATCAGGCCGACGAGGAGCGCCAGCGCGAATTCGCGCAGCGCGACAGCGCCGAGCACGCCCGAGCCGATGATGAGGAGCGACAGCACCGGCAGCACCGCGGACAGGCTCGTGTTGAGCGAGCGCATCAGCACCTGGTTCATCGACACGTTGATCGTGTCCGCGTACGGTGCGCGCAGGCCGGAGTAGCGCGCCTCGTTCTCCTTCACCTTGTCGAACACGACGATGGTGTCGTAGAGCGAGAAGCCGAGGATGGTGAGGAACGCGACGACGGTGGCCGGCGTGACCTCGAACCGGAGCACCGAGTACACGCCGACGCTGATGAGCACGTCGTGCAGCATCGCGATGATCGCCGCCAGCGCCATCCACCACTCCAGCCGCCATGCAATGAAGACGGCGACGAGGACGAGGAAGATGATGAGGGCGCGCACCGCCTTCTCGGTGATCGACCGACCCCACGACGAGCTGACCGACGTGGAAGCCACCTCCGCAACATCGACCTTCGCGAGCGTGGCGAAGTCCGTCTGCACCTTGCTCACGGTGGCCTGGTCCTGGTCGCCGACCTGCACGCGGATCCGTGTGCCGCTCTCGGACGTCAGGGTCTGGATCTTCGCGTTGTCGGTCGGGATGCCGTTGTCCTCGAGCACCTGCTTCACCTGGTCTTGCGTGACGTTCGCGGCGGGCACCTCCCACGCGACACCACCCTCGAAGTCGATGCCCAGGTTCAAGCCGTTGAAGAACAGCGAGACAATGGTGACGACGACGAGCACGCCGGAGCCGATCAGCCCCCACCACCGACGACCGTAGAAGTCGATCGCCGTCTCGCCGTGATAGAGCCGTCCCCACACGTTGCGGCGGACGTGGCGCGGTTCTGCGCTCGGCGCGTCGCTGGGCTCGCTGCCGTCCATCACGTCGTCGATCGTGGTGCTCACGATGCACCTCCTGCGGTGGCCGGCTGCACGGCCTCGATGCCCATCACCTTCCGCCGCGCCATCCACTTCGTTCGGGCGAGCAGCAGCACCGTCGGCCGGGTGAACGTCCACG
>Ga0207668_10002909_pt1 | contig 10044 bp, 12 predicted proteins | sample KBSS43metaG_FD_184323 | JGI IMG/M metagenome (GOLD analysis project Ga0207668, IMG submission 184323) | Switchgrass rhizosphere microbial communities from Kellogg Biological Station, Michigan, USA - KBS S4-3 metaG (SPAdes) (version 2) | ecosystem: Host-associated > Plants > Roots > Rhizosphere... | reverse complement strand
TCGGCCAAGTTCTTCGGCCTCGAGGAGACGCGCTACGAAGGGCCGACGGGCATCGCCGGGGTGTTCCAGGACGCGTGCGTCGCCGCCGGCATCCCCGCGGTCACGTTCTGGGCGGCGGTCCCCCACTACGTATCGCAGCCCCCGAACCCGAAGGCCACGGTCGCGCTGCTGCGGCGCGTCGAGGACGTGCTCGACATCGAGGTACCTCTGGCCGATCTGCCGATCCAGGCCGAGGAGTGGGAACAGGCGGTCAGCGAGATGACGGCCGAGGACGAGGAGATCGCCGAGTACGTGCAGTCACTCGAGGAGCGCGGCGACGCCGAGGTCGACATGTCCGAGGCGCTCGGCAAGATCGACGGCGATGCCCTGGCCGCCGAGTTCGAGCGCTACCTGCGTCGCCGCGGGCCTGGCTTCCGGTCCTGACCTCAGCGGGCCTTCGCCGCGGCGCGTTCGGACCTCGCGGCGTCGCGTTCCAGATAGCGCGCCTTCGACTGCTCGAACTTCGCCGCCTCGGCTTCCAGGTCGGCGATGAACGCGGCCAATTCGTCGCGATTCTGCGCTCCGATGCCGGTGAAGTCGTCGCGCTCGAAGATCCGCCAGTACCGGAGCACCGGTAGCACCACCTCGTCGAGATGCTGGCGAAGGTCGTAGATGCCGCCGACGGCGATCTTGACGGCGTTGCGGCGGAAGTTCGGTATCGAGAAGCCCGGCATCTGAAAGTTCTTCAGGATTCGGCAAATCGAGTGCATCGCCCGATCCGGAGCGACGTCGAGCGCAGCGGCGCCCACGCCCCGGTAGAAGATCATGTGCAGGTTCTCGTCGGCCGACACCCGCCGCAGCAGTTGGTCGGCGATGGGTTCCTGGCAGGCCCGGCCGGTGTTGCGGTGTGACACCCGGGTGGCGAGCTCCTGGAACGTCACGTAGACGAGTGCGTCGAGCATCGACTCCGGCCGGACCGAACCCTGACCTTGCTGGCCCGGGCTGAACCCGGCGGCCACCTGCCCAATCCTGGCCATTTCCAACGCATTCGGGTCAACGGACCTGGTGACGACGAGGTAGTCGCGCAACGCGATGCCGTGCCTGTTCTCCTCCACCGTCCACCGGTTCACCCAGGCGCTCCAGGCGTCGTCGAGGCTGAAGTGCTCGGCGATGGCGCGGTGGTAGGACGGCAGGTTGTCCTCGGTGAGCAGGTTGGTCACCATGGCGATCCTGGCGATCTCGCAGAGCCCCGATTCGTCGAGTGACCAGTCGTGCCCGCCGAGTGGGCGAAAGTCGGAGCCCTCGGTCCACGGCACGTAGTCGTGGGGATTCCAGTTCCTTGTCGACGCGAGGTGCTGGTTGAGTCCCGCCTCGGCAACGGGTTCGAGCTCGCGAATCAACTGCAGGTCGGTCATTGGCTTCGGCATGTCCGACCCTTCGCATCTCGTCTGCGGGTGTGACCGGACACGCTACCTCAGCGGCGGGCCCAAACCCGGGACGCCGACCTATGCCTTGACCTGCGCGTTACTTCTCGATGGCTTCGGTGTGTGCGCTGGTGGACCGGCCGAGCGCCGCGACCTCCGCGTCCATCCGGGGCAGGAGATCGGGAACGAACGCCCGCGTCGTCTTTTCGCCGAGCCAGCCAGAGATCACCGGCTTGAGCCAGCGGGCGAGGCCCACCCAGCCCGGGCAGTCGATTCGCGTCTTGCGCCCTTCGATGCCTTTGACGAACGCCGCGCCGCACTGTTCCACCGACGTGGTGATGGACAGCGGCCAGGGCAACTTCGACAGCATCTCCGCGAACGTCGACAAGTCGGACTTCGTGTCTCGCACCATCGCGGTGTCGACCCAGGACATGTGGGCCGATCCCACGTCGACGCCGCGGTAAGAGACCTCGAGCCGCAAGGCGTTCGCGAACTGTTCCACGGCGGCCTTGGACGCGTTGTAGGGCGCCAGTCCTGGTGAGGCGGCGTAAGCGGCCAGCGACGACACGATCAACACGTACCCCTGCCGCTCGATGATCGAGGGCAGGGTGGCCCGCACGGTGTGGAACACGCCGAGCACGTTGATGTCCAGAAGCCGCTTGACGGCCTCGGGGTCGACACCGAGCACCGACCCATAGCTCGCGATGCCCGCATTGGCCATGACGACGTCGATGCCACCAAACCGCTCGACGGACGCGTCGGCGGCAGCCTGCATGGCCTTGAGGTCACGGACATCCGCGGCGTGGGTCAGCACCCGATCGTGACCTAGCTCGGTGGCCTGACGGGCCAGCGCCTGTTCGTCGACGTCGGTCAGCACCAGCTTGGCGCCCCTGGCGTGCAGCTCGCGCGCGACTTCGGCGCCTACTCCCGCAGCGCCACCCGTGATGAAGACGACCTTTCCATTCACAGTGCCCATGGCCGAAACGTACTCCACACTCACAGCTGCGTGGCGCGGTCGGCCAGTTCTACAACGCGACGCCGAGCAGCGCATCGACCGCGATGGCCACGGTGCGCGGCGCCTCGCTGTCGTGGCCCCCGTACTCCAGCGCGTCGGTACACCAACCATCAAGCGCCGCAATGGCCTTGGGGGTATCGAGGTCGTCGGCGAGGTAGCCGCGCACCCGGGCGATCACGTCGGTGGCGTCGGGCCCGGCGGGCAGCGACGTGGCCGCCCGCCACCGCGCCAGCCGCGCCTGCGCGTCGGCCAGCACGTCGTCGCTCCACGACCTGTCTTCGCGGTAGTGCCCGGCGAACAGGCCGAGCCGGATGGCGGCGGGCTCGACGCCGTCGGCGCGCAGCCGCGACACCAGCACTAGGTTGCCGCGGCTCTTGCTCATCTTGTGCCCGTCCCAGCCGATCATGCCCGCGTGCACGTAGTGCCGCGCGAATCGCCGCTCCCCCGTGACGGATTCGGCGTGGGCGGCCGAGAACTCGTGGTGCGGGAAGATGAGATCGCTGCCACCGCCCTGGATGTCGAGCCCGGTGCCGATGCGATCCAACGCGATCGCGGCGCACTCGACGTGCCAGCCCGGTCGACCCGGACCGAACGGCGACGGCCAGCTGGGCTCCCCGGGCCGCTCCGCGCGCCACAACAACGCGTCGAGTTCGTCACTCTTGCCAGGACGGTCGGGGTCGCCGCCGCGCTCGGAGAACAGCCGCGCCATCGTCTCGCGGTCGTAGCCCGACTCGTAGCCGAATTGCACCGTCGCGTCGGCGTGGAAGTACACGTCGGGATACTCGGCGTCCTCGACGACGTATGCCGCACCAGTGGCCAGGAGCTTCTCCACCACCTCGATCACCTCGGCGATGGCCTCGGTGGCGGCGACGTAGTCATGGGGCGGCAGCACCCGAAGCGCCGCCATGTCCTCACGGAACAGTTGGGTTTCGCGGTCACCGAGCTCACGCCAGTCCAGCCCGTCGCGGGCGGCACGCTCGAACAGCGGGTCGTCGACGTCGGTGATGTTCTGCACGTAGTGGACCCGATGTCCCGAGTCCAGCCACACGCGGTGCACCAGATCGAAGGTCAGGTAGGTCGCGGCGTGGCCGAGGTGCGTCGCGTCGTACGGCGTGATGCCGCATACGTACATCGTGGCGAGCTCACCGGCGGACACCGGGCGGACCTGGCGGTCGGCGCTGTCGAACAGGCGCAGCTGCGGGCCCTGGCCCGGCAGCTCCGGTACTCCCGGCGCGGGCCACGATCGCATGGCGTCGACTCTAGGGATGATTTCGTCCTCCTCGCGTGCGGGGTGGTTTATGAGGTCCTCCTCGCGCGGTGGTGCGCTGTCTCGACGCTTAGCGACAATGCGGGCAGCGATTACATTCCCGGTCGCCGGTGCCGGGACGCCGATGCGATGGCGGCGAGCAGCGGCTCGGCCAACTCGGGCCGACACATCAGCAGATCGGGCAGGTACGGGTCGCGTCGGTTGTAGAGCAGCGGCGAACCGTCGATGCGCGACGCGTGCAGGCCTGCCGCCCGAACGACGCCGGCAGGCGCGGCGGAGTCCCACTCCCACTGTCCGCCCGCGTGCACGTAGGCATCGACGTCACCGCGCACGACGGCCATCGCCTTGGCGCCGGCCGAGCCGATGCCGATCAGCTGCACGTCGAGTTGGTCGCGCAGCCACCACACGATGGGCGGTGGCCTGTTGGCGCTCGTCGCGACACGGATGGGCCCTTCCTCCCGCGGCGGCGGAGTGGTGACGGTGTCGGTGCGGTAGACCTCGTCGAGTGCGGGCAGGCCGACGGCGGCGTCGGTGATGGCGCCCTCGTCGCCGTCGCCACGCTGCCAGAGTGCGATGTGGACGGCCCAGTCGACATGGCCGCGCTTGGAGAACTCCCAGGTTCCGTCGACGGGGTCGACGATCCACACCCGGTCGGCGTCCACCCGTGACAGCTCGTCGGCGGCCTCCTCGGAGAGCACCGCGTCGTCGGGCCGCTCCTCGTGCAACCTGGCGAGAATCAGCTTGTTGGCAAGCGCGTCGCCTGCGTCGCCGAGTTCGTAAGGGTCGTAGTAGCCGACCTCGTCCCGCACCCTCAGCAGCAGCTCACCGGCCTCCTGCGCCAGCTGCGCGGCAAGCGCCGCGTCGTTCACGCCGGCGAGGCGCCCGGCGCCCGCACCACCATGGGTACCGCGGGGAAGTAGGCGGCCATCTCGGAGCGCGACCGGCGCAGCGCCGCCGTGCCGTACCCGCGGTGGCGGAACTCGGGATGAATCCAAATCCGCACGTTGACCTCGCCACCGACGAGCTCACCGAACACCATGCCGACCTTCTCTGCGTGCTCCTCGGCGACCAGCCACACCGCTTCCTCGGCGGACACGCGGGCGATCGCCGCACGGATCTCGTCGTCCAGGCTGCCCGCGGGCCTACCCGACCCGTCGCCAGTGGCGCCGACGTCGTCGGTGCGCGCGGCGAAGATGTCGCGGTCGCGCTCACCCGAGAACGGGCGAAGGGACAGGCTCTCGCCGGAGCTGGCCGGGCGCTCGCCAAGGGTGAAGCTCAGCTGGTTGTTGAGGTCCTCGAGCTCGCTCGCGATCTTGCGGCGCGCGTCCTTGGTCAGCTGGTGAAACGCGATGGCCATGACGGCCTCCCCGCCGAGGTGCGACGTGCCGAGCAACGCGGCGATCGCGTCCACCGCTGCGGGCTTGTCATCGGCCTCGACGATCACGTCGAGCACCTCGTGGCGGCGGTCCAGGGCCTTCTGCAGCGCGTCGGTGATCTCGCGGCGTGCGGCGGCACGATCATGGTCAGTCATGACGACGAGCGTAGATCACTTCTCGGCTGAGAATTAGTCAGAATGCCGGCCACGGGATCGGCCGCCGCCGGTCCGGGCCCGGCATCACCGGATTCTCAAGCAGCCCATCGATTCTCGCCCGCAGCGCCGCGACCTCGCGCCCGGTGAGGTGCGCCCTCAGCTGCTCGGCCAGGTCGTCGCACAATGCGTCCCGCAGCCTCGCGACGTCGCGCAACGTGTCGTCGTCGACGGGCTTGCCCGCCCAGCCCCACAACACCGTGCGCAGTTTGTCCTCGGTGTGCAGGCTGACGCCGTGATCGACGCCGTACACCAGTCCGTCGACGCCAGCCAGGATGTGTCCACCCTTGCGGTCGGCGTTGTTGATCAACACGTCGAGGACGGCCATTCGGCGCAACCGCGCGTCGTCGGCGTGGACGAGGGTCACTTCATCGCCCGCGTAGTCGTAGGCCTGAAGCACGGGCAGATAGCCCGGCGGCACGGCGCCCGCGGGCACCAGGTCGACGAGGTCCGGCTCGCCATCAGGCTCGTCGCCCACTTGGTCGCCAGGCTGGTCGACCCAGCGTTGCACCATGCCCGGCCCGCCCGGACCCCCGCGAATGATGGTGTAGGGCACCACGTTCCAACCCAATTCGGCAGATACCAGATAGGCGCCCAGCTCACGTCCGGCCAACGTGCCGTCGGGGAAGTCCCACAGCGGAGCCTCCCCCGCGATCGGCTTGTACACGCAGTGCGCCATCTGGTCGTCGAGGTGCGCTTCGCACAAGAAGGTGGCGTTGCTCGCGGAGCGGATGCGTCCGATGACGGTCAGGTCGCCGTCACGCAGAACCTCGCCAGCCCCACCTTCCTGGGCAGCGTGGTCAGGATTCGGCGTCATCGTCGTCGGACCCGGTCAGGGCGCCGCGCCGATAGCCGTTGGTGCGCACACAGATGTGCCCGTCCGGATCGAGAGGTTCGTCACACAACGGGCACGGCGGTCGACCCGCGGAGATGACGCGATTCGAACGCGCCGCGAACTGCCGCGCCGATTCCGGGGTCAGGAAGACCCGGACCGCGTCGGGACCGTCCTCTGCGTCGTCGAGCACGACGGACGCGTCGAACTCGGTCTCCGAGACCGCCAGCAGTTCGACCACCACGGTCTGGGCCTCCGAATCCCAGCCCAGCCCCATCGTGCCGACGCGAAACTCGGCGTCGACGGGCGTGACCAGCGGGCTCAGGTCCTCGATGTCCTCGGTGTCCGGCGGAATCGGCGTCCCGAACCGGCGATTGATCTCGACGAGCAACGCGGCGATGCGTTCCGCGAGCACGGCCACCTGCTGCTTCTCCAGGATCACCGAGATGATCCGTTTGTCGTGCACGGCCTGCAGATAGAACGTTCGATTCCCGGGTTGCCCGACGGTCCCGGCGACGAAGCGGTCGGGTGAGCGGAAGACGTGAATCGAACGGGTCATGGCGCCTTCCAAAATACCGGTACGAGCACCGCAGTCGTAATCTCAGGCGGCTGTCGACGTCAGTCGGTGGTGCCGCCGACGACGGCGTCGCCGCTCGGTTCCGGCTTGGCGGTCAGCCCGGCGGTCAGCGCTGCGCCGGTGTGGTTGACGTGCATGACGAACGGGCGCACGGCCGTGTACCTGATGACGCTCATCGAGGCGGGGTCGGCGGTGATTCGCTGGAAGCTGTCGAGGTGCGAGCCAAGGGCGTCCGCGACGATCGACTTGATCACGTCGCCGTGGGTGCAGGCGATCCACAGGGTGTCGCTGCCGTGCTCCTCTGCCAGCCTGCGGTCGTGTTCACGGACGGCGGCGACGGCACGGGCCTGGACGTGCGCCAACCCCTCGCCGTCGGGGAACACCGCCGCGCTGGGTTGCTGCTGCACCACCGCCCACAGGGGCTCCTTGACCAGGTCGCCGATCTTGGCGCCGGTCCACGCGCCGTAGTCGACCTCCGAGATCCGTTCGTCGATGACGGGCTCCAGCCCCAACGCCGAGGCGAGCGGCGCCACCGTCTGCTCGCAGCGCAGCAGCGGCGAGCGCACGATGGCCTTGACGGGCAGCTCGCCGATGCGGTCCACCAAGGCCGCCGCCTGCTCGCGGCCCTTGTCGTCGAGCTCGACGCCCTCCGACCGGCCCGCGAGCGTATGCGCGGTGTTGGATGTCGAGCGACCGTGGCGGAGCAGGATGACCGTCATGGGCGGGCCTGGGTGGGAGCCATCACTGCGCTGCCATCGCGCCGGTGCCGAGCAGGACGAGCACCGCGACGCCGACGATCACGCGGTAGCCGACGAACCAGTACATGCTGTGGCTGACGAGGAACTTCAGGAACCACGCGACCGCGGCGTACCCGATCACGAAGGCGATCACGATCGCCACGATCAGTTGGGCGCCCGTCGCGCTCATCCCCTCGGTCACCGGCTTGAACGCGTCGGGCAGCGAGAAGAGCCCCGACGCCAGCACCGCGGGGATGGCCAACAGGAAGCCGAACCGGGCAGCGGCCTCGCGCTGCTGGCCGAGGAAGAGCCCCGCACTGATGGTGGCGCCCGACCGGGAAACCCCGGGAACCAGCGCCAGGCACTGAGCCAGCCCGACGGTGACGGCGTCCTTCCAGGTGAACTGCTCGATAGGACGAGTCTTCTTGCTGAAGTACTCGGCGGCCGCGATGACGGCGGAGAACACGATCAGGGCGATCGCGACGATCCACAGGTTGCGCACGCCGGACCGGATCTGGTCCTTGAACGCCAGCCCCAGCACGCAGATGGGCAGGGTGCCGATGATCACCCACCACCCCAGCCAGTAGTCGGAGGTGCGACGGGCGGCGTTGGTCAGCCCGGCGAACCACGCCACGATGATGCGGCCGATGTCACGGGCGAAGTAGATGAGCACGGCCAGTTCCGTGCCCAGCTGGGTGACGGCGGTGAACGACGCGCCTGCGTCGTCGCTGAAGAACAGCTGCGACACGATCGCGAGGTGCCCGGACGACGACACCGGGAGGAATTCGGTGAGGCCCTGCACGATCGACAGCACGATCACCTGAAGCCACGACATGGCCGCCACATCCGTCACGCGGACGACCGTACCGTGGCGAACCTGCTAGCGAGCTGAGCGTGGCACCGGCTGAGCATCGGCCACGGCGTCGCGCACGGCCGCAACCAGACTGCGTTCGTCGGTGACGTCGACGTGGGTCAGGTCACGGTTCGACATGGCGACCACGTCCTCGAGCTGCGGTACCGGCCCGGCGAGCCGCGGGCGGTAGATCTCGACGACGAGCGTCTGCCGCTCGACGCGGAAGGAAAACGTCCGCCCATCCCCTACCCGACCGAACCCGCTGGCGTGCAAACCGGTCGAAATGTCTTCGATCTCAAACTGTTCGCCTGCCACGTCCCTATCCGCCATCAGGGTCATTCGCGAACCATACCTTCGGTCTGGTCTGCGAGACTGCCTAAACTGGCCATTCGACCGGCATCGTTGCCCATACAGGAAAGTTACCCTTTGCCACTGCACGCGAAACTCACCAGTCGCCTAGCTCACAGCGGCCTGGTGGCTGTGGCGGTCATTGCTGTGTCGGCATGCTCGTCGAACCCGGCGGACGCTCCGCCACCGACCATCACCCCTGCCGCGGCGGCGGTCTCACCCCCTGTGGGCAGCACTCCCGATGGGCGCCTGCTCCCCCTCGCCGCACCCGCCTTGAGCAGCATGTTCGATGCCGCCAACCGAGCCCTGGTGGTGCTGTCCGGCCCGCCAGGAGCGCCGTCGACGATCACCACGTTCCCGGCGAACGGGCCCGCCCGCAGCGTGGCCCTGCCCTCGCCCGCCACGGCGATGACGGCAGACGGATCGGGCGCGGTGTACCTGGCGACACGCGGCGGATACCTGCGCTTCGACGTCGCCCGCGGGGCTGCTGAACGCGTCGACGTGCCTGGCCGGGAGGCGACGGAGTTCACCGCAATCGCCCGGCGGGGGGACGGACGCGTCGTCCTCGGTGACGCAGGCGGCGGGGTCTACACGCTGGCCGCCGACAACACGGTGAGCGCGGAGCTCCACGTGTTCGCTCGAGTCGATGCCCTTGTCGCCCAAGGCGATACGGTCTTCGTGCTGGACCGTTCCCAGACGTCGGTCACGACCGTCGACCCGAGCGGCACCAAGACCGAACACGCGTTGCGGGCGGGCCAGGGGGCCACCACGATGGCTGCGGACTCCGCGGGCCGGGTGCTGGTCGCCGACACCCGCGGCGAGCAGCTCCTGGTGTTCGGCTCCGATCCGCTGATACTGCGTCAGCAGTACCCGGTGCGCGGCGGGCCGTACGGCCTGGTCGGTTCGCCTCGGCTCGCTTGGGTGTCGGAGACGGCGACCAACAGCGTGGTTGGTTACGATCTCGCCACCGGCATTCCCGTCGAGAAGGTGCGTTATCGAACCGTGCAGCAACCCAACTCCCTGTCGTACGACGACGAGGCCGACACGCTCTACGTGGTGTCGGGCTCGGGGGCGGGCGTGCAGGTGATTGCGGGGGCCGGGCGATGAGCGCTTGCGCGAAGAGCGGAGCAGCACGATGACGGCCATCCAGCATGGCCGGATGCCCGAGGGCTGGAAGGGCGATCTGTCCGACGACTACGAGTGGGTGCCCCTGCGCCTTCCGCCCGACGTGACGCGGCTGTCGGCCTCCATCAGGCTGTCGATCGAGGCGGAGTACCGCGGATGGGAGTTGACCCGCGTCCGGCTGTACACCGACGGCAGTCGGCGAGTGTTGCTGCGGCGCAAGAAGTCCGCCGACCGTACCGCTATCGACCAGCCTGCGATGTGACGGCGGCATGACGTACCGCGCACTGCGCAGGCTGTTC
>Ga0207668_10002907_pt1 | contig 10052 bp, 9 predicted proteins | sample KBSS43metaG_FD_184323 | JGI IMG/M metagenome (GOLD analysis project Ga0207668, IMG submission 184323) | Switchgrass rhizosphere microbial communities from Kellogg Biological Station, Michigan, USA - KBS S4-3 metaG (SPAdes) (version 2) | ecosystem: Host-associated > Plants > Roots > Rhizosphere >... | reverse complement strand
CCAGGGGGCGCAACACCGTCGCCCGGCCATTCCAGCACCAGGCGCGCGCCATCGACGCCCGGCTCGAAGCGCGGTTTCAGCGCCACGACGGGCGCAGCGAGATCGAACACGATGCGGGTCGTGCCGACGACCGGATGTCCGGTGCGCACGCTTTTCACCAGACCGGCGGGGGCCGGCAGCTGCACGCCGCGACCCAGGCTGACGCCGGGCAAGTCGACGACGAGGCGGTCCGGGTTGGCCAGCGAGATCACCTCGTAGCCAGTCTCGCGATCGAGACCGAGCTCGGCGCGCGTGCCCGTGGCGCCTGCTTCGACGCGCAAGTGATTGATTTCAGAGGCATGCACAAGATTCCAGCACAGCGCTGCCAACAGCGCCAAGCCGAGCATGAACTGCTGAACGGTTGCCCCCTTCACTCGCATGGGGGTAGTCAAGCACCAACCCAAATTCTTTGCAACCATTTTTCCCTTACAAATCCGTAGGCTGCCGTGCCTTCCTGTGGTCACGGTTCAGCAAACGGACGCAAGCGGTCGAAATCTGCGAGGGACGACAACCATGCGCTGCCGGCCGGGCTGACAGGCCGAAGTCGGCAGCGACGCCCCGCCCCATCGACCTCCAACTCGATACGCAGATCCGCCGCCGGCAGCGCCTTGCCCCCTCGCTCGGGCCATTCGACCAGCCAAAGCGTGGCCTGGGCGTCATCGAGGCCGAGGAATTCCAGTTCGCCCGCATCGCCGATGCGGTACAGGTCGAGATGCAGCGCTTCGCCATCGCCCTGCGGCGTCGAGAGCGGATAACGCTCCACCAATGTGTACGTCGGGCTGCGCACTGCGCCCGTGACGCCGAGTGCGCGCAACCAGGCGCGTGCGAGCGTCGACTTGCCTGCGCCGAGATCGCCTTGCAGGTAGACCACGGCCGGCATCGGTTGCGTTTGCGCGAGGACGCGCGCGAGCGCGTCGGTCGCATCGCTGTCGGGCAAGTACAAATGCATCGTCATCCTTGTGTCGGACCCGGTTTTAGCAATGCGGCTCGCGAAGGCGGCGCATTCGCAAGACGGCGCAAGTGCGCGAACAAATCGGAAGGCAACAGACCGCGCTCGCCGCCGTCGCGGGCCGCGTCATCGCCTGCGACAGCATGCAACAGCGCGCCGTGCGTGGCAGCGTCGTGCGCCGATCGGCCTTGCGCGCGCAACGCGGCGATCACGCCAGTCAGCACGTCGCCCATGCCGCCGACCGCCATGCCCGGATTGCCCGCGCCGATCACCCGCGGCAACTCGCCGGGTGCCGCGACAATCGTACCCGCACCCTTCAGCACGACCACGCATCGATGCGCGTCGCAAAGCGCCTGCGCTGCAGCGAAACGATCGGCTTGCACGATCTCGGCCGTCGTGCCGAGCAGGCGCGCGGCTTCGCCGGGATGCGGGGTGAGGATCGCGCCTTCGGCGAGCTTGCGCGGATGCAGCGCCAACAGGTTCAATGCGTCGGCATCGACCACCAGCGGCTTGTCCGCGGCCATGGCGGCGTTGTAGAGGGCGATGCCCCAGCCTTCCTGGCCCAGCCCCGGCCCGAGCGCAATGACGTCGGCGCGCTGCAGCATCGCGCGCAGGTCGTCGGCGACCGCGACGCCGCGCGCCATCAATTCCGGGCGCCGTCCGAGCGCCGCGCCGACGTGCGCATCGCGCGTGGCCACGCTCACCAGGCCCGCGCCCGAACGCAGCGCCGCTTCGGCGCACAACACGATCGCGCCGCCGCTGCCATGGTCGCCGCCGATGCACAGCACGTAGCCGGATTCGCCCTTGTGCGTGTTCCGACGACGCGGCGGGAACGCCGCGGCGAGATCGTCCCGCGACATCAGGCAGGCACTCGCCGGCAACGAGGCGAGCATGTTGGGCGGAAGGTCGAGCGTGGCCAGCGATCGTACGCCGGTGTACTCCAGGGCCGTCCCGGTGGTGAGCCCGGCATGCGCGGCAATGAACTCGATGGTGCGATCCGCATGCACGGCGGCGCCCGGCACGATGCCGCGATCGGCATCGACGCCGCTCGGCACGTCGAGCGAAAACACCGGCGATCGGCTGCGATTGATGGCGGCGATCAGCGCCGCAGTTTCGGCATCGGGTTCGCGCGACAACCCGATTCCGAACAACGCGTCGACCACGAGGTCGGCGGCACGCAGCTTGCCGTCGAACGCTTCGACGCGACCGTTCCCGCTGCGATATTCGTTTTCGGCGTGCCGCGCGTTGTCGGTTCGTGGCGCGTGCCCCGGCAACCGCACGACGCGGACGTCGCGTCCGGACACCTGCGCATGCCGCGCCAGCGCGTAGCCATCGCCGCCATTGTTGCCGGGCCCGCAGACCACGACGATGCGCTGCACTTCGGGCCAGTGCGCCAGCAATTCGCGCCACGCGGCCTGGCCGGCGCGGCGCATCAGGCCGAAAGCATCGCCCGAGGCATGCTCGGCCATGGCCTCGACCGCGCGCAAAGCCTGGCTGTTGTGCAGGAAACGTGGACTGCCCATCATGCGATTCTATACTCGCGCCATCGTGCAACCCTCCAATCGCCAGCCCCAACACCCTCTCGATGCTCGCCGCGTTGCCGAGGTCGATCACGCCGCGCTCGCCAGGCGCGTCAAGGATCTTGCGCGCACGTCGGGCTTCCAGCGCTGCGGCATCTCTGGCATCGAGCTCGGCGACGACGAAGTGCATCTGCGCGACTGGCTGGCGAACGGCCTGTACGGATCGATGGCGTGGATGGCACGGCATGGCGACAAGCGTTCGCGGCCGCAGGACCTGATCCCGGGCACGTTGCGCGTGATTTCGGTGGGCCTGGACTACGGGCGCGACGACGACGCGCAGGCCTGGGACACGATCGCCGACGGCGAACGCGCCTATGTCGCGCGTTATGCGCTCGGCCGCGACTACCACAAGCTGATGCGGCAACGCCTGCAGCAGCTTGCCGATCGCATCGCCAGCGAGATCGGACCGTTCGGGCATCGCGTGTTCGTCGACTCCGCGCCGGTGCTCGAGCGCGCACTGGCGCGCAACGCCGGACTCGGCTGGATCGGCAAGCACACCTGCTTGATCGACAAGGACGGCGGGTCGTGGTTTTTCCTCGGGGAAATCTACGTCGACCTGCCGTTGCCGATCGACGCGCCGGCAACGGCGCACTGCGGCAGCTGCGTGCGCTGCATCGACATCTGCCCGACGCAGGCGATCACGGCGCCGCATCGCCTCGATGCGCGGCGCTGCATTTCCTACCTGACCATCGAACACGAAGGCTCGATCGACGAAGCGCTGCGCCCGCTGATCGGCAACCGCATCTTCGGTTGCGACGACTGCCAGCTGGTGTGCCCGTGGAACAAGTTCGCAAAGAAGACCGACGAGCCCGATTTCCGCGCCCGCAACGACCTCGACCAAGCGACGCTGGCCGATCTGTTCGCATGGAGCGAGGCGGAGTTCCTGCAGCGCACGGAGGGCTCCGCGCTCCGCCGCAGCGGCTACGAGCGCTGGCTGCGCAATCTTGCGGTCGCGTTGGGCAACGCGCCGACGACCGACGCGGTGGTCGCCGCGCTGCAGTCACGCCAGAACGAACCGAACGCGGTCGTGCGCGAGCATGTGCAATGGGCGTTGGCGCGCCATCCATCTTCCTCGTAGGAGCGGCTTCAGCCGCGAGCGCTTGCTCTTTGTCTTTGTCTTTGTAGGAGCGACGTAAGTCGCGAGCTTTCACCGAAGAGTTCGCGACTTACGTCGCTCCTACGATTCTAGGGCTCGCGGCTGAAGCCGCTCCTACGAAGACGAGCGCTGGCGGATTTCGGCGAGCAACGCTCGAGTCACGGCATCATCGGCTTCGCCTTCGCCGCGCAACGCCGGCAGCAGGCGATTGGCGACCTGCTTGCCCAGCTCGACGCCGAACTGGTCGAAAGCATTGATGCCCCACAACGCCGATTGCAGGTACACGCTGTGCTCGTACAGCGCGATCAGCATGCCCAGCGAATGCGGGGTCAGCGCGTCGAGCAGCAGCAGCGTGCTGGGACGGTTGCCGGCGTAGGTGCGATGCGGATCGGCATTTGGTTGTCCGTTCGCCAGCGCTTCGGTCTGCGCCAGCAGATTGGCGAGCAGCGCCGCGTGATTGTCGTGATACGGATCATCGCTGCGCAGCACGCCGATGAAATCGGCCGGCACGACCTGCGTGCCCTGGTGCAACGCCTGGAAGAAACTGTGCTGCGTGTCGGTGCCCGCGCCGCCCCACCAGACCGGCACGGTCTCCACTTCCAGCACGCTTCGGTCGAGCCGAACCGACTTGCCGAGGCTTTCCATCACCAGTTGCTGCAGATAGTTCGGCAGCAGCTTCAGGCGTTCGTCGTAAGGCAGCACGGCCTGGGTCGCGGCTCCGAGCGCGTTGCGGTTCCACACCGCGGTGAGTGCGTGCCAGACCGCGAGGTTTTGTCGCGCCGGAGCGGTCAGCGCGTGCGCGTCCATCTCCGCCGCGCCAGCCAGCAATGCTTCGAATCCGTCGCTGCCGATCGCCAGCGCGATCGGAAATCCGACGGCCGACCACAATGAATAACGTCCACCCACCCAATCCCACATGGGCAGGATGCGCTCGCGCGCGATGCCGAAGGCTTCGGCACGTTCGACGTTCGCGCTGACCGCATAAACGCGATCGCCGCCGCCGAGCCAGTCGCGCACGATGGTGCCGTTGAGCAGGGTTTCCTGCGTGCCGAACGTTTTCGAGATCAGGATCGCCGCGGTGCGCTCGGGATCGAGCCTGGCCAGGACGCGCTGGGCGGCGCTGCCGTCGACGTTCGACAGAAAATGCACGGCGAAGCAGCCGGGCGCCGCGCGCGACAACGCATCGACCACCAGGCGCGGACCCAGATCGGAACCGCCGATGCCGACGCTGACGATATCGGTGACGCCGGAAGCCGACAGCGCGTCGACCATCGCGGCCATCGCGCCTCGCGCCTCGCGCGCCAGCGCAAAGGATTCGCGCGCAACGGTCGAGGCAGAAAGATCGCTGCGCAACGCCGTATGCAGCGCGGCGCGGTGTTCGGTCACGTTGACGGGCTCGCCATCGACTAGCCTGCGCATCGCGCCGGCCAGGTCGGCCGTTTCGGCAAGCGCGAACAATGCGTCCAGCGCAGGCCGGTCATAGCGCTGGCGCGCGAAGTTGGCATACAGCATGCCGACGCGCAGCGCCAACTCGCTGGCGCGTGGGGGATCGTCTGCGATCAGTTGCGACAGCGAGACGCCGGACAGGCGTCCGGCATGGGCTTGCAATCCCGCCACACCGGCGTTCGCCACCGTCTACGCCGCTTGCGCGGGAATGGACGTGTTGGTGTGCGTCAGCCGGTTGTCGCGATCGACGTAGACGAGCGTCGGCTTGAACTTCGCAGCTTCCGCTTCATCGCAATGACCGTAGGCGCAGATGATGATCAGGTCGCCCGGTCGCGCCTTGTGCGCGGCCGCGCCGTTGACCGAGATGATGCCGCTGCCTTCTTCGCCGCGGATGGCGTAGGTGGCGAAACGCTCGCCGTTGTTGACGTTGTAGATCTCCACGCGCTCGTACTCGCGGATGCCGGCGATGTCGAGCAGGCGGCCGTCGATCGCGCACGAACCTTCGTAGTGCAGTTCGGCGTGGGTGACGGTGGCGCGGTGGATCTTGGCCTTGAGGAGCGTCAGTTGCATCTTTAGAGTCCGGTGCGGACGACAGATGCCGCGCAGTGTAGGCAGCGGATTTGCGCACTGCAACATAAGCGTCTCCGAGGGCGGCAGGCATTCAGCCGACGGTGAATTCCAGGTTGTCGATCAGCCGCGTCCTGCCGAGCTTTGCGGCGATCAGGGCGACGCGCGCGCCCGCTTCGCCCGCTTCGCCTGGTTCCGGCGGCGTCAGGTCGGGGCGGCGGATCACGGCGTAATCGACCTCGAAACCCTGCCGTGCCAGCCGTTGCGACGCGTCGGCTTCGATCCAGGCATCTTCACGCCCTGTCATGGCGGCATCGCGCATCGCCAGCAGGGTGCGATGGATGTCCGGCGCGCGTGCGCGCTCGTCGGCGGACAGGTACTGGTTGCGCGAGCTCATCGCCAGGCCATCGGCTTCGCGCACCGTCGTCCCGGCCAGCAGTTCGATCGGGAATGCGAGATCGCGCACCAGATAGCGGATCACCGCGAGTTGCTGATAGTCCTTGCGACCGAAGACCGCGACGTCCGGCTGCACCTGGTTGAACAGGCGTGCGACGACGGTGGCCACGCCGTCGAAATGGCCGGGGCGATGCGCGCCGTCGAGCACGTCGGTGATGCCGGGCACGCGCAGGCGCACGGCGCCGTCGGCGCCGTAGGGATACATCGCGTCGACCGGTGGCATCCAGAGCAGGTCGCAGCCCGCAGCTTCGAGCCCGCCGGCATCGGCGTCCGGCGTGCGCGGATAGCGCGCGAAGTCCTCGTTCGGGCCGAACTGCGTCGGATTGACGAAGACGCTGGCGACCACGCGATCGGCACGCTCGCGCGCGAGCTTCACCAGCGAGTGGTGGCCGGCATGCAGGTTGCCCATGGTGGGAACGAAGGCGATGCGCAGGCCGGCGCGCTTCCATTCGCCGACGCGTGCGCGCAGGGCAGGCAGTTCGCTGACGATTTCGATCATGGGTCCAGCCGGAAGAAGGTTTTTTCGGAATCAATCTGGTAAATGCGGATCAAGGAGGCTTAGTGCGACCTCACCGTCATCGCAGCGAAAGCTGGGATCCATTTTGACTTTTGCGAACTGCGGAAGAGCAAGATCAAGATGGATCCCAGCTTTCGCTGGGATGACGAGCACATCCGGCTTCGTCTTCGCTGCGTCGAAACTCAAGCGTAAGCATGCTCGTCATCGGGAAAACTGCCATCGCGCACCGCATCGGCGAATGCGCGCACCGCGCCGGCGACGGAACCGCCGTCGGCGAGGAAATCCTTCACGAATTTCGGACGCCGATGACCGCCGTCGAGCCCCAGCAGGTCGTGCAGCACCAGCACCTGGCCGTCGCAACCTGCGCCTGCGCCGATGCCGATGGTGGGGATCGCGATGGTCTGGGTGATCCCGGTCGCCAGCGGCGACGGCACGCATTCGAGCACCAGCAACGATGCACCGGCGTCGGCCACGGCCCGCGCGTCGTCGAGCAGCTTCTTCGCCGCGGTTTCCTCGCGCCCCTGCACTTTGTAGCCGCCAAAGCGCAGTACCGACTGCGGGGTCAGGCCGAGGTGCGCGCAAACGGGAATCTCGCGCTCGACCAGGAAGCGGATCGTGTCGAGCTTGTGGCCCGCGCCTTCCAGCTTGACCATGCCGGCACCGGCCTGCAGCAGGCGCGTGGAGGCATCGAGCGCGCGCTCGGGCGTCGCGTCCGACTGGAATGGCAGATCGGACACCAGCAACGCGCGCGAGATGCCGCGCGCAACGCAGGTGGTGTGATAGACGATATCGTCGACGGTCACCGGCAGTGTCGAGCTTTGCCCTTGCACGACCATGCCGAGCGAGTCGCCGACCAGCACCAGGTCGACGCCGTTGCCATCGAGCACGCGCGCGAAGCCGGCGTCGTACGCGGTCAGCATCACCAGCTTGTGGCCGCCGCGTTTGGCTTCGGCCAGCGCCGGCACGGTCAGGGGCTTGCGGTCGTCGGACGTATACATGTCCCTAGCCTATCGCTTGCACGCCGTCGGTGGCCATGGCCGTCAGCGCTGCCCGGGCCGGACCGCGTCCGGGAACGACCAGCTCGGGCGCGATTTCCAGCAGCGGCACCAGCACGAAGGCACGTTCGTGCAGGTGCGGATGCGGCACATGGAGGCCGGGCTCGTCGATCGTCTGCGCACCGAACAACAGCAGATCGAGATCGAGCGTGCGCGGGCCCCAGCGGTCGCTGCCGTCGGCGGCGCGATGGCGGCCGAAGGCGCGTTCGATGTCGAGCAATGCGGCCAGCAACGCGCGCGCATCGAGCACGGTCTGCAATTGCGCGACGGCGTTGACGAAGGCCGGCTGGTCCTCGCGACCCCAAGCGGCGGTCCGATACAGGCGCGATGCACGCAGGCACCGCGTTTGCGGGATTGCGGCCAACGCCTCGATGGCGGCAGGCAGCGTGCGTTCGGCGTCGCCGACATTGCCGCCGAGGCCGACATAGGCAACGACGGGCGCGCTCATCCCGTCGGCGAGGTCGTGCCGGCACTGCGACGGCGACGGCGGCGCTTGCGCGGTCCAGGCTCGCCTTCTTCGACCGTGACGGCTTCCGCCATGGCGAGCGCATTGTCGGGATCGTCCTGCGCGGCCTGCCAGAAGGCGATGTCCTCGGCATGTTCGTCCGACGCCGACTGGCGCAACACGAGGAAATCGAAAGCCGCGCGGAAGCGCGGATGCGCCAACGTCCGCACCACGCGCTTGCGCTGGCGTTGCGGGGATTGCGACAACGACAACCGCGCCTGCAGCAACCAGATTTCCTGCATCGGCAGCGAGAAACGGCGCGGCAGCGCGATGGTCGTCAACTGATGCAGGGTGACGCGATCGGCCGCACGCCGCTGCGCTTCGGGCGCATGCACGCCCTGTGCCTGCAAGGCCATCAGCGCGCGGCAATACGCCGGCCACAACAACAGGGCGAACAGGAAGGCCGGCGACACCGGCTCGTCGGCCGCCACGCGCGCATCGGTGCCCCGCAGCCCTTCCATCAGCATGCGCCGCAAGGCGCCGCTGCGATTGGATGCAAGCGCGGCGGCGCTTTCGGGGAATAGCGTCGTCAGCAGACCGTTTTTTTCGAGGCCTTCGAAACTCGCCACGGCATGGCCGGACAGGAACATCTTCAGGCATTCCTCGAACAACCGTGCCGGCGCGGACTCGGCCAGCAGGCCGCCGAGGCGCGCGATCGGTTCGGCGCTGGCCTCGTCGATGCGGAATCCCAGCTTTGCGGCCAGGCGCACCGCGCGCAGCATGCGTACCGGATCTTCGCGATAGCGCTGTTCGGGGTCGCCGATCAGCTTCAGCACGCGGTTGCGCACGTCCTCGAAGCCTCCGACGTAGTCGCGCACCGAAAAGTCGTCGATCGCGTAGTACAGCGCATTGGCGGTGAAATCGCGGCGCACCGCGTCGTCCTCGATGGTGCCGTAGACGTTGTCGCGCAGCAGGCGACCACCCTCGTGCAACTCGCGATCGCCGCTGCCGTCGTCGATGTTGGCCCGGAACGTCGCCACTTCGATGATCTCGCGCCCGAACACGACATGTGCCAGGCGGAAACGGCGCCCGATCAGCCTGCAGTTGCGGAACAGGTGCTTGACCTCGTCCGGCGTGGCGGCCGTGGCGACGTCGAAATCCTTGGGATGGCCGCCCACCAGCAGGTCGCGCACCGCGCCGCCGACCAGATAGGCCTCATGGCCGGCTTCGCGCAGGCGATACAGCACGCGCAGCGCATTCGGACTGATGTCCTTGCGGGAAATCGGATGCTGATCGCGGGGAATGATCTGCAGCGACGTTGCCACGTCTTTGACAGGGGCGGTAACGGATTCGATATCGGTCGGCATCGCGGCAGGATGGGGAGCCATGGGTGCGTCCGCCATTGTCGGCGTCGGCTCTGTTGTTATACTAACAGGCCGTTCAGGCGACTCGTTCGCCCGCGGACCGGTCGTCCAGCCGGTGGCGGCGGCAATCCCTCGGGTTTTCCGTCGATGTTTTCCCGCTCCCTTCGTCTAGAGGCCCAGGACGTGGCCCTCTCAAGGCTAAAACACGGGTTCGAATCCCGTAGGGAGCGCCATGTCCCGGCTGCGCGTCATCGACGCATCAGCCAGAAAAGCCCGGATCGCATCCGGGCTTTTTCGTTTCGACGCGCCGATGGCTTGGGCTTGCAGGCGATGAATCGCTACACTTCCCGGCAACCGATCCGGGATCCGTCCATGCCGTTCGTCGTCACCGAAGCCTGCATCAAATGCAAGTACACCGACTGCGTCGAGGTGTGCCCGGTCGACTGCTTCCACGAAGGCCCGAACTTCCTGGTGATCGATCCGGACGAGTGCATCGACTGCACGCTGTGCGAGCCGGAGTGCCCCATCAATGCGATCT
>Ga0207668_10002903_pt1 | contig 10053 bp, 7 predicted proteins | sample KBSS43metaG_FD_184323 | JGI IMG/M metagenome (GOLD analysis project Ga0207668, IMG submission 184323) | Switchgrass rhizosphere microbial communities from Kellogg Biological Station, Michigan, USA - KBS S4-3 metaG (SPAdes) (version 2) | ecosystem: Host-associated > Plants > Roots > Rhizosphere >... | reverse complement strand
CGGGGTGCAGGGGGTTGCGGGTGTGCGCCACGTGCCGACGTACGTGGTGAAGGTGCTGGTCCGGAATGTCAAGGTGCTGCCCTTGCGGGCGGTGAAGGTGGCGGACCGGCCGGGCGCGATGCGGGTCGAGCGGGTGCCGGAGGTGAGAACGGCGGCGACGTTGGAGTCGGGGGCGTTGGTCACGGTGGCCGTGAAGGTGCCGGTGCACGTGTTGGTGAAGACGACCCGGGGAGCCGGCCGGCATTCGGTGCTGCCGCCCGCGTAGCTGGCCAGCGGGGTGGGGTAGGCGGCCGTGCTGGTGGTCTCGGTGCGTACGTCGGTGCCGGTCACGGCGTACACGTGGGTTGTGCACGGCGGGACGGCGACCTTGAGCCGCACGGATGGCCTGGTGGCGGTGACGGTTGCCTGGTCGGCGTCGTAGCGGTACAGGCCGGCGGCCCCGGCGGTGTAGGAGACCAGGGCGAACGCTCGGGTCTGGCCGGGGCAGATCGGGCGGGCCGCGGTGATCGTGGCGGTGCCGGCGGGCCCGTCGAAGGTGTGGCGGAACGTCGCCGCGCCGGCGGGGACGCACGCCGTGGGGGCCGCCGAGGCGGGCGCGGGGGCGGCGGTCAGCGCGACCGCCACGCCGGCTAGGAAGAGCATGGACCGCCGCACGGTGGACCCCCGCCTTGGATCGCTTGGGGGCGGTCTCACCAGTGACTAGCCGGGCCGCGTGGCGGTGACCGAGGGAAGCTCGGCCCGGATCAACGTCTCCCCAATTGTGGGTAGTCGGGGCGATTTGCCCCGACTCACCGACGGTAGCCGCGCCTAGGGAACAACAGCAACGAGAGATGCGCCCGAAAGATCCGGCGGAGGGCCCGATTCAGGTGATCAGGGCGGATTGTCGTGAGCAGTGTCACCCGTGGGCGACGGTCAGCCGCGGGCCTCGAGGGCCTGCCGGTAGAGGCGTCCGGCCCGGTACGAGGAACGGACCAGCGGGCCGCTCATCACCCCGGCGAAGCCGATCTCCTCGGCCTCCTCGCGCAGCTCGACGAACTCCTCCGGCTTCACCCAGCGCTCCACCGGGTGGTGCCGCGGGGTGGGCCGCAGGTATTGGGTGATGGTGACCAGCTCGCAGCCCGCCGCGTACAGATCGCGCAGCGCCTGGGAGATCTCGTCGCGCTCCTCGCCCATGCCGAGGATGAGGTTGCTCTTGGTGACCAGGCCGGCCGCGCGGGCCTGGGTGATCACGTCGAGCGAGCGCTCGTAGCGGAAGCCGGGGCGGATCCGCTTGAAGATGCGCGGCACCGTCTCGACGTTGTGCGCGAGCACCTCGGGCCCGGCGCCGAAGACCTCGGCCAGCTGGGCCGGGTCGGCGTTGAAGTCGGGGATCAGCAGCTCGACACCGCAGCCGGGCTGAAGCTTGTGGATCTGGCGGACGGTCTCCGCGTACAGCCAGGCGCCGCCGTCGGGCAGGTCGTCGCGGGCGACGCCGGTGACCGTCGCGTAGCGCAGGCCCATGGTGGCGACCGACTCGCCGACCCGGCGGGGCTCATCGGCGTCGAACTCGGCCGGCTTGCCGGTGTCGATCTGGCAGAAGTCGCAGCGGCGGGTGCACTGGTCGCCGCCGATCAGGAAGGTGGCCTCGCGGTCTTCCCAGCACTCGTAGATGTTGGGACAGCCCGCCTCCTGGCAGACCGTGTGCAGGCCTTCCTTTTGCACGAGTCCGCGCATCTGCGTGTACTCGGGGCCCATTTTCGCCTTGACTTTGATCCAAGGCGGCTTTCGCTCGATGGGCGTTTCGGCGTTGCGCGCCTCGATCCGAAGCATGCGACGGCCCTCGGGAGCAATGGTCACAGTGCAGAGGTTACGCCTGATTAAGCGCTCGCCTAGACAGGGGCGACGAGGCTCACGTGATCGTTTAGGTGACCGCCGTCACCTGACACGTGTAAATGCGCTTTCGCTAAGCGGATGCCTGCTGTTAACGTCCGGCAAGGCAGTGACGGAGCCAAGTAGCGCCCCGATCCGCCGGCCGAGAGAGCCACCACGAGCTGTGAAGGTGGCCCGTGCGCCGGGGCGCGAAGACACTCCCGAGCCGAGGCAGGACAAGAGGCGCCCTGGTAAGGGGCGCGAAGGTGTGGTGGCACCGCGAGGATCCCGCTCGCCCACACCTCCCTGGGGCCGCGTTGCAGCAACCAGAGGAGGTAACCCGCCATGCAACGCATCCTGTCCACCCAACTGGCCGCGCACCCGCACGAGACGGTCCTGGTCGCCGGCTGGATTCACCGCCGCCGCCTGCTCAAGTCGGTGGCGTTCCTGATCGTCCGGGACGCCGCGGGACTCAGCCAGGTCGTGGTCACCGAACCGTCGGTACGGGCGCGGTTGGAGCAGCTCACCGACGAGAGCGTGGTCGAGGTCGTCGCCACCGTCACCCCGAACGAGCAGGCGCCGCACGGCGTCGAGCTGACCGGGCCGAAGATCCGTGTGCTGTCCGCCGTCGCCGAACCGCTGCCTTTCGAACTGCACCGGCCCGCCCTCGCCGCGAGCCTGCCGACCCAGCTCGACCACGCGGCGCTGGCGTTGCGGCACCCGGTGCGCCGGCGGGCACTGCGGATCGCCGCGGCCGCGACGGCCGGGTTCCGGGCCGGGCTCACCGAACAGCGGTTCGTCGAGATCCAGACGCCGAAGATCGTGGCTTCGGCGACCGAGTCCGGGGCAAACGTGTTCCGGCTCGACTACTTCGGACGGCCCGGTTATCTGGCCCAGTCGCCGCAGTTCTACAAACAGTTAATGGTCGGCGTTTTCGAGCGCGTGTACGAAGTGGGCCCGGTGTTTCGCGCCGAGCCTAGCGACACGGGCCGTCACCTGGCGCAATACACATCGCTCGACGCGGAGATGGGATTCGTCGGCGACCACCGGGACGTGATGGCGATGCTGACCCGGACGCTGAGCGTGATGATGGCGACCATTACCGAGCAGGCGCATTTCGCGACCCCGAACGTGCCGGCCGAGATTCCCGCGGTGCATTTCGCCGAGGCGTTGCGGATCGCCGGCGCGCCGGGGGACGAGCCGGACCTCGCGCCCGCCCACGAGCGGGCGCTGGGGGAGTGGGCGCTGCGCGAGCAGGGGTCCGAGTTCGTGTACGTGACCGGCTACCCGATGCGGAAGCGGCCGTTCTACACGCATCCGGACCCGGCCGACCCGGCGTACTCGAACGGGTTCGACCTGCTCTTCCGGGGCATGGAGATCGTCACCGGCGGGCAGCGGCTGCATCGCTACGAGGACTACCTCGCCGCGCTGACCAAGGCCGGGGAACCGCTGGAGCCGTACCGGGGATATCTCGACGGATTCCGGTTCGGGATGCCGCCGCACGGCGGGTGGGCCATCGGACTGGAGCGGTTCGTGGCGCGGCTGACCGCGACCGCGAACGTGCGCGAGGTGACGGCTTTCCCGCGTGACCTCAACCGGATCGCGCCTTGATGGTTCACTGATCTGGTGCTCATCGACCTCGATGCCGCCCCCGTCGAGGCGCCCCGCGCGGGACGTCCGGCGGGGGCGCGGTCTGCCGTCGCCGGGGTAGGCGTCGCGCTCGTCCTGCTGGCGGGCGGAGCGGCACCGCCCGGCAAGGCACCGGTCGAGGTCGCCTCGACCGGCGACCAGGCCGCGCGGGCCATCGTGCTCACCGGCGACGCCTTCTATTCGGCCCACCTCGGCGGCGACATCCGGGCGCAACCGCTGGGGCCGGGCGCGCCTCGCTGGACGGTCCGGGTGACGGCCCTGCAGCCGTTGATCACGCTGCGCGGACCGTGGCTGGTGGCGGGGAACGGCGACACCGAGGTGACCCTCCTGGAACCGCGGACCGGGCGGGCGCGCTGGCGGTCGGCGGCCGGCGAGGTCGTACGGGTCCTGGGTGCCCGGGTCGCGGTCGCCGGACGGCGTGGGCTGCGGGTACTCGATCCCGCCGCGAACCGGACGATCTGGTCGCGGCCGGAGCCGACCGGCGCCCTCGACGCCGACGGCGACCGGCTGGTCGTGGTCGACGACCGCAGCCGGGTGACGGTCCTCGCGGCGGCCGACGGGCGGATCCTGGCCGGCCCGCGGGCACTGACGGCCGGCAACCTGGCGCCGGTGGCGCGGATCGTCGGCAAGCAACTCGTGGTGACCGGGGAGTCGTTCGTCGACGCGTACCGGCTCGACGATCTCGCCTGGCGGTGGCGGCGCCCGGCGACCGGCACGATCGACGTCGCGACGTGTGCCGAGTGGCTCTGCCTGACCGGCCGCCAGGGGCTGACCGTGGTGGACCCGAGCAACGGGGTGGAGCGCTGGGCCGACCGGCGGTGGCGCCACGTGCACGACGACGGGATCGTCTCGGCCGCGGACACCCGGACCGCGCGGGTCGACCTGGCCACCGGCCGGGTGGTGAAGGACCTGGGCCGCGGCGGGCCGGCCGGCGACCTGATGTTGCACACCGAGGGACGGCGCACGACCGTCACCCGGCTGGCCGGCGGCCAGGTGCTGGGCACGCTGCCGCCGGTGGCGCCGCCCGGCTGCACCCGGGAGGGTGTCCACCTGGCCTGCCCCGAGCTGGGCGGCCGGGTCACCGTCTGGCGGATCCCCTAGACGAGCACGGCGATCGTCACCGCCGCCACGATGACCAGCGGGATGATCGTCGTACAGACCAGGATCGTCCAGGCGATGGGGTGGCCGAAGTTCAGCGCCACCCCACCACCCTTCTTGGGCACGAAGACCCGCTTGTCGCGCGGATCGCGGTAGAGCGCCATCAGAGCAGCGCCATCAGAACAGCGCCGGCAGGTGCCGCTCGACGACCGGCAGCACCTCGGCGACCGGGACCGGACGGCCCAGCTCGGTGGTGAGCGAGGTCACGCCGGCGTCCCGGATGCCGCACGGCACGAACTTGTCGTAATTGGACAGATCACAGTCGCAGTTGAGGGCGAAGCCGTGCTGGGTGACGCCGCGCGCGACCCGGATGCCGATCGCGGCGATCTTGCGGTCGGGCCCGCGGTCGTCGGCGCGGACCCAGGCGCCGCTGCGCCCCTCGACCCGCTCGGTGCGCACGCCGAACTCGGCGCAGACGTCGATCAGCAGCTGCTCGGTACGCCGCACATACGCCACCACGTCGACCGGGTCGGGCAGCCTGATGATCGGATAGCCGACCAGCTGGCCGGGGCCGTGCCAGGTGATCCGGCCGCCGCGGTCCACCCGGACCACGGGGGTGCCGTCGAACGGCAGGTCGGTGGGCTCGGTGCGCTTGCCGGCCGTGAAGACGCTGGGGTGCTCAAGCAGCATGATCGTGTCGGGCCGGTCGCCCGCCACCACGGCGTCGTGCAGTCGTCGCTGCTCGTCCCAGGCCTCGACGTAGTCGACCAGGCCCGGACGCAGCACGGTGAGCGTGGAGGTTGTCACGCGCTCAACCCTACTGCCGGGGTCACCGGTCGACGGGATCCACACCCGGGCGGATGCGCCACACCAGCACGTCGTCGACCCGCTCGGGCGGCCCCAGCAGATCGGTCGCGGTGATCTCGACGGCCGAGCGGAACAGCATCCCCTGCGGCCCGGTGATCCGGTCGGGCAGGAAGACCGCGTCGATCCCCCAGTACTGGAGGTCGGCGCGGGCCTGCGCCCGGTCCGCGTTGCTCAGCTCGGCGATGTAGCCGTAGAGCGCCGCCCGCAGGAACAACCAGTCGGTGGCCCGGGGCAGCGCGCCGATCCGGCCCTTGCCCGCCTTGCCGTCGGCGTCCGGGCCGAGGAAGTAACCGTCGGGGATGCGGAACTGCGGTCCACCCCGCGCCATCGTGTACGCCTGCCAGCGCTGCCCGTCCGCGGCCACGTTGATGGCGAACGGCAGCGCACTGAGCGTCCCGCCGTCCGGCACGTACCGCTGCCAGGTGCCGTTCGCGATGAACGCCGGCTCGGCCGTCCGCTCCGCGGTGAGCAGCGGCAACGGGAAGATCGGCAGCAGGGCGAGCGCGAACGCCATGACGAAGGCCGGTTGTGCCATGCCCCGGGCCAGCCGGTCGGCGGCGAGGGCCAGGATCACCCCGAAGATGCCGACCAGCACCAGCGCGAAGCGCAGCGGCAGCGCGGAGTCGAACAGGGGGAGGCGCCGCAGCAGCGCGTACGGCAGCGGAATGTCAGTTTCATGGCCGAACACCAGCAATCGCGGCCCGAGCGACACCACCAGGAAGACGCCGCCGGTCACCACCAGCGCGCGCAACGTCGCCCGCCCCCGCTGGTCGGCCTGCCGCCACAGCATCACCAGCGAAACCACGATCACAACCATCAGCGGTACGCCGAAGAAGGACGTCTGCTCGGTCGGGTTCGGCGCGAGATCACTGCTCAAGCCCACCCGGGCCGCCAGCGTACGGTCGGAGTAGCTGATGAACGACGCGATGTCCTCGGCATAGTGCCGCTGGTTGAACCCGGTGCCGGTGAACGTCTGCGGCCCGGCGAAATGCATGTACAGCGGATACGCCAGGAGCGCCGACGCGACGACCCCGGTCACCCCGAGGGCGGCCAGCATGGTGGGCAGCGCCGCGCGGGCGTCCGCCCGGGTGGCCCGGGCCAGCGACCAGGTGACGACGAAGATGCCGCCGGCCAGCGCGGTGAAGAACAACGCCTCGGCGGCGATGGAGAAGCCGACCCCGAGCAGTACGCCGAGGACCGCGCCGTTGCGCAGCCAGCGTCCCTCTTCCCGCAGCTTGAACAGCCACCACAGGACCAGCGGGGCGATCCAGCCGGAGGTCCAGTTCAGGTGGCCGTTGGCGTGCGAGACGAAGCCCGGCGCGAAGCCGCAGAACAGCCCGCCGAGCGCGGCCGCGGCCCGGTTGCGGGTCACCCAGCGGCCGAGGAACAGGTACCACGCGAAGGCGGAGCCGGCCAGGTTGAGCGTGAGGATCGTGACAAAGGAGATCTGCGGGCCGGCCAGGATGGTCAGCGGCGCGAACAGGATGGCGTACACCGTGATCGACGTGTTCGCCGCCAGGTTGACGCCGGCCGGCGTGTTCAGCATCGTCGTGAAGTACGGGTCGCCGCCGTGCCGCAGCAGATGGACGCCGTAACTCAGCACCCACTCGAAGAACGCCTGGTCACCGACGTTGTCGGCGATCGCGTGGAGGAAGGGCTGCCGCCAGAGACCGTTCGTGACGTAGGTCGCGAGGGCCAGCGCGGCCAGGGCGACGAGCAGGTGGGTGCGCCGGCGGCGGGTCGCCGTCCGGCGCGCGGGGGAGGACGGCTGATCCTCGGCGGCTGCGGGTGCGGGGGCGGCGACGGACATCGTCCGCAGGTTAGCAAGCGAAAGCTCGATGTTCAGCGAGGAACGCCCGCTTGCCGGTCGACCGCGGCCCGGAGGGCGGCCTCGACATCGGGGTAGGACCAGGCGAAACCGGCCCGTTCCAGCACCGCCGGCAGCACCCGCTGGCTGCGCTGCATCTCCCCGGCGATCTCGCCGAGCGCCGCCTCGAGGACCACGCCGGGCACCGCGAACACGGCCGGCCGGCGCACCGCGCGGCCGAAGGCCTGGGTGAACTCGGCGTTGGTGCACTGCCGCGCGGACACCACGTTGACCGGGCCCGCGAGGTCCTCGCGGTCGATCAGGAACTCGACGGCGGCCAGCCAGTCGGCGAGCGCGACCCAGGCCATCCACTGCCGGCCGTTGCCGATCTTGGCGCCGGCGCCCAGCTTGAAGGGCAGCAGCAGGGGCTTGACCAGGCTGCCGCCGGCGCCGATCGTCGGCGCGGTGCGCAGCAGGACCACCCGGGTGCCGGCGTCCTCGGCGGGCCGGGTGGCGGCCTCCCACACCTGGCACATGTCGGCCAGGAACGAGTGGCCGGCCGGATCCTCCTCGGTGGCGGCGCGGTCGCCGGTGTCGCCGTACCAACCGACGCCGGAAGCCTGCAGCATCGCGCGGGGCCGGTCGCCGGCGGGCAGCTGTTTGATCGTGCGGGCGAGGGTGCCGGTGGTGTCCAGCCGGCTGGAGCGCAGCACGCCCTTGTAGTGCTTGGTCCACCGATGATCGCCGACGTTGGCCCCCGCCAAGTTGATCACGACGTCGGCCGCGGCGACCAGCGCCGGGTCGAGCTGACCTTGGGAGGGCTGCCAGGTGGCCTCGCCGGGCCGCCGGGCCGGCCGCCGGACCAACTGGGTGATCTCGTGTCCGCCGTCGCGCAGCCGGTCGGCGAGGCGGGTGCCGAGAAACCCGGACGCGCCGCCCATGAGGATCCGCATGCCCCCCATCATCCCCAAAAATGAACGAGTTCAAAACCCGGTGGGGTGACAGGCGGTGAGACGACAAAGGGCGTGCCGGCGAGCCGGCACGCCCTTTGTGAGTGGTTCAGCTGAGACCGAGGTCGGCCTCGAACTGGCCGGCCTCCAGGCGCTCCTTGACGGTCACCAGGAAGCGGGCCGCGTCGGCGCCGTCGACGATCCGGTGGTCGTAGCTGAGTGCCAGGTAGACCATCGACCGCGGCACGATGACCTCGCCCAGGGCGGGGTCGTTGACGACCACGGCGCGCTTGACCACCGCGCCGGTGCCGAGGATGCCGACCTGCGGCTGGTTGATGATCGGGGTGTCGAACAGCGCGCCGCGGCTGCCGGTGTTGGTCAGCGTGAACGTGCCGCCCGAGATCTCGTCCGGGCCGATCTTGTTGTTGCGGGTGCGGTCGGCGACGTCGGCGATCCGCTTGGCCAGTCCGGCCAGGTTGAGGTCGCCGGCGTCCTTGATCACCGGAACGATCAGGCCCTTCGGCGTGTCCACCGCCATGCCCAGGTGCTCGGCGTCGTGGTAGGTGACCGTGCCGGCCTCGACGTCGATCGACGAGTTGACCACTGGGTGCTGGCGCAGCGCCTCGACCGCGGCCAGCGCGAAGAACGGCAGGAACGACAGCTTGACGCCGTGCTGCGCCTGGAAGTCGGCCTTGGCCTTGGTCCGCAGGTTGGCGATCTTGGTGACGTCGACCTCGACCACGGTGGTGAGCTGCGCCGAGATCTGCAGCGACTCGACCATGCGACGGGCGATCGTCGCGCGGGTGCGGGTCAGCTTCTCGGTGCGGCCACGCAGCGGGCTCGGCGCCGCCTTCGGCGCGGGCGCCGCGGCCGGGGCGGCCTTGGGCGCGGCCGCCGGAGCCGGTGCGGCCTTGGCGGCCGCCGCCTTTTCGGCCGCGTCGAGCACGTCCTGCTTGCGGATCCGGCCGCCGACACCGGTGCCGCTCAGCGTCGACAGGTCGACGCCCTTCTCGTTGGCCAGCTTGCGGACCAGCGGGGTCACGTAGCCCGCGTCGCCGGAACCGTTGGCCTGGACCGTCTCGGCGGCCGGCGCCGTCGGCTGGGCCGGCGCGGGCGCGCCCTTCTCGACCTCGGGGGCCGGGCCCGCGTAGGAGGAGCCCACCTCGGGAGCCGGCGCCGACTCGATCCGCGGCTGCGGAGCGGGGGCGGGGGTGGCCTCGGCCTTCGGCGCGGGAGCCTGCGGGGCCTGCTGGGCGGGCGCCTCCGGCGCGGGGGACTGCTGCGGCGCCGGGGCGGACCCACCGCTGTCCGGCGAGCCGATGATGGCCAGGTCGGCGCCGACGTCGGCGGTCTCGTCCTCCTGCACCTTGATCTCCAGCACGGTGCCGGCCACCGGCGACGGGATCTCGGTGTCGACCTTGTCGGTGGAGACCTCGAGCAGCGGCTCGTCGACCTCGATGGTCTCGCCGACCTGCTTGAGCCAGCGGGTGACGGTGCCCTCGGTGACGCTCTCGCCGAGCGCCGGCATCTTCACCGCGGTGCCGCCGCCCGCGGCGGACGCGGTCTGCGGCGCCGGGGCCTCGGCCTCGACCGGCTTCTCGGTCGAGGGGGTGACCGGGGCGGCCGGTTCCGGCTCCGGCTCGGCCTCGGCCTCCGGCTGCGCCTGCGGCGCCGGGGCGGCGCTGCCGGCATCCTCGCCGTCACCCGAGATCAGCGCGAGCTCGCTGCCGACCTCGGCGGTCTCGTCCTCGCCGACGACGATGCGGGTCAGCACGCCCGCGGCCGGCGACGGGATCTCCGTGTCGACCTTGTCGGTGGAGACCTCGAGCAGCG
>Ga0207668_10002901_pt1 | contig 10061 bp, 10 predicted proteins | sample KBSS43metaG_FD_184323 | JGI IMG/M metagenome (GOLD analysis project Ga0207668, IMG submission 184323) | Switchgrass rhizosphere microbial communities from Kellogg Biological Station, Michigan, USA - KBS S4-3 metaG (SPAdes) (version 2) | ecosystem: Host-associated > Plants > Roots > Rhizosphere... | reverse complement strand
GTCCGATACGACGAGTTCGAGTCGGCGCGCGCCCGCCACGTCGACGTCGATCTTCTTCGTCGCGGTGTCCCGGTCGACGGTGCCGCTCTCGTAGACGGGGGTTCCGTCGGCGAGGACGGTGTAGGCAAGCGTCGACTCGCCAACGGAGGCGCGTGCGGACAACACTGCGAAGCCGCGCTCCCTGGCCTGCGCTACGCCGGCCAGCCATTGGGTGGTCTTGCCCATTCCCGCTTCGCCGGACATCGACAGCGCAGCGGGTGCCTCCGACGCTCTGGACAACAGATTGGCTACCGAAGCCGCAGTGGCACAACGGAATATGGGCGGAGCTGGCAGCACGGACGCGTCTTCGCGCGGATCGTCGCGGTGCGGTTGCTCCCCGACGTTCATGTGCCAAAACTAGCGTTGTGGTGGCGTCAGGATAAGCTCCACTTTCATGGCAGTTTCGGGTACCACTAAGGGTCCAGAGGTGCTGGTCGAGATCGACCGGGATCGGCCGGAGCCGCTGCACCGCCAACTGACCGACGGGCTGCGCGCCGCGATCCGTGCCGGTCGACTGCTGCCGCAAGCCCGCATGCCGTCGTCCCGGGTGCTCGCCGTCGATCTCGGGGTGTCCCGTCGCCTCGTCGTGGACGCCTACGCGCAGTTGGTCGCCGAGGGGTTCCTGGTCAGCCAGCACGGCTCCGGAACCCGGGTCGCCAGTGTCTATCTCACCGAGCCGACGACCGCGGCCGACGTGAAGACGAGCGCCTCCTACGACGTGGACTTCACTCCGGGCTGCCCCGATCTCGCGAACTTTCCTCGCAACGCCTGGCTGCGAGCGCTGCGCCAGGGCTTGGCCACGACGCCGTCCGATGTGTTCGGTTACGTTGCGCCACAGGGGCAAGCCGCATTCCGTGAAGCACTGTCGGGTTACCTGCGACGCACCAGGGGCGTGCTCGCGGAACCGGACCAGATCGTGGTGTGCGGCGGCGTGACGCAAGGCATCACCCTGTCCGCGCAAGTGCTGCGCAAGCTCGGCAAGCTGCCCGTCGCCATCGAGGACCCGGCTTTCTGGTTCCACCGTATTGCGTTGCGGCACAGTGGTGTCGACGCGATTCCCGTCGCAGTCGACGAGGAAGGCATCGACGTCGACGCCTTGGCGGCCACCGACGCGCGAGCCGTCCTCATCACCCCGGCACATCAGTCCCCGACCGGCGTCGTCATGTCGCCGCCCCGCCGCGCGGCGATTCTCGAGTGGGCGCAGGCGGGCAACTATCTCATCGAGGACGACTACGACGCCGAGTACCGCTACGACCGGGCGCCGGTGGGCGCCATGCAGGCGCTCGCCCCGGACCGGGTGATCTATCTGGGGACGACGAGCAAGGTGCTGGCGCCGGCCCTGCGGCTCGGCTGGATGGTGCTGCCCCCGGAGCTGGTGAGCATGGTCATCAAGTACAAGATGTCGGCGGATCTGGGCACGTCGATCATGGACCAGATCGCCTTCGGTCAACTGTTGGCCTCGGGCGACTACGACCGGCACCTGCGGCAGATGCGCAGGCGCTACACCAGCCGACGCAACGCCATGCTGCGCGGCCTCGCGAAGTGGTTCCCGCACGCGACCGTCATGGGCGCTGCCGCAGGCGTTCAACTCGCCGTGCACTTTCCTGCCGACTATCCGATCGACGATCTGGTGCATCGGGCGTTCGAGTTGGGCGTGAAGGTCGAGGCGTTGCAGCCCTGGTACGCGGATCGCGCGTCCGGTCCACCTGGGCTGATCCTCGGCTTCGCCGACGTGTCCGAGTCCCAGATCTTGCACGGCATCGAAGTACTCGGCAGAGCGGCGAACGGGCTCGCGGTCTGACCGACGGCGGCGGCGCCGTTGCGAACGACGCCGCCGGACCGCCGCTCAGCCGCGGACTTGTTGCGACTGAGGCACCTTGGGCACCACGATCACGGGCTTCTTGCCTCCGGTGTTCTGCTCCGGGGATCGCTCGGCGGGTGGCGCGGCGCAGTGCACCTCGTCGTCTCCGCCGATGTCCTGTCCGCCAGACTGGATGCAGCAGTCGATGGGACGTTCCTTGCCGTCGGCCATGCACTTGTCGTATTCCTCGAGGTCCCAGTCACCCGAGTACGGCGTGGCCAGGGCGATCGGCGTCGCGCTGAACGCGGCACCGGCCACCAACGCTCCGGCGGCGAGCCACGGAGCGAGGACGGCTGCGATCTTGGACTTCGTATTGATTGCCATGTCGGCTTCCTTTCGGTGATGACCGCGACCCTGTGTCGCGCTCACCGATGAGAGGTCCGACCGACTTCGATTCCCACACTTTTTCTTCAATCGTGGCCACCGGTGTCGACATGGCGGGCTTGTTGAGATACTGCACGGGACACCTGAGCCGGATCGCCGAGAGGAACACCATGCCCATCGCCACCCCCGAGGTCTATGCGGAGATGCTGGGCCGCGCCAAAGAGCACTCGTTCGCGTTCCCGGCCATCAACTGCGTCGGCTCGGAGAGCGTCAACGCCGCAATCAAGGGCTTCGCCGACGCCGGCAGTGACGGCATCATTCAGTTCTCCACCGGCGGCGCGGAGTTCGCCTCCGGGCTCGGGGTGAAGGACATGGTGACCGGCGCGGTGGCGCTCGCCGAGTTCGCCCACGTCATCGCCGCCAGGTACCCGATCACCGTCGCCCTGCACACCGACCACTGTCCGAAGGACAAGCTGGACACCTACGTCCGGCCGCTGCTGGCGATCTCCCAGGAGCGCGTCGCCAAGGGCGGCAACCCGCTGTTCCAGTCGCACATGTGGGACGGCTCCGCGGTGCCGATCGACGAGAACCTCGAGATCGGTCAGGAACTGCTCAAGCTCGCGGCCGCCGCGAAGATCATCCTCGAGGTCGAGATCGGCGTGGTCGGCGGCGAGGAGGACGGCGTCGAGGCCGAGATCAACGACAAGCTGTACACCACCGCCGAGGACTTCGAGAAGACCATCGACGCGCTTGGGGCGGGTGAGCACGGCAAGTATCTGCTGGCCGCGACGTTCGGCAACGTGCACGGCGTCTACAAGCCGGGCAACGTCAAGCTCAAGCCAGAGGTCCTCAAGCAGGGCCAGGAGGTGGCCACCGCCAAGCTCGGCCTGGCCGCCGGGAGCAAGCCGTTCGACTTCGTATTCCACGGTGGGTCCGGCTCGCTGAAGTCGGAGATCGAGGACTCGCTGAACTACGGCGTCGTGAAGATGAACGTCGACACCGACACGCAGTACGCGTTCACCCGCCCGCTCGCCGCGCACATGTTCACCAACTACGACGGCGTGCTGAAGATCGACGGCGAGGTCGGCAACAAGAAGGTCTACGACCCGCGCAGCTACCTCAAGAAGGCCGAGGCGTCGATGACCGAACGCGTCATCGAGGCGTGCAACGACCTGCACAGCAGCGGCCGCAGCGTCACCGGGAGCTAGTGATTTCGGCGTGCTCACCGGCGCTCAGCGCATGAGATCACGCCGAAATCGCAGTTAGCTGGGGGCTTGGCAGATCTTCCACTGCTCGTCGCGGAACTCGAGATCGAAGCTGCGCGTCGAGCGGGTCGCCGGGTCGAACGCCATGAACGTCGTGACGTTGGCCTCGGCGTGGCTGTCGTGGACGACGACCTGGTCGATGCTCGCCACCACCGGGTACTGACGGGCCGCCGCGACGCGGGCGTGGATGTCGCTCCACTGCTTCTCGTCGTACTTGATGTAGCTGTCGGCGGTGTCGCCGCACGTGATGCTGCGCAGCGTGGCGAGGTCGCCCTTCTGAATCGCCGTGTCGAAGTTCTGGATGGTGCTGCGCACCTTGTCCTCCTGCGACACCGCTGGCGCATCCTCCCGCGTCAACAGCACGGTCCCGAAGATGGCGACCGCCACGATCGCCAGGATCACCAGGATCACCGCGATCACCCAGCCCCAGCTGCGCCGCCGCGTCGGTGGCTTGGGTGCGTCGACCCGACCTGGAATGAGTTGCGGTGCAACGGGAGTCGCCGCGGCGATGGGCTCGGTGGGCGCTGCTCCCGGATGGGCGTCGAGCGGGGCGAACACCTCGGTGGCGGGTTCGGGAACGGTGCTGATGATCTGCGTGCTGCCGTCGAAACCGGACGGAGCGGTGAAGCGGCGTTCCGGGGTGACCGTCGACGGTTGGTCACCGTCAGCCGACTCCGCTGCAGCGATGTGTTCGGTCTCGGCCCCCGCGTCGCCTGCGGCGGGCTGTGCTTCCTCGTCAGACCCCGTTGGGTTCGACATGCCTGGCTCAGTCCTCCCTAGATCTTGCTACGTGCCGAGCTTATCCACCCGCGCTGGGCGGTGCCCTAGGCCAGCCCCACGGTTGGGTCGAAACTCCGCACTGCACAATGGGCCCATGACGAGGATGGGTGATCTTCTGGGTCCGGATCCGGTGCTGCTGCCTGCGGACCAGGAGGCCGAGGCCGATCTTGCGGCAGGCGAGCAGCCGGCGCTGGTGGCGGCCGCGCATCCCGCCGCGTCGATCGCCTGGGCGCTGCTGGCCGAAGCGGCGCTCGCCGACGACAAGGCCATCACCGCGTACGCCTACGCCAGGACCGGTTACCACCGGGGCCTCGACAAGCTGCGGCGCAACGGGTGGAAGGGCTTCGGCCCGGTGCCGTACAGCCACGAACCCAACCGGGGCTTCCTGCGGTGCGTCGCCGCCCTGGCGAAGGCCGCCGACGTCATCGGGGAAACCCCCGAATACGCCCGTTGCCTGGACCTGCTCGACGACTGTGATCCCGCGGCACGCTCCCAGCTGGGCCTCAGCTAGTTCGCATCTACGCGTGGCACGCTCGCCCGCGTGAGGTGGGTGCGACGGTGCGTCAACGCGCTCTTGGGGACGGTGGCGGTGGTGCTCGTGGTGCTGGCCGCCATGGCGCTGCAGGCGCTGCGCGCGCCCGGAGCCGACAGTGCCGAGGCGAAGCTCGCGGAGTGGGGGCGTGATCACGGCCTCGCCACCCAGGTCACGTGGCTGGAACGGCTGAAGTACGAACAAGATCCGCCTGCCGTGGGCGGCGCGCCGCCAGGTGGCATCGCCGAACCGGCCGGTGCGATCACCCGCACATTGCCGTCCGCCGACTTCGACGCGACGCCGCTCGCAGTGCTAGCGCCCGGGCCGCGGCTGGACAACGAGGGTGCCTGGCAGACCGTCGTCACCGTCGGTGGCCGACCCGCCGTTCAGGTGGCGGCGCTGCGGCCCGACGCTGCCCACACCTCCTTCGTGGCCGGCGTCATGCGGATGGACCCGACGCTGATTCGCGGCGAGCTCCGGCCAGGGGCGACGGACCCCGGTGGCACCTGGCGGGCGTCGTCGTCGCTGACCGCGTCGGAGCAGCACACCGTGGCCGCGGTGTTCAACGGCGGCTTTCGGCTCAGCGACCGCAGCCATGGCGGCTACTACAGCGAGGGCCGCCTCGTGACGCCGCTCGTCGACGGCAAGGCGAGCCTGGTGCTGCACACCGACGGCACCGCCGACGTCGGGACCTGGAACGGCGAGGTGTGGATGGGCCCAACCGTGGCCAGTGTCCGGCAGAACCTCGTCCCGCTGGTCGACGGCGGCCAGGTCAACCCGACGTGCGCGACCGGCGGCCCGAAGGAGTGGGGTGACACCATCGGGCAGGCCGCGTTCATCCAGCGTTCCGGGTTCGGCGTGACCGCCACCGGGGCCGAGGTGTACGTCGGCGGACCCGCGCTGTCGGTGTGCAGCCTCGGCCGGATCCTGCAGGACGCGGGCGTCGTCCGCGGCATGGAACTCGACATCAACCCGACATGGGTGAGCGGCGCGTACTTCCACGACCAATCAAGCGGTCCACCAACGGGATTCAGACTGTTCCCCGATGAGCAGGTCGACCCGCTGCACTATCTGCACACCTCGAGCCGGGACTGGCTGGCCTGGTTCGTGCGGACCTAATGGCCGAGGTGTTGCTCGCAGTCCTCGGCGGTCTCCGGCGGTTCGACCTGAACGGTGGCGTGCGCGAGTCCGCGCGCGGCCAGCACCGCCCGGGCGTCGGAGAGCACCTTCGTCGAGTCCCCGCAGCACGTCACGTGCACGGTGGCCATGTCCTTGCCGGGCACCAACGTCCACACGTGCAGGTCGTGCACGTCCGTCACGCCGTCGACGGCTCCAAGGGCCGTGCGGAGCTCGTCGACGTCGATGTGGCTGGGCGAGGACTCAGACAGGATGCGCAGCGCCGCCCGGGCCAGTGAGATGGCGCGCGGCAACACCCACAGGGCGACGAGCACGGCGACCACCACGTCGGCGTACGGCCAGCTGGTCGTCACGGTGACCACACCCGCGATGAGCACGCCGATGCTGCCGACCGTGTCGGCGACGACTTCCATGTAGGCGCCCTTGATCGCGAGGCTCTGTTCCGACTGGGAGCGCAGCAGCAGCACGACGACGAGGTTGGCCAGCAGGCCGGCCAGCGCCACCACGATCATCGGCACGCCGGGCACGTCCGGTGCGTTGCCGAGCCGTTCGACGGCTTCGTACAGGATGAAGCCAGCCACGCACAGCAGCAGCACGGCGTTGGCCACGGCGGTGAACACCTCGGCGCGATGCCAGCCGTAGGTGCGGGCGGCCGACGCCGGTCCGTGACGGGCGAGCAGCACGGCCGTCAGGCCCATGAACATGGCGACGAGGTCGGTCAGCATGTGACCCGCGTCGGCCAGCAGGGCGATCGAGTTGATCCACAGTGCGGTGGTCAGTTCGATGGCGAAGAAGGCGCCGAGCACCGCCGCGGCGATGATCATCCGGCTCACCCGGGTGTCGGCGCTCCCGTGGTTGTGATCGTGGCCGGCACCCATGCCCAGCAATCTATGCGTAAATCTGCATATATCGCAAGTCCTTGCTCCCGCGTCAGTGCTCCGAAGGTCGATCCACCTGCGCGTTGAACATGCGGACCAATTCGTCGAGATCGGATTTGGTGTGCTGGCGCCCGAAGTATTCGGCGTCGACCTGGACGCCGCGGTAGTAGCCCGATACGTAGACGAATTGGTCTTCGTCGGTGTCCATAGCGACCGCGACCGCCCAGTCCGGAAGCTCCGGGTGGTCCACTGCCCGGACGGTGCGCGCGCACTCGGCGGGGTCGACGGCGGCCCGATCGAAGTCGTATTCGTCGTCCTCGGCGATCGGCTCGTCGACGAACTCGCCGGCCTCCAGCGCCGGGAAGTCGGACTCGGGGAGGAGCATCGACGCCGTCAGCTCGGTGATGTCCTGCTTGCGGGTTAGCAGGAACACCGTCGTGACGGTAACGGCAACGATCGCCAGCACGACGACCACCGCCAGGCCGATCCACAGTCCTGTTCGTGACTTGCGTTGCGGTGCTTGATGATACGGAGGCATAGGTGTCCCGTAGCCGGGCGGTGGGTACTCCGGATACGGCACGGTCACGCCGTCAGGTTATTGCAGTGCGACCCGTCCGGGCGCGACAATTACAGCCACCGCGACCAGAACCGCGTCAGCGCGTTGCCCCACGCGACCAGGTACTGGTCGACTCCGGTGAGCCCGACGATGTCGGACACGACTCCGAAGAACACCTTGTTGAGCAGCGGGATGAACAGCAGCAGGAACAGCACGTACACGCCCCACTGCTTGACGGGGTTCAGTTTGGCTTGAAGGTCACGGCTCAAGTGCGGCTCCAGCGCGCCGTAGCCGTCGAGCCCGGGCACCGGAATCAGGTTGAGCAGCAGCGCCGTCACTTGCAGGAAGCCCAGGAATGCCATGGCGGCCCAGAACACGAAGTGACCGTCGTCGTAGAACAGGGCGGTGACCGTCAGCAGCACCACCGCGAGCACGGCGTTGGCGAACGGGCCGGCGAGGCTCACGATGGTCCGCTGCCGCGGGGTCATCTGCCAGGTGCGGACCCACACCGCCCCGCCGGGCAGCCCGATGCCGCCGAGCGCTATGAAGAGCAGCGGCAGTCCGAGCGAGAGCCCAGGGCTCGCGTACTTGAGCGGGTTGAGCGTCAGGTAGCCGCGGACGGCGACGTCGTGGTCGCCGAAGCGCCACGCCGTGTACGCGTGGCCGAACTCGTGCAGGCACAGCGACACCAGCCAGCCAAAGATCACGAAGACGAACACCCCGACGTAGGCCAGCACCGGCGGGCGACCGTCGGGTGGGACCGGGGTCACCCAGGCGAGCGCTCCGCCCGCGACGGTGACGGCCACGATCGCCAGGAAGATCGGGCTCGGTCGCACGGACTGGCGCAGCGGACGGATGTTCACGTGATCGAAACTACGTCACCGAACTGCCAGCCAGCCCTGCGTGTGCCGATAGAACGTCGAACGCTTGACCGGGCGCGGACCGGCCACACCGTCGCGCACCACCATGGCCGCCGTGGTGCCGAGTTGCGCGGCCCGGCCGGTCACCCAGCGTCGTGGCCGCATGCGGCCAGTGAGCACGCTGGCCCGCAGGCCGGGCAGGTCGGGGAGCGGCTCGATGCGCACCGCGGTCACCTCCCCGTCGAAGAGCAGCGTGTCGTCGACGACGGCCTCGCCCGCGACGGTGCGCGCCGCGTCGTCAGGGGGTAGCCAGTACGCGGCCTGCACCAGGACGGTGCCGGTCTCGTCGCGGATCAACGGGACGCGTCGGGCCGTTCCGGTGCGGGCCCGGCGGGCCTGCCAACCGTGGCGGGCGAAGCCCACCTCGACGTCCAGCCGGTCGGCGCGCAGCAGCCGGGTGAGCACCGTCGCGAGATCGGCGTGCGTGCCAAGCACCACGACGCGACGGGCCTGGTTGGCCGCGTCGACGTGCTCGGGTGCCGTCACCGCGACGACGGGGAGGTCGGCCAGCGCACGCGGCACGCGTCGGCGTCCGAACAGCAACACGACGACGGCTGGGGCGGTCAACGCGGCTCCTCGCGGTAACGCAGGGATCAGTCGGATAGGGTGTGTCACCGGCTGCACACAGTATTGATGCAGATGAGCGGGAGACTATGCCATGCCGGCAATCGTCCTCATCGGCGCCCAATGGGGCGACGAGGGCAAGGGAAAGGCCACCGATCTACTCGGTGGTCGCGTCCAATGGGTCGTGCGGTACCAGGGCGGCAACAACGCCGGTCACACGGTGGTGCTGCCCAGCGGTGAGAACTTCGCCCTGCATCTCATTCCGTCGGGGATCCTGACCCCCGGCGTCACCAACGTCATCGGCAACGGCGTCGTCGTCGATCCTGGCGTGCTGCTCACCGAGTTGAGCGGGCTCGAGGAACGCGGGGTGGACACCTCCGGGTTGTTGATCTCGGCCGATGCGCACCTGCTGATGCCCTATCACGTGGCCATCGACAAGGTCACCGAGCGCTACATGGGCAGCAAGAAGATCGGCACCACCGGCCGCGGTATCGGACCGTGCTATCAGGACAAGATCGCGCGCATCGGGATCCGCGTCGCCGACGTGCTGGACCCGGAGTCGCTGGCTCAGAAGATCGAGGCGGCGCTGGACTTCAAGAACCAGGTGCTGGTCAAGATCTACAACCGCAAGGCGCTCGACGCCGACGAAGTGGTGACCGCGCTGCTCGAGCAGGCCGAGGGCTTCAAGCACCGCATCGCCGACGCGCGGCTGCTGCTCAACGAGGCGCTCGAGGCTGGCGAGACGGTGCTGCTGGAGGGGTCGCAGGGCACGCTGCTCGACGTCGACCACGGCACGTATCCCTTTGTCACGTCGTCGAATCCGACGGCGGGCGGCGCGGCGGTTGGCTCCGGCATCGGGCCAACCCGCATCACGACGGTGCTCGGCATCCTCAAGGCATACACCACCCGCGTCGGCTCTGGCCCGTTCCCCACCGAGCTGTTCGACGAGTTCGGCGCCTACCTGTCGAAGACCGGCGGGGAGGTCGGCGTGACGACCGGCCGGGCTCGTCGTTGCGGCTGGTTCGACGCGGTCATCGCGCGGTATGCCACCCGCGTCAACGGCATCACCGACTACTTCCTGACCAAGCTCGACGTGCTCTCCAGCCTCGAGACGGTGCCGGTGTGCGTCGGGTACACCGTCGACGGCAAGCGCACCGACGAGATGCCGATGACGCAGAGCGACATCGCCCGCGCCGTACCGGTGT
>Ga0207668_10002897_pt1 | contig 10066 bp, 9 predicted proteins | sample KBSS43metaG_FD_184323 | JGI IMG/M metagenome (GOLD analysis project Ga0207668, IMG submission 184323) | Switchgrass rhizosphere microbial communities from Kellogg Biological Station, Michigan, USA - KBS S4-3 metaG (SPAdes) (version 2) | ecosystem: Host-associated > Plants > Roots > Rhizosphere >... | reverse complement strand
CTGGCGGTGGACCTTCGACACCAGCGGGCAGGTTGCATCGACGTAGGTCAGCTGGCGGTCCTGCGCTTCGGCCGGGACCGATTTGGGCACGCCGTGGGCGGAGAAGACCACCGGCCGGTCGTCGGGCACCTCGTCGAGCTCGTCGACGAACACCGCGCCCAATTGCTTCAGGCGGTCGACGACGAAGCGGTTGTGGACGATTTCATGGCGGACGTAGACCGGCGCCCCGAACCGCTCGAGCGCGAGCTCGACGATCTGGATCGCACGGTCGACCCCGGCGCAGAATCCACGCGGGGCTGCGATGAGGACGCGCAGGGGCGGCTTGGAGGGAGTTAGTTCATCCACCGTGCAGGCCATGTAAGGCATCGCTTGCAGGCATAGAAGGGGCTTGCCATAGACGCCGCCACACCTTTTCCGCCTTCGTAAGGATCGCCCGTGAAGCTTCGCCTCGCCGTTTTGCTACCCGCCGTGCTGCTCATCGGCTGCCGCCACTCGGGCGATATCACCGCGGAAAATGGCGGCGGGATCTATTCCGTGCGCTCGGCCTGCCCGCTGATCGGGGTCCCGGCCGGGACCGGCGACATCACCCTGTTCAACCCGTCGAACAGCACCGACGCGCGGGCGATCGACATCACCGCGACGATCACCGACGTCCGCGCGACCTGTCAGGACGCCGGCAATGACGTGCTGTCGACCGCGACCTTCACCGTCGTCGCGCTGCGCCGCGATGCCGGCCCGGCGCGCCAGGTCGTGCTGCCCTATTTCGACGTCGCGCTACAGGGCAGCGGCCAGATCGCCGCCAAGCGCATCGGCCAGGTCGCGCTGAATTTCGCCGACGGCAAGGTCCACGCCTGGACCCGCGCGCAAGCGACGGTGCGGGTCAACCGCGGGGTCGCGACCCTGCCCGACAACGTGCGGCGCATCCTGACCCGGCCGCGCAAGGCGGGCGAGGCCGAAGCGGCGAGCGATCCGCTGGCCGATCCGGCGGTGCGCGCGGCGGTCGCCAATGCGACCTTCGAGCATCTGATCGGCTTCCAGATGACCCCCGAGCAGCTCAAGTATAACGCGACCCGCTAGGGCCGACTTTCGTTGACTTGGCGGGCCGGTGCAGCCAAGGCGGCGGCGTCGCCGGGAGCCTTGGTTCCCGGAAAGGACGCGCGGGAGAGTTCGTCCCATAAGGACGGCGCCGAAGGAGCAACCGCCCCCGGAATCTCTCAGGCAGAAGGACCGCGCGCGCCTGACAGTCTGGAAAGTGCCCCACCAGGGGCCGCCGAAGGGGCAAAGCTCTCAGGCGCAGCGACAGACGGGGGCGGCAGCCGTAGCGCTTTGCCGAGCGTTGGCCGTCGCACCCTTTGCCGGAGCGCGTGAAGATGAGCACCGAAGACCACCAGCCGCTCGACAAATTGCCGCTGGACGCCTGGCATCGCGCCAAGGGCGGGCGGATGGTGCCGTTCGCGGGCTATGAGATGCCGGTCCAGTACGAAGGGATCATGGCCGAGCATCTGTGGACCCGCGAGCATGCCGGGTTGTTCGATGTCAGCCACATGGGCCAGCTGCTGTTCCACGGTCGCGACGTCGACAAGGCGCTTGAGACATTGCTGCCCGGCGACCTGCTCAGTCTCGCCGACATGAAGCTCAAATATTCGCTGCTGCTCGACGCCAATGGCGGGATCATCGACGATTTGATGGCGACCCGGCGCGGCGAAGATTTCTATGTCGTGGTCAATGGCGCGACCAAACATGGCGATATCCACGAGTTCCAGAACCGGCTGCCGCGCGAGATCGTCATCGATCACATGAAGGAGCAGGCGCTGCTGGCGCTGCAGGGACCGCGCGCCGCCGAGGTGCTCGAGACAATTGTGCCCGGAGTGAGCGAACTGACTTTCATGGAAGGCCGGGCGTTTCGGGCGCTCGACCTGCCGCTGTGGATCAGCCGCTCGGGCTATACCGGCGAGGACGGGTTCGAGATTTCGGTCGCGGGCGCGGCCGCCGAGCAGCTGGCCGACGCACTGACCGCAAACGACGCGGTCAAGCCGATCGGCTTGGGCGCGCGCGATTCGCTGCGGCTCGAGGCCGGGCTGCCGCTCTACGGCCACGACCTCGACCATGAGACGACGCCGGTCATGGCGGGCCTCAATTTCGCGATCAACAAGCGCCGCCGCGGCGAGGGCGATTTCGCCGGGGCGCCGCGGATCCTCGCCGAGCTTGAGAGCGGGCCGGCGCAAAAGCGCGTCGGCTTCGACGTCGATGGCCGCCAGCCGGTACGGGAAGGCGCGCTGGTGCTCGACGACGACGGCAATGAGGTCGGACGGATCACCAGCGGCGGTTTTTCGCCCTCGCTGCAGCGGCCGATCGCCATGGGCTATGTCGCGGCGCCGCTGGCCGATGTCGGGACCGCATTGAAGCTCGAGCAGCGCGGCAAATTGTTCGAGGCCAAGGTCGCCGCGATGCCGTTCGTCCCCCACCGCTATCACCGCAAGGGAGCCGCCTGATGACGATGTATTTCACCAAGGACCACGAATGGATCCGGGTCGAGGGCGACCAGGCCACGGTCGGCATTTCCAACCATGCGCAGGAGGCATTGGGCGACATCGTCTTCGCCGAAGTGCCCGAGGCGGGGAAGCAGCTGAGCAAGGGCGCCGAAGCGGCGGTGGTCGAATCGGTCAAGGCCGCGTCGGACGTCTATGCGCCGGTGTCGGGCGAAGTGATTGAGGGCAATCCGGCGGTCGCCGACGACCCGGCGATCATCAACCGCGACCCCGAGGGCGAGGGCTGGTTCTTCAAGCTCAAGCTGAGCGATGCGGGCGAGCTCGCGGGGTTGATGGATGAGGCGGCTTATCGTGATTGGGTGGCGACGCTTTGAGCCAAGCCCCGACCTCGACCAGCAAATGGGATGCGGCGAGTTACGCCAGCGTCGGCGCGTTCGTCGCCGAGCTGGGCGGCGCGGCGCTCGATTTGCTCGATCCGCAGCCGGGCGAGCGCATCCTCGACGTCGGTTGCGGCGACGGCGTGCTGACCAAAAGGATCGTCGAGCGCGGGGCAAGCGTGCTCGGGGTCGACAATTCGCCCGAGCTGATCGCCGAAGCGCGGGCCAAGGGCATCGACGCGGTGCTGATCGCGGCTGAGGACATGCAATTTTTCGGCGAGTTCGACGCGGCTTTTTCCAACGCGACGCTGCACTGGGTGCTGGAGAAAGAGCAGGCGGCGCGGGCGATTTTCCGCGCGCTCAAGCCCGGCGGGCGGTTCGCGGGCGAGATGGGCGGCGAGGGCAATCTCAAGAGTCTGCGCGAGGCGCTCGACACCGAGCTGGTGATCCGCGGCTACCAGCCGCCGGTCGAGGCATCGAACTGGTATGCGTCGCCGGAGGATTTCGCTTCAGTCTATGAAGCCGCGGGCTTTGGCGAACTCGACGCGCGGCTGATCGAGCGGCCGACCCCGATTGACCATGGCGTCGCCGCCTGGGTGACGACCTTTCGCAAGGGCTGGCTCGACCGGGCGCAGGTGCCGGAAGCCGAGCGCGCCGAGATCGGCGCCGCGGTCGCCGACCGGGTCGGGTCGAATGTCGCCGATTACGTCCGCCTCCGCTTCATCATGAGGAAGCCTTCTTGAACATCTCCGCTCATCCTGAGGAGCTGGTGAGCTTGTCGAACCGGCGTCTCGAAGGACGGTCCTTCGAGACGGGCCTTCGGCTTCGCTCAGTCCCTCCTCAGGACGAACGGTTTTTAGGGATTATTTGATGCGTTACCTTCCTTTGTCCGAACCCAATCGCAGCGAGATGCTGCGCGTGGTTGGCGCGAGCTCGATCGACGAATTGTTCCGCGACGTGCCGGAGGAATTGCGGCTCAAGGGGCCGATCGAGGGCCTGCCGTCGCACGCCTCGGAACTCGCGGTCGAGCGGCACATGACCGCGCTGTCGCGCAAGAACATGGTCGCGGGCGAAGTGCCGTTCTTCCTCGGCTGCGGCGCCTATCGTCATCACGTGCCCGCCAGCGTCGACCACATCATCCAGCGCGGCGAGTTTTTGACGAGCTACACGCCTTACCAGCCCGAAATCGCGCAGGGCACGCTGCAATTATTGTTCGAATTCCAGACCCAGGTCGCGCGGCTGACCGGCTGCGAGGTCGCCAATGCGTCGATGTACGACGGCTCGACCGCGATGTGGGAAGCGATCGTCATGGCCCACCGCATCACGCGGCGGACCAAGAGCGTCATCTCGTCGGGGGTGCACCCGCATTATGTCCGGGTCGCCGAGACCATGGCCAAATTCACCGAGGACCGGCTCGAGACCGCGCTGCCGGAGCTCAGCGCGGCGACCGACGCCGAGCAGCTGATCGCCAGCATCGACGGCGAGACCAGCGCGGTGGTGGTGCAATATCCCGACATCCTCGGGCGGATTACCGATTTGGCGCCGATTGCCGAGGCGGCGCATGCCGCGGGCGCGCTGCTGATCGCGGTGGTGACCGAGCCGGTCGCGCTGGGGCTGATCAAGTCGCCGGGCGAGATGGGCGCGGATATCGTCGTCGGCGAGGGCCAGAGCATCGGCGTCGGCCTGCAGTTCGGCGGGCCTTATGTGGGGCTGTTCGCGTGCCGCGAAAAGCATGTCCGGCAGATGCCCGGGCGCCTGGCGGGCGAGACCGTGGATGCCGAGGGCAAGCGCGGTTTTGTGCTGACTTTGTCGACCCGCGAGCAGCATATTCGGCGCGAGAAGGCGACATCTAATATCTGCACCAGTTCAGTGCTTTGCGCGATGGCGTTCACAGCACATCTGACGTTGCTGGGGGAAAAGGGGCTGCGGCAGTTGGCCGAGCTCAATCATGCGCGGGCATGCGAGGTGGCAGAGCGCCTGGCGGCGATCCCGGGGGTCGAACTGGTCAACGACGCTTTCTTCAACGAATTCACCCTGAAACTGCCGGTCGAAGCGCGGCCGGCGGTCCATGCGATGGTCGAAAAAAATGTGCTCGGCGGAGTGTCGCTCGGGCGGCTCTATCCTGGGGTGGACGCACTCCAGAACGGGCTGGTGGTCGCGGTGACCGAGACCGTGACTGACGCGGATGTCGACGCCTTCGAAGCGGCGCTGAAGGAGGCGGTGCAATGACCGTCAATCCTTCGGGCTGGCGGCCCACGACTCCCGCCAACGAGCAGGGTGAAGCGCAAACCGTGACCGGCAACCGCGCGCTGATGCTCGAGGAGCCGCTGATTTTCGAGATTGGCTCAACCGAGCAGACTGGTGTCGACTTTACACCTGGACCCCGGCCTTCGCCGGGGAACAAGCTGGCAGGACTGGAAAGGTCCAGGCCCATTGGCCTGCCCGGCCTGAGCGAGCCCGAGATGGTGCGGCATTACACCCGCCTGTCGCGGCAGAATTATGCGATCGACCTCGGGCTGTTCCCGCTCGGCAGCTGTACGATGAAGCACAACCCGCGGTTGAACGAGAAGGTCGCGCGGTTGCCGGGCTTCGCCGACGTCCACCCGCTGCAACCGCAGGAAACCGTCCAGGGCGCGCTGCAGGTGATCAACGAGCTCGCTTTCTGGCTGCTCGACCTGACCGGCATGTATGGCGTGGCGATGAGCCCCAAGGCCGGGGCGCACGGCGAATTGTGCGGGCTGCTGTGCATCCGCGCGGCATTGGAAGCGCGCGGCGACAAGCGCGCGGTGGTGCTGGTCCCGGAGAGCGCGCACGGCACCAATCCGGCGACCGCGGCTTTCGCCGGTTATTCGGTCGAGAATATCCCGGCCAATGCCGCCGGGCGGGTCGATCTCGACGCGCTGAAGGCGCGGCTCGGGCCGGACGTCGCGGCGGTGATGATCACCAACCCCAACACCTGCGGCCTGTTCGAGCCCGACATGAAAGCGATCAGCGACGCGGTGCATGCCGCGGGCGCGTTCGTTTATTGCGATGGTGCCAATTTCAACGCGATCGTCGGCAAGGTCCGCCCCGGCGACCTCGGCATCGACGCCATGCACATCAATTTGCACAAGACCTTCTCGACCCCGCACGGCGGTGGCGGGCCGGGGTCGGGGCCGGTGGTGCTTTCGGAAGCGCTCGCGCCCTACGGGCCGCTGCCGTTCGCGGCGAAATATCCCGACGGGTCGTACCGGCTGGTCGAGGAAGAGCATGGCGCGGACGAGCATCCCGGCGCGTTCGGGCGGATGGTCGCCTTCCACGGCCAGATGGGCATGTTCACCCGGGCGCTGACGTACATCCTCAGCCACGGCGCCGATGGGCTGAAGCAGGTCGCCGAGGATGCGGTGCTCAACGCCAATTACATCCTGAGGAGCCTCGAGGACGTGCTCGATGCGCCATTTGCGGCGTCGGGCCCGTGCATGCACGAGGCGATCTTCTCCGACAAAGGCTTTGCCGGCGACCTCAGCACGATCGATTTGGCCAAGGCGCTGATCGACGAGGGCTTCCACCCGATGACCATGTATTTCCCGCTGGTCGTCCACGGGGCGATGCTGGTCGAGCCGACCGAGACCGAATCCAAGGCGGCGCTCGACCAGTTTATCCTGGCGATGCGCTCGATCGCGGCGCGGGCCAGGGCCGGCGACCAGAGCCTCAAGGCGGCGCCGATCCACGCCCCGCGGCGGCGGCTCGACGAGACGCTGGCGGCAAGGAAGCCGGTGCTGGTCTACCACGACCCGGAACCGGCCCAGGCGGCGGAGTGAGCGCCTAGCGGACCGGTTGCGGGATCAGCGGCGAGAGCTTGGTGATGACGTCGTCGGCGTCGATGAACAGGTCCGCCGGGAAGCCCTTGTCGCCGCGATTGCCGGTGCGGAACGAGGCCGCAATGATGCGGCTGCTGATCACCGGCGAGAAGACGAAGCCCTGCTGGCCGCGCGATTTGGCGATGAGCGCGGCGTGGAGCACATAGGCATCCATCGCGACGACCGGGTCGGTCAGCGTCAAAAGCATGAGCTCGAGCTTGCTCTTGGTCTTCTCATATTTGGTCGGGATGATGATCTTCGACTTGTCGGTCCGCCACACGTTCTTGGCCACCGCGGTGTAGAGTTTGGCCGAGCGTTCGGCCGGGGCGAGCCCGAACAGGGTCTTGTTGTCCTTGTCCTTGGCCAGCAGCTCGGCGCGGGTCGAATCGACATGGTCCTTCCACAGCGTCTCGGGGGTCTTGGCGAGGCCGCCGATGAGCTCGTCCGGGGCGGCGCCTTCACGCAGGCGGCGATTGACCTCGATCACGCTGCCAAGCGAGGCGCCAAGCCATTGCGAGCGGGCCGAGAACAGACGGCGGGCGGTCGTGGGGTCGCCGGCATGGGCGGTGTCGATGATCGCGTAGAGATCGAGCAGCTCGACCACCTCGGACGCACCGGCCTCAGGCTCGCCTTCAAGCCGGCGCTTGTCGACATTGGCGCGGGCGGCCTTGGCCCGTTCCGCGCCTAGGGTGAAATTGCCGGCCAGCGCATGAGCGACCGCTGCGCGGGCAATCAGCAACGAACTGACCGCCTCGGGCGTGTGCTCGGCGTCGAATTCGACCAACGCATCGCGCAGCCGCGCGGAGTCGGCGAAGCGCCCGGCGAGATCGAACCGGTCGGCGCGCGATCCGGCCATCGTCGGGATCAGCCGCGCCCGCCACGCGGTGACGCGCTCTTCTTCGGGCGACTGCTTGTCGAGGAAATCGCTGTAGGTCGGCATGCTGAGCAACGGGACGAACGAATATTCCCCGATGGCGGCGTGCTTGAGGCTGACGGCGCGGGCTTCCTCGGCACGGCCCATGCGGATCAGAGCGGCACTTTGGATGAGGTCGAAGGCGCGACCCCGTGAGCGGGCGAAGTAAGGATCGGCCATGAAGCCCGCGGCCTCGGCCTCGTGCCGCGCCAGCGCGACGTCGTCGACGGCCTTCTGATAGTCCTTGGCCTCGATCTGGTGGAGCGCGCGGCCGAGGATCAGGCCGAGGCGGCGGCGCGGATTGCCTTCCTGTTTTTCGCCGCTGAGCAGGCTGTTGCACGCGGCCACGCCGTCGAGCGCGAATTTGCGCTTGGAGGAATCGGCCGATTCGTGCGGCGGGGCGAAAATGCCGAGCAACGTGACCGCGCCAAGGAGCCGGGCGGCGGTCTCGCCGTCGGTGACGTTGTCGGGCTGGCCGTCGCACTGGACATAGGCCGATCCCGGCTTTTCCGCCGCGCTCTGGGCGCTGGCGGCGGTAAGCGGCACGACGGTGAGGCTCAGCGCCGCGGCGCCAAGCAACAGACTTGCAGATTTCACGTAAGAACCCCCCTGAATTACAGTGGCTTGCCTAGTTTGCCAGAATTGCTCGTGTCAACGCCGCCGCGCCGCTAGAATGATTTTTCGGCCGACACAGGTGCAGGATGGAGACAACCCGCTTTTACGAAGCCCCGGCGGAGGGTGTCCGCAAGTCGGCACCGGCGGCATTGCGCAACCGCGAGCCGATCGCCGACGTCCTCGCCGGCTGGCTGCCGGAGTCCGGCGTGGTGCTCGAAATCGCCAGCGGCAGCGGCGAGCATGCGATCCATTTCGCCGAACGATTTCCGACGCTTGAGTGGCAGCCGAGCGACGTCCATCCCGAAGCGCTGGCGTCGATTGAAGCATGGCGCGCGCAATCCGGGCTGGCGAATGTCCGCGCGCCGATTGCGATCGATGCGGCATCGACTGACTGGCCGATTGGCCAAGCGGCCGCCGTGCTCAGCATCAACATGGTCCACATCAGCCCGTGGGCATCGGCGCTGGGCCTGATCGCCGGCTCGGCCCGACTGCTTCCGGCGGGAGCGCCGCTGATCCTCTACGGGCCGTGGCTGAAGGACGACATTTTGACCGCCGCGAGCAATTTCGCCTTCGATGCCGACCTCAAATACCGCGATCCATCCTGGGGGCTGCGCCGGGTCGAGGATTTCGCCGCCGCGGCCGCGCCCGAGGGCTTCGACTTGATCGAGACCCGGCCAATGCCGGCGAATAATCTGATGCTGCTCCTAACGCGGCGTTAAACTAAGTTTTACTCCCGCTGCCCTATGGTTCCGAAATGGACGAGAGCAACAGCGCGCAGAATCGGCGTTCACGCCGGTCACCCGTGTATCTTGCGGCGGCGGTCGAGATCGCCGGCGCGCCGCAAGCCGTGAAGCTGCGCAACCTTTCCGAGGAAGGCGCGCTGATCGAAGGTGAGCGGCTGCCGCTCGAGGGCACGACGACCTTTTTCGAGCGCAACGAACTGCGCCTGAAGAGCCGGGTGATCTGGGTCCAGGGCCGCTATGCCGGCATCGCTTTCGCCCGGCCGTTGAAGCAGGAGGAAGTGCTGCGCCACGTGCCCCAGCCGCGAGCGCAGGTGCAGGGCGACTTCCGCCGTCCCGGCCTCGCGTGCCGTCCGCTGACTGCGCACGAGCGCAAAATGATCGAAAAATGGATGGTCTCGTCGCCCAGCGGAGTCCTGGGCGAGTAATCAGCCGGTAGTTAGCTCGCGGCGCGCATCCGCGACCGCCCGTCCTGAAGCCACGCAACCAGCACCGGGAGCGGAAGCACCCGATTGAAGGTGATTCCGTAGGCCTCTCCAGCATTCCACCGAATCACGCCGTGGCACGGGTCGAGCCCCGTGATGCTGACGACGACTTCGGCCTTGGCCGGAAGTTCGCCCGGAAACTCGATCTTGAGCCCGCCTTGCGAGATATCGACGGCGCGGGTGCGATGGACGACCGAGCCAACGCGCACCCAGGCGATGCAATCGACCTCGACCCGCGGCATGCGCGGCTTGGGCCCGTCCTCGGACGAGGCCAGCAAAGCGAGAATGTCGATCGGCTGGTCGAAGCTGACACCGACGCACTCGTCCCTGGTCCATTTGGCGGTAGCGACGATCGGCTCGCCCTGTTTGAGTTCGATCGACAAGCGGGTTCCCGGCGCGATCGGGCAATAAGCGCGGACCAGCATGCCGCCCGCCGAGATGTTCCGGATCAGGCACAGTTCGCGGCGGCCGTCGATGGTCAGCGAGCCGACGCGGAGCAGGCTCAAATGGCGTTCGCCAGTGCGGCGGCGCTCGGACGCTTCGGGAACGGAGTTGTCTAGCGAATAGAGAGCGGTCTCGACCGGCTGTTCGTCCAACATCAAACTCCG
>Ga0207668_10002896_pt1 | contig 10066 bp, 8 predicted proteins | sample KBSS43metaG_FD_184323 | JGI IMG/M metagenome (GOLD analysis project Ga0207668, IMG submission 184323) | Switchgrass rhizosphere microbial communities from Kellogg Biological Station, Michigan, USA - KBS S4-3 metaG (SPAdes) (version 2) | ecosystem: Host-associated > Plants > Roots > Rhizosphere >... | reverse complement strand
GGCGCGGGCGGCGGCGAGCTCGTCGCCCAGCCCATCCTCGCGGTGGAGGCCGAGCAGGCGGGTCAGCGGCGCGAGGGTCAGCCCCTGGACGACCAAGGTCGCCAGCACCACCGCGAAGGCGGTCAGCACGATCAGGTCGCGCTGCGGGAAATCGGCGGGGAGCGCGAAGGCGGTCGCGAGCGTCACCAGCCCGCGCATCCCGCACCAGCCGATCAGCACGCCATGGCGCACCGTCGCCGGCTTGAAATCGCCGCGCAGCGCACGGAAGCGGTGTGCCAGCCGGTTGTAGACCAGCACCCAGGCCATGCGCACGACGATCAGGCACAGGATCGTTGCCCCCGCAAACCACGCCGCCTCGCGCAGCCGGTCGGGGGGCATGGCCAGGACGATGATCCGCGCCTGCAGCCCCATCAGCAGGAAGGCGAGGACGTTGAGCAGGAACACCGCGGTCTCCCACACCGCGAAGCTGTGGATCCGCATTCGCGGCCGGGTGGCGAGGCTGGCCGAGCGCGCGATGGTCATCGCGAAGGCGACCAGACACAGCACCGGCGACAGGCCGATCCGCTCGGCGATGACCCAGACGCCGAAGCTGGTCAGAAATTCGAGAAGGTTGCCGCCCAGCGTGCCGCTGACGAAGCGGTTGATGCGGCCGAAGAGCCGGGCGAGCACGATGCCGAGCAGCACCCCGCCCGGCGCCGCCAGCGCGAAGCGGACGGCCAGGTCGGCCTCGATCCCGTCATGGCCGTGAAAGGCGGTCGCGACGCTGAACAGCAGCAGCGCCGAGGCGTCGTTGAGCAGGCTCTCGCCCTTGAGCACCGCGACCGAGCGGCGCGGCATCGCGACGCTGCCCAGCACCGCCGTCGCCGCCGCGGCATCGGGCGGGGCGACGATCGCGCCCAGCGCCAGCGCGGCATAAAGCGGCAGGCCGGCATAGGCCACGCCGAGCCAGGCGACCGCCCCCGCGCTCAGCGCCACCGCGACGACGGCCAGCGCGAACAGCGGCCGCCACAGCCGCCAGACCGCGACCACCGGAAAGTCGAAGGCGGCATCGACCAGGGCCGGCGCGATGAACAGCGCCAGCGCCATGTGCGGCTCGATCACGATCAGCGGCGCGCCGGGGATCATCGCCAGCCCGACGCCGGCGGCGGCGAGCATCGTCGGATAGGGAATGGCGAGGCGGCGCGACACCTGCAGCAGCAGGATCGCCACCGCCATCAGCGTGAGCAGGCTTTCGAAGAAGGTCACGCGCTTTCCCCCGGCCCGAGCCCGAACTGCGCGCGCTCGATCCAGTCGGCCGCGGCGATCCCGCTTTGCCAGGCGCCGTGCGCGGTCGAGAAGTCCGCGGGCGAGCACGCCTCGCCCGCGAAGCACAGACGCGCGCCGACCGGCCGGGCCAGCACCGCGCGGGCATCGGCGCGGCCGGGCAGCGCGTGGCTGTACGATCCGCCGATCGTCGGCGCCGCCGCCCAGCGTGTCACCGCGACCGGCGCGAGGCTGCGGGCGAAGTCGCTGCCGAGCAGACCGCGCAGTTCCTCCACCGCGAAGGCCACCGCCGCACCCTCCCCCGCCGCCTCCAGCGCTTGGGCATGGCGCCCGCCGAGGAAGCACTCGACGATCGGCCGCCCGAACGGACGCAGATAGTAGCTGCCGGTCGCCGCACTGTCGAAGCGGCCGAGCAGATGGGTCTCGGCCGGCACCGCCTCAGGGTCGCCGAGCGACAGGAACACCTTGTCGGCAAGGCCGAGCGGCAGGCCGGCGGCGGCATGGAGATGGTCGTCGACCGCGGGGGCGAAGCGGATCGCACCGGCGGCGAGGACCGCGGTCGAGACGGTCACGATCGCCGCTCCGGCACGGATCGGCCCGCGATCGGTCTCGACAAGGACATCGCGATCCTCGGCGATCGCGGTGACCCGCGTGCCGAGACTGACCGGCAGGGCCGCGCCGAGCCCGGCGATGAACGCGCCATAGCCGGCCGGCAGCCGCCAGTTGGCGTCGCTGGCGGCATCGTCATAGGCGAGGAAATCGGCGACCGAGAGCCGGTCGAGCTCGGCACCGTTGATGAAGCTGCTGAGCCCGTCGAGGAACGGCCGCCAGCGATCGTCGGCGGGCAGCGCGTCGCCGGCGCAGTCGCTCGCCGGCGGCGCGCTGCGCAGGATCGCGCCGAGCCGGTCGTTCGCCGCCCAGGCCGCGCGCTGGACGGCGACGGCGGCGCGGATGTTGCGGAACTGGCGCTGCCATGCCGCCGCGCTGCGATCGACGACCTGGCCGGTCGCCGCCGCGAGGGCGGCGAGCGGATTGCGCTCGGCCGAATGCAGCCAGCCGCAGCCGAGATCGATCGGCATCCCGCCGGCCACGACGACACCATGCGCCCGCCCGCCGAGCCGCGGCAGCGCCTCGACCACCAGCACCGACCGCCCGCGATCGACGAGCCGCCGCCCGGCGGCGATCCCCGCCGCCCCGCTGCCGATGATCGCCACATCGATCCGGTCCAGCCCTGCCTCCTCTGCGCTCCCGCCCCCGCGCAGCCTAGGCTCCATACCTTCGGCCGCAAGCCCGTACGCCCCGTCGTCGCCGTGATCGCGGACCGGACGAAGGAGAACGGCGCCCTTGGCGCCGTTCCGTCCCCGAGGTTTCGACCGCGCATCCATGTGCAAAGCGACGACCGCCGTGCAACCGAATGCCCACTGCCTAGCAGTCGGGCGAGAGCAACGTCATTTCATGATCTGCGCGGCTTAGCGCGATGGCGGGTTCCTCCCGGAACGAGGAGGGGACCGACGAAGCCGGTGGAGGGGGCGTTCCACAAACCCGTCTTTGCTTAAGTGGCGCCCCCCACCACGCCGCTTCGCGTCGAGGGCCCCTCCCGGTTCCGGGGAGAACCGGGTCAGCGTGCCGCCGCCGCCAGTTCCTGATTGCGCCTGTGCGCGGCCGAGAGCGTGTCGGCGATCAGCGTCCGGAACGCGTCGTCTCGGTCGAGGACGTTCAGCCCCTCGCGGGTCGAGCCGCCGGGGCTCGCGACCTTCTCGGCCAGCGCGAAGGGGGTTTCGTCCGAGGCCATCGCCAGCATTGCCGAGCCCTCGACGGTGGCGCGGGCCATGCGCAGCGCCTGGTCGGCGGGGAGGCCGAGCGCGGCGCTGCCGGCGGCGAGCGCCTCCATGAAGCGGAAGGTGAAGGCCGGACCCGAACCCGAGAGCGCGGTGACGATGTCGAAATGGCTTTCCTCGGCCAGCCATTCGACGATGCCGAGCACGCCCATCATCGCCTCGACCGTGGCGAGCAGAGCGGGCGCGACATTGGTGGCGCGCAATGCGATCACGCCCTTGCCGATCGCGGCGGGGGTGTTGGGCATGATGCGGAGGATGCCGCCGGCACCGGGGAAGCGCGCGGCCAGCGACGCCGTCTCGACGCCGGCCATGATCGAGGCGAGAAGCGTCCCCTGGCCGACGACCGGCGCCACCGCGGGGGTCACCTGATCGAGCATCTGCGGCTTGACGGCCAGCATCAGGAAGGCCGGTACCTCACCGTCGGGCGGGACCGCGGCGAGATGCCGGACACCCGCGGGCAGGCCTTCCGCCCGCGGGTCGATGACCGTCACCGAAGCCGGATCGAGACCGTGAGCGAGCCAGCCGCGCAACATGGCACCGCCCATGTTGCCACAGCCGACGAGCCAGACCGGCCCCTCGATCATGCCCCGGTCCCGCCCTGGCTCAGAGCTTGCCGGTCAGCTCGGGAACGAGCTTGAAGAGGTCGCCGACGAGGCCGATGTCCGCCACCTGGAAGATCGGGGCGTCCTCGTCCTTGTTGATGGCGACGATCGTCTTCGAGTCCTTCATGCCGGCAAGATGCTGGATCGCACCCGAGATGCCGACCGCGACATAGACTTCCGGCGCGACGATCTTGCCGGTCTGGCCGACCTGATAGTCGTTCGGCACATAGCCGGCATCGACCGCGGCGCGCGAGGCGCCGACCGCGGCACCGAGCTTGTCGGCGAGCGGCTCGATGATGGCGTGGAAGTTCTCGCTGTTCTGCAGCGCGCGGCCACCCGAGACGATGATCTTCGCGCTGGTCAGCTCCGGCCGCTCCGACTTCGAGATCTCGGCACCGACGAAGCTCGATAGACCGGCGCTGCCGGCGCCCGAGACCGCCTCGACCGTGCCCGAGCCGCCCTCGCTCGCCGCCTTTTCGAAGGCGGTGGCGCGGACGGTGATCACCTTCTTGGCGTCCGACGACTGCACGGTCGCGATGGCGTTGCCGGCATAGGTCGGGCGGGTGAAGGTGTCGGCGCCCTCGACCGAGAGGATCTCGGAGACCTGCATGACGTCGAGGAGTGCGGCGACGCGCGGCAGGACGTTCTTGCCGTTGGCGGTGGCGGGCGCCAGCAACGCGTCGTAGCCGGCCAGCAGGTCGACGATCAGCGGCGCGACATTCTCGGGCAGGGCATTGGCATAGGCCGCGTCGTCGGCGACCAGCACCTTGCCGACGCCGGCGATCTTCGCCGCCGCAGCCGCGACCCCGGCGACGTCGGCGCCCACGACCAGCAGGTCGACGCCGCCGCCCAGCTTCGCAGCGGCGGTGACCGTGGCGAGGGTCGCGTCCTTGACGGCGCCGCCCTCATGCTCAACCAGAACCAGCGCGCTCATGCCGCAACTCCCATCGCCTTGAGCTTGGCGACAAGCTCGTCAACATCCGCAACCTTGATGCCGGCCGAACGCTTCGGCGGCTCGACGACCTTGAGGGTCTTGAGGCGCGGGGTGGTGTCCACGCCGTAATCCGCCGGGGTCTTGTTCGCGAGCGGCTTCGACTTCGCCTTCATGATGTTCGGCAGCGAGGCGTAGCGCGGCTCGTTGAGGCGAAGGTCGGTGGTGACGATCGCCGGCGCCTTGAGGCTGACCGTCTCGAGACCGCCGTCGACCTCGCGGGTGACCTTGATCGCGTCGCCCTCGACCTCGACCTTCGAGGCGAAGGTGCCCTGCGCCCAGCCGAGCAGCGCGGCGAGCATCTGGCCGGTCTGGTTCGAATCGTCGTCGATCGCCTGCTTGCCGAGGATCACCAGGCCGGGCGCTTCCTCACCGACGATGCCCTTGAGGATCTTGGCGACGGCCAGCGGCTCGACCTCGTCATCGGTCTGGACGAGGATCGCGCGATCGGCACCCATGGCGAGCGCGGTCCGCAGCGTCTCCTGCGCCTTCTGCACGCCGATCGAGACCGCGACGATCTCGGTCGCGACGCCCTTTTCCTTGAGGCGGATCGCCTCTTCGACGGCGATCTCGTCGAACGGGTTCATCGACATCTTGACGTTCGCCAGGTCGACGCCCGAACCGTCGGCCTTCACCCGCGGCTTCACATTGTAATCGATCACCCGCTTGACGGGCACCAATACCTTCATGACCACCCTTTCCTGCTGCGACCCCGCACGACGGCGCGGCGCCCGCGATGAAACTCGATCCCACGGCGCCCATAAGGCGCGGCGACATACGCCGTCGAGGCCCTAAGGCACATTCGCGACCCGATCAACAGGTCGCCAGCGTACTATCCTCCCCCGGTCGGCGGAGGACTGTTCCAATCGCTCGCATGCTTCGTTCGATCTTATTCGACTTACTCGGCGGTCATGCAGCCCCCATACCGGTGGACGTCCATTCCAAGCGTCGGAGACACGCCATGCCCAAGGTCCTGGTCCTGTATTATTCCAGCTACGGCCATATCGAAACGCTGGCCGAGGCGATCGCCGAGGGCGCGCGGTCGGCCGGCGCCACCGTCGACATCAAGCGCGTCCCCGAGACGGTGCCGGAAGAGATCGCGGTGAAGTCGCATTACAAGCTGGATCAGAAGGCGCCGGTGGCGACGATCGCCGACCTCGAGCATTACGACGCGATCGTGATCGGCACCGGCACCCGCTTCGGCCGGATGTCGTCACAGATGGCGGCGTTCCTCGACCAGGCGGGCGGCCTGTGGGCGCGCGGCGCGCTGAACGGCAAGGTCGGCGCCGCCTTCACCTCCACCGCCACCCAGCATGGCGGGCAGGAGACCACCCTGTTCTCGATCATCACCAACCTGCTGCACTTCGGCTTCGTGGTGGTGGGCCTGCCCTACAGCCACCAGGGCCAGATGCGGGTCGACGAGATCGTCGGCGGTGCCCCCTATGGCGCGACGACGATCGCCGGCGGCGACGGCTCGCTGAAGCCCACCGAGACTGACCTGGAGGGCGCGCGGCACCAGGGCGAGCTGGTGGCGAAGACGGCGGCGAAGCTGTTCGGGTGAAGCAATGACTCCCTCTCCCCTTCAGGGGAGAGGGCTTTCAGACGGCCAGCAGCGCGTCGCGCTTTTCGACGGCTTCGGCATAGGTCACGGCCGGCACCACGTCTGACACCGTCGCCATCGCCCGCGCCAGCCGTCCGGCGGCGGCATCGCTCATCGCATCGAGCCCGGCTGCGACGGCGATCATCTCGTCCATGGCGCCCGAACAGTGCAGCGCCACGTCGCAGCCGGCGGCGACGACGTCCCGCGCGCGCTGCGTGAAATCGCCGGCCAGCGCCTGCATGCCGAGATCGTCGGACATCAGGAAGCCATCGAAGCCGATCCGCCCCCGGATGATGTCGGCGATCACCCGCGGCGAGACGCTGGCGCAGCGTTCCGCATCCCATGCCGTGTAGACGACATGCGCGGTCATTCCCATCGGCGCCCAGGCCAGCGTGCGGAACGGGCGCAGGTCGGTCTCCAGCGCGTCCGCGTCGGCGGTGACCACAGGCAGCTCGACATGGCTGTCGGCCATCGCCCGGCCATGGCCGGGGATGTGCTTGACGACACCGACCACCCCGGCATCGCGCAGCCCCTCGATCACCGCACGACCCAGCGCCGCAACGCGCATCGGCTCGGCACCGAGCGCGCGGTCGCCGATGATGTCGTGCGCGCCGGGCTGGCGGACGTCGAGCAGCGGCAGGCAGTCGACGGTGATGCCGGCCGCGGCGATGGTCAGGCCGATCGCCGCGGCATTGGCTCGCGCCGCCTCGATCGCCGAGATCGGCGCCTTCTCATAGAGGCGGTCGAACATCTCCGCGCGAGGGAAGGCGGGCCATTGCGGCGGCTGCATGCGGGCGACGCGGCCGCCCTCCTGATCGATCAGGATCGGCAGATCGGCGCGGCCGTCGAGATCGCGCAGGCTGTCGGTGAGCGCGCGGAGCTGGTCGCGGTCGACGCAGTTGCGCCTGAACAGGATGTAGCCGGCCGGGCGCGTCTCGGCGAAGAAGCCGCGCTCGGCATCGCTCAGGACCGGGCCGGCGAGGCCGAGGATCGCCGGCAGCATGGCGGTGCTCATCGGATCAGTTGCCGACCACCGAGCAGCTTTCGCCGGCGACGCGCAGCTTGCCGCAGATCGCGCCGGCCTGGCCACCGGCCGCGGCGCGCAGCCGGTAGAGCGTCGATCCGTCCTTCGCCACCGGCTGCACGATCTTGCCGAGCGGGGCGAGCGCGGTGAAGCGCTTCGACAAAGCGGTCCATGCCGCGTTCGCCTTCGCCTCCGACGAGAAGGCGCCGAGCTGGATGGTGCCCGAGGCGGCCGGCGGCTCGGGCGCGGGAGGCGGGATCGCGACCACCGGCTTGGCCGCGGGCTTGGCCGGAGCCACCGTCTTGTCGGGGGTCGGGGTCGTCGCGGCGGCCGGCGCGGGCTTGCCGGTCTCGGGTTTCGCCGCCGCGGGCTTCGGCGGCGTGCGGGTGGCGATCGCCGGTGGGGCGGCGCGGTCGGTCATCGGCGCCTCGGGCAGAGCCGAGAGGTCGATGGTCGAAGGCGCATCGTCACCCTGGCTGGTGGCGTAGGTGCGGTCGCCCTGCCCCGCCACTGCCATGCCGCCGACCTCGTCGGTGGGGACCTTGTAGGGGCCTTCGGGGGCCTTGATCACGCCCGGCGGGCCGCTGTCGTCGCCGCGATCGCGCAGCCACATGGTCAGCGCGACGACGACGGTGACGACCAGCAAGGCGATGACGACGAGCAGGATGACGCGCCCGCCGGGCGCGCGATCATCGCGCACCCGGGCGGTGCCGCCGTCCTCCGCCTCGACCGGTTCGAGCCATGGCAGGCTGTCGCCATGGTCGCGTGGCCCGCGACGGAACTCCGCCATCAATTCATCTCCTCGGCGGCGGCCACCCCCATGATGCCCAGACCGTTGCGGATAACCTGCCCAATCGCATCGGCCAGCGCCAGCCGCGCTGCGGTCCGCGCGGGATCGTCCGTGAGGAGGAAGCGGCGAGACGGGTCGTCATTGCCGCGGTTCCAGAGCGCATGGAACGCGGCGGCGAGATCGAACAGGTAGAAGGCGATGCGATGCGGCTCGCGCGCCGCCGCCGCCGCCTCGACGATCCGCGGGAACTGCGCGGCGAACTTGACGAGGCCAAGCTCCTCGGCGTCGAGCAGGTGGAGGTCGGCAGCGGGCAGGGCCATGCCGGCCTCGGCGGCGCGGCGATGCAGCGAACGGATCCGGGCATGGGCGTACTGGACGTAGAAGACCGGATTGTCCTTCGATGCCTCGACCACCTTGGCGAAGTCGAAATCCATCTGGGCATCGGCCTTCCGCGTCAGCATGGTGAAGCGGACGACGTCCCTGCCGACCTCCTCGACAACGTCGGCGAGGGTCACGAACGAGCCGGAGCGCTTCGACATCTTCACCGGCTCGCCGGCGCGGAGCAGGCGGACCATCTGGACCAGCTTGACGTCGAACTGGACACGACCGCCGGTCAGCGCCTTCACCGCCGCCTGGATGCGCTTGACGGTGCCGGCATGGTCGGCACCCCAGATGTCGATCAGCTGGTCGGCGGTCTCGGCCTTCTGCGCGTGATAGGCGAGGTCGTTGCCGAAATAGGTGTAGGCGCCGTCGGCCTTGCGCACCGGGCGGTCACTGTCGTCGCCGAAGGCGGTGGCGCGGAACAGCGTCATCTCTTCCGGCGCCCAGTCGTCGGGCAGTTCGCCCTTGGGCGGCTCCAGCGTGCCTTCGTAGATATGCCCTTCGGCGCGCAACCGGTCGACCGCGGCGGCGACCTTGCCGGTGCGCTGAACCTCGGCTTCGGAAGAGAAGACGTCGTGGTGGATGCCGAGCAGGGCGAGATCGGCGCGGATCAGGTCCATCATCGCCGCCACCGTCCGCTCACGGAACAGGTCGAGCCATTCGGCCTCGGGCGCGTCCTTGTAGCGGTCGCCGAACTCGGCGGCGAGCATCTTGCCGATCGGGATCAGGTAGTCGCCCGGGTAGAGCCCTTCGGGGATCGAGATCGTATCGCCCAGCGCCTCGCGGTAGCGCAGATGCGCCGAGCGGCCGAGCGTCGCCACCTGCGAGCCGGCGTCGTTGACGTAATATTCGCGGGTGACGGCATAGCCGGCATGTTCGAGCAGGCTGGCGAGCGCATCGCCCACCACCGCGCCGCGGCAATGGCCCATGTGCATCGGTCCGGTCGGATTGGCCGAGACGTATTCGACATTGACCCGCGTGCCGGCGCCGACCGCGGAGCGGCCATAGGCGGCGCCCATGGTCAGGATCTCCGACAGCTCGGCGCGCCAGGTCGCCTCGGTCAGCCGGAGGTTGATGAAGCCCGGGCCGGCGATCTCGGCGCTGTCGATCCAGTCGAGCGCGGCGAGCTTCGGCACGATCAGCCCGGCCAGCGCGCGCGGGTTGCTGCCGGCGGGCTTGGCCAGCACCATCGCCGCATTGGTGGCGAGATCGCCATGGCTGGCATCGCGCGGCGGCTCGACGGTGACGTTGCGGCGGTCGAGGCCGGGGGGCAGCTGACCTTCGGCAACGAGAGCCTCGAGCGTGTCGGCAAGGGCGGCGGCGAAGCGGGCGTAGAGCGTGGACAAGGCGCGGTTCCGGCGGAAAGGAAGAGCGGCGCTCTAGAGCCTTGGCGGCCGAATTAGAAGGGGCGGGCGACGACGGGCGCCCGCCCGACCGTCACCCCCCCCCCGGTCATGGTCAGAGCGCCGCGATCACCGCATCGCCCATCGCGGCCGTGGACATGCTGCCGCCGAGGTCCGACGAGCGCGCGCCGCCGGCCAGCGCCCTGGCCACCGCCGCGTCGATGCGGTCGGCAA
>Ga0207668_10002892_pt1 | contig 10073 bp, 12 predicted proteins | sample KBSS43metaG_FD_184323 | JGI IMG/M metagenome (GOLD analysis project Ga0207668, IMG submission 184323) | Switchgrass rhizosphere microbial communities from Kellogg Biological Station, Michigan, USA - KBS S4-3 metaG (SPAdes) (version 2) | ecosystem: Host-associated > Plants > Roots > Rhizosphere... | reverse complement strand
CAACCTCATCGGGTGTGCGATCTTCGGCGCGTTCAATGTGATCGGGCACCGCACCGCGGTGAACCAGATGGTGCTCGGGCGGGCTCCGTTCGGCCGCTACGGATCGATGCTGCCGGGAGTGGTGCAGTTCGTCTTGACGATGGGCTGGGTCGGCGTCAACACCTGGGTGGTGCTCGACCTCGTCCTGGCGATCCTGGCCGAGTTCGGGGTCGGCGAGGCGCCATGGCTGGACTTCGTCGTCGCCGCGGTCATCATGGCGGTCCAACTCGGCTTGGCCCTGTACGGCTTTTACGCCATCCGGAGTTTCGAGAAGTACACCGTGCCCGTCACGGTCCTGGTGATGGCGCTCATGACGGTGCTGGCGATGGCGACCACCGACGTCGACTGGACCCTTTCGGGCACAGCGGTCGAGCCAGGAGCCAAGTTCACCGCCGTCACCCAGTTGCTCACCGCCATCGGCATTGGCTGGGGATTGACCTGGATTCCCTACGCCTCGGACTACAGCCGATTCGTGCGGGTCAATGCGACGTCGCGAACGGTGTTCTGGTCGTCGGCGCTGGGCATGTACCTGCCTACCGTATGGCTGGCGGCGCTGGGCGCATGCCTCGCGAGCGCGGGCAACGGCAGCGACCCATCGACGTTGGTGGTCAGCACATTCGGCGTGACGGCCATCCCAGTGCTGCTGCTGCTCATCCATGGGCCAATCGCCACGAACATTCTCAACCTGTATTCCTGCTCACTGGCGGCCCTGTCCATCGGGGTGCGCGCCGCGCGATGGAAGGTAACCCTGTTCGCCGGCCTGGTGGCGTCGGCGGTACTGGCGGTATTCGTCGAGGCCGACAGCTTCGCGCACGCCTTCGACAACTGGATGGTGTCGATCCTGGTCTGGATCGGTCCGTGGGCGGCGATCATGCTGGTGGACTACTGGGTGATACGCCGTGGCGCACTGGATGTTTCGTCGCTGTACGCGCCGGTCCGGTATCCGAACTTCGACTCGAGCGGACTGATCAGTCTCGCGGCTGGGATTGTCGCCGGCTGGGCATGGCAGTACGGACTGGTGCCCGCCATGCAGGGCCCGTTGGCGACCTCGCTGGGCAACACCGACTTCTCCTGGCTGTCGGGCGGCGTCGTCGCCGGTGCGCTGTACTTCGTGCTGGCGCGACGGGCGGTGCGCGCATGACCATGGGCAACCAGCCTCCGTCGGTAGTGAGCGCGACCCAGTTGTCCAACGGGTTCCTCGGAAAACTGATCGAAATCTGCTTCGTCACAGCCGATTACCGCAAGACCATGGAGGGGTTGGTGCGGTTGGGCATCGGGCCATGACGGGTGTACACCTTCGACTCGACGACGGTGACGGGCCGCACCTACCGCGGCGCCCCGGCCGACTACGCGATCAAGGTGTGCTTCGCCGACGCCGGAGACCTGGCGGTCGAGATCATGCAACCGCTATACGGGCCGTCGATCTTCCAGGAGTTCCTCGACGAACACGGCGAAGGCATCCAGCACGTCGCCTTCGACTGCGAGGAGCGACCCTGGGACGAGCGGATCGCCGAGTTCACCGACCGAGGCTTCCCACTCGTCCAGGCCGGACGATTCATGGATCTCAACGCGTTTGGGTTCTTCGACACCACCGCCGCGACGGGCACCACCTTCGAGACGTACTCGATCCCCCCGGGCTTCGTCTGGCCCGAACCGGAGGAGTGGTACCCCGCCCCTCCGCCGGCCGGCCAGGCGCCTCCGGTCAGAGAGCAACGCAGTTGACCGGATGGTGGGCCCGCACGACGGACTAGGGCGCGCTGGGAAGTTCGCGGCCCATCCGTTCGTAGACCTGCCACACCGTCGACTCGTGTTCGACGCGGCCCAGGGTGCCTGCGGCGTACCTAGCGTCGGCGTCGGACAGGAGGTAGGCCAATGTGCGGAGTTTCTCGAATTCCTCGGCAGACGCCGCGTCGTTGACGCCGACCATCCGCAGCACGGTCATCGAGCGGACTTCGCCGCGGGTGTCGCCGGCCAGGGCCATCGCGGCCAGGCCCGCCACGACCCACAGACCCGTCGAGATCGCCAGCGCGCGACCGGGCCCGACCGTCGGCATCAGGGCGATTTCCGCCACCAACCACAACGCGATGCCCCACATCGGGTAGGTCCGCCAGATGCGCAGCAGAATTCGCTGGTCGCGGGTGATGCCGGGCGGGAACACCACCAGGCGGTAGCGGGTGACGCCGTAGCGGCCCGCTGCGACGTCCAATGAACCCCACGTACGCCCGCCGTCGAGCAACCGCTCCAACAGCGGTCGGCGCGTCGAATGATGCAGCCGAGTCATACCTCCGGTCTACGCCCGTCACGCTGCGTTGGCCGCTGTCCATACGCAATCCTTACGCTGCGGAGTTCGATCTTGACGGCAGCTGACTATAGCTTGCTATACTCAGCGTCGTGAGCGACAAACTACCGCCCCGGCTGGCCGACCATCCGACGGTGCGCAAGGTCCTCGGCCGACGCACGCAGCGGCCCGGACCGCTCGACGCCGACTGGCTGCGCCGGATCTGCCTGGAGGCCGGTGCGGACGACGTTGCGTTCGCCAGCGTCGACAACCCTGACCTCGCGTCCGAGCGCGACCACGTCGAAGGTGCGCTGCCGGGAGCGCAGAGCTACATCTCGCTGGTCGTGAAGATGAACCGCGACAACGTCCGCTCGACCGCGCGCAGCGTCGCCAACCAGGAGTTCCACCGCAGCGGCGAAATCATGAACGAGGCAGCCCATCGCATCACCCGGGCATTGCAGGACGCGGGCTACCGCGCGATCAACCCGTCGATGTCCTTCCCGATGGAGATGGACAAGTTCCCCGGCCGCATCTGGGTGGTTGCGCACAAACCGGTCGCGGTGGCCTCGGGCCTAGGCGTGATGGGCATCCACCGCAATGTGATCCACCCGAAGTTCGGCAACTTCATCCTGCTCGGCACCATCCTGGTCGCCGCCCCGGTCACCAGTTACGGTGAGCCGCTGGACTACTCGCCGTGCCTGGAGTGCAAGCTGTGCGTCGCGGCCTGCCCCGTCGGAGCGATCGGCAAGAACGGCGAGTTCGACTTCGTGGCCTGCTCGGTGCACAACTACCGCGAGTTCATGGGCGGGTTCACCGACTGGGCGCAGACCATCGCCGACAGCGAGGACGCGGCCGACTTCCGTTCGCGCGTCAGCGATTCGGAGAACGCCTCGATGTGGCAGAGCCTCTCGTTCAAGGCCAACTACAAGGCGGCCTACTGCCTAGCGGTGTGTCCGGCGGGTGAGGACGTCATCGAGCCGTACCTCGAGGATCGGAAGGGTTTCGTCAAGCTCGTCCTGAAACCGTTGCAGGACAAGGAGGAAACCCTCTACGTGCTGCCCGATTCGGACGCCAAGGCGCACGCCGAGAAGCGGTATCCGCACAAGAAGGTCAAGGTCGTCGACAGCGGCATCCGCGGCCGCGCCTAACCCTGCTCGCGCGGGGACTGGGGCGCGTTAGGCCCAGGCGTGGACGGTGTTCTGCGCAGGCTCCAACCCGAGCCGGACGAGCAGTTCGGTGGCGTCGGCGGACTGCTCCACGATGACTCCGAGCTCGGGGCGTTCCCGCGAGTTGAAGTTCTCCAACACGAACGACGCCCCGGACTGCCGCCCCGGTGGCCGGCCCACGCCGATCCGCACCCGCTGAAAGTCGTTGGTGCCCAACGCGGACGCCACCGAACGCAGCCCGTTGTGGCCGGCCACCCCGCCACCGACCTTCAGCCGGATGCGGCCGAAGTCGATGTCGAGCTCGTCGTGCAGCACGATGACGTCGGCGGGTGCGACCGAGTAGAACTTGGCCAGCGGCCCGACCTGGCGTCCGGACTCGTTCATGTAAGTGCGCGGCTTGGCCAGCACCACAGACTTGTCGCCGAGCCGGCCCGTCGTCACCTCGGCGCCCGACTTCTTGTGCACCTTGAAGCCGGAGCCGATGCGGTCGGCAAGGACGTCGGCGACCAGGAAGCCGAGGTTGTGCCGGGTGGTGGCGTACTGCGGTCCCGGGTTGCCCAGGCCGACCACCAGCAGCGGTTCGGCCATGGCAGGTCCGTCCTGTCCGATCTACTCGGACTCGGCTGCTGGAGCCTCGGCAGCCTCGGCGGACTCCTCGGCCTGACCCTCGACAGACACGCCCCCGCCTTCGCTCTCGAGGTCCTCGGCCGTCGGCGCGTTGACGACGTTCACCACGAGCAGCTCGGGATCCGAGATCAGCGTGACGCCGTCGGGCAGCGGAACCTCGGCGGCGGTGAACTGCGTGCCCGCCGCGGCGCCCTCGATCGACAGGGTGAGGTGCTCGGGGATCGACATGGCGTCGGATTCGATCTCGATGCTGTTGGTCTCCTGCGTGACCAGCGTGTCGGGGCCTGCGTCGCCCTCGACGACGACGTTGACCTCGACGGTCACCTTCTCGCCGCGACGCACGATGATGAGGTCGACGTGCTGGATGTTGCGGCGGACCGGGTGGATCTCGATCGACTTGGGCAGCGCGAGCGCTTCCTTGCCTTCGACGTCGAGGGTCAGCACGGCGTTGGTGCCGAAGTTGCGCAGCACGGCGGCGAACTCACGGGCAGGCAGCACCAAGTGCTGCGGATCGGCGCCGTGGCCGTACAGGACGGCGGGCACCTTGCCCTCGCGACGGGCCTGACGCGACGCGCCCTTGCCGGTCTTGGTACGGACCTCAGCGGTCAGATTGTTCGCGGTGTGGGCCTTGGTCTTGGCCATGATGTCTGCTCCTGTAGCCGGTGGTCAGTGCACGGCCAGGTCGCAAGCTCTCGCTAGTCCCGTCGATAACGGTGGTACGAGCCACCCTCGCCGTGATCGTCAGCAAGGGTAGCCGACGCAGCGGTCAGAGCGGAAATCCGGTGCCCGTCAGCTGCTCGGATAGCTCCCACAGGGCCCGCGCCGTGCTCGCCGAGCTGGCCAGCGGGCTGCGTGGGCTCTGGCCGGTGGGCCCGCGCATCGCGAACCGGGGTCCGATGAAGCTGTTGCCAGGCACGTCCTTGGCGACGGCGTACAGCGTCTGGCGCGCGCCGAAGTCCGCGTCCGTGGCGAACAACTTGTTGCCGGCCGCCCAGAACTTGGTGCCGAACGAGTTGCCGGTCTGGCCCTGCAGGTTGGTGGCCGAGTAGCCGGGGTGCGCCGCCACCGCCCGCAGCGACGACCCGCTCGCGTCGAGCCGCTGCTGCAGCTCGCTGGTGAACAGCAGGTTGGCCAGCTTCGACTGGCCATAGGCCGGCCACGCGAAGTACGGCCGCGACTTCCAGTTCAGATCCTTGATGCTGACGTAGCCCATCAGGTGCATCATCGACGACACCGTGACCACCCGGTCGGTGAGCTTGGGCAGCAGCAGGTTCGTCAACGCGAAGTGGCCGAGGTGATTGGTGCCGATCTGGCTCTCGAACCCGTCGACGGTCTGGGCGAACGGCACGGCCATGATTCCGGCGTTGTTCACCAGCACGTCGACCCCGTCGACGCCGTCGGCGAACGCCCGCACCGACGCCAAGTCCTGAAGGTCGAGCGGGCGCACCTCGACGTCGCCGGGCATGCCCGCCGCGGCGGCGTCGCCCTTGGCGGTGTTGCGCACGGCGAGGATCACCTTGGCGCCCACGCGGGCCAGCTCGCGGGCCGTCACCTCACCGAGGCCACTGTTGGCGCCCGTCACGATGACGGTGCGTCCGGCGAACGAGGGCAGGTCGGCGGCGGTCCAGTCGCTCATGCGGGCCAGCCTAGTGGCGCCGGGTTAACCCCCGACTACTTCGCCGCGATCGTGAAACCCTTGATGATCTTCTCGACGTCGGCTGCGTTGGCCTGCGCCTGGTCGGCGAAGCTGGTCACCGTCAATTGGACCAGGTAGCGCTGGCCCGGTGCGCTCGGCTTGGGCGGTGTCCCGGTGGCGATCACGATGCGGTTGTAGCTCTGCATGCGCTGACCGTTGAGGTCGTAGCTGCCCTCGATCATCGAGGACGGGAAGCCACCGAAGTTCTCCTGGGAGCCGTTGAGCTTCTTGAAGTTCTCCGACAGTTCGGCGTCGGCATCGGCGTGCTTGATGGCCTCGGCGGCGTCGAACGCGCCCGTCAACTGGAACACCAGAACCATCGCGGTCGGATAGGTGTCGCCCTTGGCGATGGTTCGGGTGCCGGGCGACAAGTTGGCGTTGACGTAGGGCTTCCACCCGTCGGGAGTGGGCACGCTGACGGTCAGGTCGGTCAGCTTGTCGGGTGCGACGGGTGCGCCGGTGACGCCGATGTTCTCCAGGTACTGGGAGAACGGCACCGGTGCCTCGGCCTCGGCGGACGTGGTGGTCGTGATGGGCGTCGTCGACCAGATCTTCTCGTAGTCGGGCGTCGCGGGTCCGCAGCCGGCGATCGACAACGCCACGGCCAGCGCGGCGACGGGCCACTTGCCCCTCACGAGACCGCCACCGTGAACCCGTCGACGATGCTCTTCAACGCAGGCGTTGCCGGGATCGGCTGGTCGGCCTTGGTGGCCACCGTGAGTTGGACCAGGTAGCGCACGCTCGTCGACGGCACGGTGGCGATGACGATGCGGCTGTACCGCTGCGTGTTGCCGTCGTGTCCCTCGGCCAATGCGGACGGAAAGCCCTGGTAGTCGTCGAAGGACTGGGTGACGTCGGTCGTCCGTGGCGGCAGCGCGTCGACGTTCGCGTGCTGGATCTCGCGCTTCGGGTCGAACTCGCCGTCGAGTTGGATCGCCATCAGTACCACCGACGGGAGGCTCGACGTGTTGCCGACCTCGCTGATGAAGTCCATGCCGCCCGCGAACAGCGGATCGGCGGCCCGCTCCCAGCCCGCGGGCACGGGCACGCTCACTTCGAGCCCCTCGGCGTCGGCGAACGCGATGGGCTTTCCGTGCACGCCGATGGTCTCGAGGTAGTCCTTGAACGGCAGCTCGCGACCCGAGGGAGCTGGCTGAGCCGACGACGGCGCCGACGACGACGGCGCTGCCGTCGTCGTAGAGCCGCCGCTCTGGGCGCCGTCGGAACCACAGCCCGCGAGCAACAGCGGTACCGCCAGCATCGCCAGGTAGCGGACTGGGCTCACAGAATCTCGCGGACGGAGTCGATGGGTCTGGCCAGCCGCGTGCCCTTGGAGGTCACGACGAAGGGCCGTTCGATGAGGATCGGGTGTTCAGCCATGGCATCGAGCAGTTGGTCGTCGGAGGCGTCGGCCAGGCCCAGTTCGGTATAGAGCGCCTCACGCTTTCGCACCGCGGTGCGCACGTCGATGCCCGCGTCGGAGATCATCGCGACGAGCTCGGCGCGCGTCGGCGGCGTCTTCAGGTAGAGCACGACCTCGGGTTCAATCCCGTGCTCCCGCAACAGCTCCAGCGTCTTGCGGGATGTCGAGCACTTGGGGTTGTGGTAGATGCGAGCCACTACGCCGATCCGTCGAAGAGGCTGGTGACGGAACCGTTGTCGAACACGGCGCGGATGGTGCTGGCCAGCAGTGGCGCGATCGACAGCACGGTCAGCTGCGGGAACATCTTGTCCTCGCCGATCGGCAGCGTGTTCGTGACGATGACCTCTCGGGCACCCGAGTCGGCCAGCCGCTGGGAGGCGGGTTCCGACAGCACGCCGTGGGTGGCGGCGATGACGACGTCCGCGGCGCCGTCCTCCTTCAACAGCTTGACCGCGCCGGCGATGGTGCCGCCGGTATCGATCATGTCGTCGGTGATGATGCAGGTCTTGCCCTTGACGTCACCGACGACGCGGTTGGACTTGACCTGGTTGGGCACCAGCGGGTCACGCGTCTTGTGGATGAAGGCCAGCGGAACGCCGCCCAGCGAGTCGGCCCACTTCTCGGCGACGCGCACGCGGCCCGAGTCGGGGGAGACCACGACCATGTCGTGGGTGGCGTAGTTGTCGGCGATGTAGCCGCACAGCAGCGATTGCCCGCGCATGTGGTCGACGGGCCCGTCGAAGAAACCCTGAATCTGGTCGGTGTGCAGGTCCACCGTGAGGATCCGGTCGGCGCCGGCCGTCTTGTAGAGGTCGGCGACCAGGCGGGCCGAGATGGGCTCGCGGCCGCGGTGTTTCTTGTCCTGCCGCGCATACGGATAGAACGGAAGGATCGCGGTGATGCGCTTGGCGCTGCCGCGCTTGAGCGCATCGATCATGATCAGCTGTTCCATCAGCCACTTGTTCAGCGGCCAGGGGTGGCTCTGCAGCACGAAGGCGTCGCACCCACGCACCGACTCCTCGAAGCGGACGAAGATCTCGCCATTGGCGAAGTCCCTCGCGCTCTGCGCCGTGACGGGCACGTCGAGTTCCTTCGCAACCTGATCGGCCAACTCGGGGTGCGCGCGCCCCGAGAAGAGCATCAGGCTTTTGCGGTTGTCGGTCCAGTCGTGGCTGCTCACATTGGCCCTCGCCGGTCGGAGATCGATACGGGGCAATGGTACGTACGGTTGCCCCCGACGCGTTGCCGGGTTACCAGAATGCCAACAGAGTGCGACGAACTTACTCCGGCTGCTGGTCCGCCGACGTGTCGTGCGCCGTGGCCTTGCGGGCCGCCTCCGCGGCTGCGCTACCCGGTCGCTTGCGCTCCACCCAGCCCTCGATGTTGCGCTGTGGACCGGCCGACACCGCGAGCGCACCAGGGGGCACGTCGTCGCGGACGACGGTGCCTGCGCCGGTGTAGGCACCGTCGCCGACGGTGACCGGGGCGACGAACATGTTGTCCGAACCGGTCTTCACGTGCGAGCCAATTGTGGTGCGGTTCTTGGCTTCTCCGTCGTAGTTGACGAACACACTGGAGGCGCCGATGTTGGTGTGCTCGCCGATGTCGGCGTCGCCGACGTAGGTCAGGTGCGGCACCTTGGTGCCCGTCCCGATGACGGCGTTCTTGGTCTCGACGAACGCGCCGAGCTTGCCGTCGGAGCCCAACTGCGTACCGGGGCGCAGGTACGCGAACGGTCCGACGGTGGCGCCCGCACCGATGACGGCCAGTTGCGCGTGAGTACGGATCACCGACGCGCCGTCACCGATCTCGACGTCGGTCAGCGTGGTGTCGGGGCCGATTGTGCAGTTCATGCCGATCTCGGTGGTGCCCAGCAATTGGGTTCCCGGTGCGATGACGGTGTCCCTGCCGATGGTCACGTCGACGTCGATCCACGTGGTGGCGGGGTCGACGATCGTGACGCCGGCCCGCTGGTGTGTCGCGACGATGCGGCGGTTGAGTTCGGCGGCGAGTTCGGCCAGCTGCACCCGGTCGTTGACGCCCGCGACCAGCGCGCTGTCGTCGACGTGATGGGATTTCACGATGCCGCCGTCGCGACGCACGATCGCGATGACGTCGGTCAGGTAGAGCTCACCCTGGGCGTTGTCCGAATTCAACTGGCTCAACGCCGACCGCAGTGCTGCCACGTCGAAGGCGTACGCGCCCGCGTTGACCTCGCGAATGGCGAGCTGCGACGCCGTGGCATCGGCCTGCTCCACGATGCCGATCACCTCGTCGTCCTGGGTGCGCAGCACCCGGCCGTAGCCCGTCGGGTCGTCCACCGTGGTGGTCAGCAGTGTCGCTGACGCGCCCGCGGTCCCGTGCCGGCCGACGAGTTCGGCGAGGGTGTCGGCGTCCATCAGCGGCACGTCGGCCGCGGTGACCACCACGGTTCCCGCGAACTCGGCGGGCAGTGCGGCCAGCGCACACGCGACGGCATGTCCGGTACCCCTCGGGTCGTCCTGCACGGCGGTGTCGATGGGCCTGCCGAGCTCTTGTGCGAGCTCGGCGACGGCCGCGGTGACGCGTTCCCGGTCGTGGCCGACCACGACGACCAGGTGCTGCGGCGAGACCTTGGCGATCGCGTGCAGCGCGTGGGCCAGCATGCTGCGGCCCGCGATCGGGTGCAGCATTTTCGGCAGGTCAGACCGCATTCGCGTGCCTGCGCCCGCGGCCAGCACCAGCACGGCCGTGTCGGTTGCCACCGTCATTCTCACCTTTCGATGATCGGACACCAGGCTCAGCCGCCGACTATGAATCCTGCGACTGCCGTCCGGCGTGTCCCGTCGTCAGATTCACAATCGC
>Ga0207668_10002891_pt1 | contig 10075 bp, 10 predicted proteins | sample KBSS43metaG_FD_184323 | JGI IMG/M metagenome (GOLD analysis project Ga0207668, IMG submission 184323) | Switchgrass rhizosphere microbial communities from Kellogg Biological Station, Michigan, USA - KBS S4-3 metaG (SPAdes) (version 2) | ecosystem: Host-associated > Plants > Roots > Rhizosphere... | reverse complement strand
GCCGGGCAGGGTCGCGCGCGGTACCATGTCGCCGACCGACGCCTGCCAGGCCGGGCCGTTGAGCGCGGTGCCGCAGCCGATCAGGAAGGTGAAGGCGAGCAGCAGCCAGGGCGACAGCCACCCGGCCCAGGCGACCCCCGTCAGCACCAGCGACACCGCGAGCATGAACAGCTGCGCGGTCAGCATCACCTTGCGCCGGTCGAGATTGTCGGCGATCGCGCCGGCCCAGAGCGAGAGCAGCATCAGCGGGAGCGTGGTCGAGGCCTGGACCAGCGCGATCAGCTGCGGCGAGCGGGTCAGCGAGGTCATCAGCCATGACGCGCCGACCGACTGGATCAGCGCGCCGAAATTGGACGCGAGACTCGCGATCCACACCGCCCGGAAAATGGGGATGCTGAGCGGCGAGCGGCTAGGGCGCGCAGCGTCGGGCTGCGATGCGACGGGCATGGCGGCTCGATGCTCCGGACGGCCGCTAAAGCCAAGCCATGAAAGGAGGACGGATGACGGAATCGGCAGTGGTCAGCCTGGTCGATAGCGTCATCGGCGACCGGCCGTGTTGCGGAGTCGCTTCTACTCAAGCGTAGCGCCGCTGGTACTCCGCCGTGCCGCCGCGGGCCAAGGCGTCGGCCTGTCCGGCCCAGTCCTCACGGGCGATGCGACCGGCTTCCAGGCCGAGACGGATCTCCAGCGCCGCCGCATCGCTGCCCGCCAGCGCGGCGATGTCGCGGAAGCGGTAGAGGCCTTGTTCGTTGAGGCGGGTCTCAAGCGGTCCGTCGATACCCCGGATCAGCGACAGGTCGTCGCGCGTGCCGTTGGCGGCAGCGGCAATCGAGGCCGCGGTTCCTGCGCCGATCGGGCCGGCGCCATGCTCCAGCTCGGCAATGCGAGCCTGCGCCGCCGACAGGCGGGTATCGCGGTCGCGCTCGATCGCGATACGCCGCTCGCGTTCCTCGGCGAACGCCAGCTTCCATTTGCGGGAGCCGGAATGCGACAGCAGGCCGAGCAGCCAGCCCAGCACGAGAACGAGGCCGACGACAATCCACTGGTTGACGGTGAATGCGAGCATGGGACCCTCCGGTCGTTTCATTGCTAACGACTGGCGCCTCGCCCCGTTCCTCAAGCCCGGAAGGGGCCTGTTACTTCGCGAACGCGTCGCTGATCGAGCAGGCGGCCGGGCCGAGGATGACGATGAACAACGAGGGGAGGATGAACAGGATCAGCGGCACAGTCATGATCGCCGGCAGCCGCGCCGCCTTCTCCTCGGCCTTCATCATCCGCTCGTTGCGGAACTCGGCGGAAAGGACGCGCAGCGCCGAGGAGAGGGGGGTGCCGTATTTCTCGGTCTGGATCATCGTCGTGACCACGCCGCGCACCGCCTCCAGATCGACGCGGGCGGCGAAATTCTCGAAGGCGGTGCGGCGGTCGGTCAGGAAGCCGAGTTCGATCGAGGTCAGCTGGAACTCGTCACCGAGCTCGGGATAGGCCTTGCCGAGTTCCCTGGCGACGCGGGCGAAGGCGGCGTCGACGGTAAGGCCGGCCTCGGCACAGATGACGAGCAGGTCGAGCGCGTCGGGCAGGCCCTTGCGGATCGCCGCCGACCGCTTCGACACCATGTTGCCCACGAAGATGTCGGGGCCCTTGTAGCCGCCGATCAGGCCTCCGGCGACGAGGAAGAAGCGCTTGAGCGCGCCGACATCGGAAAGCCAGCCGAAGCCATAGACCGCGACGGCAAGCCCGCCCCCGATCACGACCGGCAGCACCGCCCGCCCGAAGATCACCGCGACGGCGGCGTCCTTGGAGCGGATGCCGGCCTGCGCCAGCCGCTTCTGCGCGGCCCTGAGCTGCTCGTCCTGCAGTACCTTCAGCGAGGACAGGAACGCCTTCATGCGGTCGGCATGCTGGTTGGTGGCGTTGAGCTTGCGGCGGCGCTTGGAGGTCGACGCGGTGATACCGGCCTTCAACTGCTCGCGCCGCTCGTTGAGCGCCTTGACCCGCCGCGCCATCGGGTTGCGCACGGTGGTGGCGGTGTAGAGCGCGAACAGCACCGCCATCGTCGCCAGCGCGCTCAGCAAGGTCGCGACGGCGATGACGTCGACGCCCATGATCGTCGGATGGGCGGCCGGGTTCATATCTCGAAGCTCACCATCCGCGACATGATGAACACGCCCAGCGCCAGCCAGACCAGCCCGCCGCTGCCGGCGATCATCAGTCGTTCGTCGACAAAGAACGGGTGGATGTAGTGGGCGTTGGCGAAATAGATCAGGCCGAAGACCATGAACGGCAGCACGCCGATGATCCACGCCGAGGCCTTGGCTTCCGACGACATCGCCTTGATCTTGAGCTTCATCTGCGACCGCTTGCGTAGCACGTCAGCGAGGTTCGAGAGCGTCTCGGTGAGGTTGCCGCCGGTTTCGCGCTGGATTGCGAGGGTGATGACGAAAAACTGGAACTCGGGCGTGCCGAGGCGGTCTGCGGCGTCCTGCAGCGCCGCGTCCATCGACCGTCCGATCTTCATCTTGTCGGAGACCGCGCGGAACTCGACGCCGACCGGGCCAGGCACCTCGCCGGCGACGACGGTCATCGTCTCGGCGATCGGCAGGCCCGAACGCAGGCCGCGAACGAGCAGCTCGATCGCGTCGGGGAAGCTCGCGGTGAACTTGGCGATGCGGCGCTTGATCAGCTTGGCGGTCACGAGATGCGGCAGGCCGATGCCGAGAAAGAGGCCGAGCAGCAGGCTGAGCGGGATCGGCAGGCCGTAGAGGATCATGACCAGCGCGACCAGGACGACGATCGCCAGGCAGACCCCGGCATAGGCGCCCAGGGTCCAGCTGCGGCCGGTCATCGCCAGCCGCCTGCGCAGCAGGTCGGGATTGGGGATGAAGCGGGTCGCGTAGCTGTCGAGCTTCGTCTGGCGCTGGGCCAGCACCCGGTTCATCTTGGTCTCGATGACGGTCTGCGCCGAGCCATGCCGCTCACGGATCGCTTCCAGCCGCCGGTTCTGCGTGCGCCGACCGCCGGTCACGACGGAGAACATCAGCAGCAGGCCGACGCCGAGCGCCGCCGCGAACAGCACCTGCGGCAGGACAGTCACGGCTTTTCCCGGAAGACGGGCTGCCGACCGATCACGCCTTGGCCTTGCGCACCGGGATCAGCGCCTTGATCTCGCCAAGCCGGCCGACCAGCGAGCGCGCCGGGCGGCGCGCGCCGGGGTCGGCCGCGACGACGGTATCGGCGAGCTCGGCGATGGCGGCGGCCAGCTTGGTACCGCGCCCCGCCTCGGCGAGCGGCTTGCCGAGCTTGGCGGCCTGGACGGCCAGCTTCGGATCGAACGGCAGGACGATGTCGACGGCACGCTCCACCGAGCTTTCGAACTCCTTGCGGCCGATCTCCTGGATACCGCCCGCGGGCGCCTTGTTGATCACCATCACCACCTTGGCCTCGGGCGCGTTCGACTTAAGCCAGGACAAGATGCGGATGGTGTCGCGCACACTGGCGAGCGTGAACTCGGCAACGACGATCGCTGTCTGCACGCCGCGTAGCAGCGCCGGATGCTGGACCAGCATCGCGCGCGGCAGGTCGATGACCGTGCAGTCGAACGCCGCGCGCATCTCGTCCTGAAGCTGGTAGAAGGCGGTGCCGTCGCTCCCCAGCGGCTGCGAGATCGGCGCCTCGGCCGACAGGACCGACAGGCGGTCGCCATGGCGGACCATCGCACGCTCGATGAACAGGCCGTCGATCCGGCTGGGATTCTCGACGGCATCGGTCAGGCCGCGGCCGGGCTCGAGGTCGAGGGTCAGCGCGCCGGTGCCGAAATGGACGTCCAGGTCTAGGAGCGCGGTGTTGCAGCGGGCGTTCTCGCCCAGCAGCCAGGCGATCGAAGCGGCCAGGGTCGAAGCGCCGACCCCGCCGCGCACGCCGATAACCGCGGTCATGACATGCGGCCGGTCGTTCGCGGCCTCGGGGATGCGCGGGGCGGCCAGTGTCGCCTGCGCCCCGGCGATCGCGTCACGCGCCTGGGCCACGGTGAACGGCTTCAGCAGATAATCCTGGATGCCGCTGGCGACGAGTTCGCGGTAGAGGCGGACGTCATTGACCTGGCCGATCGCGATCACCGCGGTGCCGGGCTCGCAGACCTCGGCGAGGCCGTTGAGATCGTTGAGCGGATCCCCGGTCTCGGAGATGTCGACGAACAGGATCGTCGGGCTCGCCGCCACCGACAGCGCATGGATGCTGTCCTTCAAGCCGCCGCGGACCACTCGCTCGGGCGCCCAGCCGCATTCGACCGCGGCCAGCCGCAGGGTCTCGGCGCTCCCCTCGTCGTCGACATAGGCGGCGAACGGACCGCGCAGGAGACTGCGATGATTGAGGGGTGCGTTCACTGACTGCCTCCGCTGGCTTCCTGCTTCAGGCCCTTCTCGCCGGTGACCTTGGTCTCGCGGTGGAAGCGGACGGCCTTCTGGATGTCCTCGCTGTTCGTGCCGGGTTCGGCGGTCCGGCCGATGACGAGATCGTTGGGATCGGCGACCATGGCGGCGAAGTTGGCGTTGACCGCGCAGCCGAAGTTCGAGGTCGTCGATCCCGACAGCTCGGGGTACGATCCGCGCCGCCAGTCGGGACAGCCGGGCACATTGGCGGTCGCGCGGATAACGACGATGCGGGCGGGGCCACGCGCCGTGCCGGCGATGACCCGCGCGCCGCGGGCCGCGGCAATCTCGCCGATCCGCAGCCGGTCGGCGGTGCCCTCGACCGCGACCGTGTCGGCGGCGCCGAGGCCGATCCCCTCGAACCAGGCTTCGGCCCGGTCGGCATCGGCTGAGCCGCCGCCGAGCGCGAACGTCATCGTCGTATCGGTCACGACCGGTTGGTGCACCGACAGGATCCCCGCGTTGACCGTCCTGCTCTCGTGCAGGCAGCCTGCCAGCGCCAGCGACAGGGCCAGCAGCGAAAAGGTTCTGGCAAGCACGCTCATGGCTTGGCTCCCCGGGCATGATCGGGTGTGGTCCGGGCGTCGACAGGTGCGCGCGGCGGCGCGCCGGTGTCGCCCTCATACGTGCTGGCGCCGAGCATCCGCTTGGCGTCGTTCGGCACGCGGAAGCCGTCGACCGGGGTCGCGATCGCGGCGTTGGGCAGCGGCTTCACCAGGTACGGCGTGACCACGATCACGAGCTCGCTCTCGTCGCGCTTGAAGCTGCTCGACTTGAACAGCGCGCCGAGGATCGGCAGGTCGCCGAGGAACGGCGCCTTGTTCTGCGCACTGCTGGCGCGGTTGCTGATCAGCCCGCCGATCATGAAGCTCTGGCCCGAACCGAGCTCGACGGTGGTTTCGGCCCGTCGCGTGGCGAGGCCGGGGATCTGGTAGCCGCCAATCGAGACCGTGCTGGAGGTGAGCTCGGAGACCTCGGGACGGACCCGCATCGAGATCCGCCCTCCCGACAGCACCACCGGGGTGAAGGCGAGGCTGACGCCGTATTGCTTGTATTCGATGGTGATGGCGTTGCCTTGCTGCTGCGGCACCGGGATCGGGATCTCCCCGCCGGCCAGGAAACTGGCCGTCTCGCCCGACATCGCCGTGAGGTTGGGCTCCGCTAGGGTGGTCGCGAAGCCGTCATTCTCGGCGAGTTCGAGTGCCGAGATGAGGTCCACGCCCAGCACCTTGCCGGCCATGACCGCGACCGACCCCGTGGTCGGGATAGTGACGGCGCCGGTGTCGACATCAATCGCCTGGCCCTGGCCGAACCCGAAGCTGAAGCCGCCGGTGCCGTCCTTGGTCAGGATGTTGAAGCCCATCGACTTGGCGTAGGCCCGGTTCACCTCTACCACCCGGACGCGCAGCGCCACCTGCTGGTTCAGCACGGTCGTCACCCGGTTGACGATGGTGATGTCCTTGCCGACCACCGACTGGGCGATCGCTGCGACTTCCTCCACCTCCTGCGGCGAATCGACGGTGCCCTTCAGGAGCAGCAGGCCATTCATCGGCACCGCGACGATCTTCGCATCGGGCATCACCGCGCGCAGCACCGCGCCCACCTGCTCGTAGTTCGGCGCGACCATCACGTCGGCGGAATAGACGATGCCGCCCGCCTTGTCGGTGGCGTAGACCGTGGTCTCGCCGGTGCCCTTGCCGAACAGGTAAAGTTCCTGCGGCGAGTTGACCTGCACGTCGGCGATCGCGTCGCTCGCAACGAAAACATTGGCGATCGGGCGGGCGAGACGGATCATCATTCCCTTGCCCGTCGAGATCGTGACCTTCTGCGCAGGCTTGGGAAACTGCACCGGCGGCAGCGGTCCGGCAGTGCCGGCCGGCGCGGCGCCGGGCGCGGGCGCCGCCAGCACGACGGCAGCGAGCGCGCAGGCGGCAAGGAAGGGTGCGCGGGCCAAGTTATTTCCCCCCGACCGGGACGGCGACGACGTTGTTGCCGCGCGCGACGCGGACCACCGGCCCCTGGACCGGTGCCGGCGCCGCGGCGACGGGCGGTGGCGGCGGGGCGAGGAAACTCGGCATGTCGCGGCGCTGGAAGCGCGAGACGTCGGCGCCGGTGGTGAAGGTGGTGTCGGTGTCGCCCGGGCGCGAGGCGAGGGCGAGGAGCATCCGCTTCTCGGCGCTCGGGTCGTCGGTCTCGGGCACGGTCACCTCGCCGGCGGCGATGGCGCGCTCCAGCTCGGCATTGTTGTCGGCCAGCGAGCGCAGCGACAGCGACAATGTGCCGATGGTCTGAGCCACCGCGATCTTTTCGGCGAGCTTCGGCGTCGCTTCCAGGGTGACGGTCGAATAGGTCGAGGCCGTCGGTTTGCCGTCGGCGGTCTCCTGGTTGCTGGTGCGCTGGTCGGTGGCCAGCACCCGGACGTTGCGGACGATCGTCTCGGAGGTCCGGAGCGGCTGGCCGTCGCTGCCCTGCACGGTCGAGGTAAGGACCATGTCGACCCGGTCGCCCGGGAAGACGAAGCCGGCTACGCTGGTCTGGGCCGAGACCGAGACGGTCACCGCCCGCATCCCCGGCCCAAGCGCCGCGGCGAGGAAGCCGCGGTCGCCGGGCTTGACCAGCGTACCCTGGGTCACAGGCTGGCCGGCGGTCAGCGGATAGCGGACGACGGTGCCGACCAGGCTGTCCGGACTCGCCGTGCCGCGCAGGTAATAGGCGTCCTGCACCAGCTCCTTCGGCCAGGGCTGGTAGCGGATGCTTTCGAGATCGATGATCGCGCCGACCGGAAGCGCGCGTGTCGCCACCAGCACCTCGGCACCGAGCGGGGCAGGAGTTGCCTCCGCCGCCGGCGCCGCCGATCCGGCGAAGAGGCTGCGGGCCATGACCGCACTGAGGGCAGCGACGATCAGTGCCCCGAACAGGAGCGCGAGCTTACGGACGTTCATGAACCCGCCTGATCTTCTAATTCGTTGGTCAGGCGACCTTATCCGGGGAACTGGTAAACATATGGTTCACCAAGGATCCACAGCGCCGCACCGGCGATGGCGAGGCCATAGGGAACCTCGATTTGCTCGCGCCGGCCGCGCCACCGGCCCGCGGCCACCATCACCAGGGTCAGCGCGCCGCCGATCAGCGCGGTGAGCACCAGCAGCGGACCGGTCGACGCGGGCGGCAGCCACAGCGAGAGCGCGCCCAGCAGCTTGACGTCGCCGCCCCCCATCGCCCCGGTTGCAAAAACCAGCGCGAACAGGCCGAAGACGCCGGCGCCCAGCGCCACCTGCAGCGCCATGCCCGGCCAGGGCGCAACCCCGGTCGCCACCCAGTAGAGCGGGGCGGCGAGTGCGATCGCCCCGGTCAACCGGTTGGAGATTGTCCGCGTCGCAAGGTCGGTCGCGACCGCGCGCAGCAGTGCCGCCACGAGCCCGAACAGCAGCAAGGTGGCGAAGAGACCCATTCGACAGCACTGTAGACGGGGCCGCTTGCCAAACCGTAACCGGGGGCATGGATTCGCTGCCCGCCCGCTACGACATCGCCGTCATCGGCGCCGGGATGTCCGGCGCCAGCCTCGCCGCCGAGTTGGCCCCGCATGCCCGCGTCGTCCTGATCGAGGCGGAGTCGCAGCCTGGCTACCATTCGACCGGGCGGTCGGCCGCCTTCTGGACCGAGACCTATGGCGGCCCGGCAGTGGCGCCGCTGACCAACGCCTCGGGGCCGTTCCTCGATCGGCCGCCGGCCGATTTCGCCGATGCCACCTTTCTGACGCCCCGCGGTGCGCTCCACGTCGCCGATGCCGCCTCTCAACCCGCACTCGACGCCCTTCTCGCCGATTTTGCCGGCTCGGGGATCACGCTCACACCCGTCGATCGTGCGGGGCTGGAGGTACGGCTGCCCGGCCTGCGGGCTGGCTGGGAACGCGGCGTGGCCGAGCCGAGCTGCGCCGACATCGACGTCGCCGCCCTCCACGCCGCCTATCTCCGCGCGGCGCGCAGGGCGGGGGCCGTCCTCCTCTGCGACGCGCCGCTGCTGACCGCCGAGCGTGCTGACGTCTGGCGGATCCGGGCCGGCGCGCATGACCTGGCGGCTGACATCCTCGTCGATGCCGCGGGCGCCTGGGCCGATCCGGTGGCGCGGCTGGCTGGCGTCCGCCCGCTCGGCATCCGGCCCTATCGGCGGACGATCGCCCAGCTCCGCATCGACCCGCCCGCCGCCGACGACCTGCCGCTGGTCATCGACGCGGCCGGACGGTTCTACTTCAAGCCGGTGCCGGGCGGGCGGTTGTGGCTCAGCCCGCATGACGAGACACCGCAGGATGCTGCCGACGCCGCGCCCGAGGATCTGGACATCGCTATCGCCATCGATCGGCTGCAGGGCATCGTCGACTGGCGGGTCGCGCGGATCGAGCATCGCTGGGCGGGGCTGCGCAGCTTCGCGCCCGACCGGCTGCCGGTCTACGGCTTCGATTCGGCCGCGCCGGGGTTCTTCTGGTTTGCAGGGCAGGGCGGCTTCGGCATCCAGACGGCGCCCGCCGCGGCCAAGCTCGGCGCTGCGCTGCTGCTCGGCCGGTCGCCAGAGCCGATGGTTGCGGCGATCGACGCCGCCGCCTATGCGCCGGACCGAACCACCCTCAACGGATAGATTTCATGGTCCAGCCCTTCGTCACCGGGATCGATCTCGATGACTTCGTCGAACGCGTGCTGGCCGAGGAGCTCGGTATCGGCGGCGACGTCACGTCCAACGCGACGATCCCCGGCGATGCGATGCTGGAGGCGGTGATGGCGGTGCGGGAGGACGTCGTCCTCGCCGGGCTGCCGCTTGCCGAGATGTTCTTCCAGGCGCTCGATGCCGAGGTCACGATCGAGCGATTCGCCGATGACGGCGACCGCGTGCTCGCCGGCACCGCCGTCCTCCGGCTATCGGGCAACGCCCGCCAGATGCTCGCTGCCGAGCGGTCCGCGCTGAACACGCTCCAGCACATGACCGGGGTCGCCACCCTGACCCGGCGCTATGCCGATCTCATAGAAGGGACCGGCTGTATCCTGCTGGATACGCGCAAGACTGTGCCGGGCCTGCGAATCCTGGACAAATATGCGGCGCGGATGGGTGGCGCGGAGAATCACCGCATCCGTCTCGACGACGGGCTGCTGATCAAGGACAATCATGTCGCCGTCGCCGGCGGCGTCGCCGAGGCTGTCGAGGCGGCTCGCCACGCCAGCACCGGCCTCCTCATCCAGGTCGAAGTCGACCGCATCGACCAGATCGAGCCTGCACTGGCCGCGGGCGCCGAGCGCCTGCTCCTCGACAACATGCCACCGACGATGCTTCGGAAGGCGGTCGCGCTGGTCGCCGGCCGGGTGCCGACCGAGGCCTCGGGCGGCGTCCGCCTCGACACGATCCGCGCCATTGCCGAAACCGGCGTGACCTATGTCTCGGTCGGCCGCATCACCCAGAGCGCCCCGGCAGTCGACATTGGCCTGGATTACGTGACGGGGGTCGAGGAGGAGTAATCCCTCCGAGAACTCCCTGCACAGCTGCGGCAACGGGATACGGGCGGCTTCGAGCGTGCCGCGCTGGCGCGGCCCTACTTCGCCAGATCCTTGATCATGCTCTCCCACTGCGCGAGTGAGCCCGGCACGTTATCCAGCGGTACCCGCTCG
>Ga0207668_10002886_pt1 | contig 10079 bp, 9 predicted proteins | sample KBSS43metaG_FD_184323 | JGI IMG/M metagenome (GOLD analysis project Ga0207668, IMG submission 184323) | Switchgrass rhizosphere microbial communities from Kellogg Biological Station, Michigan, USA - KBS S4-3 metaG (SPAdes) (version 2) | ecosystem: Host-associated > Plants > Roots > Rhizosphere >... | reverse complement strand
AGCGCGAGCAGTGGCCGGCTCGGTCGCGGCGGTTGCCAGGTGGCGTGCGCGGCCGGCGCCGGGTCGGCACCGGTGGCGGCCCTGGGCGCGGAAGAGGCTGGTGGGGGTATGGATCGGTCGTCGGTCATGTCGTCTGCCCCCTCGGTTGTGCCTGTGCCGCCGCTGCTGCCGCCGCCTCCGCCGCGCGGGCCAGGTTCTCACGGCGGATGCGGGAAATGTGGATCGCGGCCCAGACGAAGGTGCCGGACGCGATCAGGCTGACCAGCAGGAACACGTCGTTATAGGCGAGCACATTGGCCTCGCGCGTTGCCGTCTGGGCCAGCAGCGCGGCGCCTTCGGCGGATCGCAGGACCGGGTCGCCCAGCACCCGGCCATAGGCCGCCCCGCCGGAGGCGACCCGCGCTGCCACCTGCGGGTCGGTCATCGTCAGATGCTCGACGATGGCGTGGCTGTGCACCTTCTCCTGCACCGTCTGGAAGGTGCCGATCAGTGCCGAGCCGAGCAGTCCGCCCAGGCTCTGCGTCATGCCGTAAAGGGCGGAGAAGCTGACGAAGTGGGTCGGCCCCTGCTGCAGCGCGCGGGTCAGCCCGATCAGCAGCGCAGGCCCCAGGAACAGCGCCCCGGCAAAGGCCTGCATCGCCTGGCTGAGATACATGTCCTGCGGCCGGGTCAGATTGTTCGAGAAGGAATCGATCAGCGCGCCGACCGCGATCAGCATCAGCGCGATCAGGATCTGCTTGCCGAGGAACAGCGGGTTGATGGTGACCGCGCTCACCACCGTGCCCGCCGCCATCGCCAGCAGGATCACGGTGAACAGGCCGTGGAACTGGTCGTTGGTAAGGCCGAGCGTCGTGAACAGGCCCACCGCGCCGACGCTCTGTTCCGACAGCACGATGCGAACCAGGGTCGCCACCAGCGCGAAGCGCAGAATGTCGGCGCTGCCCAGCCAGCGCGTGTTGAGCAGCGGGTTGCGGCGCATATGTTCGATGAAGAACGCGGTCGGGATCAGCACCAGCGCGCCGATCAGCGCGTAGCCGATCCACGGCACGCTGGTCCACCAGAGCGTCCGCCCGAGGCCGAGCACCGCGCAGAGCAGCGCCACCCCCGGCGCGAACAGCGCGACGGTGACGAAATCGGTCGCCTCGAACGCTTTGAACCGCTCCGATGGCGGCAGGGGCAGCAACCGCACCGCCGCCAGGGACAGCAGCGAGAGGCCGAGCTCGAACCAGTAGAGCGTCTGCCAGCGGTCCGCCTCCAGCAGCGTGGACGGGAACAGCCGCGCGATCGGCACGGCGAGCTGGGGGATGCCGATGGCGAGCACGATGCCCTTCAGGCGCCAGGCGGCCGGCATCGCCTGCATCATGTAGAGCAGGCCGAGCGTCGACAGCGAGGCGGCGGCAACCCCGCTCACCCCCCGCACCAGCACCGCCGACCAGAAGCCGTGGACGAAGAGATGGCCGGCGGTGACCAGCACATAGCCGGCCAGGAAGATCTGCGCGAAGCGGCGCAGGCCGAATTGCTGGCGGAACTTGATCAGCAGCAGGTTGGCGCAGACGTTGGTCGAGACATAGGCCACCGGCAGCCACTGCGTCTCATAGGCGTAGAGGCCCAGCGAGCCCTGGAGATTGGTGAGATTGGCGGTGATGATGGCATTGCCGAAGCCGCCCGTCAGCCCGCACAAGGCCGAGATCAGCGCATAGAGGATGCGGCGCGACAGCGGATGCCAGGGGTTCGCCGGCGATCCCGGTATCATCGCCCGCTCGTGCGGCTGCGGCACCCATTCCGGCTCCTGCCTCCGCGGTCGCGCCACGCACACCTCACGTTTCGAGGCGTTATGGATCGGGCAAGATGCCAGCGACGATCAAGCAAAAAACTGCCGCGCGCCGAAACGACGGCGCGCGGCGAGGCGGGGGACGGCCAGGCAATCGCGCCGTCCACCCCGGCGGAGGGGCCGGGATCCAAGGAAGAGACAAGGCGCGCGAACGTGCCCCTTCCAAACGGGAGGAAGGGTCGCGCTACCGGGCGAGCCGCTCCGACAGGCTGACGAAGCCCACCGCGGTGGCGAACACCGCGAATTCAGCGAACACCAGATAGAGGAAATGGTCGGCGACGAATGCGTACATGGTGGCCTCCTTGGTCGATGGCCGCTTGTGGGCCGATCGCGGGAGGCCGGCGTTGACCGCGGTCAAATCCGGTCGGATTGTCGTGTTTTCCCGGTTATGACGCGACGATGACGACGACGACCCCTTGCGCTGACTGCGCGGTGCGCGACCGCGCGCTCTGCGGCGTGCTCGGCGATGACGAGCTGGCCGCGCTCAACGCGCTCGGTCGCCGCCGCACCCTCGTGCGCGGCGAGACGCTGGTCTGGGCCGGGGGCGAGAGCGTGATCTGCGCCAATCTCCTGTCGGGGGTGCTCAAGCTGGTCGCCGCCACTGCCGATGGGCGCGAGCAGATCGTCGGCCTGTTCTACCCGGCCGACTTCATCGGCCAGCCCTTCGCCGCCCGCTCCGACTTCACCGTCACCGCGCTGACCGAGGCCGAGCTGTGCATCTTCCCCCGCGAGCCGTTCGAGCGTGTGCTCGCCGACCACGCCCGCATGGAGCGCCTGCTCCTGCAGCGCACGATGGCCGCGCTCACCGATGCCCGTGCGCGGATGCTGACGCTTGCCCGGCGCAACGCGACCGAGAAGCTGGCCGGCTTCCTCCTCGACATGGCCGACCGGGCCGGTGGCTGCCGCGCGCTGCCCGGCGGCCCGGTCACCTTCGACCTGCCGCTGACCCGCGGCCAGATCGCCGACGTGCTGGGCATGACGATCGAGACGGTCAGCCGCCAGCTGACCCGCATGAAGACGGCGGGTGCGATCGCGCTGCCCGGCGTGCGGGCGGTGACCCTGAGCGACCGGGCGCAGGTCGAGGCGCTGGCCGGGCGTTAGGCCGCGCGACGATCAGATCCGCAGGATCGTCGCGGCGAGGATCGCCGTCAGCACGGGGGCCAGCGCCAGGATCGCGCCGCGACGGGTGAGGGCGGGGCGCTCTGCCAGCACGAGCACCAGCGCCAGCAATGCCGCAAGCTCGGTCCAGAGATGGTAACGCAGCTCCGCCGCAACGCTGAACACGACGTAACCGAGCCCGTAGAGCAGCGCCGACAGCGCCAGAGGTACCGCCGGCCAGGCGCCCGGCCGGTTCCAGCCGGCGACCAGCGCCGCCCATGCGAGCGCGATCCAGACGATCGGCCAGCCAAGCGGGGTGTGGGCGGTGGCGACCGCCAGCGCGTCGATGCCGGCGAGCAGGCGGTTGGGGGTGACGTGGAAGCCCCAGGGGTTGGGCGCGGCGGTCACCGGCACCGGCCGCTCGATCGCGTCCGGCAGCGGCAGGAGGCGGGTGTTTATCGCAAAGTGGTGGAGGCGGTGCGCCGCCCAGGCGAAGGGGTGGGCAAGGACGGCGCGGATCCAGAACGGGTAGGGGCGCACGCCGGCGGGCGCCACCGCATCGTTCCACGCCGTCCAGCCGAGCGGGCATTCGGGATCGACCCAGTCGGAATAGCTGTCCCATTTGTTGGGCCGGTAGCAGCCATGGTTGACCCGCACCGGATCGGCGACGGCAAGCTCCTTCGGAAAGACGCTCACCCCGGCATGTTCGGTGATGCCGCCGAGGTCGAAGATCACCAGCGACAGCTCGACCCCGCTGGGCGCCGCGCCGATCGCGCGGTTGGCGAGCGGCATCGCCGCGACCAGCAGCGCGGTCGCCGCCAGCGCCGCCGCCGCCAGCCGCAGCGGCGTGTGCCGCCATCCAACCGGTATCAATGCGACGAGCAGCGGCAGGCAGGCGGCGAAGGCGTTGAAGCGCAGCGTGGCGGCGAACAGGAGCAGGGCGGCGGCGGCGAGCGCCGGCAGGGCGCGCCATCGCCCGCCGCTGCCCTGCCACGCCAGCAGCCCGCTTGCCACCAGCAGCGCGCCAGTCATCAGGCAGTCCTTGAGGATCGCGCCGGTGAGCGCGAGGCCGAGCGGCAGCAGGCCGCAGCCGAGCAGCGCCGCGGCGAGAACCGGCCGCCCGCGCCGCCACGCCGCCGCCGCGATCAACGTGAGCCCGCCCCAGTAGAGCACGAGCTGGAGCAGCAGCATCGGCGCCGGCCCGGGGGCGATCGCGATCAGCCGCTGCCACAGCCATTGCATCGCCGGCGGATGCCAGTCGTCGATCCGGCCGCTCAGCGCCTCGCCATACTGTCGGACCGGGTCCCAGGTCATCAGGCCGGGCCAGTAGGCGCTGCCGGTCAGCGTGGCACCGGCGCCAGCGGCGAGCGCCAGCCCGATCGGACCGCGCCGTGGGCTCCACCGCTCATGCCTCATGGACGTGCTTCCCAACCCGTTGACACCACATCCGTGTCCCGCTTGATCGCGTCATGACCAAGCGCAATCCCGCCGCGATCTTCGATGCTGCGATCGTCGCCGCCCAGGACCATGTCAACGCGCAGCGTTGGGGCGAGGCGATCGCCGCGCTGAAACGGGCGCTGGCGATCCGGCCCGACGCGGACGGGGCCTGGCGCGCGCTCGGCGATGCCAGCCGCGCCGCGGGCGACACGGCCGGAGCCTCGCGCGCGCATGAACGGGCGGCCGCGCTGTCGAGCGCACGATCTCCGCTCAAGGACGCGGTCGACGCGCTCGCCGCCGACCGGCTGGCCAGCGCCGAGGCGATCGTGCGCGAGCGGCTGGCCAAGGCGCCGACCGATCTTGCCGCGATCGTTCTCCTCGCCGACCTCGCACTGCGCGCAGGAAAGCCCGCCGATGCGGTGCGCTTCCTGCGCCGCGCGCTGGAGATCGCGCCCGACAACCAGATCGCCCGGCAGAACCTCGCCCGCGTCCTCTACGACAACCGCAACCTGCCTGAGGCGCTTGCCGAGTTCGACCGGCTGCTGGCGGCCCACCCCAAGCATGTCGGCTATCGCAACACCCGCGCCGCGATCCTCGACATGTTCGGCGATTACGAAGGCGCGGCGGCCGCCTATCGGGCGATGCTCGCCGACGATCCCGATCAGCCGCTGGTGTGGATGACGCTCGGCAACGTGCTCAAGACGATCGGCGACACGCCGGCTGCGGTCGATGCCTTCCGCCGCAGCCTCGACCTTGCGCCGGGGACGGGGGAGAGTTGGTGGAGCCTCGCCAACCTCAAATCCTTCCGCTTCGCGGCGGCCGATATCGCCGCGATGCAGGCGGCACTGGCGCGCGGCGATTTGTCGGAGGTCGACCGCATCGGCATCGACTTCGCGCTGGGCAAGGCGTTCGAGGACGAGGGGTGCTACGCCCAGTCCTTCGCGCATTACGAGGCCGGCAACCGCCGCCAGCTGGCGACCGCGCCGCACGATCCCGAGGAGCTCGGCATCTATCTGCAGCGTTGCGCGGCGTTCTTCACCCCGGCGCTGTTCGCCGCGCGGGCCGGCAGCGGCGATCCCGCGCCGGACCCGATCTTCGTCGTCGGCATGCCGCGCTCGGGCTCGACCCTCGTCGAGCAGATTCTCGCCGCGCATCCGGCGATCGAGGGCACGATGGAACTGCCGGAACTGCCGCGGATCGCCCGCGCGCTGGGCGGCCTGACCGACGATCCCGCGAATGCGCCCTATCCCGACAATCTCGCGCGGCTGTCCGACCAGCAGCTTGCCGCGCTCGGCCGCGAGTATCTCGCCCGCGCCGGCCGCTGGCGGCGGACCGACCGGCCGTTCTTCGTCGACAAGCTGCCGATGAACTTCGTCTCGGTCGGGCTGATCCGGCTGATCCTGCCCAACGCAAAGATCATCGATACCCGCCGCCACCCGCTCGGCTGCGGCTTCTCGGTGTTCAAGCAGTATTTCCCGACGGGCGTGCGCTTCAGCAACTCGGTCGCCGATGTCGGCCGCTTCTATGCCGATTACACGCGGGTGATGAAGATGTGGGACGCCTGCCTGCCGGGCCATGTCCATCACATCGTCTACGAGAAGCTCGTCGCTGATACCGAGGCGGAGGTGCGGCGGCTGCTCGACTATCTCGGGCTGCCCTTCGATCCGGCCTGCCTCGCCTTCCACAGCAGCGGCCGCGCCGTCCGCACGCCCAGCGCCGAACAGGTCCGCCAGCCGATCTACACCGGCGCGATCGACCACTGGCGCCATTACGAGCCCTGGCTGGGGCCGATGAAGGATGCGCTGGCAGAAGTGTGGCGGAACTGAGTGCTGTTCGGGGGTAGCGGCATTCTGTTGCCCCGAGCTTCGAGACAAAAGCGGCGTGTCGGCAGCTGGTCTGGCCACGTCGGAAAAATTGCGAAGGGCGTCCCACAAGCATTGCTGGTGAGCACCCCTCGCTCGTACTTACTGCCGGAGCTTCCGACGAAGAGAGGCGCCGGCGGTCACTTCTGCTTCGGCGTCCACATCGTCAGGCCCTTGGACTTCTCCGCAAAGGTCTTGCTGTCCGACGGTGAAAGATTGGCACGGCCGGACATCACGCCCATGCCGATCTTGCACTTTACGAAATAGGTCTCGTCGCTCTCGATTTCGAGATTGAGCTTGTCCTTGGCCTCGCCCTCCGTGAAATACTCATGCTTTCCTGGCTCTACGCTGATGACGTAGTACTTGCCGGAACCGAGCCGTGCAACCTCGGCGGTTCCTTCGTGCACGGTGCAGCCGAGTGCTGCGCCCATCAGCGAACCCGGCCGGAAGAAGACGATCTGCGCCTTGCCCGGCGCGGGCGTGCCGAGCGTGCCCGACTTCGTCGTTATCGGTGCCCCATCCTCGGCGACGGCGGCGGAGACGCCACCGAGGAGCAGCGCCGCGGCGGCGACGGTGTGCAGAAACGTGGTACGGAACATCTTCAATTCTCCCTCCAAAATCACAGATTCTGCGTTTTCATGCAAAGCTGCGGTGCGTCGGGCGGCAACCTGACATCCTTGGCGACCTGAGCATTGCCGCGGGTACCGGCGGGCAGGATCATTTCATCGCCAGAGATCAGAAAGCCCGCAAACGGCACCACCATGCTGGCACCGAATGCGGCCCCGACATGCGACTCCCCACTCGCGCCGAAATGGAAGTGGCCAAGCGGGATCTGTTGTCCGGCACATTGCAGGTATCGGACCATCACGATCAGTTCGCCGGCCTTGCCACCCCACCGTGCCTTGGCAACGTGGGTGACCTCGCCCCGACCTGCGGTGCCTATCGGAAGGATCAGCCGGTCGCCGATACGGAGCGGCTCAGCCAACCGTATGGTGAAGGTGTCGCCGATCTTGGCAGTCTTGGAACTGATCGGGTCGAGGATTTCGATCTCGACGATTGTCTTGGCCGGAACGCTATACGCTTCGATGGCGGCTACGGTCTTGTCGGCGACCGCGGCGGGGATGGTGGCGAGCGCCGGAGCGGGGGAGACCGTGCCCGGCGGGCTCGGCATTGGCATCGGATCGGCCGCAAACACGGGGCCGGCGCTTCCCGCCGCCAGCGTGATCGCTGCAACCAGAATCCGCATGATCGATTTCCTCCCCCGACGACAACGCCTACCGCTTTCGTTGACCGGTTCAGTTACTGGTGGACGCCGCATTCGTGGTTAGCGCGGGCATCCCGACCGCAGCCGACGCGCCGATAGCGGTCGCCGCCGGGGCTGGAGCGACAAGCGGCGCAGGCGGCGGCGCAAAGGCGATCGGAACGTCCTCGTCGATGATGCCGTGGACCGTGGTTCCAGGCGGGATGACGGCGCTGGTACCCGTCATGAAGAAACCGGCCGGCAGAAAGACGATCGCCGACGTGGCAATGGCCCCGCCGCCAGCCTTGATGCCTTTGTCGCCCACCGTACCGGTGAGGCGGATACGGCGGTCGTTGGTGGAAATGTATAGCAGACGGGCCTCGATGTTACCCGAGGTGCCCCACATTCCCTTATTTCGCACCGAGGTGATCTCGCCAACTGCGTTGGTCCCAACCGGGATGACGATCCGGCCGTTCACAAGCAGGGGTTCCGCGACTTCGAGGCTGAAGCGGTCTCCAATGTTGAGATGTTTGCCCTTGGTGGTCATGCCATGCAGCGTCTTGAGGACGACGGGCGTCCCCGTGCGCAGAACAGGAGGCAGCGGCTGGTCGCCGACGACCATCGGCTGGACCTGCTGACCGCAAGCCGCCGAAGCGCAGGCCAAAAGACTGGCCGCAAGCATATACCGCACTGAGACAGTCCCCCGATTCGTGGCCCCCTCCACGATCCCCCAACAAGACGTCATTCACCGTCGCGGGTCAACGTCCAATACTCTGCCGTCGGAGAGGCTGTATCAGTCCGGCACCCGATGGCGCCGTGCGGCTTGCGGAGATATCGCTGCAAGAAAAAGGCCCGCCCCCTGTCGAGGGCGGGCCTTCGTCCCTTCACCTTCGCAGCGATCAGATCGCCGAGAGGGTCGCCGTGCGGCGCGTGCGGCGGGCGCTGGCGCCGATCAGGCCGAAGCCGCTGATCATCATCGCCCAGGTCGCCGGCTCGGGCAGCGCGTGGAAGTTCGCGGCGATCGCGCCGGTGCTGACCGCGTAGTTGCGGTTGTCGAGGACGTCGAGATTGACGTCCCAGCCGATCGCGTCGAACGCGGCGAGGTCGTCGGCGGTGATGATCGCGGCCGTGCTGTCGCACAGATACGGGTTCATGATGCCGACGAGGCCGGTGCAGAACGGCGCCGCGGTCGGGGCCTTCCAGTGCGAAGCCTGGTCGCCGTCGCCATTGTAGACGCCGGTGGCGAAGCTGGCGTCGCCGTTGAACTTCGACGTGCCGCCGTTGATCGAGAAGTACTTGTCGGTGCCGCTGGTCGACCAGTCGACATTGCCGGCGCCCGAATAGCGGAACAGATCGAGCGTCGAGCCGACCGCATAGCCGTCGAGGATGCCCTGCCTGGTCGCGTTGCCGGCGGCGATGTTGTAGGTGTAATAATCGTAGGCATCGACGCCGCTGACGAAGCCGAGGGCGTGGCCGATCTCGTGGATGGCGACGCCGACGAAGTCGGACTTGCCACTGGTGATGCCGTTGCTCGGATCGAAGTCGAAGTCGAAGTCGCTGCTGAAGGTGATCGCGCCATCGGGCGTGTCGAACGGAGTCGAATAGCCGTCGTCATTGTCGATGCTACCGCCGAAGCCCAGCGCCTTCATGTTGGCGGTGTTGACGGCCAGCGCGATGTTGTTGATGGAGCCGTCATTGTCGAGGCGGGTGTTACGGTCCGAATACAGGCCGGAGCTGCCGGCGACACCCCGGTTCACGGTCATCGCGAGCTGCTGGTAGCCCTTGGTCTGGCCCGAGGCGACGGTGGTCAGCGCCTTGAGATTGTTGACCGCGCGATTGTCGAGCTGCGAGGTCTTGTCGGCGGCAAGCGCGCCGTAGACGTCGCTGGTCAGCGCCACGCCGCGGCTGCTGCCGGTCTGGCCCAGGATATTGCCGCCCAGCGACTTGAAGCCGATGTCCAGGGTGACGTTGATGTTGTCGGTGAAGACCGACGACCAGTAGGAGGTCGCGATCTCGAAGCCGCGGCGGGCCTGGGTGCCGATCTCGGCGCCGCCGGTGTTGTTCAGCGTGAAGGTGAGCGCGTGCGCCGGAACCGAGCCGAGCGCCGTCAGGCCGACCGAAGCCGCCAGAAAGGCTTTACGAATACCCATGTTGTGAAAAAACCCCCGATGCCAATCGCATAGAGTCGCCGGAACATCCGGCGGCTGGCGAATGCTTAACCAAACTTTAACCAACTGCAATCGGGCCGAGCGCGAGAATCGAGATTTTTTGCGGTGCGATGACAAGTGTTGCTGTCCCGCAACGGACGGGCCCGCAATGCAGCCACCAATCCCGCACCGCAAGGAACAGCCGTTACCATCTAAATCACTGTAGATGATCATGAAGTTTCCCGTTTTCCGTGACGCCCTTCGCTCGCGGCTGCGGCACGGATCGAAGGAGAAGCCGCGGTGACGGGGAGGCCCATCGCCCGCAGACGCCATCCAAAATGTCCCCCGATGGCAGCGGCGGGGACCAGCAGGAAAGCCGGACCGGTCGAAGGCTTCACGCGGACGTGACAATCGCACAGGTCCGACATTGCAAGGAGATCCGACATTGCGAGGAGAGACGCACC
>Ga0207668_10002885_pt1 | contig 10079 bp, 6 predicted proteins | sample KBSS43metaG_FD_184323 | JGI IMG/M metagenome (GOLD analysis project Ga0207668, IMG submission 184323) | Switchgrass rhizosphere microbial communities from Kellogg Biological Station, Michigan, USA - KBS S4-3 metaG (SPAdes) (version 2) | ecosystem: Host-associated > Plants > Roots > Rhizosphere >... | reverse complement strand
TCGTCGATGCGGTCGATCTCCTTGCGAAGGTCCGTCAGCGCGGTGGTTTCGGGTGCTTTCACCATGGTGGCATTGATAAGTGGGCCGGGCCTTGAAATCAAAGAAAACGTTGACTGTAACCTGCTAGCTTGACACTTAGGCGCTATATCAGGCCTCCAATACGGCCAGCGCCGGGAGCGCACGGGCGATTATGAGTGAAGCCAAATTGACAGGCTCGCGTGCTGCGGCTGATGCACCGCATGAAGCGGATCAGCCGCGCGACTCGCTTGTTGCCCAGTTTGGGGACCGGCCATTGCGGCTCGATGCCGGAGTCGAGCTTTCCCCGTTTCAGATCGCATATAAAACATATGGCCGGCTGAACGCCGCGCGATCCAACGCCGTGCTGATTTGTCATGCGCTCACGGGCGACCAGCACGTCGCGAGCGTGCATCCCGTTACAAAGAAGGCGGGCTGGTGGGAGACCATGGTCGGCCCCGGCCGGCCGATCGACACCGAGCGTTATTTCGTGATCTGCCCGAATGTGGTCGGCGCGTGCATGGGGACGACCGGGCCGTCGTCGACAGATCCTAAAACCGGCAAGCCCTGGGGGCTGGATTTTCCCGTCATCACAATTCGCGACATGGTACGCGCGCAAGCAATGCTGCTTGACCATCTCGGCATCGAGTCGTTGTTCACCGTCGCAGGCGGATCCATGGGCGGCATGCAGGTCCTGCAGTGGGCCGCGAGCTATCCGGATCGCGTGTTTTCCGCGTTGCCGATTGCTTGCGCAACGCGGCATTCGGCGCAAAACATCGCGTTTCACGAAGTCGGCCGGCAGGCGATCATGGCCGATCCCGAATGGCGCGGCGGCCGATACCTTCTCGAAAACACCAATCCGCGCAGGGGACTCGCGGTGGCACGCATGGGCGCGCACATTACCTACCTGTCCGACGCAGCTCTGCATCGAAAGTTTGGCCGCAAGTTTCAGGATCGCGCGAATCCGACTTTTTCGTTCGATGCGGATTTCGAGGTCGAGTCCTATTTGCGGCATCAGGGAATTTCGTTCGTCGAGCGCTTCGATGCGAACTCCTATCTCTATCTGACGCGGGCAATGGATTATTTCGATCTGGCAGCCGATCACGATGGTATTCTGGCCAAAGCCTTCCATCGCACGCCCGCGCGGTTCTGCGTCATCTCATTCACCAGCGATTGGCTGTTTCCGACTTCCGAGTCGCGCGCCATCGTTCAGGCGCTGAATGCGGCGAGCGCACGGGTGTCGTTCGCTGAAATCGTCACGGACAAGGGTCACGACGCGTTCCTGCTCGACGAGCCGGAATTGTTCGCCATCGTGCGCGGCTTTCTGGACGGGGCCGGCAAGGCGCGCGGACTGGGTTCTGAGAGCTGACCGATGAGCACCCTGTCACGCGCCGACATCGATGTAAGTGCCAACGGCACCGCGCGCGCGGCCGGCGGAGCGCGTGTCGACCTCGTTCTTGTGACCGAGATGGTCGAGCGCGGGGCGAAGGTGCTCGACGTCGGCTGCGGCGACGGCGAATTGCTCCGGCTTCTGAGCGAGACGCGCGATGTCGACGGGCGTGGCATCGAGCTGTCGCGGGAAGGTGTGAACGAGTGCGTCGCGAAGGGCCTGGCTGTGATCCAGGGCGACGCCGATACCGACCTAAGCAACTATCCTGACGACGCGTTCGATTACGTCATCCTGTCGCAGACCCTGCAGGCCACGCGGCAGCCGCGCATCGTGCTGGAACACATGCTGCGCATCGGGCGTCACGCGATCGTGTCGTTCCCGAACTTCGGCCACTGGCAGGTCCGGATGCAGCTCCTATTCGCGGGCCATATGCCGCGCACCGATATGCTGCCGTTCAGCTGGTACGACACGCCGAACATCCATCACTGCACCATCAAGGACTTCCGCCAGCTCTGCACAGCGGTGGGAGTGCGGATGGAGAAGGCCGTGGCGCTCAATGCCTGGGGGTCGCCGTTGCGGCTCGCCGCGCCGTGGTGGTTCTGGAACCTGTTCGGCGAACAGGCGGTCTTTCTGCTCAGCCGGCGGGATTGAAACCGGATTCCCTCAATATTTCGCCCGAAGGTAACGCTGCCCGCCTTTAACTGTAGCGGGGCGCTGCGATATCTTCGTCTGTAAATAATAGTGGGCCAAAAGACAGTATTCGCGTAAAGCCAAAAATATTACGAGTTCCATAGAACGTATAATGTTTTACCAATGGGTATTACTATGGAATAGCCGCTATGCGCGGCACGAAATGACCTTCCAATGATCACGAAATTGCCATATGCCGGCAGCGTTTTGACAACGCATCCCGTGGTGAGTCTATCAGCGCGGGGTGCATTTGCTTAAAAAGCTAAGGGGACTACTCTAATGACTATAAGATCAAGACGGGCGACGCTATTTCTGTGTTCGGTGGCGGTTGCAGCACTGGCAACGTCGGCGCTCGCAAGACCCGCTCACCATTCCAGGCATCGCGCTGTGCCCGTGACCCAGTCGGCGGTTCAACCGTCGGGGGCCGACCGGGATATGCGCTTTTCGTTCAATGCCACTCAGGCACCGGCGGCCTTGGCGGCCGCTGAAGGGGGCGAAACGTCCCGCCGTGGCCGTCAGCATGGCCGCCGAGACTCTGCGCGTGCGTTGGCGCAGTCGCATGCGAACTCGGCGTTCGGGGGCATGACCAGCAATGCGCTGGTGACGGAAGCTCGCAAATACATCGGCACCAATCCCACCGGCCGTGGAAGCCTGTGGTGTGGTGCGTTCATGGACCTGATCCTCAAGCGCACCGGTCATGCCGGTGGCGGCAACCTGGCGAAAGCCTACGCGAGCTACGGCACGCGCGTGCGCGGACCGCAGGTTGGCGCAATTGCGGTCATGGGCCGGCGCGGCGGTGGTCACGTCGGCGTGGTCAGCGGCGTGGATCCGAACGGCAATCCGATCGTCGTGTCCGGCAACCACAATCACACGGTCGCCGAGTCGGTGTATCCGGCGGGCCGGATCAGCGCCTATGTGTTGCCCGGCGGCTGATCTCGTCTCGATCACAGCAGCCTTGTGAGCCGCGCCCCGTTTGAAACGGGGCGCGGTTTTTCATTGGGGTATGGGCGCTATCGCATCGCCGGATACGATCTCGCCGGGCGCGATCACTTCGGCATAGACACCGCAATCTGTGTGATCGAAGTTGTCGAGGAGCGTGCGCGGAATTGTCAGGTCGCGGATTCCGGTCTCCGGGTCCACGTCGGTGGCGGCGCAGCGCTGTATTCGCTTGACGATCTTCACCCGCGCGGTCTTTCCAATGGAGACCGGTTGATCAAGGAAGTCGAATTCGCGCCATGCCGGCCAGCCCGACACATAAATGTTGCCTCGGAAGCGCAACGGATTGACCGGCAGCCCGACGGCCTCTTCGACCGAGGCTACCGAGGCAAGATTGATGATCGACACGACTTTCTTGGCGACGTCCGAGAAACTGTGTCCGGCGCCATGCAGGATCCTGGGTGGCCCGCGCAGTTCATCGGCGCAATAGCGGGCGAAGAAGCTTTCGATGGCGGCGCGGCCTTGTGGCGTCCGCAGGTCACCGCGTGCCGCATCGGCGCCTTGCCAGCGGATCGTCAGCGTGTGGGTCGCCTCATCAAATTCCGTTCGCAGCGCGGCGAGGCGCTCGTTGCGCATCAACATGAGGAAGCGCTGCTTTGGGAAATAGGCGGGTGCGGCCTGGTCGAAGCCTATGGGGCCATTCTCGATGGCATAAAGACGGTCGGCCGGGATGGTCTGCCCCGGCATTAGCCGGGTCTGTTCCAAGGGCTGCGGGGACAGCCCCTTGATGGGATAGCGGTAGATGGCCCGGACGGTGGCGGTCTCAGATTGCATTGGTTTTCCGACACAAAATGAAGGTCCAGGGGTTCTTAACGCCGTCCTATATCAGGCAATTCGCCTCTTCAAACCGCGAAAAGTGCACCCACATAAATGGACAAGGTAGGCTGCCTTAAAGGGGCCTGCCCGTTCCGGCGCCATAACGGGCCGAGGGAGTGAGGTATGAATTTCGAGAAATACACGGACCGCGCCCGCGGTTTTATTCAATCCGCCCAGTCGTTGGCCTTGCGCGAAGGCCACCAGCAATTTGCCCCCGAACATCTGCTCAAGGTTTTGCTCGACGATCCAGAAGGCCTGGCCGCCGGATTGATCGATCGTTCGGGCGGTCAATCACGTCAGGCGTTGCAGGCGGTTGACGCTGTGCTCGCGAGGCGGCCGAAAGTCAGCGGTGGCGGGGCTGGCCAGATCTATCTCGATCCGGCTCTGGCGCGCGTCTTCGACGCTGCCGAGAAAGCCGGTGAAAAGGCCGGCGATAGTTTCGTCACCGTCGAGCGGTTGTTGCTTGCCCTCGCACTTGAGAAAGACAGCGAGGCCGGGAAGATTCTGGCCAAGGCCGGCGTGACGCCGCAAAAACTGAATGCGGCAATCAATGCGCTGCGCAAAGGGCGCACCGCCGACTCCGCATCGGCCGAAAACGCCTACGACGCGCTGAAGAAATATGCCCGCGATCTCACGCAGGCCGCCCGCGAGGGCAAGCTCGATCCGGTGATCGGCCGCGATGAGGAGATCCGCCGCACGATCCAGGTCCTCTCGCGCCGGACCAAGAACAACCCGGTCCTCATCGGCGAGCCCGGTGTCGGCAAGACAGCGATCGTCGAGGGGCTCGCATTGCGCATCGTCAACGGTGATGTTCCGGAGAGTCTCCAGGACAAGTGGCTGCTCGCGCTCGATCTCGGCGCGATGATCGCCGGCGCAAAATACCGCGGCGAATTCGAAGAGCGGTTGAAGGCCGTGCTGCAGGAAGTCACTTCGTCTGACGGCGGCATCATTCTCTTCATCGATGAAATGCACACGCTGGTCGGCGCCGGCAAAGCCGACGGCGCGATGGATGCGTCCAATCTGCTCAAACCGGCGCTCGCGCGCGGCGAATTGCACTGTATCGGCGCCACCACGCTCGACGAATACAAGAAGCACGTCGAGAAGGACGCGGCGCTCGCCCGGCGTTTCCAGCCGGTCTACGTGTCCGAACCGAGCGTTGAAGACACGATTTCCATCCTGCGCGGGCTGAAGGACAAATACGAGCAGCACCACGGCGTGCGCATTGCCGACTCGGCAATCGTCAGCGCCGCGACGCTGTCGCATCGCTACATCACCGATCGATTCCTGCCCGACAAGGCGATCGACCTGATCGACGAGGCGGCCGCGCGGCTGAAGATGCAGGTCGATTCCAAGCCGGAAGAGCTGGATTCGATCGACCGCGAGATCGTGCGGCTGAAGATCGAGCAGGAGGCGTTGAAAAAGGAGTCAGATCCCGGCTCGAAAGACCGTCTCAAGCGGCTCGAAACCGAGCTCAAGGATCTCGAGAAGCGTTCGGCCGATTTAACCAGCCGCTGGAAAGCCGAAAAGGAAAAGCTGTCCGACGCGCAGAAACTCAAGACCGAGCTCGACCAACTGCGCGGCGAACTCGCCAACGCGCAACGCAAGGGCGAGTTCCAGCGTGCCGGCGAACTAGCCTATGGCCGGATCCCCGATTTGGAGAAGAAGCTCAACGCGATCGAGGCCGCGGAAGCCAAGGGCGCCATGGTCGAGGAGACAGTCACGGCCGATCACGTGGCACAAGTTGTCTCGCGCTGGACTGGTGTACCGGTCGACAGGATGCTCGAGGGCGAAAAGGAAAAGCTGCTGCGTATGGAGGACGAGCTTGCCAAGCGCGTCATCGGCCAGCAGGACGCCGTGCATGCGGTTTCGACCGCCGTGCGACGCGCGCGCGCCGGATTGCAGGATCCACACCGGCCGATCGGTTCGTTCATGTTCCTCGGACCCACGGGCGTCGGCAAAACAGAGCTGACCAAGGCCCTCGCCGAATATTTGTTCGACGACGAGAATGCGCTGATCCGTATCGACATGTCGGAGTACATGGAAAAGCACGCGGTTGCGCGGCTGATCGGTGCGCCGCCGGGCTATGTCGGTTACGAAGAGGGCGGCGCACTCACCGAAGCCGTGCGGCGCAGGCCGTATCAGGTCGTCCTGTTCGACGAAATCGAAAAGGCGCATCCGGATGTGTTCAATGTTCTGTTGCAGGTGCTCGACGACGGGCGGCTGACTGACGGGCAGGGTCACACCGTCGACTTCCGCAACACGCTGATCGTGATGACGTCAAACCTCGGCTCGGAATTTCTGGTCAACCAGCCGGAGGGGCAGGATACCGACGCCGTCAAGGATCAGGTCATGGCGGTGGTGCGAGCGGCATTCAGGCCCGAATTCCTCAACCGGGTGGACGAAATCATCCTGTTCCATCGGCTGAAGAAGGCGGAGATGGGCCGTATCGTCGACATTCAGATCGCCCGGCTGCAGAAGTTGCTCGACGATCGCAAAATCACCATCAAGCTCGATGCGAGCGCTCGCGACTGGCTGGCCGAAAAAGGCTGGGACCCTGCCTATGGAGCACGCCCGCTCAAGCGCGTGATCCAGAAATCGGTGCAGGATCCGCTCGCCGAGATGATCCTTGCTGGCAAGATCAAAGATGGCCAGAAGATCAATGTCTCCGGCGACAAGCTGGGGCTGATGTTCAACGGCAAGCTCGCCCAGGCAGCGTAACGCGCGTCAGCGTACCGCCGCTCCACTCGAGGCAACGCGTGCCGGCTTGCGGGCCATGATGCCATCGAGCCGCTCGCGTTCTTTTTCGAAGCCCGCGAGCATCGGGCCTTCGAGCACACGGCCGCGCGGGAGCTTGATTCGCATCGGATCGACGAAGCGGCCGTTGACCAAAATCTCGTAGTGCAGGTGTGAACCGGTGGAGAGGCCGGTCGAGCCAACGAAGCCGATCACCTGGCCCTGCCTTACGCGCTTGCCTTCGTCGATGCCGCGCGCATAAGCGGTCATATGGCCGTAGGCAGTCTCATAGCCGTTGTTGTGGCGGAGGCGGACATATTTGCCGTATCCGGATTCCCAACCGACTTTCTCAACGGTGCCGTTGCCTGATGCATAAATCGGCGTGCCACCCGGTGCCGCCCAGTCGACGCCGGTGTGCATCTTGGTATAGCCGAGGACGGGATGGCGCCGCAGGCCGAAGCCGGAACGCATAATGCCGGCGAGCACGGGCTTGCGGACCAGGAACTTCTTCGCGCTCTTGCCGGTCTCGTCGTAATAGTCGACGAGCCCGTCATCCGGCGACTGGAAGCGGTAGAATTTCTTCATTTCGCCGCCGACGGTAAGCGCGGCGAACAACACGTCGTTGCGACTGTCGGCGGCCGGCGTTTCTTCTTCGCCGGCGTAGAGCACTTCAAAGGAGTCGCCGGGCTGTACCTTGCGCTGGAAATCGACGTCGTAAGAGTAGATGCGGATCAGGTCTTCAATGATCGGGCGAGGAATGCGGTTGCGCAGAGCGGTCTCGTAGACGCTTTGGTAGAGGCGAACGCCGGACGTATCGTTCTCGTCGCTGCCGTCTTCGGAATTTTCAGCGACTTCAGTGTCGATGTTTCTCACGTCGACCGAAACATATTTGCCGGTATCCGCGAGCGCGACGACGGCTTCGATCGCCGTTTCACTGGCAATAATCACGCGGATCGGCTGTAACCGCTGACCGCCCATAACGGGCGCCATCAGGACGCGCAACTTCTGGCCTTCCTTGATGCCCCCGTCGAGCCCGCGCGGTCCTAGAACACGCACAATGGCTCCGAGGTCGGTGGGGACGGCGCCGAGATCGCGCAGGATGCTGGCAACGCTTTCGCCCTTCTTCGCGACGATCTGCTTTTCGTTGAAGGCATTGCCGCCAGTTGTCTGCGTCGTCGTCTTCGGCAGCAGGGTTATGTTTTCGGGGACGATGCGCGCTTCGAAGCCGGCATAGGGATCGACGGTGCCGTCGCCGGCATAGGCAAGTTTGATTCCGGTAATGCTTGCCGCGACGGGCAGGTGATTTGCCGCCTTGTCGCTCCACTCGGCAGCCTCGCGCACCCGCGCCACCACTTCGTCGGACGGTGTGGCGAGAGCAATCTTGAGCCTGGGCATGATCGGCGCCATGTCGCGCATCACGAAAGCGACTTCGGCATCCGGCTCGGCGGCCGGCGCATCGTCCGATGCCATGGCACCGCCCGGCGCGGATTCCGCGAGCAGCCTCTGTGGATTGAACGGCGGAATATTCGTCGAGAGATCGGAAACGGTGAGCGAGAGATTGCCGGCAATTCGGACGAACGGGCGGACGCGAACGACCTCGTGGTTACCGACGCGGTTGATGGTGGAAACGCGGATGACCTGACGCGCGAACGTCGGCTCTTCCGCCGTCGGCAGCCGATCGCTCTTGTGTGTGCCTTTTTCGGCGCCACCGCCGAGCGCGCCGCGCAGCGCGACTTCAACCCGTTCGGGCAGCGACGCAAAATTGGCTTCACCGTCGAGAGATGTGAAAACGGCGCCGCCCATGAGAGCAGCGCCGCTTAAAGCGGTCAGGATCGTTCCTGCAAACCATTGTACCGAAACGCGGCGGCGATCGACGAAGCCGCTCGAGCCGCCGTCAACTGACAGCGGCGGTTCATTGCCGAGCTCGATGGCGTCGGCCTGTCTCGATCGATTTGCGCCGCGCGACCGTGTCTGGTCCAAGCTCGCCGTCCCCTGCGCCTCGGATCGAAGGCTTGCCGCAACCAAACTTGCCCCAGACGCTGTCGGCAGGCCTGTGAATCAATTCGCCGGCACGATGCCGGTTGGTTTTTGGGCCGTCAACGACGGCACGCGAACCCCTTGAACTGGCCTGATTGACGCGGGCTGAAGGCCCCCGTTGCGATTCCGTCCCTCGAAAGAACCCTTAGGACGACGCAGGAATATGGCCTCAGTGCGGCGCGGCGGAGATTAAAACACCGTTTAGCTTTTTGCCCTTGGGGTCCTTGCGCGGCGGTATTCAAATCGCTGTGGGCCAAGAAAAATGGGCGTTTTTGGTTGACAATGCGTCGGGGCGAAGCCTATATACAGCCCATCGGCGCGCCGTCCGCTAACGGCGCGATTGCGCGCCTCTGAAGCTCCTCACTGGAACAGTGAATCGGCATCCGATAGTTCTCGGATGCACGGGCTTCGCCGGCTCTTCGGCTTACCGAAGGGTGGAGACCGCCATGGTCTCCGGGCTGTTTGAAAAGTGAATCGGAAGAAAGAGAAACGTGGACGGCGGAGTCCTTGCGGGCCGCTCTCGCGTGAAGAAGCAATTCTTCATCGAGTGTGGCTTACGGAAGAGACATCGGCGGTTCACGTTTAAGGTACATCGCTGATCAGCAATGATCAGTGGGTGGACCTCGTCAAAGTGACAACGTCCCAAACGTTGTCATGCGCAAACGTGACCAGCCGGAATCAATCTCATCCAACTTGAGAGTTTGATCCTGGCTCAGAGCGAACGCTGGCGGCAGGCCTAACACATGCAAGTCGAGCGGCCGTAGCAATACGGCAGCGGCAGACGGGAGAGTAACACGTGGGAACGCGCCCTTCGGTCCGGGATAACCCAGGGAAACTTGGGCTAATACCGGATACGCCCTTACGGGGAAAGATTTATTGCCGAAGGAACGGCCCGCGTCCGATTAGCTAGTTGGTGAGGTAACGGCTCACCAAGGCGACGATCGGTAGCTGGTCTGAGAGGATGACCAGCCTCACTGGGACTGAGACACGGCCCAGACTCCTACGGGAGGCAGCAGTGGGGAATATTGGACAATGGGCGCAAGCCTGATCCAGCCATGCCGCGTGGGTGATGAAGGCCCTAGGGTTGTAAAGCCCTTTCAGCGGGGAAGATAATGACGGTACCCGCAGAAGAAGCCCCGGCTAACTTCGTGCCAGCAGCCGCGGTAATACGAAGGGGGCTAGCGTTGCTCGGAATTACTGGGCGTAAAGCGCACGTAGGCGGCTTTCTAAGTCGGGGGTGAAATCCTGGAGCTCAACTCCAGAACTGCCTTCGATACTGGAAAGCTCGAGTCCGGGAGAGGTGAGTGGAACTGCGAGTGTAGAGGTGAAATTCGTAGATATTCGCAAGAACACCAGTGGCGAAGGCGGCTCACTGGCCCGGTACTGACGCTGAGGTGCGAAA
>Ga0207668_10002884_pt1 | contig 10085 bp, 7 predicted proteins | sample KBSS43metaG_FD_184323 | JGI IMG/M metagenome (GOLD analysis project Ga0207668, IMG submission 184323) | Switchgrass rhizosphere microbial communities from Kellogg Biological Station, Michigan, USA - KBS S4-3 metaG (SPAdes) (version 2) | ecosystem: Host-associated > Plants > Roots > Rhizosphere >... | reverse complement strand
GTCGCGGCGGCCGCCTGGCCACCTCAGCTGGTTACCACTGGCGTGCTCAACGATAGGGGTTCGGAGCGCCACGATTCTCGCTCGCGCGGATCCGCATCTCCTGACCGGCGCGGCTGCGTCCGGGCTTCCCGGACGCCCGCCGGGCAGTGCGTCGGTCAGCAGGTTCCGCCGCCGCCGGTGACCAGGTGGACGTCGACGGCCGGGCCGGAGATCGGGGTTCCGTGGATGCCGGTCTTCCATTCCTTGTCCATCGCGTCGCCGCCGAGCAGGGTCGCCACGCTCGGGTAGTAGCCGCTTCCCATGTTGCTGGTGGACTCGTTCCAGACGATCAACATCTCGTCGTCGAACATGGCGTGCATCGCTGGGAACCGCTGGAGCTGGATGTCGGGGGTGAAGCCCGCCGCGAACGGGTAGCCCTGCTCGGGCAGCGCGGGGATGCACGTGCCGTCGGCGCCGCGCACCCCGGCCTTCGCGTTGACGAATCGACCGTTGAGTTTGCCGCCCGCAGCGTCCTTGACGAATTCGATGCGGACGGGCAGCGACTTGCCGCTGTAGACGCCGGGTTGCTCCTGCGCGGTGATGGTGCCTTCCATGGCGTGGCCGGCAAAAACGGATCCGATGATGGCGTTCTCGTCGATCAGGGCGACCGGTTTGACCTCGGTGACCGAACCGTTCGTGATGGTGGCGAGGTAGATCGCGTTCGCGTACTCGGCCTGACCGGATTTTTCGTCCTTGTTCAATTTGTCCCGCATGGCGGGCGCTAGGGGCAGGTCGCCGGTGCGGGTGTGGAACGCCTTGCCGGACCGGGTCACGGCGCCGTACTTCTGAGTGGCGGACGGGTCGGCCGGAAGCCGGACCGGCTCGTTGCCGGGGAACAGCCGGGTGCAGTGTTCGATGCCGTCCTTCTTCTCGGAGGTGGCGCAGATGCCGGCGCTCTCCGGGCTGCCGGTCGGCTGCGGCTGCGGCGCTGGGCTGCTGCCGCAGGCGGCCAGCGAGGCCGTCAGAAGACCGGCGGCCGCCAGCTGATACCGGGAGAATTTCGCGGAGACGCGCATGCTGATCCTTCGGTAGCGGTTCGGCGGCGGCAGGACGTTCCACCAGGCAGCCGAACCTTCTGGGGATGGACTTTGCGGCTAGGGGAACCGCATCGCCCGCGGGTTTCCTCCTTCGACGGCCGGCGCGTCGTTCGGTTCCACCACCCGCCAATGATCTTGGCAACACGCACACACCCGCGGGGTTGTCGGGTCGGGGGCCAGGAGTTGGGTTGCCGCCAGTCGCGCGTACAACTGGTCCTGGGCCAGCAGCTCCGCATGAGTGCCGATCGCCCGGATCCGTCCGGCGTCCATGACGATGATGCGGTCGGCGTTGATCACCGTGGACAGGCGGTGGGCCACCACCAGCACCGTGGTCTCGGTGGCGGTCTCGGTGATGACGTCGCGGACCGCCAGCTCGTTGACGGCGTCGAGCTGGGAGGTGGCCTCGTCCAGTAGCAGCAGGCGGGGCTTGCGCAGCAGGGCGCGGCCGATGGCGATGCGCTGTCGTTCGCCGCCCGACAGCGTGCAGCCGCGGTGTCCGACCGGCGTATCCAGGCCCTGGGGCAGGCGGTCGACGACGGCGGTGAGCCTCGTCCGGCGCAGGACGTCGCGGATGTCGTCGTCCGTCGCGTCGGGCGCGGCGAAGGTCAGGTTCTCCCCCAGGGTTCCCGCCAGCACCGGGGCGTCCTGCTCCACATAGCCGATCTGCGACCGCAGATGGGACAACGACCAATCTCGTACGTCCTGTCCGTCGACCACGACCCGGCCGCCGGTCGCCTCGTGGAATCGCTCGATGAGCGCGAAGACGGTCGACTTGCCGGCGCCCGACGGACCGACGATCGCGGTGAGCCCGAGACCGGGCACCTCGAAACTCACCTGCTGGTGGATGTAGGGCAGGTCAGGCCGGTAACGGAAGGACACGTCCTCGAAACGGAGCGATGCCGGTCCTGGCACCGCCGTCGGCTGCCGGGGCGGTGCGGACACGTGGTGGGCTGCCGGCTCGGTCGACAGGCGTTGGACCTGCGCTATCCGGGAGACCGCGGCCGCACCCTCCTGGTACTGCGACGCGGCGTCGATCAGCTGGGACACCGGTTCGATGAGGTAGAACAGGTAGAGCAGGAAAGCGATGAGCGTGGACACGGGCATCGCCCCGGCCGCCACGCGGGCTCCGCCGGTGGCGAGCACCGCGAGGAACGCCACCTGTACGGCAAACCCGTCGGCCGATCCCGCCAGGGCCTCCCATTTCGCGCTGCGCACGCCGTGCCGCCAGGCTCGCCGTGCCGCCGCCTCCACCCGGGCGGTCTCCCGTTGTTCGGCGCCGGACGCCTTCACCGTACGAAACGCGCCGAGGACCCGCTCCAGCGCGATGGAGATCTCCCCAACCGCCTCCTGCGAGCGTTCCGTGGCCTGCGCGATCCTCGGCATCACCAGGGCCACGAGCCCACCGGTCACCAGCAGCACGCCGAGGGTCACCCCGAGGAGAACGACGTCCAGGATCGCCATCATCACGATCGCCGCCACGAAAGCCACCGCACCCGTGGCCCCGGCGACGACCGCGTGCGTGCTGACCGCCCGCAGCAGCGTCGTATCGGAGGTGACCCGGGACATCAGGTCACCCGGCGCGATCCGCTCCGCCTCCGCCGGCCGCAGCCGCAGCAGCCGCCCGATCATCGTGCGCCGTGCGGCCAGGACGACCGACTCCGCGGTCCGTTCGAGCAGGTAGGCGCTGAACGCGTCGGCGACCGTGCCCAGCACCACCAGCACGGTGAGGGCCAGCAGGATCCCGGTGATGGTGGCGCCGGACGTCAACCGGTCCACCAGCGCCTTGGTGGCCAGCGGTTGCAGCAGCCCGCCGGCGGCACCGGCCAGGGCGCACAGCAGGCCCAGCGCGACGACCCACCGGTGCGGCCGGACATGCGGGTACAGCGCCTTGAACGTCTCCCGCGCGGACGCGGGTGCGTCATCCGTCGTCAACGGTCCGGATGCGGTGTTCACGGGAACCTCAGCGAACGAGTCGGGCCAGTTTGGTGGCGCTGTTGAGCAGGTATTCCAGTGGTCCGCGGCGGAAGAAGCGGGACCAGATCGCGGCGAAGACGACGGCGCCGAGGACGAACGCGCACCACAGCAGGGTCGAGTTGGCGTCCGGCGGGGTGGCGTTGTCGCCGGGAAGCGCGAGGATGGCCAGGATGTGCCCCACGTAGATGGTCAGGGACATGGTGCCCACGGCGATGAGTGGTTTTGCCAGGCGGCGCAGCCGGGGCAGGCGGTCCATCGCCACCGTCGCGCAGAGCAGTACGGTGATCGCCACACCGAGGCAGCCGAGCACGTCGAAGGTCGACCCGCTGTGCGGTTCGGCGGCCAGCAGTGACCAGGGATCCGGCGGGAAGTACCCGTCGGCCGGGGGCGGTCCGGAGCCGGCTGCCATGTCGGTCATGGCGTCCTTCGGGGGCATGCCGTCCAGCATGGGGTCGGGGACGCTGTGCCCGAGTGCCTTGAGGAGCAGCCAGGAGGTGCCGTATCCGAGCAGGACAAGGGCGGGGCCGAGCACGGCCAGCCGTCGTTGCACCGCGCGGGCGGTCAGGTCGAGCCGGGCCAGGGCCATGCCGGCGATGACGAACGGCATCCACGTCATCGCCGGGTAGAAGCCGGTGAGCAGCAGGTCCAGCACGCCGACGCCGCAGAGCCGCTCGAGCGGGTCGTAGGCGTTGATGCTGTGCAGGACCGGCTCGCTCAGCAGCGTCCGGAGGCCGAAGGCGACCTGCGGCGCGACCAGCGCGAGCGCGGCCGCGGTGATCGCGAGGGTGCGGGCGCGTAGCCGGGTGAGGGGCAACGCGAGCAGGAAGTACACCGCGTAGGCGTTGAGGATCACCGCATCGCCGAAGTTGGTCATCGTCAACGCGGTGCCCGCAGCCAGCAGGATCACCGCGCGGATCACGATGCGGATCCTCGCCTGCCGGCCGGCCGGGCCGGTCTTCGGCTCGAAACGGCCGGCGATCAGCAGCAGGGAGAACCCCGCGAGCGTGGCGAACAACGCCGATGCCCGCCCCTCGGACAGGGTCCGAATCCAACCGCCGACGTCACCGCGCGCCGCCTCGAACGGGCCGACGTGAACGGCGAACATCCCGAACACGGCCAGCGCGCGGGCCAGATCCACCCCGACCAGCCGGCCCACCGACGGGCCCGGCCCACCCGCGATCGTGGGCCCGGGCCGTGGGGGTGACGCGTGCGTATCGTGTTCGAGCGATGTCATAGGAAGCACGTTTGCGCAGCCGCGCCGCGCCGGCCATCCGCCAGGCTTCGGCACCGGCCCCCCGGCCCGCCGGGATCAACCCCCGCCCCGGGGGTGGCAGGCACGCCACCCGGCGGGACCTCGGGCCGCCCCGGTCGATGCCCCGGCGGGTGAGAAGTTCAGTGGCGAGCCGAGCCGGCGGGTGTCAGCCACCGGATGGCCGGGCCGGCACCGATGCCGTGCAGTGCCACGCTGCCGAGGACCAGGGCCACGGTGACCAGCAGGATGGTGTCGGCCGCGGCCCCTTCGGGGAGCCGGTTGAAGGCGAGCAGCCCGAAGACGATCGACGTGGTGCCACGCGGCCCGAGCAGCCCGACCTGCAGGCGTTCGCGGTGGGAGAGCGCCGATCCGGTGAGGGACAGCTGCACGGGCAGGATCCGGATGACGGTGATCGCCGCGAGGCAGAAGAGCACGACCTGCCACGGCAGTCCGCCCGAGAACGCGAGCACGGCGCTGACACCCACGACGAACCACAGCGTCATGGTCAGCAGCGCGGTGAAGTCCTCCAGCAGCCGGAAGTCCTCGTCCAGCACCCCGGCGCGCAGCAGGTCCCGCCCCTGCGGGGAGTGGCGGATCTGCCGGGCCTTGGCCCGCCGGTGGACGTAGCGGAACGTGACACCGCAGATGAAGGACGCCATGAACCCGTTGCCGTCCACGGCGACGGTGCCGGTGTAGGTCAACAACGGCACCAGCAGTACGGCGATGCGTCCGGACTGCTCGGTGAGCCAGCCGGTGCGGTGCGCCACGGTCAACAGCAACGCCAGGGCCGCGCCGGCCAGCACACCGACAACCAGCGCCTTGAGCGCGAAGGGCAACACGGTCGCCAGCGCGTCCAGTGGTGTCCGTTTCTGGCTCTGGTCACCCGCGAGGATCAACGCGAAGAGAAAGAGCGGGGAGACGATGCCGTCGTTGTAGCCGCTTTCCACGTTGAGAACGCTGCGCACCCGCGCCGGCAGGCCGCGATCGCGCACCACCCGCTCCGCAGGGGCGAAATCGATGGGCACGACCACGCCCGCGAGCAGCAGAAGCACCGGCCAGGGCAGGCCGGGGAACAACCACCAGCCGAGCAGCATCGCCGCGCCGAGGCTGAGCGGCATCGCGACGAGCAGCACCCTGGCCACCAGACCCGGCGAGCTGCCCCACAACCGCCCGCCGCGGACCTCGGTCGCGTCCACGAACAGCAGCACGGCAAGCACGATCTCCGCGACGTACAGCATCGCGTGGGTGTTCAGGGCGATGTTGATCGACTGCTCGTTGACCAGACCGATGACGACGCCCGCCACGACCATGACGACCGGCGCCCCGAGATTCCACCGGTCGAGCCGCGACGCCGCGAAGGAACGGACCGCGACGGCGACCGCGATCAGCAGGAGCAGTGAGTTCATGTGACCGATACTTCTCGCGGCGACGGTTGCGGACAGGTCGAGCGGCGCCCTGACCTGCGGGAAAGCAGAGGCGTCCCGGAGTTGTGGCGCTCGGCGGAATACCCCTGGCGAAGATCATGCCACGAGCGGTCAGCAGGCCGTCCGGCCGGATCTCATCGGACGAACTTCGCCAGCTTGGTCGCGGTGTGCAGCAGGTACTCCAGCGGTCCGCGGCGGAAGAAGCGGGACCAGATCCCGGCGAACACGATGGCCCCGCCGACGTACATCAGCAGCGGCACCCAGGAATCCTTGAAGGCGAGCCCGGTGAACGACGTCAGGACGAAATGGCCGACGTAGGCGGTCAGGGACATGGTGCCCACCGCGATGACCGGCTTCGCCAGGCGGTGCAGCCAGGGCAGCTGGTCGATCGCCACCATCGCGCACAGGATCACGGTGATCGCGACGCCGACGCTGCCGACGATGTCGAAGCTCGTACCGCTGTGCGGACCGGCCAGCAACAGCGACGAAGCCGAACCCCGAGGTTGCAACGACCCGCTGCCCAACGACCCGCTGCCGGAGGACCCCGACCCGTCGTCCGCCGTGCTCCGCAACGCGTCCTGGCCGGCCAGCAGCCAGGACGCACCGTAGCCGAGCACGATCAGGGCGGGGCCGACCACCGCCAGCCGCCGCCGAACCGCGCCGGCGGCCAGGTCGAGGCGGGCCAGGGCCATGCCGGCGATCACGAACGACATCCAGGTGATCGTCGGGTAGAAGCCGGTGAACAGCAGGTCCACCACGCCGACGCCGCTGAGCCGCTCAAGCGGGTCGTAGGCGTTGATGCTCCGCTGGACCGGCTCGGTCAGCAGCGAGGACACGACGAACACGAGCTGCGGGGTGACCACCGCGAGCACGGCCGCGATGATCGCCAGCGCCCTGGCCCGCAGCCGCACCAGGGGCAGCGCCACCAGGAAGTAGACCCCGTAGAAGTTGAGGATGATCACATCCCCGAAGGCCACCGCCATCGCGGTGCCCACCGCCAGCAGGACCACGGCACGGATCGCGATCCGGGCCTTCGCCTGCCGCCCCGCCAGGCCGGTCCTCGGCTCCCGGCGGCCGGCGATCAGCGCCAGCGAGAACCCGGCAAGCGTGGCGAACAGGATCGACGAGCGGCCGTCCGCCAGGTACCGGATCCAGCTGGCGACCCCGGACGTGGCCGACAACGGGGGGCCGATGTGCACGACGTACATCCCGAACACGGCCAGCGCGCGGGCCAGGTCCACCCCGACCAGTCTGGCGGTGGACGGACCAGCCTCGACCGGCGCGGCCGGCGCGGCCAGTGGACCGGGCGGTGCAGGGGACCGCTCTGACGCGGGCTTGATCTGAGTCATGCCCCGAATCTCGCCGAGCCCCGGACCGGCCACTATCCGGCAGGTCTCGGCACGAGCCCGCCGGTCAGCGGGACCATCCCCGCCGACCGGCGGAATCCCCACCCCCGAACAGCGACGGCCGCCGCCGGGCTCCGCACGTCAGCGACCGGACTGCTCAGCGCGCCGGGAAGGGATCGATCGGCGTGATGACGCCGGCCCGGTCCTCGATAGCCTGGGCGGCGTCGAGGATCCAGCTCTCGCGGAACCGGCCACCGACGAGCTGTACCGATCCGGGCAGACCGTCGAGCACGCCGGTGGGGACCGTGGCGCCCGGCAGGCCGAGGCAGGGAACGAACGTCATCGGCCACTGGGCGTCCATCAGCGCCTTGGCCGCTTCGAGCGGTCCGTGGTCGGCGCCGTGCAGCGGAGCGAGGGCCGCGGAGGCGGGAGTCAGCAGAAGAGGCACGTCGGTGAACCGGCTCTCCATGCTCGACAGGAGCTCGTTGCGGCGCGTGTAGCCCCGCATGAAGTCCGCCAGCGTCGGACGAGGCCCCCACACCGGCTCGGCGATGGCGAAGTTGTTGGCGAGCGACTCACGGAGCTGTTCGCCTCCCCGCTCCGAGAGCTCGGGCAGGCCGGTGCGCAGTTCCTCGAACAGCAGCAGCTGCCACAGGCGATGGGCATCCGCGATCTCCGGCACGTCGAGATCGATCACCTCGTAGCCGGCCTCTCGCAGCCAGCCCGCGGCCTTCTCGACCGCCTCGAGACTGGCCGCGCAGGTCTGTACGCCGGGGATCTCGCGCACGACTCCGACCTTGGCGCGGGCACCCAGGGGCGGCTCGTCGCGGTAGGGAACGGGCAGACAGGCGGGGTCACGCGGGTCGTACTGCGACATCGCTTCGAGAGCCACCCGCAGGTCGTTGACGTGCCGGGCGATCGGTCCCTCGACAGCCATCACCGTTTCGGCGAGCGAGGGCGACAGATTCACCATCGACGGGGCGGCCCACTTCGGGATCCGCCCGACGGTGGGCCGGATCCCCGCGACGCCGCACACCGCTGCCGGATAGCGGATCGACCCACCGATGTCGTTCGCGTGGGCGACGGGGACGATCCCGGCCGCGACGGCCGCCGCTGCTCCACCACTGGAGCCGCCGGGAGTGCGGTCCTTGGTCCACGGGTTGAGGGTCCGTCCGAACAGTTCGTTCTCGGAGAACCACCGCAGGCCGAACGCCGGCAGGTTGCTGCGGCCTACGAACACCGCACCGCTCGCGCGCATCGCCGCCACGGCCGAGGCGTCCTCGGCCGCCACGTTGTCCGCGGCCGCGGCGACCCCGTTGGTGTTCCGGTGGCCGGCCTGGTCGGTGTTGTCCTTGATGGCCACGGGCACTCCGTGGAGCAGGCCCGTACGCGTCTCCGGCGAGCGGGAGTCCAGTTCCCGCGCGGTGTCGAGCGCCTCGTCCGCCGAGATTTCGACGAGAGCGTTGATGGACTCGTTGACCGCCGCGCCGCGGGCGAGGTGAGCCGACACGACCTCCGTGGCACTCACCTCGCCGGCGCGGATCGCGTCGCGCAGCGAGGTCGCGGACCACTGCCACAGGTCGCTCGATGCCGAGGTGTCGTCGCCGGGGAGGCTCATCAGGTGTCTCCGTGAGGTGGGGTGGGCGGCCCGCGCCGTCATCGGGGCCGAGGGCGGGACAAGTCGTGCCGGGGTGGCCGTCACCCGGACTCGTCGAGGCTGAAGCCGGGGGCTCCCGGGTCGGCGGCGAGAAGCCGGCGGGTGTATTCGGCGCCGGGGCGGGCGAACACGTCCTCGGTCGGGCCCTGTTCGACGACGCGGCCGTGCAGGAGCACGGTCACCTCGTCGCTGACCTCGCGGACGACGGCGAGGTCGTGGGAGATGAAAAGCATCGTCAGGCCGAGTCGGGTGCGCAGGTCGGCGAGCAGGTCGAGGATCTCGGCCTGGGTAGTCAGGTCCAGCGCCGAGGTGATCTCGTCCGCGATGAGGAGGTCAGGGTCGGCGGCGAGCGCACGGGCGATGGCGATCCGCTGTCGTTGGCCGCCGGAGAACTGGTGCGGGTACCGGTCGGCGGCGTCGGCGTCGAGCCGGACCTGCTCCAGCAGCGTACGGATCCGTTCCCGCGCCGGGGCGACCCTGGCTCGAACGGGGTCGACCGCCTCGGCGATCGTTTCGGCGACGGTGCGCCGCGGGTCCAGGGACGACCACGGGTCCTGGGGCACGAGCTGGACCCGCGGCAGGCCCGCGGGACGGCGGCCGCGCAGCCCGCGGCGTGGCAACGGGATCCCACCGAGCCGGATCTGCCCGGCGGCGGGCCGGTGGACGCCGACGAGCGTCTTGGCGAGCGTCGACTTGCCGGAGCCGGACTCTCCGACGAGGCCGTGGGCTCCGCCGCGCCCCACGGCGAGGTCGACGTGGTCGAGCACGGTGCGTGCCGAGCGCCCGTGGCCGAGGACGACGACGAGGCTCTCGACGTGGACCAGCGATGGCGTGGGCACCTCGACGACCTCCCGGGTGGACGCGGTGTCGGGCGTGGCGGGGTTCATGCCGTCTCCTCGTTCCGTCGGGCGCCGGGACGGGCGGCGAGCAGCGCGGCCGTCCATGGGTGGTTCGCCTCGCCGGCCCGCAGTGCGGCACCGGTCGTCCGGTCGACGACCCGGCCGTCGCGCAGCACGAGGACGGTGTCGCACAGGGCGCCGACGACGCCGATGTCGTGGGAGATGAACAGCACCGCGGTGCCGTGTTCGCGCTGCAGCCGGCGCAGCTGACGCAGCACCTCGGCCTGAACCGTGACGTCCAGCGCCGTCGTCGGCTCGTCGGCGATGAGCAGCGCCGGACCGGTGGTCAGCGCCGCGGCGATCGAGGCCCGCTGGAGCATGCCTCCGGACAGCTCGTGCGGGTGCTGGCGCAGGCGGCGCGCCGGCTCGGTGACCTTGATCTCGGTGAGGGCGGCGACGACGGCGTCCCGAGCGGCCGCGCGCGAGCGGCCGAGGTGCACACGGAGCACCTCGGTGA
>Ga0207668_10002883_pt1 | contig 10088 bp, 11 predicted proteins | sample KBSS43metaG_FD_184323 | JGI IMG/M metagenome (GOLD analysis project Ga0207668, IMG submission 184323) | Switchgrass rhizosphere microbial communities from Kellogg Biological Station, Michigan, USA - KBS S4-3 metaG (SPAdes) (version 2) | ecosystem: Host-associated > Plants > Roots > Rhizosphere... | reverse complement strand
CATCAGCAGGTCGGCGAAGGACAGGTCGGAGAGCAGCTGCCAGTCACCGGCGAGCCGGTGCAGGTGGTCGATGTCGGCGGGGCCGAGGCCGGTGTGCTCCTCGGCCAGATCGCGCAGGGTGGACACTCTTCTTTTCTACAGGGTCGTCGTTACCTTCTTGAGTCCGCGCGGCGCGTCCGGGTCCTCACCGCGGGCCAGCGCGAGCGCCAGGGCCAGCTTCTGCAGCGGCAGGATGTCGAGCAGCGCACTGTGCCGCTCGTCGGCGACCGCGGGCACGGCCAGCCGGCCGGCAGCGCCGGGCACGTCCGAGGCGCCGATGGTGACCACGTCGGCGCGGCGCTCGGCGAGCCGGTTGACCACGTCCCGCATCGACCGGCCGCCCGGGCCGTCGCCGACCACGGCCAGCACCGGCACGTCGGGGTCGGTCATCGCGAGCGGGCCGTGCAGCAGGTCGGCGCCGGAGAAGGACAGGGCCGGCAGGTACGAGGTCTCCATCAGCTTGAGGGCGGCCTCGCGGGCGGTCGGGTACGCGTACCCCCGCCCGGTCGTCACCATCCGGGAGGCGAACCGGTACCGCTGGGCCAGCGCGTCGGCGGCCGGGTCGGCGAGCGCGTCCTCGGCGAGCTGGGGCAGCTTGTCCAGCGCCGACTGCTCGGCCGCGGGCACCTTGCCGTCGCCGGCCCGGACCCCCTCGACGAGCAGCAGCAGGGCGAGCAGCTCGGCCGTGTACGACTTGGTGGCCGCGACCGCCCGCTCGTGCCCGGCGGCGACATCGATGGACAGCTCGGCCGCCTGGGCCAGCGGCGAGTCGGGGTTGTTGGTGACCGCGAGGGTCAGGCCGCCGGTCTCCCGGGCCGCGCTGAGCACCCCGGTGAGGTCGGGTGAGCCGCCGCTCTGGCTGACCCCGATCACCAGCGTGTCGGTGAAGTCGGGCCGGGCGCCGTAGAGCGTGATCGCGCTCGGCGAGGCGCTGGCCACCGGCAGGCCCAGCCGGATCTCGCTGAGGTACGCGCCGTACAGCGCCGCGTGGTCGGAAGTGCCCCGAGCCACGAACATCACATTTCGCGGCCGCCGCCGGGCCACCTCGGCCGCCACCTCGGCGATGGCGGCCGCGTGCGGGCCCTCCAGCAGCCGGGCGAATCCTGCCGGTTGTTCCGCGATGTCCGCCGCCATTCCCTGGCCCCGCTGCACCACGCGTTCCTCCCCTGTTGAGCGCTTCTCGCGCAGTTCCTGCGCAGTCTTGCAAGAAATAGCTTACAGAGTCAATGTTTCGAGCACTAATGCGCAGGAGGCGGGACTGACATCGCGGGCCCTCTTCGCCTACTGTTCTCGTTCGTGGATGTTCGCCGCGCCGCCGACCGCGCCCTTGAACAGGCAAGATCCGCTTTGGCGCGCGACGAGCCGCAGGAGGCCGCCGACCATCTCGCCGGAGCGCTGACCCATGCGCCCACCCTGCCCGAGGCGCACGAGCTGCTCGGACGGCTCGCGGCGCAGCCCGGCGGCGGGCTCGACCTCTTCCCGCTCGCCCCGCACGTGACGGCCGGCGGGCTCGCCGCCCGGGCGCACCTGCTCGCCGCGGCCGGTTACCCGGAGGACGCTCTGCCGCTGCTGGCCGCCGCGAGCGGCCGGTCGCCGGGGGCCGACTGGGCCGGCGTGCCCTGGGTCGGCGACCCGGCCTTGGGCGTGCGTATCGAGCCCGGCCTACTGGTCCAACTTCTCATGCGGCTGTGCACCGCGGTGGGCGATCCGGCGCCCTCGCCCACCCGCACCACGCTCCGGCCCTATCTGACCGTCGCCCGGCACGCGATCGCCGCCCACCCCGAGGACGCGATGCTGCTCGGCGCCGGGTCCGCGCTGGCCCGGCGGATCGGCGAGACCGCGCTGGCCGTCGACTGGGCGGCGCGCGGCGCCCGGGCCCGGCCGTCCAAGCTCGCCGAGATCTGGCTCGGCTACGCGTACCGCAGCGCCGGCCGGGTGGCCGAGGCACTGGCCGCGCTCCGCCGGGCCGTCGCGCACGACCCCGACGACCTTTCCGTGTACGCGGACATCGCCGGCACGCTGGCCGACCACGGCCGCCTCGACGACGCGCTGAACTGGGTCGACCGCGCCCTGGAACGCGACCCCGAGTTCGACTGCGCGGTGCACACCGCCCACCGGCTGCGGCACCGCGCCGACGGCGACATCGCTCACCTGGTGCGGCTGGCCGACTTCATCCGCGACCACCCGGACGAGTCGCACGAGCACACCGACCTGGCCGACTGCTGCCGGGAGATCCCGTGGCTGGGCGGCGCCCCGCCGGCGGCGCCGCTGCCCCGCCGAGGTCCAGGCCCCTCGACCGTCTCCTCGGCCGCCGAGCCTTCGGCCGATGCCGTTCGTCGGCTGCGTCAGGTCGCGTCGCTCTCCTGGGCACACCCGCCGGCCGCCTACGACGACGCCGTCCCGCTGATCATGGTGCAGCCGTACGACCTGCTCGCGCTGCTCGCCCACCCGCCGGCCGAGGTGGCCGCCGCGGAGATCTGGGCCTGTCTCGGCCTGCTGCACCACGGCACCGAGGAGCCCTGGCTCGACTCGGCGCGCCGGCGTCTGCTGCTGGGGCTGCTCGACGGCGGGCTCGACCGGGTCACCGAGGCAGCACTCTTCGCGCTGGTCGTGACGGCCTGGATCGATCCGTCGGCGCGGGCCGACGTGGCGGCGATCGTCACCGGCCGGCTCGCCGAGGTCGCCGCCCGGCCGGGCGCCCGCTCGGTCGCCGAGCTGGCCCAGGCCACCCCCGAGCTGGGTCCGGCGGCTCGGGCCACCGCGGCCGGCATGATCCGCAGCGCGGTGATCCCACGGCAGCGCGGCCGAGCCCGCAATCGATTGCTCCTGCGCTGGCGGCGGGATTAGCCGCCGGGGCTCAGCCGATGACGGCGATCAGGTCGCCCTCCTGGACGACGTCGCCCTCGGTCACGGCGAGCTCGGCGAGGGTCCCGTCGGACTCGGCGACAACCGGGATCTCCATCTTCATCGACTCGAGGATCACCAGGGTGTCGCCCTCGGAGACGGTGTCGCCCTGCTTGGCGACGACCTTCCAGACGTTGGCCACCATCTCGGCGCGGATCTCGTCGGCCATCGGGTAACTCCTCCTCGTCGAGCAGCCGGTCAGCGTCATCCAATCATGGATCTGTCGTGGGTGAGTCCCGGCGTACCGGAGGAGCCGACTACCATCGCTGCGGGAAACATGCCACGAACAGGAGTCCGACCATGGCCAAGAAGTCGCGCAAGAAGAAGGCTCGCAAGAAGAGCTCCGCGAACCACGGCAAGCGCCCCAACAGCTGAGCCAGGCGGCCTCGCTCCGCTCGGCGGGCGTTGCGCCCCTCGAGGTCGGAGCCGAGGACACCAAAATGCCCTCGGCTCCGCCTAGCCACTTTGGGCGCCCTTGACGCCCGACGGGCGCAACGCGACTTTGGTTGCGGTTGCATAGTGCCAAGAAAGCCCGGCAGCAAACGCTGCCGGGCTTTCTCGTGCTCTGGTTACGGAAGGTACTCCCGGGTCTCGACCTGGATCTCGAGCTGGTCGAGCTTGATCCGCAGTCGCTCGCGCAGTTCGGTGGGTGCCTTCTCGGCGCCGCAGCAGCGGGCCACCAGCGCCTTCACCTCGTGCTCGATGCCGTACTCGCGCAGGCAGCCGCTGCACTCGTCCAGGTGCTTCTGGATCAGCGCCCGCCGGTCCTCGCTGCACTCCAGGTCGAGGTAGAGGTAGACCTCTTCGAGCACCTCACTGCAGTCGGCCTCGTGCTCCTCGCCGTTCACGCCGCTCATCTCGGGTCACGCCTCCTGCGGTTCCGAAGCGGTCCGGGTGATGCCCCGGTCGATGGCGTACTGCTCGAGCAGCTTGCGCAGGTTGCGCCGGCCGCGGTGCAGCCGGGACATGACGGTGCCGATCGGGGTGCCCATGATGTCGGCGATCTCCTTGTACGAGAAACCCTCGACATCGGCGAGGTAGACGGCCAGGCGGAAGTCTTCCGGCAGCTGCTGCAGGGCGTCCTTGATGTCGCTGTCCGGCAGGCGGTCGAGCGCCTCGGTCTCGGCCGAGCGCAGGCCGGCCGAGGTGTGCGACTCGGACGACGCGAGCTGCCAGTCGGTGATCTCCTCGGTCGGCGACTGCACGGGCTGCCGCTGCTTGCGCCGGTACGAGTTGATATAGGTGTTGGTCAGGATGCGGTACAGCCACGCCTTGAGGTTGGTGCCCTGCTCGAACTGGTGGAAGGCGGAGTACGCCTTCAAGAACGTCTCCTGCACCAGGTCCTCGGCGTCGGCCGGGTTACGCGTCATCCGCAAGCCCGCCGCATACAGCTGATCCACGAACGGCAGCGCGTCGCGCTCGAAGCGCGCACGGCGCTCCTCTGTCCGTTCCGTCTGGGCCACCCTCTGCTCCCCCCTCGACCGTCCCGCCGAGGATACGGGTAGTGCCCCAGTTGACGCTTCGAAAACAGCGGGTGTGCTGACACTCACCGATGGGCGGGAGGGCGAAGGCTCGGCCGCGGGCCACTCCGGGGAGGACAAAAGATTGCGCACCCGGGCAATGTCGTCACTGCCCCGCGCAACGTACTCGATTCCGGCTCGCACCTCTGGAAACCCCTTTCGACGTACAAGCTCGCGGGGTTTACAACCGCGGAGGCGCAACTTGCATTCCCTACCGGGCCCAGCCGTGGGCGCGCAGCCAATCGACGGCGAGCGTCGCCGTGGTCTTGACGTCTTTTCGCAGGTCGTGGGTGGCGCCCGGGCGCACGATCACCTCGACCAGGCCGGTCGGCTCGGGCACGCCGAACGGGTCGCGGTCGCCGTTGAGCACCAGCGTCGGCAGACCGGCGGGCAGTTCGGCGGCCCGGCTCTTCTCCGGCCGGCCGGGCGGGTGCAGCGGAAACGCCAGGGCAAGCACCCCCGCGGCGCCGAGCAGGGGCGCCGTCCGGCAGGCGACTCGCGCTCCGCTCGACCTACCCCCGAAGATCAACGGCAGTTTGCGTACGCCGAGGTGCTCGACAACCGCCGTCCACGCCTCGTCCAGCTGCCCGGCCGGGGCCGGCGCCCGCCGGCCGGCCACCCGGTACGGCTGGGTGACCAGGCACACGCGCACGCCGACGGCGGTCGCGGCGTCTCGCATCGCGACCAAGTCGGGCGCGTCGACGCCGCCACCGGCCCCGTGCCCGAGGATCAGCACGCTGACCGGCGGCCCGGCCGGCTCGACGAGTCGAATACCGGCAGGGCCGCGCGGCGTCGGGATCTCGGTGTCGCTCACCGCACCATGAAAGCAGGTGGGCAGGGCCTCAGCGGCTCGACGGCGTACCCGAGATCAGCGGGATAACGGAATCAGCGTGAGCAACCGCCGGTCTTCCTCGTCCGGCCCGTCGTCGACCGGCTCACCGTCCGGCCGCACCCGCTCGCGCCAGGCGACCAGCATCGCCCGGCGTTCCCGTGGCGTGGTGCCGCCCCAGACCCCGTGACAGTCGCCGACCTGGAGCGCCCAGGCCAGGCACGGGCCCTGCACAGCGCAGGTACCGCACAGTGTCATGGCGCTCTCCGACGGCTCGTTCGGAGCCGGGAAGAACGTTTCCGGGTCGACACTGCGGCAGGCGCCCCGCGTGCGCCATGCCTCGTCGGAGCGTCGTTCCTGGATTGCTGAGAGCAGTCGTGGGTCGCGTCTTGCAATGGCAACTTCGTGCGGACGCGGCATACGAGCCCGTGTCATCAGCCCACCTCCCCCGTGGGACCGGTGTTGCACGTGGTCACCCGTCCGCACCGTGCGGACCGGCACCACTCCGGCGCTGGTTTGTATCGCACGGTAGGAGATCAGAACAAGGGGCTTATCTATCTCGAAACAAAGTTCGCCTCCGAAAAGGCGAACATATGCAGACAAAAACTCCCACGATCCTGAATTTTGTTCAGAAAAGCTTGGCCTCCACGGGAGGGTCCAGCAGGTGCGGTCCGTTGTTGCGCACGTTGCCGACGGCGGCGCCGACCGGCCGCACCTCGATCACCGCGAGCTCACTCTCGGTCATCGGCCGCACCAGCTCGGCCGGGTCGCCGTCGCCGTCGCCGGCCAGCCAGGCCGCCCACCGCTCCGGGGGCAGGACCAGCGGCATGCGGTCGTGCACCCGGGCCAGGCCGCCGACCGCGGCGGTGGTCAGCACACTGCAGGTGAGCAGCGACTCGGGGCCCCACGGCGACCAGATGCCGGCGAAGGCGAGCCCGGAGCCGTCGGCCGGGGTCATGTAGAAGGCCTGTTTCTGCTTGCCGTCGCGAATCCACTCGAACCACCCGTCGGCCGGCACCAGGCAGCGGCGCCGGGCGAACGACGGCGCGAAGGCCGGCGAGGTGGCCACCGTCTCGGACCGCGCGTTGATCATGCGGGCCGCGCCGCGCGTGTCGGGCGCCCAGGGCGGCACCAGGCCCCACCGGGCCGTGTCGAGCACGCGGGCGTCGTGCCGCTGCGACACCCGGACGATCGGCACCGGGTCGGTGGGCGCGACGTTCCAGCTCGGCCCCAGCCCCTCGGTGAGGTCGACCGCCTCGAAGAGATCGCTGAGGTCGGCCTCGCTCCGTGTCGTCGCGTACCGCCCGCACATGGTGCGCAACGGTACGCCTCGCGGCACGATCCCGGGGGGCGGGAATGCTCCGCCGAATTGTCGGAGCCCGGCGGCAGAATGGCCTCGTGACTGCTGAACTTCGCCCGTGGCTCGCGCCCACCGCCACCGGCCCGGCGACCGCCACCGTGCGGCTGCCCGGCTCCAAGTCGATGACCGCCCGCGCGCTCATCCTCGCCGCGCTCGCCGAGGGCCCCTCGGTGATCGAGCGGCCGCTGCGCGCGCGAGATACCGAGCTGATGTCGGCCGGGCTGCGCGCTCTGGGCGTCGAGGTCGACACGAGCGACAAGGAGCGCTGGCGGGTCGAGCCGGGGCCGCTGCGTGGGCCGGCCCGGGTCGACGTGGGCCTGGCCGGCACGATCATGCGGTTCCTCCCGCCGGTCGCCGCGCTCGCCGAGGGCACGGTCGAGTTCGACGGCGACCCGCACGCGCGGAAAAGGCCGATGGGCCCGATCGTCGCGACGCTGCGTTCGCTGGGCGTGGCGATCGACGCGTCGCCCACCGGCGGCCTGCCGCTGGCGGTGCGCGGCTCCGGTCTGGTCGAGGGCGGCGAGGCGGCGATCGACGCGTCCGGGTCCAGCCAGTTCGTCTCCGGGCTGCTGCTCTCCGCGCCGCGCTTCACCAAGGGCCTGGTCCTGCGGCACGAGGGTCCGCCGGTGCCGTCCGCGCCACACCTGCGGATGACGACGCACATGCTCCGCGCCGCCGGCGCCACGGTCGACGAGAGCGTCCCCGACGTGTGGGCGGTCGAGCCCGGCGTCCTGCGCGGGCGCACCTGGGTGATCGAGCCCGACCTCTCCGGCGCCGTGCCGTTCTTCGCCGCCGCCATGGTCACCGGCGGTTCGGTGACGCTGGCCGGGTGGCCCTCCAGTCGCAGTTCGGGTCTTGGCGGGACAGCCGGGAGCTGGCAGCCGGTCGGCCAGGTGATCGAGCTGCTGCGCCGGCTCGGCGCCGAGGTCACCCAGGACGAGTCCGGTCTCACCGTGCGCGGCACCGGCGCCCTGCACGGCGTCACCGCCGATCTGTCCGAGGTGAGCGAGCTGACCCCGGTGATCTCGGCGCTGGCCGCGCTCGCCGACGGGCCGAGCGAGCTGCGCGGGGTGGCGCACATCCGCGGCCACGAGACCGACCGGATAGCGGCGCTCGCCACCGAGCTGACGAGGGCGGGCGCGGCGGTCACCGAGTTCCCCGACGGGCTGCGCATCGAGCCCCGCCCGCTGCACGAGGCGACCTTCGAGACGTACGCGGATCACCGGATGGCGCACGCCGCCGCGGTTATCGGCCTCGCCGTCCCGGGCATCACTCTCACCGACGTAGCGTGTACGTCGAAGACGTTGCCCGAGTTCCCCGAACTCTGGGCGGGACTCGTGGCGAGGAGCTAGATCTGCCAGGACGCAAGCGGGAGTACGACGAGGACGACGTCCGGATCCGGCCGGCTCGCTCGTCACGCCCGCGCACCCGCACCCGACCCAAGCACGACGACGCCGTCGACGCGCTGGTCATCGCCGTCGACCGGGGCCGGTACGGCTGCGTGCGCGAGGACGGCGCCGCCGACGACCCGGTGATCACCGCGATGCGGGCCCGCGAGCTGGGCCGCAAGTCGGTGGTGGTGGGTGATCGGGTGGCGCTGGTCGGCGACGTGTCCGGCGCGGCCGGCGCGCTGGCCCGGATAGTGCGGATAGCCGAGCGCACCTCGGTGCTGCGCCGCACGGCGGACGACGACGACACCACCCCCGAGGGCCGGCTGGAACGGGTGGTGGTGGCCAACGCCGACCAGCTGGTCATCGTCAGCGCCCTGGCCGATCCGCCGCCGCGCACCGGGTTCATCGACCGGTGCCTGGTCGCGGCGTACGACGCGGATGTCGAGCCGCTGCTCTGCCTGACCAAGGCCGACCTGGCCGGCCCGGCGGCGGTGCTCGACTACTACGCCGAGCTGGACCTGCCGTACGTCCTGGTTCAGCCCGACAGCGACCTGGCCGAGCTGCGCCGCCGCCTGGCGAGCCAGATCTCGGTGCTCGTCGGCCATTCCGGCGTCGGGAAGTCCACCCTGGTCAACCGCCTGGTGCCGGATGCTCTGCGCGCCGTCGGCACGGTCAGCGCGATCGGCAAGGGCCGGCACACGTCGACCAGCGCGGTGGCCCTGCGGCTGCCGCCGGTCGGCCGCTCCCGCAAAGACCCGGGCTGGATCATCGACACCCCGGGCATCCGCAGCTTCGGCCTGGCCCACGTGAGCGCCGAGAGCCTGCTGCACGGCTTCCCCGACCTCGTCGAGGGCACCCTGGAAGACCAGCCGAACTGCGGACACTCCGCGAACGACGTCGAGTGCCGCCTGGATGCCTGGGTGGCCAAGGGCAAGGCCGACCCCCGCCGCCTCGCGTCGTACCGCCGGCTGCTGGCCTCGCGGGCCGGCGAGCTCGACCCCCGCGAGCATCCCGAGCCGGGAGTGTAGGTTCCTCGCATGGCCGGATACGCCGACGATCTCGCGCTCGCTCATCTGCTCGCCGACACCGCCGATTCGATCTCCATGTCCCGGTTTCGGGCGCTCGACCTGCGGGTGGAATCGAAGCCCGATCTGACCCCGGTCTCCGACGCCGACACGGCCGTCGAGCAGGCGATTCGCGGCACGCTGGCGCGGGCTCGGCCCCGCGACGGGGTGCTCGGCGAGGAGTTCGGCAGCACCCGCGCGGCGGCCGGCCCGGGACATCGCCGGTGGGTGATCGACCCGATCGACGGCACCAAGAACTTCGTGCGCGGCGTGCCGATCTGGGGGACGCTGATCGCCCTGCTCGAGGGCGACACCCCGGTCGCCGGCCTGGTCTCGGCGCCGGCCCTGGGTCGCCGGTGGTGGGCGGCGCGCGGCCACGGCGCGTACGCCGGCAAGCACCAGCACGCCGCCACCCGGATCGGCGTCTCCGGGGTGGCCCGGCTCTCCGACGCGAGCTTCTGCTTCGCCAGCCTCGACGGATGGGCCGAGACCGGTCGGCTCGAGCCGATCGTCGACCTGAGCCTGAGCGCGTGGCGGAGCCGGGCGTACGGGGATTTCTACGGCTACATGCTGCTGGCCGAGGGCGCGCTGGACATCATGGTCGAGCCGGAACTGTCGCTCTGGGACGTGGCCGCGCTGATCCCGATCGTCACCGAGGCCGGCGGAACGATCACCGACCTGACCGGGCGCCCGCCGGGCGACAAGACCGCCGCGATCGCCACCAACGGGCCGCTGCACGAGACGATCCTGACCGCGCTGACCCGGCCGAAGCGCTGAGCGAAGCGACGTGCCTGGTCTATCGTGCGTCAGGTGGTAGCACCCGGCTGGTTCTTCCTCGCCGCCATGATCTTGGCGTACGGCGTGGCCAACCTGCTGCAGTCGATGGCTGCGGCGCGCACCAGCGTGCACCACACCTTCGACCCGGGCCTGCTGGTGCGGCTTGCGGGACAGCGGACCTATCTGCTCGGCATCGTCTGTCAG
>Ga0207668_10002882_pt1 | contig 10088 bp, 11 predicted proteins | sample KBSS43metaG_FD_184323 | JGI IMG/M metagenome (GOLD analysis project Ga0207668, IMG submission 184323) | Switchgrass rhizosphere microbial communities from Kellogg Biological Station, Michigan, USA - KBS S4-3 metaG (SPAdes) (version 2) | ecosystem: Host-associated > Plants > Roots > Rhizosphere... | reverse complement strand
CGAGTCGAACTCGTTGTGCGCCAAATCCAGCGTGTGCACCGCCGTCAGCGCGGAGATCCCCGGCGGCAGCGAAGCCAGCCGGTTCGCCGCGAGGTTGAGCACTTCCAGCCCGGTGCGTTCCCACAGCGCCGCGGGCACCGCGGAAATCTCGTTCGAGTAGAGATCGAGCCGGGTGACGTCGAGAGGAATCTCGGGTACCGAAGTCAGCCCCCGGCCGCTCAGGTCGAGCAGGGTCACGATCCCTCCCGCCGCGTCGAAGGCAGCAGCGCCCAGCTGGCCGCGTCGTCCGGAGTGGACACCTGGATCCGCAGGCCCGGTACCTCCGACACCGCCAGCTCGGTCAGCCGGAAGTCCATCCGGCCCGCCTGCGGGTGCCGGATCCGGCGCAACCTCGGGCGCGGTTCGGCCACCTCGTGCCGCGCCCACAGGCCGGCGAACTCCGGGCTCAGCGCCGAGAGCCGCCGGATGTCCTCTTCCCAGGACGGGTCACCGACGTGCCTGCCGTACTCGGCGCGCATCCGCGCGACCATGTGGGGCACCTCCTCGTCGTAGTTCAGCAGGAACTGCCGCGCGTTCGGCTCGGTCACGCAGCACCACAGCAGGTTCTTGTGCAGGCACGGCAGGCTGTGCCACTCCCAGAACAGCTCGTCCTGGGCCGCGTTCGACTCCAGCACGTCGAAGCGGCCGTTGACCACCGTGGCGGGCAACGGATCCAGCGCGCGCAGCACCCCGCGCACCGCGTCCGGCACCACTTCGACCGACGACGGCAGCCGCGACGGGGTCAGCTCCGCCAGCCGGTAGAGGTGCTCCCGCTCCGGGTGGTCCATCCGCAGCGTGCGCGCCACCGCGTCGAGCACCTGCGCGCTCGCGTTGATCGGCCGCCCCTGTTCCAGCCACGTGTACCAGGTGACGCCGACGCCGGCGAGCAGCGCCACCTCCTCGCGCCGCAGCCCGCTCGTGCGACGGCGCAGGCCGGGCGCGAGCCCGACCTCTTCGGGACCGATCCGCGCCCGGCACGCCTTGAGGAACCCGCCGAGTTCCTCCCGGCGGCTCGTGTGGACCTGCGTGTCGGTCATGCGGACATCATGACGGAGGGGTACGACAGTTTTGAACAACGCAGCGGACGAGAAGCCGGCGAAGCAGGTGCTGGGAGTACCAGCATCGCCAGGCTCTCGGTGTCCGGAGGGAAAGAGCCGCAGGGTCAGGGCATGACACTGACCACTTCTGCCCCGGCCACCCCGGACCGGGCCGCCCGGCCGGACCGGCGGCCGTGGTTCATGCTGGCCGTCCTGTTGCTCGGCCAGTTCATGGCGCTGCTCGACGTCACCGTCGTGAACGTCGCCATGACCGACATCCGCACCGACCTGCACGCGTCCGGCGCCGCGCTGCAGCTCGTCGTTTCCGGCTACACCGTGGGCTACGCGATGTTGCTGATCACCGGCGCCCGCCTGGGCGAGCTGTTCGGACGGCGACGGCTGTTCGTCACCGGCGTCGTCGCGTTCACCGGCTGCTCGCTGCTGTGCGGGCTGGCGCCGGGCGCGGGCGTGCTGATCGTCGCGCGGATCGCGCAGGGTGCCGGGGCGGCGTTGATGATGCCGCAGGTCATCAGCGTGATCCAGGCGCAGTTCACCGGTTCCGCGCGGGCGAAGGCGCTCAGCGCGTACACCGCGGTCATCTCCGTCGCGTTCGTGTCCGGCCAGGTGCTCGGCGGTGTGCTCGTCGGCGCGGACCTGTTCGGGGCGGGCTGGCGGCCGATCTTCCTGGTGAACGTGCCGATCGGCGTGCTCGTGGCCGTGCTCGCGATCAAACTGCTGCCCGGCGGCGCGGCGAAGGCGGGCCGCCGGCTCGATCTCGCCGGGCTCGCGATCGCCGTACCGTCGGTGGTGCTCGTCGTGCTGCCGCTGGTGCTCGGGCACGAAACCGGCTGGCCGGCCTGGACGTACGGCTCGATCGCCGCGGGCATTCTGCTGGCCGTGCTGTTCGTGGTCGTGGAACGCCGGGTGCGCGACCCGCTCGTCGACCTGGCCGTGCTCAAGATCCGTGGTGTCGCGCCCGGTCTGGCCACCCTCGCGGCGGGCGTCGCGTCCTACGGCGGGTTCCTCTTCTGCGTGGCACTGCACCTGCAGTCGGGCCTCGGCAAGACGGCGATGGCCGCCGGCTTGGCGATGGCGCCCGGTGGTGTCGTCTTCGGCCTGTGCGGGTTCTTCTGGAACCGGCTGCCGCGGCGGGTGCACGCCTGGTTGACCCCGTGCGGTTATGTGGGATCCGCGATCGCCTACGCGCTGCTCGGGCTGGGCCGGGACGGCGGGACGCTGTTCTTCGCGGCACTGCTGCTGTTCGGCTTGTCGATGGGGCCCGCGTTCGGCTCCCTGATGGTGAACGCACTGACGCACGTCCCGCTCGAGCGCGCGGCGGACGTCAGCGGCCTGCTGACCACCACGCTGCAGCTGGGGCAGGTCGTCGGCGTGGCCACGTTCGGCAGCCTGTTCCTGACACTGGCCGCGACGTCGTCCGCGACCGCTCTCACCACGACGATGACCTGCGCCGCCGCGCTGTTGCTCGTCGGCGCAGGCCTGGCCGTCAGGCGGTAGTGCGGCTGCCGCCCTTGACCTTGGCGTAGATCGCCGAGGCCGCGATGACCCCGACGACGGCGGCCGCGATCTGGAACAGGTGCCGGATCCAGTCGATGCCGGACGTTTCGCGGACGCCGAAGACGCCGGCGAGCCAGTTGCCGATGAACGCGGCGACGATGCCGACGACGATGGTCAGCCAGATGGGGATCTTCTGGTCGCCCGGCGCGAACAGCCTGCCGAGCACGCCCAGGATCAGGCCCACGATGATCGTCGAGATGATGCCCCAAAGTCCGCCGAGCACGGGTGCCTCCTCGGATAGCGCAATAAGCGCCACCGTGACACCGATCCGGGTGGCTCGCCTCCCCGGACCCACGATGGGGTGACACGGAAAAGCCCGGTCCGGTTCGCTTCGAGAGCGAACCGGACCGGGCCGGGATCCGGGGTGCTACCTGGTTACCCCACGTCGGCCGTAGGCGCCGGCGGCGATGCTGACGCCGATGGCGGCGAGGACGACCTGGGTGAGGACTTCCAGCCAGTCGATGCCGTTGGTGTCCGCGTACCCGAGGCCGCGCGCGATGGCCGTGCCGATGAACGCGGCGATGATGCCGATCACGATGGTCAGCCAGATCGGGATGCCCTGCTTGCCGGGAGCGACCAAGCGGCCGAGAACACCGATGATCAGCCCGACGATGATGGCGCTGACGATGCCGGCGACAGTCATCACTTTCTCCTCTCAAGGATCCGCGAACCCGGCCACTCGGGTCCGTCGGACTCGGTGAGCGGAGTGCCCCCACCACCCGGCCCTGAAACACGAAACGGGCCCTCCCCATGCGGGAAGGGCCCATTTCGTGACCATCAGAACGCGGCTTCGTCGAGCTCCATCAGCGCGTTGTCGGCGGCCTCCACGATGGCGCGGCGGGCGGTCAGCTCCGGCAGCACCTGCTTCGAGAAGAACGAGGCCACGGCGATCTTGCCCTCGTAGAACGGGACGTCCTTCGCGGACGCGCCGGCGTCGAGCTTGCCGATGGCGACCTCGGCGTGCTTGAGCAGCTGCCAGCCGATGAGCAGGTCGCCGACCGACATCAGCAGCCGGACCGTGTGCTGGCCGACCTTGTTGATGCTCTGCGGGTCCTCCTGCGACGCGGTGAGGTAGCCGATCAGCGAGCCGAGCATGCCCTGGGTGTCCTCGAGGGCCTGCTTGAGCAGCACGCGCTCGTTCTTGAGCCGGCCGTTGCCCGCCTCGGACTCGATGAACTTCGTGATCTCACCGGCCACGAACGCGAGCGACTGGCCCTTGTCGCGGACGATCTTGCGGAAGAAGAAGTCCAGCGACTGGATCGCCGTGGTTCCTTCGTACAGCGAGTCGATCTTGGCGTCGCGGATGTACTGCTCGATCGGGTAGTCCTGCAGGAAGCCGGAACCGCCGAGCGTCTGCAGCGACTGCACGAGCTGCTCGGTGGCGCGCTCGGAGCCGACGCCCTTGACGATCGGCAGCAGCAGGTCGTTGATGCCCTGCGCGAGCTTCTGGTCGCCCTCGCCGATCCACAGCTGGTCCTGGAACGACGCCGTGTACAGGTACACCGCGCGGAGGCCTTCGGAGTAGGCCTTCTGGAGCATCAGCGAGCGGCGGACGTCCGGGTGGTGCGTGATGGTGACGCGCGGCGCGGCCTTGTTCAGCATGTTCGGCAGGTCGGCACCCTGGACGCGCTCCTTGGCGTACTCGAGCGCGTTGAGGTAACCCGTCGACAGCGTCGCGATGGCCTTGGTGCCGACCATCATCCGGGCGTACTCGATGACCTGGAACATCTGCGCGATGCCGTCGTGCACCTCGCCGAGCAGCCAGCCCTTGGCCGGGGTGCCGTGCTGGCCGAAGGTCAGCTCGCACGTCGTCGAGGCCTTGATGCCCATCTTGTGCTCGACGTTGGTGACGTAGGCGCCGTTGCGCTCGCCCAGCTCACCGGTCTTCGAGTCGAAGTGGAACTTCGGCACGAGGAACAGCGACAGGCCCTTGGTGCCCGGCTTGGTCTCGATGCCCGGGCCCTCGGGGCGCGCCAGCACGAGGTGCATGATGTTTTCGCTCATGTCGTGCTCGGCGGAGGTGATGAACCGCTTCACGCCGTCGATGTGCCAGGAGCCGTCCTCCTGCTGGGTGGCCTTGGTGCGGCCCGCGCCGACGTCGGAGCCGGCGTCCGGCTCGGTCAGCACCATCGTGGCGCCCCAGGCCCGGTCGATCATGAGCTGGGCCCAGTGCTTCTGCTCTTCGGTGCCGTTCTTGTTCACGATCATCGCGAAGTTCGGGCCCGCCAGGTACATGAACAGCGGGGCGTTGGCGCCGAGGATGAGCTCGGAGGCCGCCCACTGCACGGTCGGGGGCAGGCCGAAGCCGCCGAGGTCGTTGGTGAGGCCGAGCCGCCACCATTCGCCGTCGAGGAGCTGCTTGTAGCTCTTCTTGAACGACTCGGGGATTTTGACGCTGAAGGTCTTCGGGTCGTACACCGGCGGGTTGCGGTCGGCGTCGGCGAAGGACTCGGCGAGCGGGCCGGTCGCGAGCTTGTTCAGCTCGGACAGCACCCCGCGCGCGGTCTCTTCGTCGGATTCGGCGAGCACGCCCTTGCCAAGGCGCTCCTGCACGCCGAGTACCTCGAAGAGGTTGAACTCCAGGTCTCGGACGTTGCTCTTGTAGTGGCCCATGTCGTCACTCCAATGTGTTCGGCTCCCCGGCCGGGCACATACTCGCCTTACTCGCCGGTAACTTCAGGATATTACCTGCGGGTAACCGAGGCAAGGAGAACCGCACTTCCGAGTATCGGAAATCCACTCGAATTTTTGGTGTCCACCTGCGTGACCGGGGTCAGCGGTGCCCCGGGATCGCCGTTGTGTCGGCGGTCACCGGAACGTGGCCGTCCTCGGCCCTGACGACGAGGATCCCGCCGCGGAAGGCGATCGTCACCGCGTGTGTCCGGTCCCGTGCGGAGAGCTTGCGCAGGATGCTCTTGACGTGGGTCCGGACCGTCTCGACGGACAGGAACAGCAGCTTCGCGATCGCCGAGTTCTCGAGACCCTCGGCGACGAGCTGCAGCACCTGGTATTCGCGCCTGGACAGCGGCATCCCGCCGCGCGACGCCGGTGGGTTGTCGTCCCCCTTCGGCCCGGTCGCCCGCTTCGGCCGGGCGGTGAGCGCGGCCATCGCCGGGTCGATGTACCGGCGCTCGGTGTGGGCCCGCCGGATCGCTTCGGCGAGCCGTCGTGAGTCGATCGAGCGGGGGACGATCGCGTGCGCGCCGGCGGCGATCGCGGCCGCGAGGTACTGCTGCGTGCGATTCGCGTCACGGATCAGCGTGACCAGGATCAGCGCCGGGTCGCCGGCGTTGAGCAGCTTGGTCAGGTGACAGTTCGGGTCGAGTGCCGAATCGAGCACGACGACGTCCGGCTTGACCTGCTCGCACAGCTGCAGCGCGGCGTGGTGGCTGGCCGCCTGCCCCGCCCAGTGCAGCCCCTGACTGCGGTGGACGAGCGCGGCCAGCCCATCGCGATAGATCGGGACCGGGTCGACGACCGCCACGCCGAGACTGCGCCCCCCGGGTCCGATCGGCCCGGTGGGCCTGCGGCTGGGCTCGATGCCGTGCATCGTGGGCCTCCGTCTCTGCGCCGTCGCTTCCGGGATGCCGGACGCGCCCCTCGTTCTCGCGTTCGGCACCGCCCGGTCCCCCTGCCGGGACCGGCCAAAAGTGACTCCCTCTGTTAGGTACGAGTCGCGATTGCGCAGCTCATGACGCCGATTCCCCCTCATGGCCCAACCCGCCGGTCACAGCAAACTTTGAGTAGAGAACCTTCTGAGGAAGGTGGCTCGACCGAGGGCGAAACGAGCAAATGGGGCAGCTGGCGCTACTGAGGGTGGCCTAGTTCGACGGGGTGCTCAGCGAGCCACGACCGCGGCGCGCAGGGCGGCGAACTCCGCCGCGAGCCCGGCGGGTGTCCAGTGCGCGTTGAGGCCGCTGGGGTTCGGCAACACCCACACCCGGGTTTCGCCGATGCGGTGCTCCTGCCGGCCCACGCGCGCCTTCGGGAAGCCGAACGCGGTCCGGTACGCCGTGATCCCGACGACGGCGAGCCACCTCGGCCGGTACTCCAGCACCTTCGCGGCCAGCAGCTTCCCGCCTTCACGCAGCTCGTCGTCGGTGAGTTCGTCGGCGCGGGCGGTGGTCCTGGCGACGACGTTCGTGATGCCGAGCTTCAACTCGAGGAGCTCGCGCTGCTCGCTCGGCGCATAGCGCCGCGGGGTGAAGCCGCCGGCGTGCAGCGCGGGCCAGAAGCGGTTGCCTGGCCGCGCGAAGTGCTCGCCGAGCGCGCCGGAGTAGAGGCCGGGGTTGATGCCGCAGAACAGCACGTCGAGGTCGGGTGCGACGACGTCCGGGATGGTGGCGTTGTGCGCCGCGGCCAGCTGGTCCTTGCTGGGTCGGATGCTCACCGGTCCAGTTTCCGGCACGCTCGGGGGACGGCGTGACCCGCTCTTCCGGCGGCCGGCGTCGGCCGAGCGCTGATCCGCACCGGAACTGGTTCGCCGACCGCCGGCATCGCCCGGGGTAGCGAATTCACCACGAACCTGCGTACCCTGTGTGATCTCCCGCACAGCGCCGTACCGAGGAGGATTTCGTGCAGCTTTCGCTCATCCTCGGGCTGGTCGCGCTGGTTTTGGCCGTCGCGGCCTTCCTCGTCGTCCTCGAGGACCGGCGCGCGGCCAAGCGGGCCGCGCTGCAGCGGAAGGCGCGGTTAGCGCGCCTGGGCGAGGTGGACCCGCTCGCGCCGAGCCGGCTGCGCGCCGACCGCTGAACCGCGCAGCAGGGCCAGCAGCAGCGCCCCGAACACCCAGCCGACGACGGCGCCGAACGCGTTGTTCATGAGGTCGTCGACGTCGAAGATCCGGTAGACGTGCGGCGCGGTGCCGAAGTTCGCGGTGACCTGCGTGATCTCGATGAGCAGTGACGCGGCGAAGCCGATCAGGGCCGTGCCGGTCAGGCCGCGGTGCCACAGGACCCGCGCGAACACGCCGAGCGGCACGAACAGCAGGACGTTCAGGCAGGCCTGCTGGAACGTCTGCGTCATGAACCACTGCGACCCGTGCTTGAGCAGCTCGGTGTGGATGTCGGTGATCCACTGGAAGGGGTGCAGCTGCACGGTCTGGCTCGGCCGGCGGGTGCCGGGCCCGGGCAGCGGCAGGAAGACGACCGCGAGGGTCATGCAGCCGTAGAACAGCACCGCCGCCGTCGTGACGATGCCGCGCAGCCGCAGGCCGCCGTGCCGGGCGAGCTGGGTGATCAGCTGCGGCACGAGCACCACGACCCACAGCGCGAGGAAGCCGATGAACCCGTACTGCAGGGCGGTGACCTGTGCGTTCGTCATGCCACCGACGTTATGGATCTCGGCACGGACGACGCTTCGGTCGAAGAGCCGGACGGCCCGGATGTCCCTCGGCCACCTGGCCGACCCGCGGCCGGGCCGATCGGTCAGGGGAGGGGCTCGTCTTCGGCGGCGTCGTTTTCGGCTGCGCGCTCGGCCCGCCAGGCGCTGAACACCGTGCCCCCGATCAGCAGCACGACGACGGCCAGCACCACGAGTACGACCTCGATGCCCATGTTTCCCCCAGGTGATGGATCGAACGCGGAATCGGTATCGAACCGGTCGTCGTTACGTCGTGATCGAAGTCATCGCGGAAAAGACAGTCGTAACCGGATGCGGCTTGCGCCGACCCGGGAATGCCTACGACGCTCGGCACGTCGGAGTCTTGTGCAGGCAACGAAAGGAACGCTCATGGCACCGGTCCGGGTCGGCATCGTCGGGCTCAGCGCGAACGGCGGCTGGGCCGCCACCGCGCACGTGCCCGCGCTGGCCGCGGTGGACGGCTACGAACTCCGCGCGCTGAGCGGGAGCACCGCCGAGTCGGCGCGGGTGGCCGGCGAGAAGTACGGCGTGCCGCTGACCTTCGGCGACGCCGGGGAGCTGGCCAGGCACCCGGAGGTCGACCTGGTCGTGGTCGCCGTGAAGGTGCCCGAGCACCGGGCGCTGATCGAGCCCGCGCTGGCCGCGGGCAAGCAGGTGCTGAGCGAGTGGCCGCTCGGCGTGAGCCTGGCCGAGACCGAAGCGCTGGCCGAAGCCGCGAAGGGCAGGCAGACCGCGGTGGGGCTGCAGGGCCGGTCCGCGCCGGCGTTGCGCTACCTGCGTGACCTCATCAAGGACGGCTACGTCGGCCGCGTGCTTTCGACGTCGCTGATCGCTTCGGGCGCGAACTGGGGACCTTCGGTGCGAGCCGGCCGCGACTACCAGCTGCACCCCGAAGGCGGCGCGACCATGCTCACCATCCCGTTCGCGCACACCGTCGATGCGCTGGCCATGGTGCTCGGCGGCTTCGCCGAGCTGTCGGCGACGATGGCGACCGTCCGGCCGCGCGTGCGTGACGAGGTCACCGGCGAGTCCGTCGCGATGACCGCGCCGGACCAGATCGCGGTCACCGGGGTGCTGGCCGGCGGCGCCGTCGCGTCGCTGCACCTGCGCGGCGGGACGTCGCCCGCGACGGACTTCCACTGGGAGATCAACGGCACCGAAGGCACGCTGGTCGTCGGCGCCGCCGACCCGCTGTTCTGGATCGCGAAGCTGACGCTGCGCGGGAGCCGGACCGGTTCGCTGGAGAAGCTCACCGTGCCCGCCCGGTACGAGCTGCCGCAGCTGGCCGGGCGCGGCGCCGAGCCGTCGTACAACGTCGCGCACGCCTACGCGCGGCACCTCAAGGGCGACCTGCCGGACTTCGCGCACGCATTGCGCGTGCACCGGGTGCTCGACGCCGTCCAGCGGTCGGCCGACACCGGAACCCGGGTTCGCCCGGACGCAGAGTAACTGTTACTGGCGGTTGTAGCTTTTCCGTCAACCTCGCCTTACGCTCTGGTCATGGACGACGTGGTCTACGAGCGTGCGGGCCGGGGCGAACCGCTGGTGCTGATCCACGGCATCGGCCACCGCCGCCAGGCGTGGGCGCCGGTGTTTCCGCTGCTCACGCCGCATCGTGACGTCATCGCGGTCGACCTGCCCGGCTTCGGGGAGTCGCCCGCGCCGTCCGGCGGGTACGGCATCGAACCCGCGTTGGTGATGTTCAAGGAGCTCTTCACCGACCTCGGGCTCGACCGGCCGCACGTCGCGGGCAACTCGCTCGGCGGCCTGCTGTCGCTGGCGCTCGGCCAGGCCGGGCTCGTCCGCAGCGTCACGGCGTTGTCGCCGGCCGGGCTGTGGAACCGGACGCAGAAGGTGTACGCGATCGCCACGCTCAAGGCCCACCGCGCCCTCGCCCAGCGCACGCCACCGCACGTCGTGCGCCGGCTCGCCGCGACAAGTGCCGGGCGTCGGGCGCTGACCGGGATGATCGTCGGCCGGCCCGAGCTGCTGACCCCGGACGTCGTCGTCGAGGACGCCCACGCGCTGGCCACCGCCCCGGGCTTCGAGCCCACCGCCGCGCAGTCGCGGGGTGGC
>Ga0207668_10002877_pt1 | contig 10096 bp, 8 predicted proteins | sample KBSS43metaG_FD_184323 | JGI IMG/M metagenome (GOLD analysis project Ga0207668, IMG submission 184323) | Switchgrass rhizosphere microbial communities from Kellogg Biological Station, Michigan, USA - KBS S4-3 metaG (SPAdes) (version 2) | ecosystem: Host-associated > Plants > Roots > Rhizosphere >... | reverse complement strand
AGGTGCGTAGTGAGGGCAGCGCCGTGCCGTAATTGGCGAGGAAGGCCGCCGCTGTGGGGAAGTCCATCTGCTCGGGCAGCTTCAGGCATTTGGACGCGACCGCGATCGTACTCTCCGCGAAAGCGCCGGATGCCGCCAGCGTCACCACTCGATCGCCGGGCGTCAGATCGGCGACGCCTTCGCCGACCGCGTCCACCGTGCCCGCCACCTCGCCCCCGGGAATGAAGGGCGGGCTGCGGACGATCTGATATCGTCCCCTTATGGTGAGCACGTCCGGAAAGTTGATTCCCGCCGCGCCGACCCGGATGCTGACCTGACCAGGCCGAGGCGCGCGCGCTTCCAACGACCTGATCGCCAGCCCGTCTAGGCTACCTACCGTCTCGCAGACGAGCGCTCTCATATCCTTGCGGCTCCCATCATCCGAACGCGCGCGCGGTGCGCAGCGCTTCGAGTTCGGCGTAGCCGTGCAGGCTTCGGCCAATGTGTCCGCGACAAAGGTGCCCGCCTTGACCTGCGGCCCGTCGACCTTCCCGGTCAGGCTGGCGAGCCCGCAGTTCGTGTCCCGTGCCCCGACGCTCCACCCGGACGATGTCGGCGCCCATTTCGCCCAGCATCTGGATACGCCATGGCGGCGCGATCGCGCGTCCCAGATGTAGCACGCGGCCCCTTGCCAACGGCTTGCTACCGGCCATTCCGAGTCTCTCGATGTTCGACATCCGACATGTCTTTTAGCGAGCCTCGCCATCGAAGATATTCGAATTAAACGGCAGTCCATATTTACGATGATATGGTTCTAGTGGGTCAGGCTGCACTCTTGCCACCCTCCGCATGGTGCTGGATGATCGACCACAGCAATCTCGCACCCGCATTCGGTCGACCGTTTGGCAAGCGTAAGGCCCGCAGGCTGATCTGGCTGCCCTTGCCGTCCAGCGGGCGCCATGCCAGGTCCGCTGCGGGTTGGGGAGCGCCTCGGAAATGATGCAGCAGCACCGGTAGCTTGCGTTCCACCGCGTAATGCAACAGTCCAGGCAGTGCCATGTCCGGCGCCTCGACGAGATCGGCGCCATCTTCGATCAGACTTTGGTACCAGAGGTTGAAGCGCAGTTCGCCGATCCTGCGCGGGAGGACGACGACTTTCTGCCCCTTGAGCATCACAGCCGGTACGCGCTCCATTGCCAGCAGCGGATGACCGGAGGGCAGGCCCAGCATCACGTTCGCGCGAGCGACCGTTACCACCTCCAGCCCCTCGTCATTCTCGATCGGCACAGATGCCAGGACGATGTCGAGCTCGCCCTCATGAAGCTGGCGGATCATGGATGGGGTCAAGCCGTTATGGATTTCGAGCTTCGCGGTCGGCGCCCGCGACAGATATTCGTCGACGATCCGCACTCGTTCCGGGATGGTCGCCGTGTAGAAAGGCGCCCCGAAGCGGACGCGCATCCGTTCTTCCTCGCGCAGCGAACGGGCCAGCCGCTCCGCCGCGTCGTCGGCCGCGCAGACCGCCAGCGCCGCCGGCAGGAAGATGTTGCCATGCTCGGTCAGCTCCACATGACGCGACGTCCGTCGGAACAGGTCGAAGCCGAGCATCTTCTCGAGCTTGCGGATCAACAGTGAGATCCGCGGCTGGCTGACGCGCAGCCGCTCTGCGGCCCGAGTGAACGATTTCTCTTCCGAGACCACGACGAAGGCGAGCAGCAGCCTGTTGTCCAAACATTCTCCTCCTGCCTTTAGAAGATTCCTAATCATATCCTCATGGATATGCAATTTCCTGACGCGCGTCCTGGTGGCGAGGGACATTATCCTCCCTGATATAAATGGCGGTGCTTTAGCGATAGCCGACCGACGCCCGGCGACCTAGGATGGCTGCCGTCAAACGGCGGATTGCCGAGGCGCGGATATAATCGAGCTCAGGAGAGGCGAACAATGGATTTCAGCTGGTCCGAGGACGACGTCGCGTACCGCCGCGAAGTCCGCTCCTTCCTGGCGGAGCATCTGCCAGAGGGCTGGAACGGCTATGACAAGACCGACCTTCTTGAATATAAGCGCCAGGCCAAGGCTTTCTGCACTGCGCTTGCGGACAGGGGCTGGCTGACGCAGAATTGGCCGAAGGAATATGGCGGCGGCGATGCCTCGCCCTGGCGCGCCGCGATCCTGAGCGAAGAGCTGTGGCCGATCGGCGAACCGCGCGGATCGCAATATATGAACGCCAACTGGGTCGGCCCCGCTATCATGTTCGCCGGCACGCCTGAACAGAAGGCGTATCATATCGGCCGCATGTCGCGAGGCGACGTCTTCTGGTGCCAGGGCTTTTCCGAGCCGGATGCCGGCAGCGACCTGCCCGCGCTGCGCACGCGCGCGGTGCGCGACGGCGACGACTATGTCATCAACGGGTCGAAGATCTGGACCAGCCATGTCGGCATCGCCGACTATATTTTCCTGCTCGTACGCACCGATCCCGAAGCGGCGAAGCGCGAAGGGATCAGCATCTTGCTGTTCCCGATCGACACGCCGGGGCTCCAGATCCGTCATATCGATGGCTTCGTGGGCGAACAGGCCTTCCATCACCTGATTTTCGAGGATGTGCGTGTTCCCGTCTCCTGCAGGTTGGGCGAGGAAAATCGCGGCTGGCCGATCGTGCAGCGCGCGCTGTCCTTCGAACGGATCGGCGCGGCGCATTACGAAACGGCACGGCTGATCCTGAACGATGCGGTCGCCAAGGCGAAGGCTAACGGGCGCATCGACGATCCCGAAGTTCAGACCCGGATCGGCGAAGCGACCGCTCTGATCGAGGCCGCGCGCCTGCTCACCTACAAGGTCGTAGACCTACGTGCGGCCGGATCGCCGCCGACGGCGGACTCCAACCTCGCGCGTGTGGCGCAAACGACGGCCCTGCAGGAAGCGGGCATGCTCGCAGCCGACATATACGGCAATGCCAGCCTGGAAGCGGGCAATGATGCCGATATTCGCAACGTGCTCGCCTACAGCGTGGCAGCCGGGGCCACCGAAATGCAGCTCGACCAGATCGCCTCGCGCTGGCTCGAACTTCCCCGATCGAAATAAGGACGCCCATCATGGAACTCAGCCTCGATCAGGAGCAGCAGCAGATCATCGATGCGATCGACCGCATCGTCGAGCGTGCCGGGGGCACCGCCCATCACCTCGCCGTCGTTGCCGGCGGCGGTTTCGATACGGCGCTTTACGACGAGCTGACGCAAGCCGGATTCCTTGGCCTCGCGCTCGACTTGTCGCCCCTGGAGGCCACCCTCGCCGCCGAACGGCTCGCCTATCTTGGCGCCTATCTGCCCTTTCCGGCGACCGCGCTGGTCTACCCGATGGTAACCGGCAGGGGGGCCGACGGGCCGGTGGCGCTCGCGCCGGTCCAGGATGGTGCGGTCTTCCGCTACGGCGCGCAGGCTACGCACATCCTGGTGGATGGCGGCGAGGAGGCGCTGCTGCTTGGCCCGGTCGAGGGCGACGTCCTGCCGGTGGATAACGATAATGCAGGGACGCCGCTTTCCCGCCTCGCTCCCGGGGCGATCGGCCGCGCCAAGGCGCTGGGCGCCGGGTCGGGCGACAGGTTGCGCCAGTGGTGGCGAATCGCCATCGCCGCCGAGGCGGCGGGCACGGTACGCGGCGCGCTCAAGCTCACTGCGCGTTACCTCAGCGACCGCATCCAGTTCGGCCGCCCCCTTGCGACCTTTCAGACGCTCCAGCACCGCATGTCTCATATCGCCGTGCAGGGCGAGGGCGCCTATTGGCTGGCGATGCAGGCCGCCGCCCGGCCCGACAATCCCGCCGATGCAGCCATTGCGGCGACCCGCGCGATTATGGCCGCTCGCCTCGCCTTTCGTGAAACGCACCAGATGCACGGAGCGATGGGCTTCACCCGCGAGTATCCGCTGCATCTCTTCTCGATGAAGCTGCCGGCGCTCCAACAGGAACTGGGCGGCGGAACGGCCCATGCGCGCGCCGCCACACAGTTGCGCTGGGCGGCCTGACCAGACGTGAATCGAGTAGTGATGATCGCTCGATGCGGTCGGCGGCAAGGATGAAGGTGCCGATATGGTGCTTTTGTGTCATGTCTTTTCATGTTAGCCCACGGCGAGAACATAGAGAGAGGATGCCCATTGTGCGCCATCTGCGGCCGGGAGCATGACTCGGCCGCGGCCGCCGACGGATGCACCCAGGCCTCTCCCGCAGCTCCCGAATGGTCGAAGGGGAAGACAATGACTGCTGTCCTGACCGAGCGGCACGGCGCCGTCGCCCTGCTGACCCTCAACCGTCCCGCCGTGCGGAATGCCATCGACTTCGGCCTGGCGCGGGACGTCTGCGCGGCAGTCGAGGCAGCGCAGGACGCCAACTGCATCGTCCTGACCGGCGCCGATCCAGCCTTCTGCGCGGGGCTGGACCTACGCAACTTGGGCACCGACCAGCTGATGGATCTCCCGCGTTTCAACGACGCGGTGCGCAGATCGACGGTGCCGGTGATAGCGGCTGTTAACGGCGCAGCGATCACTGGGGGTTTCGAGATGGCGCTTGCCTGCGACTTCATCGTCGCGTCGGAAAAGGCGTTCTTCGGCGACACGCATCTACGCGTCGGCGTATATCCCGGTCCAGTGGCGGTGGACCTGCCGCGCCGGGTCGGCATAGCCAAGGCGCGCGAGATGTGCCTCACCGGCAATTTCGTCGACGCCGCCACGGCCAAGCAGATCGGCCTTGCCAACCATGTCGTTCCGCATGACGAGTTGATCCCGTTCGCCCTGTCGCTGGCGCAGGCGATCGCCGAGCAGGATCGGGCGATGGTCAGGACGCTTCGCCGGGACTGGACCGCGACCGCCTCACTGCCCGAGGAAGAGGCGATGAAGGCGCATTACGCTTTCGCGGCGGAAGGCGGCCATCTAGGCGCCAGCGCCTCGACCATCGCTGACCGGCGCGAGGCCGTGATCGGTCGAGCCCATGACCAGCGCGCCGGTTCGGCCTGACGATGTTATACCAGCGGCGCGAAGCTGGTGCGCGCCAGCGATCCCATCGCGTCGGCCATCAGCCAGTTCTGTCGCATGACCTGGGCATGGACGATCGGGTAGGCGGCGTCCCGGCTTAGGCGGTGTGAAGCGATGGCTTCCGCGAAGGCCGCGCGCGCCGCACCGGCCGTGGCAAAACGGGTTCCAAGCAGCGCCGCAATCTCATCCCGTTCCGCCGCGTCAAAGGCGGCGCCGTAGCGATCGATCGCGCGCCACCATTTGACGAGGCGCGCGAGCCCCTTGGCCTTCACTGCCGACTGCTGATCCGCGAGGCGCGGCACGATGACCTCACGTAGATCGTCGAGCGCGATGGCGAAGCTGCGCGCGTGCGGGCTTTCCTCCGCGTCGGGCAGGGAAAGGGGAGGGGGCGCGAGCCCGGCGGCCTCCCCGAAGGCCTCGGCCATCACCTTCCGGTGCACCATCCGGTAGACCATGTTCATGCCCAGATTGGGCGGGGGAGGAGAATCGGGGTCGAAGAAGCGCGTGCGACTGGCGAAACCGGCGATGAAGAGCAGGCGCCAGTAACGCACCCGGTCGAGATCCAGCGCCGCTCCGCCAGCGGACGCATAAGCGGCGAAGGTGGCTGGGATCGGCACCCAAGCTTGGAACAGGTCGCGCACGCAGATCATGGCGAGGTCGGCCATGGGATCGCCGATATGGACAAGCTCCCAGTCGAGCAGCGCCGTCACCCGGCCGTCGGCGAACAGGAAGTTGGCCGGCCCGGCGTCGCCATGGACGATGACGAGCCGCTCGGGCTCGGGCGGCACATGATTCTCCAGCCAGTCGACGACGAGCATCAGCAGCGGATCGTCGCCCCGCGCGGTGGCGGCGCGCAGCCGGGCGATCCGTTCCGCGATCTGGTCGCGGATAGGGAGAAGGGGCCCCAGTCCTTCGACGCGCATCGGATCGATCGCGTGCAGCCGCGCGATCTGGTCCATGAAATCGCGGGCAAGCGCGAGCTGCGCCGCGGCGTCGCCGGCCAGGGCGAAGCGCGCCTCCCCTGCGACCTTGCCGGCGATGAGCGCGCGCATGGCGGGCAGGGCGGCGACGAACGGAGCGACCCTGACGCCGCTGTCGGCGAGCGGTCCCGACAGGGCGCGCAGGATCGCTGCCTCGCGCAGGAAGGCGCTATCGTCACCAGCGCCCGCCCTGTTCACGTCATAGTTCATGTAGCAGTCGCGCGCGGTGCCGTCGGGCCAGACCAGCCTGATCTCCGCACCTTCGCGTGACGCGCCACCGCCGCCACGGGGCCGCACCTCGGCGATGCGCGCGCCGGTCTTCGCCTCCACCCGCTCGCCAAGCCCTTGGGGCAGCAGCGCGCGGAAATCCTCCACGCCGGTCATCGCGCCTGCCTGAGCGCGTCGAGCATGCGGGTGAAGTGGTTGCCGGTCCACACGTCCTGATCCTCACCCCAGCCGATCCGCCCCTCCATTTCCCAGCGCATCATCTGGTTGAGCCCATAGCCGCCTTCGCTCATCCGGCTGACGGAGAAGCCTTCCGCCTCCAGCCGACGGCCGTCCTCGTCATGGAGGTCGACCAGCATATGGCTGTTCCACCCAGACAGCGGATCGCGGAAGTTGAGCATCCGCGACCTCGCCTTGTCGATCTCGCCGAAGGCGCCGTCCTTGAGCAGCCAGCCGACATTCATCGGCGCCCAGCCGGATCCGTCGCCGTCCTGCATGCGCACGAAGCCCAGGAAGCCGGTCTGGAAGTCCGAGCTGTGGCCGTAGATATAGTCGATGCGCCCGCGCCCACGCTCGCGCTCGATCCGGCGCCAGAGCGGCCCCACTGGATGCCGCACCCGTGCCGCTTCGTCGACATAGGCCTTGCGGCTGGCGGTGTAGGGCCCACCGCGTGGGCCCCAGGTTCGGTCGCGCACGCCGACGCCGTCGATCGGGATGCGCTCACCGCGCAGGGTCAGCGTGCCGAGCACATGGCCCAGCTGGTCATAATGCGGCGTCTGCATGAAGGGCGGCTCGCCCGGCCGGAAGCGATGGGCCGGGTGGACGCCGGTGAAGACGAAATCGAGCGCGAAGGCGCGCTCCCTGTCGCTATAGGACAGGTGGTACTTCATGCCCGGCGCCAGCATCTTCAGGCTGTAGCCGCCGCCGGGGAAGGTGATGTCGCGCAGGTCCGGGTCGGGCGGCATCGGCGCTTCCTCGACCTTGCGGTAATAAGCGAGGCGGCCCGGATCGACGCCATCGGGATCCCAGACGAAGATGCGCCATGTCACCGTGCCGCGATTGGGATAGTAAGGCGTGTGAATCCATCCGGCGATACGCCGCTCGGGAATGTTGAACGACCACCAGTTGGTCTCGGTCTCGTAGGGGTCGTCCGACAGCGCATGATAGCCGTCATCTTCCGGCGTGAAATGCAGGTTGCCATCGCTCGACATCGGACATCCTTCCGCCGTCCGCCAAGCGATCGGCCAACATAGTTATATATCTCCGTTCATAGCCGCGGAGCCGCGTTCGTCAACCACGGGGCGGCTCAGACGAGCAGTTCGCCCGTCTCCACCGGAGCGACGAAACGCAGCAGGTGCGCGCGCTTGAGCGTGAGGTGCGGATGCGCCTCGTCGGTCATGCCGATTCCGCCATGGACTTGGATAGCCGCGCCGCCATTCATGAGCGCGGCGTCGTCGGCCAACCGCTTGGCGGCAGCGACATGGAAGGCGCGGTCGGGTTCACCGCCGTCCAGCGCGCACGCGGCGAACAGCAGCTGCGAGCGGGCGACGGCGGCGCGCACGGCCATGTCGACGCACATATGCTTGATCGCCTGGAAGGCGCCGATCGGCCGGCCGAATTGTTCGCGCAGCTTGGCATAGTCGGTCGCCATGATCGCCGCCGCCTCCGCGCAGCCGACCGCGAAAGCGGCCGCGAGAAGGCGCAGGTGGAGCGCGGCATCCTTCCCCTCGACGGGCTGGGGGCGCGTGTCGCCGCGATCCGCGATTGGCGTGAGCTGATCGAGTCCAGGGCGCGCTTCGATCGGCCCGATCACGTGATGTCCGACCGCTCGCTCGAACAGGCCGAGCGCGCCGGACGCATCCTCGGGATCTAGCAGCCGCGATCCAACCGCCAGCGCAACCTTGCCGTCCAGCGAGGTCCAGCGGCGTGCCACGGCGGTGGAGATCATCGCAACAGGGGCAAGGAACCGCCCCAATTCGGCGAACAGCAGTGCCTCCGTCCCGTGATCGAGGCCGTCGCGGGTGACGGTAAGCCAGCCCATATCCTCCAGTTGTGCCCAAGCCGACGCGTCCTTCCCTCGCGGCCGGCCGATCGGCAGATTGTCCTCCAGCCACCGCTCGGTCGCCGCGCGCAACTGCTCCTGATCGTCGCTCGGTGTCAGGTTCATCTCACGTCACCTCGATCTTGGCAGGCCGAGGATGCGCTCCCCGATGATGTCGCGCTGGATCTGGGCCGATCCGCCGGCGATGGTGGCCGCATAGCCGCGCAGATATTCCTGCACCCAGCCATGGTCGCCATAGGTGAAGTCGAGCATCTCCTCGCCGACCAGCTCGACCGACAGCCGCTCGATACGCTGGCCCAGCTCCGCACCGACCAGCCGGATCATCGAGGCTTCCGGCCCAGGCTGGCCGCGCCGCTCGACCTCGGAGATGTTGCGATAGGTCATTGCCCGCAGCGCGGCCACCTCCGCCCGCAATTGCCCCAGCCTGTCGGCGATCGCGGCTTCGCGGATGCGCCCGTTGCGGGTGGCGAGCGCGATAAGCTCCTCGACGTCCTGCGACTGCTTGACCTGATCGGCGATGAAGCCGGTGCCGCGCTCGAAGCCCAGGGTCGACATTGCGACGCGCCAGCCATTGCCTAGGCCGCCCACGACATTGTCGAGTGGCATGCTGACATCGTCATAGAAGACCTGATTGAATTCGATGTCGCCGCTGATGTTGCGGATCGGGCGGACCTCTATGCCGGGCGCGCGCATGTCGCAGATCACCCAGCTCATGCCCGAATGGCGCGACGAGCTTTCCCCGGTCCGCAGCAGCAGTTCCTGATAATCGGCGACCATCGCGAAGCCTGTCCAGATCTTCGAGCCGTTGACGATCAGTCGCTCGCCCTCTACCCGGCCGCGCGTCCTTATGCCGGCGAGGTCCGATCCCGCGCCCGGCTCCGAAAAACCCTGGCACCAGATCGATTCCGCCCGAAGGATGCGGGGCAGGTGGAAGGCCTTCTGCTCTGCGGTGGCGTTTGCGATCAGTGTCGGGCCGCCGTGGTTGATGCCGACGAAATTGGCGCCGATCCACGGGGCGCCGGCACGGGCATATTCCTCCAGCCAGATGACCTGCTGCGCGATGGGGAGCCCGCGCCCGCCATATTCGGTCGGCCAGTTGATCCCGGCCCATCCGGCGTCGAACAGCTTGCGCTGCCACGCCTTGTCGAACTCCAGTGCATCGACCGCGTGCAGCGGACGACGCTCGCCGGGCACATTAGCGGCCAGCCAGTCGCGGCATTCTTCGCGAAAGCGTCGCTCCTCGGGCGAGAAGCCGATCTCCATCACTGCTGCTCCTCTTCGGGTGCGATCCGGTCGCCGCGCGCTCGGCGGATGGCGTCCTTGCTGGCGCCGCTGCCGAACTGGTCGCGGATCGGCACGAACTCGGGCATGACCAGCGATCGACGGAGCCAGTTGGCCGCGTCCACTACCAGCGTATGCCCGGTGATATAGGCCGCGAAGGGCGAGCAGAGATAGGTCGCCGCCCAGCCCAGCTCTCGCACCAGCCCGACGCGGCCGCCGGGAATGGTGTCGTCGGCCACTTCGTCCTCGCGATGCTTGCGCATGTGGAGCGGCATGTCGTCGTGCGGGAAGCGGCCCGGCGCGATGCAATTGACGCGGATGTCGTCGCCCGCCCATTCGACCGCCAGGCTCTGCGTCAGGTTGCTCACCCCCGCCTTGGCCGCCGCGCTGTGCGCTGTGCCTGGCCCGCCGGTCCAGGCATAAGTCGCGCCGATGTTGAGGATCGCGCCGCCTTCGCGCCGCGCCAGGCGGCGCTTGGCGAATTCATGGCTACAGGTGAAGGTGCCGTTCAGCACGATGTCGACCACGGTGCGGAAGGCATTGGGCGA
>Ga0207668_10002873_pt1 | contig 10105 bp, 9 predicted proteins | sample KBSS43metaG_FD_184323 | JGI IMG/M metagenome (GOLD analysis project Ga0207668, IMG submission 184323) | Switchgrass rhizosphere microbial communities from Kellogg Biological Station, Michigan, USA - KBS S4-3 metaG (SPAdes) (version 2) | ecosystem: Host-associated > Plants > Roots > Rhizosphere >... | reverse complement strand
TGTCGGTGCTGGTCGTCGGGGTCGTCGAGGGAGCCTTGTCCGGCCGGCCGGAGCCGCCGCCGAGGATCTTGCCGATGCTCGAGCCCGTTCCGCCGCCGATCTGGGTGCCCGTCGCCGACTCGAAGCCGACGATCGCCAGGATCGCCACCGCGAACGCCGCCACACTGGTGCCGATGATCAACGGCCAGCGCAGTTTCCGCAGGCGGCTCGGCTGTTCGTCCTGGCTCGGCTCCTCGTCCGGGCGGGGCAGCTGCACCGTCGGCTGCTCGGTGATGTCGAGCACCGGCCCGCGCCGCCGGATCCCCGACGTCGCCAGCACCCGGGCCTTCAACGCCGCTTCGCGGGTGCGCTGCAGCGAGCGCAGGTACACCTCGCCGCCGACGGTCGACACCACGCTCGCCACCCCGGCGCCGACGACCGTGCCCGCCACGCCCAGTGTCGACCCCAGCAGCGCCGCCGTCACCGCCGCGAGCGCCGCCGCCAGCACCTGCGCGATGCGCAAGCCGGCCTTTTCTTCCTTCGCTTCGGAAGTCGCTGCGTTCTCCTTGCTCATGATCCCGATCCGGTAGTCAGTCATCTCCCCTGTCCAACGTCTAAGGCGCGCGAGTGACTCCCCGCGTTGCCACGGCGTGAGGAGTACCACTCTCACTGTCCATATTAGACACTCCGAATCGAACGGTTTCTTGACATACTCGGCAGATGGAATTGGTGACGATCTCTGACATCGAGGCCGCCGCGAAGCGCGTCGAAGGTTCCGCCGTGCGGACGCCCCTACTGCTCCAGACGTGGGATCCCCGCAAAACCCTGTGGCTCAAACCCGAAAGCCTGCAACCGGTCGGGGCGTTCAAGGTGCGCGGCGCGTTCAACGCGATCGGCACGCTCGACGACGCGGTCCGCGCTCGCGGCGTCATCGCGTACTCGAGCGGCAACCACGCGCAGGCGGTCGCGTACGCGGCGCAGCGGTACGGCGTGCCCGCGGTGATCGTCGTGCCGGACGTCGCGCCGCGGATCAAGGTCGAGGCCACCCGCTCGTACGGCGCCGAAGTGGTCGAGGTACCGATCGGCGAGCACGAGGCGAAAGCGCACGAACTGGCCGCCGAACGCGGGCTGACCCTCGTCCCGCCCTACGACGACGCGGCCATCATCGCCGGACAGGGCACGGCGGGCCTCGAGATCGCCGAGGACCTCCCCGACGTCGAGGTCGTGCTGGTGCCGGTGAGCGGTGGCGGGCTGGCCTCCGGCGTCGGCACCGCGCTCAAGGCCCGCTGCCCGCGGGCGAAGGTCATCGGGGTCGAGCCGGCGCTGGCCGCCGACGCGACCGAGGGGCTGCGCCTGGGCCGCCAGGTCGACTGGCCGCAGGCCGACCGCGCCCGGACGATCGCCGACGGCCTGCGCGCGCAACCGTCCGAACTGACCTTCGCCCATTTGCGCAAGGTCGTCGACGCCATGGTCACGGTCACCGAGGACGAGATCCGCGAGGCCATGCGCACGCTCGCCACGAAGGCCCGGCTGGTCGCCGAGCCCAGCGGCGCGGTGACGACGGCGGCGTACCTGTTCCACGCCGGCGAGCTGCCGGCCGGGCGCACGGTCGCCATCGTGTCGGGCGGCAACGCCGACCCGGCGCTGTTCGCCGAGATCCTCGCGGGCTGAGCCAGGCGCCCCAATGTGGCGTTGGTTGCGTCCAACGCACCCAATGTGGCGTTCGGTGCGCTGGACGCACCGAACGCCACATTGGGGCGCATGGGCACTCAGGAGCCGGCGACCGGGGTCCCGACGCGGACGTGCGTCGGCGGGCCCTCGACGCCGCAGTGGAAGCACTCGCCGAGGCGGGGGCTCTCGTCCAGGCGGGGGCTCTCGTCCGCGTCGCGCGCGGATGGCGACGACGGCGGCGCGAGGACGCCGTTGTGGATGCCCAGCGCGATCAGCCCGCCGGCGATCGCCAGTGCCGCGCAGATGACCAGCGCCGTCCGCCAGCCCGCGGTGAGCGCCACCGGGTCGGCGTACGACTCGCCGGTCAGCCCGGCCGCGGCCGGCAGCACCGCCACCGCCAGGAGGCCGCCCGAGCGGGCGATCGCGTTGTTGACCCCCGAGGCGACGCCGGCGTAGCGGTCCGGGGCCGCGGCGAGCACCGTCGCGGTCACCGGGGCCACGACCGTGGCCAGGCCGAGCCCGAACACCACGACCGCGGGCAGCACCGTGCCGAAGTAGGACGCGCCGGGCGCGATGCGCAGCATCAGCAGCATCCCGATGCCGACGACGATCGGGCCGATCACCAGCTGCGCGCGCGGGCCGATCCGCTGGGCGAGCGCCCCGGAGCGGCCGGAGAGCAGGAGCATGATCACCGTCAGCGGCAGCCCGGCCAGCCCGGACGCCGTCGGCGAGTAGCCGAGCGAGACCTGCAGCTGCATGACCAGCAGCATCATCACGCCACCGAGCGCGGCGTAGACGACGAACGTCAGCGCGTTCGACAGCGTGAAGGTGCGGTCCCGGAACAGCGAGGGCGGCACGAGCGGTTCCCGCGACCGGTGCTGGACGAGGACGAACGCGGCCAGTCCCGCGATCCCCAGCAGGCCCGCGACCAGCACGATCGGGTCGCCGATGCCGCGTGCCGGCGCCTCGACGAGCGCGCCGGTGATCCCGGCGAGGCCGACGGCGCCGAGCGCGGCGGCGCCGAAGTCCGGGTGCCCGGTCGCCTCGGGGTCGCGGGACTCGGGGACGAACCGCCGCGCCATCAGCACGACGACGACCGCGATCGGGACGTTGATGAGGAACGCCAGCCGCCACGACCAGACCTGGACGAGCAGGCCGCCGAGCAGCGGCCCGGCGGCGGCCGCGATGCCGCCGAGGCCGGACCAGGCGCCGATCGCGCGGGCGCGGGCGTCGTGCGCGAAGGAGGACTGGAGGATCGCGAGCGAGCCGGGTGTCAGGAGGGCGCCGCCGATGCCCTGCAGGATCCGCATCGCGACCAGCATCTCGGTGGACGTCGCGGCGGCGCACAGCCCGGAGGCGACTCCGAACCAGACGACGCCGACGAGGTACACGCGGCGCCTGCCGTACCGGTCACCGAGCGAGCCGGCGACGAGGATCAGCGCCGCGAGCGCCAGCAGGTAGCCGTCGAGGATCCATTGGAGCCCGGCGACGGAGGCGTTCAGTTCGGCGCCGATGCGGGGCAGGGCGACGTTGACGATGGTGCCGTCGAGCATCGCCATGCCCGAACCGAGGATGGTGGTGGCGAGCACGCCCCGCGCGGCGTGGGTCCCCCACCGGATCCCGGTGTCTTCGGTGGCTGTCACCCGCATACTCCACCGCGCGCGGAGACCCCCGTCAACCGAAGGCTTACGGCAGCAACGTCGTGACGAACTTGTACCGGTCCCCGCGGTAGATCGCCCTGGCGAACTCCACCGGCTTGCCGTCCGTCGCGAACGAGTGCCGGGTCAGCATCAGCACCGGCATGCCGACGTCCGCGCCGAGCATCTCCGCTTCCTGCGGCCCGGCGAGCGACGTCTCGATCGTCTCTTCCGCGCGCTCCAGTTCGACTCCGTAGTGCTCGCGCAGAACGGCGTACAACGATCCGCCGGCCGAAACGTGTTTGCGCAGCCCGCGGAAACGGCCCAGCGGCAGGTGCGTCGTTTCCAGGGCCATCGGCTGGGAGTCCGCCAGTCGAAGACGTCGAAGACGAAGAATTTTCGCGCCCGTCCGGATTCCGAGCAGCTTCGCGAGATCGCCCTCGACGGGAAGCTCCTCGACTTCGAGGAGCTTCGACGACGGCTTCAGGCCCTGCTTGCGCATGTCCTCGGTGTAGGACGACAACTGGAGCCGCTGCGCGAGCTTCGGCTCGGCCGCGAAAGTGCCTTTCCCCTGCACACGGTGCAGGCGCCCCTCGGCGGTCAGGTCGGCCAGCGCCTGGCGCACGGTGGTGCGGGAGACCGTGAACTCCCCGGCGAGCGCGCGTTCGGTCGGGATCGGCGACCCCGGCGGCAGCACGTCCAAGAGGTCGAGGAGGTGCTGTTTCAGTGCCCAGTACTTGGGCTCGCGCTGCCCGCGCATCCCGGCGACGGCGCCCGCCTCGCCCGTGGTGGTGGTCTCCAACATGCCCGACTCCCTATGTCTTCCCTCATCGCACGCACGTCCCCGTAAGAAACGTACCCTTTTCCCTCGACGTGCCGCCCCACTAACATTGGTCTAGACCTGACCGACGCCGCCTGAGTCCGGTACATAATGCCGGAGGTGGAGAGGAAAATGATGACCGAACAACGGCCCGGCGAGCACATGGCCGCGGAGATCGCCCAGCAGCCGGACGTCCTGGCGGGACTGGTCGAGCGTCAGGCGGAAATCGCCGGGGTGGCGGAAAAGATCTCACACCGGCCCCCGCGCTTCGCTTTGCTCGCCGCGCGTGGATCGAGCGACCACGCAGCGTTGTATGCGAAGTACCTGATCGAGGTACTTCTCGGCCTTCCGGCCGGTCTGGTTTCCCCGTCCACGGCGACGCTGTACGGCGCGCGGCCCGATCTGCGGGACGTGCTGTTCGTCACGGTCAGCCAGAGCGGCGGCTCGCCCGACCTGATCGAGGTCACCGAAACGGCGCGGCGCCAGGGCGCGCTGACGGTGTCCGTCACCAACACACCGGAGTCGCCGCTGCGGGCGGCGTCCGAGCTCGGCGTCGACATCGGCGCGGGCGTCGAGAAGGCCGTCGCCGCGACCAAGACGTACTCCGCGACGCTGATGGCGCTCTACCTGCTCATCGACGCGGTGCGCGGCGGCAAGGCGGCCGACGCCGAGAAGATCGGCGAGCTGGCCCAGCAGACCCTCGACGGCGCGGCCGAAGGCGTGCAGCGCGCCGTCGACCGGTACCGCTTCGTGGACCGGGTCCTCACCACCGGCCGCGGCTACTCCTACGCCACCGCGCTCGAAGGCTCGCTCAAGCTCGCCGAGACCAGCTACCTCGCCGCCCGCGCCTACAGCGGCGCGGACCTGCTGCACGGCCCGGTCGCGGCGGTGGACGGCGAGACCGCGGTGCTCGCGGTGACCAGTGCCGGGCAAGGCGGCCGGGCGATGCACGAGGTCCTCGAGGCCGTCGGCAAGCGCGGCGCGGACGTCCTCGCGGTCGGTTCGGCCGCCGCCGAGGTGCCCGCGTCGCTGCGCATCGACGTCGCGCCGACGGTCGAGGAGCTGGCGCCGATCCTGGAGATCCTGCCCATCCAGCGGATCGCGCTCGGCCTGTCGCTCGCCCGCGGCGGCGACCCGGACAGCCCGCGCGGCCTGCTGAAGGTGACCAAGACCCGGTGAGCTTCGCGATCGGCGTCGACGCCGGCGGCACGTCGACCAGGGCCGCACTGGTCGACGCCGCCGGCGCGGTGCTGGGCACCGGGCGCGGCGAAGGCGCCAACCCCAACGCACACGCGCCCGAAGCCGCCGCGGGCCGGATCGCCGACGCGATCACCGCGGCGCTCGGCGCGCGCGACCCCGGCGATGTCCGGGCGTGCGTCGTCGGCATGGCCGGCGTCAGCAAGCTGAGCGACCCGGCGGTGGCGGCCGTCTTCGACGCGGCGTGGGCGCGGATCGGGCTCACCGGCGTCGTCCGGACGGTCACCGACGCCGAAGTGGCGTACGCGTCCGCGACGTCGGAGCCGGACGGAACCGTCCTCGTCGCGGGCACGGGGTCGATCGCGGGCCGGATCCGGAAGCGGCACCTGGCCGGCACCGCCGGCGGCTACGGCTGGCTGCTCGGCGACGAAGGGTCCGCGTTCTGGCTCGGGCGCGAGGCCGTCCGCTCCACTTTGGAAGCCCTCGGCCGCGGCCTGCCCCTCGACGGGCTGCCGTCGGCGGTGCTCGCCGCGGCGCTCGGACCGTCCGGTTTGGACGTCCGGACGGACGCGGAGCGGCTCGCCGCGTCGCGGGCGCTGATCACGACGGCCAACGCCGAGGCACCGGTCCGGCTCGCCCGGTTCGCCCCTTTGGTGAGCACTGCGCACGACGCGGGTGAGCCCGCGGCCCGCGCGATCGTCGCCCGCGCGGCCGAACTTCTGGTCGCGAACGCCCTCGCCGCGCGCGAGCCCGGCGAGTCGACCCCGGTCGTGCTCGTCGGCTCGGTGCTGACCGGAGAGAGCCCGGTCGGGGCGCTCGTGCGCCGTGGATTGTCCGGCCTCGAGGTGCTGACCAGCTCCGATGGGGTGCTGGGCGCGGCCTGGCTCGCCGCCGTCGAGGCTTTCGGCGACGAAGTGGTCAGACCAGTATTTTCGCGAGATTGAGCAAAACGTGGCGCGAACACGCGAAAACGTCGACTGAACCCGGGTATTCCGGGTAACGTGGGCAGTGGCCCCCGGACCCTCCCCCCTCGCCGGGGGCCGCCTTATGCCCTGGGTACGTCGTCCGAGCCGGTTTCGGGGGCCAATCGCAGCCCGGGATGCTCCGGCGGCAACGCCCGGTAGAGCACCCAGCCACTCACCGCGACAGTCAGCGCGACCAGCGGCCAGGACAGCACCGTCCGGGCGACGCCGAGCGCGATCACCTGGCCGGACCACCACAGCAGGCCGTACACGACCACGCGCAGCGTGTACTGGCCGAACACCCACACCCAGCTGGCCCGCGAGTACGCCTTGAGCAGCACCGGGTCGCGGCGCCAGCGCGTCTTCTGGCCGAGCACCAAGCCGACGACGACGCCGAGCAGCGGCCAGCGGATCACGATGCTCGCCGCCCACAACAGGGCGCTGGCCATATTGGACATCAGCTGCAGCAGGAAGAAGTCCTGGGCCCGGCCGGTGTGCAGGGCGATCAGCGCGGCCGCGACGACGGCGGCCAGGCTGACGACCAGCGCGCGGATCTTGCCGCCGCGGAAGATCCGGTAGCCACCGAGCCCGACGGCGACCACGATGGCGGCGCCGGCACCCCAGGCGATGGACTGCCCGGCCGCGAGCCAGCCGGCGACGAAGCCGACCGGCGGGATGCTGGCGTCGAGCGCACCCCGGCGGCCGCCGAGGATCTGGGCGAGCGACTCACGGGGTTCTCCGGACACGCCTCCAGCCTGCCGGATCACCCCCTGGACCCCCTGGGCGGGGAGATTTTCACCACACGAAGTGTGGGTTTTGCCTTCGAGTGTGCTGTTTCGCGGCATACCGAAGGTGAAGACTGCGTAATAGAGAGGCGGGGAAGGCCGACAAGAGAAGACACTGTTACCGCAGGCTGAACCCGAGGTGGCGGCGGACGCATCGTGGGGGAGCCGCCCGATCGGTTAGTTGAGGTGTACAACTACATGTCGGGAAGTGTCGGCCACAGGACGGGAAGGGGACCCAACGTGTATGGATTCGACAGCTACGTAGCCCTCGGGGACAGCTTCACCGAGGGCCTCAACGACGCGCTGCCGGACGGCTCCTTCCGGGGCTGGGCCGACCGGCTCGCGGAGATCCTGGCGGCCGGCCGGCTCGACTTCCGGTACGCGAACCTGTCGCTGCGCGGCAAGATGCTCGACGAGATCCTGGACGAGCAGCTGCCGATCGCGTTGGAGCTGAAACCCGACCTCGTCACGCTGTGTGCGGGCGGCAACGACATCATCGTGCCGGGCGCGGACGTCGACGCCGTCACGGAGCGCCTGGAGGAGGGCGTCGCGAAGCTGCGCGAGGCCGGGATCCCGGTGCTGATGGTCAACGGCCCCGACACCAAGGTGCTGTCGGTGATGTCGGTGCTGCGCGGCAAGGTGGCGCTCTACAACACGCACCTGTGGGCGATCGCGGAGCGCCACGGCGCCCGGATGGTCGACCTCTGGGCGATGACCTCCCTGCACGACCGCCGCGCCTGGAGCGACGACCGGCTCCACTTTTCCCCGGAGGCCCACCGCCGCATCGCCCTGAGGTCGGCGGAGGTCCTGGGCATCCCGGTGGACGGCGACTGGCGCGAGCCGTGGCCGGAGGAGGTGCTTCCGAGCCGCTGGATCGACTCGCGGCGGTCCGATCTGACGTGGACGAAGGTGTACCTGCTGCCGTGGATCCGCAGGCAGCTGAAGGGCCAGTCGGTGGGGGACGGGTTGTCGCCGAAGCGGCCGCAGCTCGCGCCGCTCGTGCCGTCGGATGTGCTCGAGGTGCCGGACAACGCTCAGCAGCAACAGGCCAGCTGACGGGTCTTCTTACCGCTCGGTGCTGCTTGGTACCGCTTGGTGCTGCGCGGCCGGCGGCCCCAGCCTGGACGAGCTCTGGTGCTGTGATCGCGATTCACCGGATGGGGGCGGTGCCGCAGCTGGGGGCCCGACCCATGCGCCCCAATGCCACATTGGGTGCGTTGGACGCAACCAACGCCACGTTGGGGGCGCTCGCTCATTGACAGGCCCGCATCCAGCGTACCGCCCGAATCCGACGGAAAGTGTCCGGACGATCACTCGGCCGCTAGTTGTCCACATGTCGACTTGCCTGGGGACAACTTGTGGACCACCACTCTTTCTCGGCTCGCCAACCCGCGTCGCCCGGCTTACAGTCCCCTTATGTCCGGTGGTCGTCGCTGGATCCTGGTGGTCCCGATCGCGGTGCTGGTCACGGCGCTGCTCGCGGGGGTCGTGACCTGGGTGCGGGCCGGGGACATCCAGCGGGATCTCACCTCCCGCGCGCAGGCCGCGCTGGCCGCCGCGGGGCTGCCCGCCGGGCACCTCAGCTTCGACGGGCGGGACGCCACCCTCAGCGGTTTCCCGCCCGACAAGGCGCTGCGCGCGCTCGAGGTCGTCCAGACCGTCGACGGTGTCCGGGCCGCCCGGTTCGAAGGCGACGTCCTCCCCCTGGCGCAGAGCCCCACCACGCCACCGCAAAGCAGCCCGCCGAGCACCCCGCCAGGCACGAACAGCCCGCCGCCGACCACCACTCCGGCCGGGCCGCCGCCGACCGACAAGGCCGGTGTTCAGGCCGAGATCGACCGGATGATCGCCGCGGCGCCGATTTCGTTCGTGCCGGACACCGCCCGGCTCACCCCCGAAGGCGAACAGGCCGCCCGCGACGTCGCGATCGCCCTCGCCAAGTCGCCGGAGAGCTTCCGGTACCGCGTCACCGGGCACGTCGCCCGCGGCCCCGGCGGCGAGAGCGCCGCGCTGAAGCTGTCCCGGGACCGCGCCAGGGCCGTCGCGCGGATCCTCACGTCCAACGGGCTGACGGCCAAACGCGTGACCTACCGGGGGCTGGGCGACACCCGGCCGGCCTCCGGCGGCGAAGAGGACCGGCGCGTCGAGATCACGGTCGTGTGAGGGGTGGAGTAGATGCTGTGGCTGTTCGGGCAGATCTGGCTGTGGCTGATCGTCGCCTTCGTCCTCGGCGCGCTCGCCTCGTGGCTGGTCCTGCGCACCGCGTCGCACCCGAAGCCCGAGCCCGGCGAACCCGCTGAAACAGCCGAACCGCCGTACGAGCCGGCACCGCTGGCGGCCGAGCAGACGCAGTTCATCCCGGCCGCCTGGGCCCAGCAGGAGCCCGGCAAGACCGAAGACCGCTTCCCCGACGAAGAGCAAGAGCCCGACGGCCATCGCGAGGGGCGGCTGCCGCTGCCGCCGCAGCGCGGGGCCCAGGCCGAGGACTGGCCCACCGAGGAGGAGCCGGCCTGGCCGGAAGCCGACGAGCTCCCGAACGCCGGCCCGCAGTGGCCGCACCAGCCTGGGCGCGGCGGCTGACACCCATCCTGGTAAATTCGGCTACGCACTGTGAGCGAGGGCCGAGGAGGGGGTGACGTGGCGCTCCCCCATTGGACATCGCAGCAGGTCCTGCCGCCGGGCCGCCACGCCGGCGATCTCGCCGACGTCTACGAACGCCTGGTCTTCGACGCCCCGCACCAGAACGACCGCGAAATCCTGTTCAGCGCGCTCAACAGCTACCTCGGCGTCGCCCGGCGGATCATGCCGTCCGGCCGCGCGTGGATCGGCGGCGAGCTCATCACCCGGACCGCGCACCCGCCGCGCAGCCTCGACGTCGTCCTCATCCCGGACGAGTGGGGCGCGCTCAAGCGGCTCGACGACGCCGGCCGGTCGGCGCTGTACGGCCTGCTGACCCTGCGCGGCGTGATCGTCGGGCAACCCGCGATGTACCTCGATCAGGTGCAGCCGGTCGGCGGCATGCTGGACGGCTTCCTCTGCCGTCCCGGCGACGAA
>Ga0207668_10002872_pt1 | contig 10106 bp, 8 predicted proteins | sample KBSS43metaG_FD_184323 | JGI IMG/M metagenome (GOLD analysis project Ga0207668, IMG submission 184323) | Switchgrass rhizosphere microbial communities from Kellogg Biological Station, Michigan, USA - KBS S4-3 metaG (SPAdes) (version 2) | ecosystem: Host-associated > Plants > Roots > Rhizosphere >... | reverse complement strand
CGCGAAATGGCCGATATGGTTATGCATGTAGTTTCCGACGAGCGCGCGCGAACCCATGCCCATCGAGCCCGAGTGGAATGTCGCAGCCAGGCCGTGATCCTGGCAGAATTGCCACACCGGATCATAGTCGTAGGAACTCTCGAGGCCGAAAGTGTCGAGATAGACGCGGCGGGTACCCGGCACCTTGCGCGGTACCCAGCCCTGCATCACGACCGCCTTGAAACCGAGATCGATGCTGTGTCTCAGCTCGTTGAGCGCTTCTTCCGGCGTGAACATGGGGATCGTCGCGACCGGCACCATCCGATCCTGAAGCCCGCTGAATGTCGCCGCCACGTGTCCGTTGATCGCTCTGCAGGTCGCTAGGCGCAGTTCGTCGTCTTCCTGAACCGGCGCATCCAGGAAGGCGAAAGTGGGATAGACGACGGCGAAGTCGATGCCGAGTTCGGGAAGCCGTTCGTACAGCAGACGAGGGAGGGTGACTGTTGCCCGGTCGTAGGTGTTCCTGGCCGGGAACTGCCACCACGGCGTCTTGCTCACGCCGAAGCGCCGCGCCAGGTCGTGCGGCATCTTGGCCGTGCGATCGATCATTTCATATTTGCGCTCGAACCGCGCCGCGACGCGCTCGCCCGCGATATCCCGAATGCGGTCGTGGAGATCCGGCACATACTCGATGATATGCGCATCAGAATCGATCACCGGATGGTCGAGCGAGTCGCGGATGGCGCGGACTTCGGAGCTCATGCCAGGTGGCGTGCCAAGGTTCATATGCGGCCTTCCTTCATAATCGATAGGCGCGGATGCGGTGGGAGAGACTTCAACGACGATCGCGCCGATGTCGCGATCCATCAGCATACCGCCATTGATAGACTCCATCACCTCGCCCCGAATACGCATGGTTTCGATCAATGGGTTATAATAGAATAATAATAATCGTGCAGTCGTAGCCAGCTATCGCAGATTTCCGAAACGACGCGAGGTGCTCTCGCATCGAAATCCGCGACTTCCCCTGCATACTTGTGCACGAGGTTCACGCCGATGTCCGCGTGGTCGTCTTCCTCGGCGCAATGAACGGTGAACCATTCGAGATCGTGGTCCGAAAAATCATAGGCGTTACGCAGCACGGCGAGCAATTTGCCGACACTTTCCGCGGATTGCGCCTCGATGGCGTAAATAGCCAGCAGCCCGATGGCGAAATGCTCGCGCCGCGTTGTGGCCAAGAGCAAGTCGACATGCTGCCGCACCGGCGCGCCCATGCCGTCTTCCATGAAGTCGTCCTCGCGGGCGCCGCAGCGCAGCGCGAAGCGGCGCATCAGGTCGAAATGGCTGGCGCTTCCCGATTCCAGCGGGGTCTCCTCGGCGATGAGCTGGTCGACCATCCAGCGGCGCACATCGGGTGCGAAGCTGTTCGCATGAATATTGCTGAACACCGCGTTCTGGCGGTAGACCTGATGGTATTTTTGGACCGCCCATCGCGCCAGGCGTTCCGGCGGACAGGATTTCGACAGGCCAGAAACGAAGGCGTGCCGCCCGTTCCGGCGTTCGAAGATGATATCGCGGCACTGCGCGATGGTGCGCTCTACGTCCATCGCTTCAATCGCCCCGGTCGAAACTGTAGAAGGCCACGGCGTTGTCTCGAAGAAGCTTCTGCTTTGCCGTGTCGTTCAACGCCTCGTGATTTCGAATGAATTCGAAAGCCGCGCTGAGATTAGACGTTCCATAGTGGGTATGCGGGAAATCCAGGGCGCCCATGACGCGATCGGCCCCGACGATCTCCATGAAGCGGGGCAGGTACGAGAAATCGCCGTCGAAGGAGAAATATACGTCGGATTCCTGAAGATATTCCGCGACGGACCGTTGCGCCGTCCAGGGCGCGGCGGCGGTGGTCGGCTGCCAATGCCGCGCCCGCGCAGCGAAAAGTTCGAACCATTTCGCGTCGTGCTCGAAGAACGCGACCTTGAGCTTGGGAAACCGATCCAGGATGCCGCCGGCGAAGACGCTGAGATAGCCCCACCACATCGACAGTTCGAAGGCACCCAGGAATATCGACGAGGGCGTGGTGCACTCGCTCGTCGTGTCCGGGTTGGGCCAGCCGATATGGACGCCGACCGGCATCTGCATCGCTTCCGCCTCTGCCCAGAAAGGATCGAAATAGCGGTCATGGAGATGCCGATTTCCCGCCGTAGGCAGCACCATCACCGATACGGCCCCAAGCTTCTTGGCGATCTTCATCTCCTCTATGGCGAGGTGCGGCGCGCGCAGGGGAACCACCGCTCCGAAGAACAGGTTTTCCGGTGCCTGCTTGCACATCGCGCTCATCCAGCTGTTCCACGAGCGCATGAGCGCCGCTTCGTAGACGAGATCGTCCGTCAGGACCTCGAGGAACAAGGTGGAGTACATCACGGATTTGTGGACGCCTGCGACTCGCATGAATTCCGCTCGCGCCACGGGATTGGTACAGGCCTGCACATCGACGGGAACGGGTTTCGTCGACGCGAACGACATGTCCGACGGCGTGCTCATCACGACGGCGCCGTTGCCCTGGTTTTTCGGGACTAGTCGTCCATCGATGTACCAGGACTTGTCGAGGTACGGTCGGTTTGAGACATGAGGATTCGAAACGACCGCCGGCCGCCGATCACCGAACTCCTCGGCAAGGTATAGTTCCCAAGTGGAGCCGAGCTCCTGAATATGGGAATCGCAGTCGACCTGGTTCTCGATTATGACCGTAGTCATTCCACTCTCCCGCTATTCGGCATGGGTATCCAACTGGGCTTTCAGCGCGAGGAACGAAGGCTCAAGCTCCTCCCAGTTGACGCCCCGCCTTTTGACCGACCAATTCGTGAAGTTAAGAATAGTCGTGGCTTTGCGCTCTGGATTTACATATTTGCAGCTGCCATGATTTATGAGAAAGTCGACGTTATCGACGATGTTCTGTGGAAGCTCCGTAAAGTCGAAGCGATTTCCCGTGGAAGAGTGATTGGCCGAAGAACCTACGAAGATCATCCCCCGGTCGAATGCCCTCTCGACGACAATATCGAGGTATGGCCCCGTTCTCAGGAATACGGCGATGGTGTTGCGCGTCACGGTCTGCTGATAAAGCCACGGCGGCAGCGCGCCCAGGCTGCGGGATCGCGGGTTGACCGGCAGGACCACGGCAAGGGTCGTCCAGGCCGCCTGCTCTGCGATCCACGCCTCGATCGGGGAGCTGTCCAGAACCGCTACGTCCCGCAACACGTCCATGTTTCCGATCACGATGCAGGGATTGGAGAACGGTCGGTTCTTGATCTCGTACATCTTGCGGATCGCACGCTTGGACGTGCCGAACAGGCCATATCCGATGTCTCCCTTGAGAAGGACGAGATGCCCCTTCCGAAGCGCGTCGAGCGCCTTGTCCACCTCGGTATCGGTCCAGTATTTCGCATTGTCGAAGCGGTCGAAACCGGGGGGGTTGTCAACGATGTTCACGCCGGCAACACTTTTGAACGAATATGATGGACAGGCGCGCGCGTCTGAACGATGTCCTCGTAACGGCTGAGGACATATTGGGCATCGTGATAACGATCCATGTGCTCGCTGCGAACGAGTTCCTCGTAGAGCGCATCGACCGCATGGGCTTCGATATTGCGCATGCCGCTTTCCTGAAGGCGTCGACGGATAATGGTGCGGCCACTGTGTCGGCCAAGGGCCACGCGTGGGGTCGCACCATAGTCTTCTGCGCGAAGGTGCTCGTAAGTAAACCGGCGATTGATAACGCCTTGTTGATGCATGCCCGCTTCCGTGGAAAAGGCATTGTCGCCGATCACCGGCTTGTGTGCAGGCAATGGCAACTCTAAGAAATGAGCGAGCATTGCGCAGGTGTCGTAGATCTTATGATGAACGACATCATGGACGCGATAAAGTACGGATTTTTTTGAATTGAGAACCGCGACTAACTCTTCTAGGCTGGTGTTTCCGGCCCGCTCGCCGATGCCGCAAAGCGTCGTTTGGATCTCATCGGCTCCCGCGCGCAAGGCAGCGACACTATTGGCGACAGCCAACCCCAAATCATTGTGGCAATGCGCCGAAATGCGTATGTCAGGGCCTACAAACCTGCGCAATCGCTTTATGAGTCGGCCAAACTCTTCGGGCAAGCAGCACCCGACTGTGTCGGGTATGGCAATAGTCGATGCCCCGCGCTCGATACTTTGCCCAAGGATTCGCTTGATGAATTCAAAGTCGCTTCTTGTAGCATCCTCAACAGCGATCGATATGTCGGTAAAACCCACGCTTTTCGCAAATTCGACTGCGTCGTTCGCTTCTTCGATGATTTTTCCCCGGCTGGCCTGGCGCTTATACAGGAGGTGTATATCGGAACTCACCGACGCGATCTGGACTTGCGGATAGATTGCATCGGCCATTGCGTTAGCGCAGGCACTGACGTCGCCTCTCTGCGCGCGCGCAAAGCCACAAACCTTGGCCCGCTTGAGATTCTTGCAGATCTGCCGCGTCGCCTCAAAATCCACAGGCGACGAGATAGGAAATCCCGTTTCAATAGTATTCACGCCGAGATGTTCGAGCGCACTCGACAGCTCCACCTTTTGATCGATCGTAAGGCTATAACCCGGAGCCTGCTCTCCGTCACGCAATGTCGTATCGAATATTTCGACATGCCTGAGCCTATGCTCTTGATAAGACATTGCCCCTCCTGCGTGTATAGAATTGCAATATAAGGCATAGCCACTCTATGCAATTCAAACTTGCACCATTTTGGCGTCAACGATGCTTGCATCATTCACAGCGAAATGCATTTTTAGCTCAAAATGAACAGGAGAAGCGAACGATGGCCGATCATCCCGCAGCAGCGCTGGCAACCGATTTTGCCCCTCGGACGAAGCCGAGCAATTATCCCGAGCCGTTCGCCGGACGGATGTCCGGTCGCGTCAAGCATCCCTTGGGGGACGTCTTTGGCATCAAGGATTTCGCGGTGAATCTCACCCGGCTAATACCCGGCGCGGTGTCGGCCCTGCATCATCGACATTCGCTTCAGGACGAATTTATCTATATTGTGGAAGGGCATCCAACATTGTTCGTCGATGCGGGCGAAATGCAGTTGGCTCCCGGCATGGTCGCGGGCTTTTCAGCGGCTGGCACGGCGCATCACTTGGAAAACCGCACACAGAAAGATTGCATCGTCTTAGAGGTGGGCTCAAAGGTCGAAGGGGACGAGGTGAGCTATCCATTTGACGATATCCAGGCTATCATGGCGGATGACGGCAAGTGGCGGTTCACGCACAAAAACGGCACTCCTTATTGAGCGCTAACACTACCAAATACTAAAAGCGTTATGCTTACGCCCGTGGGAAGGGAACGTTTTTGCCTGGTTCAAAGGATAATCCAAATTAGACGTTTGGACGTACTTGCGCATAACCTATGGAAGCGAGGGAGAACCCTGCGGTAGTATCGTTTAACGGCTCCAGAATTCCCAACTATAGCTTATTTCGTTCACGATGCGGCGATTCGTATTTCAATGGTTTTGTTGGAGAGCAATATGTCGGAAAAAAACGTGATAAATTTGCAAGCCGCACGGCCATCGATACGTCGATCCCGCTCAATGCAAGAAAAAGTTGATCGAGCAATGCGGTGGCAGATGGATCACGTCATTAACGACATTTGCCTTTCTCATGGCTTGGAAGCAGACTATGCACGTAAAGTTGAACGCGAGTTAAAGAGATATCTTGTTCTGCGATCTATTTTACCGGACAGAGATCATGGGGTCTCCACACCTGTAGACGAACTTTGGCACAAATTCTTAACTTATACTAGAGATTATGCTGATTTTTGTTGGTCTATAGGCGGAGGGTTCATACATCATGATCCAACTCCAAGTGTTGCCGTAAATACAGTTTCGCTGCACATGCGCTACGGCCAAACTTTGCACGATTACAAGGAAATATTTGGTGAGGAAGCGCCGAACGAAATTTGGCCGATAATCCCATATCCTGCCGTAGGCGCACATTGTGGCTGAGTGTGCTGTTCAAAAAAGTAACTGTAATGGTGTGAGTCGCTATTGCATGAGGAGTGGAGTAGAAACGGCCACCAAGCGTTAATCTTTACTGAGATCTGCGACCATTTGTCCATTATATATATTTGCCAATTGCATAGCCAACCTTGTAGCACAAGTCCTTTTCGGCGCGAAAAATATTTATGATCGTGGTGACTTGCCGGAAGTCTGAGGTTAGCTTTTTAAACACCCGACCGTGCCAAGCTTAGGTAACTTTAGCGCAATTTCTATGTCCACAAATCATGAGTCTAAATATTTACGGAATATGGAGCGATATTCTAATTAACCAGTTTTAACCGCCCCTTGATGCGGTTCAAAATCTCTTGATCAAAAAATAGGGTGGTAAACAAAAGATGAGCCAGATCAATAGGTTAAAGCGGCAGTTGGAGTCTAGCTTATCTGACGCGGCGACGATGCAGGATCCTTACCCTGTTTACCATTACCTCCGTGCAGAAGCGCCTATTCTACATTCGGTAGGTGGGTTTTCCGTAGTCACTCGGCACAGTGATGTTGCTTCTCTGATTAAGGATCACCGACTTGGGGTCTGCGAATATGCAAAATGGAAAGAAGCGTTTTATGGGGCCGAGTGGCGGGACATCCCGGTGTGGCGCCATTTGGACCATACAATGGAATTCCGTAATCCGCCTGATCACAAGCGCATGCGCGGCCCATTTACTCAGGGGTTCGCTCCGAAACGCATCGAAATATTTCGGAACTCGATCACCAACTTGGCGGAACGCCAAATAACACGAGTACGCGAACAACGCGAGTTTGATATTATAGCCGACTTGCTAAGGCCTATTGCAGTTGGATCAATAAGTGAAGTTATAGGGATACCGGACAAATATTGCAAAGTTGTAGAGAATGCGACTCGTGACTTGTCCGTAATGTTTGATTTTCGGCGCCTCATGCCCAATGAACTCGATCTCTGTAATTCGGCAATTGAGTTGCTATACGAACTCGTCGTAGATCTGCTGGAACAGAGAAAGCGACGTCCTGCGGACGATCTGCTTACATCGTTAGTTAAGCAAGATAGTTCAGACGGCGGCGATTGCAGCGACAATGATCTAGTAGCGAATATTGTTACCGTGATTACAGCCTCTGTTGACACGATTGCGAATGCAATCGCCAACGGCTTGCTCGCACTGCATCGACATCCCGACGAACTGGCGCGCGTGCGGCACAATCCAACCTTTACCTTGGAGATGGTAGATGAACTGCTTCGCTATGATGGATCAGTTCAAGCGGTTGCGCGGATTGGCCTAGAAGACTTTTGCATCGGTGATATCTCTATTAGAAAAGGAGAATGTTATCTTCTTTCGCTTGGAGCGGCAAATAGAGATCCTGCGATTTATTTTGATCCGGATCGACTAAATCTTGCGAATGCTGCTAAACAGCCTTTGACCTTCGGTGGTGGAATTCACGTATGTCTCGGGGCCCAACTTGCTCGTTTAGAAGCGCAAATAGTGTTTGAGACGTTGTTCCGAGTTTTGCCGCAACATACAATCGATCAGTCCAACGTCATTTGGCGATCGACAGTAATTCGTGGAGTTGAGGAATTGCCGTGCAGCATTTAGGTACCACGTCACTGCGAAGCCGTGACAACATTTTGCTCGACAGCTATCGGATCCCCACGGGTCGAAGCGTTCATTTCCGAAATAAGCCTAGGGTTGGGACCGCTCAAATCTGAGGAGGGAAGACGATGACTAATGGTCATCTGACAAATAACGAATACCCCTTGGGAGCCACTCAGGAGCGATACCTCCACCAGCTTCAAGCCAATGCATTCGGCCTAGCGGGAGAAAATCTTAAAAGCGTTCTTCTTCTGAAGGGGCTAGTGAGTATAGATGCGCTGACGTTTGCACTGTCCAGCATCTTTCACCGGCATGATGCACTGCGGACAATTGTTTTCCCCCAAGAGGGGGATACACCGGCATATCAAAAGGTTCAGGAAAACATAGAGCCAATAATAGAGGTTATAGACATTCGCGCCGACCAGCGTGACCCGCTTATGGAAGTAACTCGGGTCGCATCTGAGCTTGTCTGGACGAGGTTTATCATCGGAAAAGATGTACTTTCGCGGTTCTTCATTATTAAATTACCCGATAATAGCGTGGTCGTCGGGATGGTTACCCATCATATTGTTTCGGATAAAATATCCCACTCAATTATGTGTAAAGAACTGGCGGAACTGTATGGGACGCACAGCGACGCGGGTGGTAAAGCATACAAAAAAACTGTCGAATTTCGGGATTTCATTGCTGCTCGGAGCTTATGGGACCGCGATTGGCATCTGCATTCCGACGAAGCATTTTGGGATGCGAAAATAGACTTTAATGACCTAAATTTTCCCCCTGGCCCGTCGGCGCTGGGGAACAACGCAGAAGTTTATGATCCTCAATCTCCGGTATACTTTGATATTCGCGATATTAATGCGTTGCAGGAGCTCGCCAAGAGAGAGCGGGTGACGCTTTTCATGGTTCTGTCGTCGTTGTTATGTGCCGCATGCCACAGATGGAATAAAAAAGGTGGTTTGTTATATCTTGTCGTGAAAGACGAGAGGGTAGCCAAATATCAGGCCGTTGTCGGGTTCTTCACTAACTCGTACCCAATTCATATAGACTTCATGGGCGAAAATATTACTTTCCGTGACATATTAACTCGGGTTAAAAAGGAACATCTGGCAATGTTAACTAACCCGTGGGTTCCTGAAAAGTACAGTGAATTTGTTGATCAGGCAACTGAATTTAGTAAAGAAGGAAAATATTTTATCGTTGACTACATACAACAAGGGTCCGATCTAAAAATAGAAGGTCTGGATGTTAGCGCGCTACATATCCCTTATCCTAACGAAATAACCTATGGAATAGGTCCCGCAGTATTTGTATTTTCAAGTTTTGGCGAGGCGTATATTGGTTATGCTATGGGAGATGTTTTACCATATGGCCCTTTATCTGAGTATATTCTAAGACGAATTAATTTGCTAATTCCGAGGATATTGTTAGATCCGGATGTTATGCTGAGTGAACTTTCTGCTGTTACTGATTAGAGTGCTTTTCGATCAGTCTGGATCACATCCGCATTAGCTGAATTTGTTGGCGCATTCGCGGGGCTGGAAGATATCGACAGGCCTGTCGATTAGATTCGTTCGCGCACTGAGGCGCGCTTGTGGTTTTCTCACCTCACCTCACCTCGGGCAGAATCCAGCCTCATTGAATTCCTCCCTTTGGGAACCGCCAAGTCCATCAATTTCCATCGTCCTGCAGGAGCAGTGTTCATGAGTGATCAATCCATTGGGCCTGTCGGACCGACATGAATAACGGCGCTCTGCCCGATTTCGGGAGGACTGCGGACGACTATGCAAAGCATAGGCCTGGATTTCCCGACTCCCTGTTTGAACGCCTAGATCGGTTTGGTATCGGCAGATCCGGCCAGGAGCTGCTGGATTGGGGAACGGGTACCGGGCATCTGGCGCGCGGATTTGCCCGGCGGGGGTGTAGGGCATTGGGTGTTGATATCGCCGAGGAACTTTTGGCGGAAGCGCGTAGGCTGGATTTGGCGGAGGGTCTGGAAATTGAATACAGGCTGGCCCATGTCGAGCACACTGGACTGCCTTCGCGAAAGTTCGATGTCATCTCGGCTGGCCAGTGTTGGCACTGGTTCAATCGTAAAGCGGCAGCGCAGGAAGCTAGGCGGTTGCTCCGGCCAGGCGGGAAGCTGCTCATCGCGCATTTCGATTGGCTCGCCTTGCCGGGCACTGTCGTGCACGCGACGGAGGAGCTGATAGAGCGGCATAACCCAAGTTGGAAGTGGGCGGGGGGACTCGGCACCTATCCTCAATGGTTGAGGGACGCACAGGAAGCGGGCTTCGAGAATATTGAAACGTTCACATATGACCTCTGCGTGCCCTTCAGCCGCGAGGGCTGGCGCGGACGGGTCAGGGCCAGCGGCGGCATCCGTGGCACCCTTCATGAAGAGGGCGTTCACCTATTCGATAACGACCTGGCTGAACTGCTTGATCGTCGGTTTTCCGATCCTATTCTCGAGATCCCCCACCGGGTATTCG
>Ga0207668_10002866_pt1 | contig 10112 bp, 10 predicted proteins | sample KBSS43metaG_FD_184323 | JGI IMG/M metagenome (GOLD analysis project Ga0207668, IMG submission 184323) | Switchgrass rhizosphere microbial communities from Kellogg Biological Station, Michigan, USA - KBS S4-3 metaG (SPAdes) (version 2) | ecosystem: Host-associated > Plants > Roots > Rhizosphere... | reverse complement strand
GCTTCTCCCGGGATGGCGAGACCGCGCGGGCTGGTATCCGGCACGACGAGAGCGATGCCCAGTGCAGCTGCAACGCGCTGAGCGCCGGCTTTGACGATGAAATTCTCTTCGGTACACGTCAATCCGGAGAGCCAATACAGTATCGGGACGCGACGCGTGTTCGCCTGCGCCGGCAGAAATACGCCAAAGCGCATCGTGCAACCCGTCTCGCTCGACTCGTGGGCGTACGTTCCCTGCACGCCGCCGAAGCATCCGTTCTCAGTGAGGGTCGTGATCGTCATGGCGCAAGTCGAACGGCGCCTCGCGATGCTGAACCATCACGCTCGCACGGCCACACCCTTTTTCTTCGCCGCGTGCGTGGCAATGAGATCCATGATGGCCGGAGACAGGCAATCATAGGGCTCCAGGCCAATCTCCTTCAGTCTGGCCCTGACCGCATCCATGTTCGCGGGATTGGCTCCCGACTCGATGATGGAGGAAACGAAGGCCGCGAATTCCGCGGGTGCCCAACCCTGGTCGGATGACAGTTCGGTATGGAAGAAATCGAAGCCGTACAGCGGGTGATCGGTATTGTCGATACGTCCGTACATGTGCACGCCGCAGTCTTTGCATGCATGTCGCTTGATCGCCGCGTTTGCGTCGACGACCTTGAGCTTGTCCTCGTTTGCGGTGACGCTCAGGTTCGCGCGCGGTGTGACCGCAATCTGCGAGAACAGCGCGTTGCCCGGCTTCCAGCACTTGGTGCAGCCGCAAACGTGGTTGAAGGCAGCCTGGCCCTTGATCGAAACCGCAACCTTGTTGGACGAGCATTTGCAATAAAGTGTGCCGCCGGCAAAATTTGGAGCTGCAGGCTTGAGGCCTTGATCGACTGCCGGATGGATCGAGACTGGGGTAGCCATTTCAATATCCTCCTCTTTGAAGATTCTCCGCCGAACCGCCGGCGCCATCACTTGCGTCGCAAGTCCTGAACCCAATGCGATGCAGACGCAATTGTCGAAACGCGGTGGGAAATCGAAACGAAAGCCTCGACGTCAGTAGGTAACGACTGCTCGAATCGACTTTCCCGCATGCATCAAGTCGAACCCCTCGTTGATCCGCGAGAGGGGAAGGACGTGGGTGATCAGATCGTCGATATTGATCTTGCCATCCATGTACCAGTCAACGATCTTCGGGACGTCGGTGCGACCGCGCGCCCCTCCGAAAGCAGTGCCCTTCCATATGCGGCCGGTGACGAGTTGAAACGGGCGCGTCTTGATTTCCTGGCCCGATCCGGCGACGCCGATGATGACCGAGACTCCCCACCCGCGATGGCAGCATTCCAAAGCCTGCCGCATCACGTCCACATTGCCGATGCATTCGAAGCTGTAGTCAGCGCCCCCGCCAGTCAGCTCGACCAAGTGAGGCACCAGGTCGCCCGCGACGGTCTTCGCATTGACGAAGTGCGTCAGGCCGAATTTGCGCGCCAGCGATTCCCGCGCCGGATTGACGTCGACGCCGACGATCATGTTGGCGCCAGCCATGCGAGCGCCCTGGACCACGTTGAGTCCTATGCCGCCCAATCCGAAAACAACGACGTTTGCTCCCGGTTCGACCTTGGCAGTGTTGATCACCGCACCGATGCCTGTGGTTACGCCGCAGCCGATATAGCAGACTTTTTCGAATGGCGCGTCGTCGCGGATCTTCGCCACCGCGATTTCCGGCAGCACGGTGAAATTGGCGAACGTCGAGCAGCCCATGTAGTGATACAGCGGCTTGCCATTGAGAGAGAAACGGCTGGTTCCGTCGGGCATCACGCCTTTGCCCTGCGTCGCCCGAATGGCCGTGCAGAGGTTGGTCTTGCGCGACAGGCAGGACTTGCACTGCCTGCACTCGGGCGTGTAGAGCGGAATGACGTGGTCGTTCTTCTTGACGCTCGTCACTCCTGGTCCAACGTCGACGACGATGCCGGCACCCTCATGACCCAGGATGGCGGGGAAGAGGCCTTCCGGATCGGCGCCCGAGCGCGTGAATTCGTCGGTGTGACAGATACCGGTTGCCTTGATCTCGACCAGCACTTCGCCGGCCTTCGGCCCGTCGAGTTGCACCGTCTCCACCTCCAACGGCGCCCCTGCGCTATGCGCGACCGCAGCACGAACGTCCACGATTCCTCCCTTGCGTCGGAGTCACTCCGATGGCGATTGGTACCTGAACCCCCGTAGCCTCAGCGCAGCGTCGAAGCGGCGCCGATTCGCGGCGAATCGAGCTTCATGCGTGCGTTAAATTCAAGATCCTGATTATCGACCACCTTCGCCTCGAGCTCGCCGTTGGTCCCTGGAACAAAATAGAAACGGAAATTTGGATTCTCGCTGATCGAAAAATCGACGTCAGCGCTCATGATCAATTTTCCGCCGTACAGGACTTCGACGCCGCGCACGAAATGTGGGGTTGCATAGGTGCGCGTCACCTGGTCCAGCGCCAGTCCCGAGTCGTTGGGATGGCTGATCATCAGCTGAGCGACTGCAGGTCGGCCCGGTTCGAACGTATCGCCGACGCGAAGGCGCATCTTGCCGAGGTTTGCCTTCGCGGCGACTGCGTCCTTTCCCGCAGGGGCAGAGCAGCCACCCGACGCCTTGACGTAATTGGCGGCCATGTGAAACTTCCCGTCGTTCGTGAGCGCAATGGCACGAACGTAGGTGTACTCCTCGACGCGAACGCGTGTTTCGATGTCGGCGCGGCCACTTTCCAGCGTGAAGCGGAACACCGCTGCGACCGGGGACGGATTATTGTCGATGATGAGCCAGATCTTCTGGATATGGCGCTCCTTCGTCTGCGGGAACTGCGCCCGGATCGCCAGCGGAACGATCGCCGCATCCTCGGCGCGCTTCGGCGTATCCAGCACGATCACGTTATCGGCGGCTTCGAGCGCAGCGTTGGCAAACACGCTCGCGTGAACTTTTTTCCAGACAGCACTGTCCCCGGGGCCAGCATCCTGCCCGCGTGCCAAGCCGGCGGCAGCGAGTCCGAGCGCCAAAATCATCCAGATAAAGCTACGCCTCAACACAGTCTCCAACCGGACCGCTACAGCCGTCTCTGCTCATGGGTAGCAGGTGGAACATACCCTAACCATGATACGCCTTCGCGATCACTCCTCCCACTCCAGTTCGGCGTACGCCGCAGTGACGTTGCGTCGATGGAACTCGTCGAACAAGAGCCATTGTTCGCGCGCACCCTCGAGGGTCACCAGAGTTTCCGCCAACGTGCGTCGTGCCTTGATCGCCGCGCGTACTTCGGCCTGCAGGCTCTTGAGGTACCGCTCTTGAGGCGCAATCGCCTCCGGCCATGCAAGCGCGCGACCATGCCCCGGTATCGCGAGACGCGCACGGATGGTCTTGACCTCTTCGAGCACGGCCAGGAATCCGCGCAAGCTGCCGTCGAGCACGGGTACGTGACCGACGAACCCCAAATCGCCGAGCCACAGTGTTCCGCTTGCCTGATCGAAGACCGTGAGATCGGTGTCGGTGTGTGCGGTCGGCCAGGCGCGGAGGGTCAAGGCTCGTCCGCCCAAATCGAGCTCTTCGGTGGCCGCGACCGCGCGCGTCGGCATCACGAGCGTCGTCTGATTGGCGGTCTCACCAAGATCGCGCTGCAGCGCTTTCAGGTAGTTCGTGCCGCGCCGGCGCATCGCATCCGCAAGGTGGAAGTGACCGAGGAATTCGGGGCGATCGTCCACGAACGCCGCGTTGCCGAAGATGTGGTCCGGATGGACATGGGTATTGATGACATAGCACACCGGAACTGTTGTAACGCGGCGAATCGCCTGTCGCAACGCCCGGCCTGCCGCAAACGTTCCTCCGGTGTCGACGACGGCAACGCACTGGGCACCGACGACGAAGCCGAGATTGGCAACGTCGCCGAAGTTGCCGGGCGTCATCTCGGCTTGCCGCCCATAGTGGACGTATAGGCCCGGAGCCGGGTTTTCCAACGTGAAATCGCGCATTTCGGGCGCCGACCCAAGGACCGACTGCGACCACCCGATTGCGGCAAGGACGAGGCAGAACGCCCGCCTGCACCGGGAAATCACACGCCGCGCAACGCAAGATCGACCACAGCGCACGCCCATCTACTCGTTCTTGATGAAGCACGCCTTCTTGGCGGCGTCCTGCAGTTCGCGAAACGAAGTAATCAGCTTGCGCCCGTCCTTCATGTCGCGCATGACGCCTCCTCGTTCTCCCGCAATCGTGGTGCCATTCGCGACGGTCGAAAGATCGACCCACGTCTTGTAGTCGACCTTGCCGGCGATCGCGTCGATGGCACAGGAGCACTTGTACATCGACTCTTGCTGCGGCGCTTTGCTTTCTCGCATGCACGTCAGCACGAACTCGACCCGGGCGCGGGTCGGAAAGTCATTCGCGCATGCAAACGACGACAGGAAAGGAGCTATCAACAGTGCATGACGTATTCGCATGGGCGCGCTCCTGCGCGAGCCGTCGGTCTGACGGCGACACGGTTCGCGGTCTATGCAGGCTCTATCGATAAACGCCCAACCGCCCAAGAGCGTCATGTAGCCCGAGCCGCAAGGTCCCGATCCAGGTAGACGCGCTTCAATTCCACGCCCTGCGAAGCCGCGGCATTCCCGACGGTTGCATTGGTGATCGCCGGTCCATCCCCTGGCTGCGGTCTCTATTCAATAGGATCACCGCGTTCGTTCACCAACGGGATGCCGTATTCCCGCAGGATTGCAGTGATCGCCGCTTGATTCTCGCTGATGAGCTTTTGCACGGTCGCCTTCCATTCGGGCTCTCCGTACCGCACCCCCATTGCAATCTCATAGTCGAATTTGACGCCGGGTTCCGACTTGAGCGGAATCGCGACCAGCTCCACGTTCCGCACCCGCTTGGCGTAATAGCCGGCGATGGGGCCCCAAACGATTGCCGCGTCGATCTTGCCTTGCGTCAAATCCTTCTCGATGATCTCCCCGGGGTATTGTTCAGGATCCGGCGATAGCATCGAGTACGGCTTCGCCTGCGCTTCCAGGCCGTGCTTTACGAGCCACGCGGATGCGGGTGACTTGTCGTAGATGCCGATCTTCAGCTGGCTCCGACGATCGGATGGCAAGGCGGCCAGGTCGGCGCCGCTTCGTACCAGATCGAGACCCTTGCCCTTGGGATATACGAGCATGTAGGTGGAACGGTAATACGGGCTCGTCGCCGACACCTGATCATAGCCGCCGGGCACGCTCATCACGATGTCGCAGCGGAAATCTTCACCGGGCACCTTGTACCGCAAGGTGTTGCGGATGAAATTCATGCGCTGCGGGAACGCGTAATACTTCACCGGCAAGCCCAGCTTTTGTGCGAACAACTCGGCAATCCTGTTCTCGAATCCCTCGCCCTTGACGTTCGCAAACGGCAGGTTGCCCGGGTCGATGCACGGACGAAACGCGGTACGCGCCTCTTCGGCGCTCGTACCCATGCTGCCGAGCGCAACGGCCAGGACTAGCACCTTGCAGCTTGCGCCGACAATCCCTGTCGGCGACGACCTCCACCACGACATGAGCGCTTTGCGACGCAATGACCACGTGCGGCGGACCCCATCATCGATCATTGCTTCAGCTCTTCGACCTTCGCGCGCGTAATCGCGCCGTCAGAGCGACCCTTCAGGTAAGAGTAAAGACTGTCGATGTTGTCCATGACCGTCTTGCTGGTCGAAAAGCTGACCATACCTTTATCGAGCCTGCCGTCGCGCACTGTCTTGATGAAATCTTCCTTACTGAGCGTCTTCATGCTTTCCAGAAGCGACGGCCCGACGAGACCATCTTGATTCGCCCCGTGGCAACGATCGCACGCACCTGCACGCCAGGCGCGAAAGCCGTTCATGGTATTGGCATCCACCTTGTAGCCGTCGACGACCGTGTACGGAGGATTTCCCGCCGTCGGTGGCTTGTTCTGCGCGACGGCGTCCCCGGGCGCGATCAGTGTGGCACCAAAAAGCAACGCTGCGGCCAGCCACGCCACGGAGCAAAAATCGCCGGCATGGCGCCCGCCACGCCGGCGATCGTCAACGCGTATCAGCACTATTGCGGAAGCGCGAATACCGTGAGCGAGCCACCCAATTCAGTGAAGTCGCGGAGTTCCTTGTAGCCGCCGACCGCACCCAGCCCATCCGTGTCCTTCTCGAGTCCAGCCGCCATGCCGATGCCGGCCCAGCCGCCGATTCCCGAGAAAACGCCCATGTACTGCTTGCCTTTGTGCTCGTAGGTGAAGACGTTGCCGATGATCCCCGAGGGCGTCTTGAACTTGAACAACTCCTTGTCGATGTTGTTGGCGTCAACGCATTTGAGATAGCCCTCGAGCGTTCCGTAGCACGCAATGCCACCCGCGGTCACGAGCACGCCGCTCCAGACCGAAAACTTCTCCGGCTTGGACTTGACGATCTTGCCGGTGCCCGCGTCCCACATCGTGAGGGTACCCATGTTCGTGCCCCCCGGCGCCGGGAACATGGACAACGTCGCACCGACATACGGCTGCCCGGCGACGTAGTCGACCTTGAACGGCTCGTAATCCATGCACACGTGATTCGTGGGAATGTAGAACATGTTGTTCTTCGGGTTGAACGCCGCGGGTTGCTGGTCCTTGGAGCCGAGCGCCGCGGGGCAGATGCCTTTCGTGTTGACGTCCGGACCGTTCCTCGCGGTAGAGTATTTGGCCACCGTTTGCGGCCGGCCGGTCTTCATGTCGACGCCGGACGCCCAGTTCACCGACGGGTCGTATTTTTCGGCCACGAGCAGCGCGCCACTCGTGCGATCGAGCGTGTAGCCGAAGCCATTGCGGTCGAAATGCACCAGCGCCTTCGTCGGCTTGCCCTTCACGTTGATGTCGGCCAGGACCATTTCATTGACGCCGTCGAAATCCCACTCATCGTACGGAGTCATTTGATAAACCCATTTGGCCATGCCCGTATCGACGTCGCGTGCGAATATGGCCATCGACCACCTGTTGTCGCCTGGACGCTGCGCGGGATTCCAGGTCGACGGATTGCCCGTTCCATAGTAGAGAAGGTTGAGTGCCTTGTCGTAGCTGTACCACCCCCAAGTCGTGCCGCCGCCAGTCTTCCACTGCTCACCCTGCCATGTCTTGAGCGACGAGTCCTTGCCGACCGGTTTGAGCGCGCCATCCGTCCACGTCACCGTCTTGTCGGGATCGATCAGCATCTCGGCGTCCGGTCCGGTGCTATACGCTTTCCAGACCTGCTTGCCGGTGTTGATGTCGTAGGCAACGAGGAATCCCCGCACGCCCCACTCACCGCCGGAGATGCCGGTAATCACCTTGTCCTTGAAGATATGGGGCGCATTGGTATTGACTGCTCCTACCTTCGGGTCGCCATTCTTTACCGACCAGATCACTTTGCCGTTGGCGGCGTCGAGAGCGAGCAGCGTGCTGTCAGCCTGCTGCAGGAAGATCTTGTTTTCCGCGTAGGCGAGGCCACGGTAGACGGTGTCGCAGCACATCTGGGGTATCACGGCGACATCCTGCTTCGGCTCGTAACGCCACTTGATCTTCTGCGTGTCGAGGTCGATTGCGAAGACTTTGTTAGGGAACGGCGTGTGCACGTACATCGTGCCGTTCACGACCAGCGGCGATCCCTCATGACCGCGGAGCACGCCAGTAGAAAACATCCAGGCGACCTGCATCTTCCCCACGTTCTGCGTGTTGATCCGCGCCAGCTTGCTGTAGCGCTGGTTGTACATATCCCCGGCCTGCATTGCCCAATTGTTGGGGTTGGCGATCAGCTTCTCCAGGTCGCTATTCGCGACCGCGAGCCCCGGGAACGTCAGCGCCGAACCGAGCGTTGCCACCGCAATCCGCTTTGACATGCTTGTCATTCGCTACCTCCAATGATCAGGGTCAAACGATTCCCGCGATCCACTTCGGCAAGCCCGCGGTTTGTCTTGTCGCTTGCGGAAAAAGTGTCGTCCTTGTATAGAACAATGTCAAATTGAATCCCACATTTCGGAGATATACGGTTCAATCCGAGGGAAAACGTCCGATGATGCCGCAGTGCAATATCAAGCCGATCCAGCCGTCCAGCGTGTGGTTCTGGATCTTTGCGAAAGGACAATCGACTTCATGCGCCGTCACGGAAACGGATCGAAATGACGCACAGCAACAATTCGTAGGGATGATGGCCGCTTGCGGAGGGGTCGCGGCGGCGAATCTCCTCCGTCAAGCACTCATCGGTATTCTCGCCGCCGTTTGCACATTCCAGGCGGTTGGAGCGGCGCGGCTCACGGCCACCATGGTTGCTCCTGGCGTGTACGTCGTGCCGGGAAGCGGCGGAGCGATTACTTCCGAGAATGATGGACGCGCGGCGAACGTTGCGTTTGTCGTCGGTCCGCGCGGCATCGTCGTAGTCGATACTGGAATTTCCTACCGTGAAGGTGAGCAGATAATCGACGTGGTCAAAGGCATATCGGATCAACCGATCCGTCTTGCGATCCTCACGCATCCCAGCCAGGAAGCCATCTTCGGTGCGGCCGCATTCCAGGATCGCGGCATTCCCGTGCTGGCGCACCGCCTCGGCGCACAGTTGATGGCAGCCCGCTGCGAGACATGCCTGCGCAATCTGCGGTCGGTGCTCGGCGAGACAGCCATGGCGGCAACTCGGGTCGTCGAGCCCGACCGCTTGATCGACGGCGACCAAACGCTCGAGCTGATAGAACGTCCGCTGCGGCTGATCGCGCCACCGTCCTCGAGCGCGCCCGGCGCGATTGCGGTTTTCGACGAGTGGACGTCGACCCTGATCACCGGCAACCTAGTGACGATTGAGCGAGTTCCGGAAATGCGGGACGCGGACCCGAAGGCCTGGCGCGATGCGCTCGTGCAACTCCAATCAATGCGCTGTCGGCATCTAGTTCCCGGTTACGGGCGCCTGGGCACCTGCGCTGACATCACGGAGTTCTCTCATTACTTCGCAGCGCTCGAGAGCCGCGTCGAGGCGCTGATGAAAGATGGGGTGAGCCTCGCCGGAATCCGCGATCGCTGCGACCTGCCCGAATTTGCGCGTTGGGATCAATACGAAACGTTGCATCGGCAAAACGCCAACTATACTTACATTCGCCTCGAACAGTCGCAGTTCAAGTGACCGTGATCGGTGTTCCCCTGCCGGGGTCCGACCTCGAGTTTTCGTCCCTAATTCTGTTGCTCATCTCCTTGATGCCGCCGATCTGGGGCCGAAGAACACAACACGTGACTCAAGTTGATCATGCGTCACTGGTCGCAATGCCACGCCGGCGCCTCAGGTCATGAGGCGCCGTCGGCAACAGACGAAACTCAACGAATGCGACGGCGAAGCACGAGCCACGCGGTCGCCGCAAGCAGGGTTGCGAGAAGAATGAGCGCCCACTCGGACAGTGTCGGGATGGCATCCGAGCCTGTCGCCTGCCCGAAGGTCGTCAGGAAACCGCGAATCTCGCCCCCGGGAAACGCCGTCGTGTGGATGTTGAGATACACCGCACCGTTTTGGATACCGGTGGCGAGCGCGGCTTCAGCGGACGCCGGCGTGCCGCCGTTCGCCGTGATGAATGCATTGTTCCAAGAGCTCGCTAGGGTGGTGTCGTAGGTCCGGTCCATGGAGCCGCTGGTCACGCCGAGCGGGAAGCCGACGAACGACGGCGTGGTGGTGGCCACACCCGCATTGCCGGGCGGCGCGACGCAACAGTGGAGATGGGATGCTGTGGTGCCGGCGGTGAGCCCGGCGAAGTTGACACTCACGCGCAGGGTGTGCGCGGTCGTGTCGAGCGTGACTTCCGCAGATCCGAGCCCGGGCGAGGGGTTGGTCGGATTCTCCTTGGCCCCGGTCAGGGCCACCAGCGTATTGAATTGAGCGGCAAGCGCGAGGGGTCCCGCGACCGCAAGGATGATGCCAACCGCGAGCGCAAGCAAGTTCTTCATGTTTTCCTCCCAGAAGAAACAGCCTAACGTGAAGCAAACAGTCTACGCCGGCTCCCATTCCAGACAAGACGTTGGTACAAGAGCGCGGTACAGCAGAACAACGTCTCGGCTACGCCATGTGCTTGAAGTGGTGGACCCCTCTGCGTCCTCCTGGGGTCTCCCCGTGGGGACGCCAACTTAATC
>Ga0207668_10002864_pt1 | contig 10113 bp, 10 predicted proteins | sample KBSS43metaG_FD_184323 | JGI IMG/M metagenome (GOLD analysis project Ga0207668, IMG submission 184323) | Switchgrass rhizosphere microbial communities from Kellogg Biological Station, Michigan, USA - KBS S4-3 metaG (SPAdes) (version 2) | ecosystem: Host-associated > Plants > Roots > Rhizosphere... | reverse complement strand
TCTCGACTCGTGGCGCTTCTACATGATGGCGTGGCGCGGCCGCGCGCGCTTTGAGCAGGGCGACTGGCTCAGCGCCGCCGAGGACGCGCAGTCGATCGTCTCGGAAGCCGGCAGCGCACCGATCGCACGCATCCCGGCACTCACGATTCTGGCGCATCTGCGCATTCGCCGCGGCGATCCGGACGTGACCACGCCGTTCGAGGAAGCGCGCACGCTCGCCGCTCGGACGATGGAAATGCAGCGGCTCAGCGGCGTCGCGCTGGCTGCGGCGGACGAGGCCTGGATCGCGGGCGACCGCGAACGCATCGCGCGGGAAGTGCAGCCGGTGTATGACCGCGCGTCGACGCGCGGCGATTTGTGGATGAAAGGCGAGCTCGCGTTGTGGCTGTGGCGTGCCGGCGCATTCGCGCAGCCGCCCACCGACATTGCAGAGCCGTACGCGTTGGAGATTTCCGGCGACTGGCGCGGCGCGGCGCGAGCATGGCAGGCGCTCGGCTGTCCTTACGAGCAGGCGAATGCACTGGCTGCGGGCGGCGAACAGGAACAACTCGAAGCGCTGACGATCCTGGAGAGACTCGGTGCAACGGCTGCGGCCAATGCATTGCGCCGACGGATGCGCGAGCAGGGCATGCGCCGCATCCCGCGAGGCTCGCGCACTTCCACCCGCACCAACACGCACGGGCTCACCAAGCGCGAGGCGGAAATCTTCGAGCTGCTGGCGCAGGGACTGCGCAATTCGGCGATCGCCAAGCGACTGTTCGTCACGACCAAGACGGTCGATCATCACGTCTCGGCGATCTTCACCAAGCTCGGCGTGTCCTCGCGGGCGGAGGCGATCGCGCTGAGCAAAAAGCCGGCAGAGTCAGGCTGAAGCCTGACTCACGCCGGCGTCGGAGTCGGGCTGAAGCCCGACCTACAGGTCCTCGACCTTACTTCGGCAGCAGAGTCACCGGCACTTCCATGACGCTGTCGACCGGCAGCTTGTTCAGCTCGGCGGCCTTGCGCACCGCGGCTTCGCTCGGTCCTTCGTAGACGCAGAACGTCTTGGTCTTGTCCGCGTTCGCGTACGACTGGATCCAGCGCACGCCGACCGACGCGTTGTTGCTGTTGACCTTCGCCTTGGTTGCGGCATCCAGGCCTTCGAGCGCGCCGGCAGGGAAAGTACGCTCGATCAGGTAGCGATGGTTGGTGGGGCTCGGCTGCGTGGCCGCTGCGGTCTTGGCGGGCTCGCCCGCGAAGGCACTGGCGAACAGCAGGCAGCCCAGTACTGCGATCAGCTTCTTCATTTGCAATCTCCGATAGTGACGATGGGTCCCGCCGCTCGCTCACACGAAATAGAAATACGGATCGAGCACGCGCACCTCGGTGATCTGCGTGACCGGCAGCTTGTTGCAGGCTGCGGCGCGGCGGATCGCCTCGGGCGTGGGCGCGTCGTAAATGCAGAACGTGCGCTTGCGATCGGGTGTCGCGTAGGAATGGACCCAGGTGACCCCATATTCGGCATTGCGCTCGATGACCTTGCGGCACACGTCCGCGCCGGCTTCGTTCATGGGAATCGCGAGGCCGTCGGGGAATTCTCGTTCGACGAGATAGCGAGGCATTTACCGTTACTCCAGGATCGCCCGGTCAATTCCGAGCGGGGACCATCGTGCCAGCGCGGGGCCGGCGCCAAATCGGAGGGCTTACCCAATTTGCAGGGCTAGCTTACCTAGATTGGTTGCCGCTGCGGATCGGTTACGGATGATGCGGATGACGGACGGACAACGGCCGGCGGCGCGGGCATACTGCGCGGCGCCGGAGGGAGCTGAGGGAGCTAAGGCAGGAAGCTGGTGCCCAGGAGAGGACTCGAACCTCCACGGATCGCTCCACTGGTACCTGAAACCAGCGCGTCTACCAATTCCGCCACCTGGGCAAGGATGGGAATCTCGCCGGGGGGTCCCCGGACGAGGCGCGCAATCTACCGGTGGTATTCCGGGGTGTCAACAAACGGCAAGTAGAGATGAAATCAACCAAGAAAACGAAGAAAACCAAGCATTCCGCGGGCGCGCCCGAGGCGCACTCGCAATCGCCGGCGGCTGCGGCGCGCGTCCTGACGACGCTGCGCGAAGCCGGCCGGCCCCTTACTTTCGATGAATTGGCCGAGCGAATCGGCCGCGACGGCAAGGCAGCGCGGCGCCGGCTGCATTCGCAGCTGGATGAGTTGCTGCGCGCTGCAGAAATCATCGGTAATCGGCGCGGCGAATACATGCTGCGCGAGCGCGTTGCGCAGCTCGTCGTCGGCACCGTGAGCGGGCATCGCGACGGTCATGGGTTCGTGTTGCCCGACGATCGCTCGGCGCCGGTGTTTCTGCCGCCGCGCCAGATGCAGGAAACGATGCATGGCGATCGGGTCGCCGTGCGCGTCAGCGGTCAGGACAATCGCGGCCGGCCGCAAGGCGCTCTCGTAGAAGTTCTCGAGCGCAACACGCGCGAGATCGTCGGTCGCCTGTACGACGAGTCCGGCATCAGCTTCGTCGTGCCCGACAATCCGCGGATCGGCCATCGCGTGCTCGTGCCGCGCGGTCACCTCGGCGGTGCGCGCGCCGGTCAGGTCGTGCTGGTCAAGCTGATCGAGCAGCCGTCACGCACGGCGCAGGCGTTGGGTCATGTAACGCGAGTGCTCGGCGAGCACGCCGCGCCGGGCATGGAGACCGAGATCGCGATCCATTCGCACGGTCTGCCGTTCGAGTTTCCTCGCGAAGCGGTTGCGGAGGCCGATGCATTCGGTCGCACCGTGTCGGCGGCGGCGAAACGCGGGCGCGAAGATCTGCGCGAGCTGCCGCTCGTGACGATCGATGGCGAAGATGCGCGCGACTTCGACGACGCCGTGTACTGCGAGGAAGTGCGTGGCGGCTGGCGGCTCGTGGTCGCAATCGCAGATGTCGCGAGTTATGTCAGCCAGGACTCCGCGCTCGACAAGGAAGCCCAGAATCGCGGCACGTCGGTCTACTTTCCGAATCGCGTGTTGCCGATGCTCCCGGAGGCGCTGTCGAACGGGTTGTGTTCGTTGAATCCGCAGGTCGACCGTCTCTGCATGGTGTGCGAGATGCGCGTCAGCGAGCAGGGCAAAGTCACCCGCGCGCGGTTCTTCGAGGGCGTGATGTGCTCGGCGGCGCGGTTGACGTACACGAAGGTTGCGGCGTACCTCGCCAACCCGACCGCGAGGCACGAGCCGGAAGTCGTCACGGTCGGTCCGCAACTGATGCAGCTGCATGCGGTTTTCAAAGCCCTGCTGCAGGCTCGCACGCAGCGCGGCGCGCTGGATTTCGACGCGCCGGAGCTGAAGGTGCGGTTCGACGCGGCCGGCAAGATCGCGGCGTTCGTGGAGTCCACGCGCAACGACGCGCACCGGCTGATCGAGGAATGCATGATCGCGGCGAACGTCGAAGCGGCGCGCTTCCTGAAGAAGCACCGCATGCCGACGCTCTATCGCGTGCACGGCGCGCCCGAGGACGACCGGCTCGAAACGCTGCGGCGATTTCTGCAGGGCTTCGGCATTCAGCTGCCGACCGATCGCGATCTGACGCCGCACGACCTCGGCGCGGTCCTGCACCGGGTCATGGCCAGCGAGGAAGCGCACCTGATCCAGACGGTCGTGGTGCGCTCGATGCCGCAGGCGGTCTACCAGCCGGAGAACATCGGCCACTTCGGCCTGGCATTGCCCGAGTACGCGCATTTCACCTCGCCGATCCGTCGCTATCCGGATCTCATGGTCCATCGCGGAATCCGCCACATCCTGCGCGGCGGCACGCCGGAGGATTTCCCGTGGTCGCCCGGGATGATGGCCGCGCTCGGACAGCAGTGCTCGTTCAAGGAGCGCCGCGCCGACGAAGCGACGCGCGATGCGTTGTCGTGGCTCAAGTGCGAATACATGAGCGACAAGCTCGGCGAGGAGTTCGACGCGCTGGTCACGTCCGTCGTCGACTTCGGTCTGTTCGTGCAGGTGAAGGGCGTGCAAGTCGACGGGCTGGTGCACGTCAGCGCGCTCGGCACCGACTACTTCTCGCGCGACAGCTCCGGTTTCCGCATGGTCGGCGCGCGCAGCGGCCGCGTGTTCAAGCTCGGCGATCATCTGCGCGTGCGGCTGATCAACGTGATCATCGACGAGCGCAAGATCGATTTCGAGCTCGCAGACTCGGGCGGCGCGCGTGCGATCCGCGGACCGTGGCAGCGACGTAAAGGTCGGCGATGAGCGAGACGACGGTCGTGTTCGGGCTGCACGCCGTGCGCGCGTTGCTGCAGCGGCGGCCGAAGAGCGCTTCGCTTCTGGTACTGCAGAAGGGAAGAGAGGACGCGCGGTCGACTGAGTTGCTGCGGCTGGCGGAGGCCGCGGGCGTGCGCATCGAATGGCGTGACGCTCACGACCTCGATCGTCTCGCGGGCAACGAGCATCACCAGGGCGCTTGCCTGCAGATCCGTGCGCTCGGTCCGCTCGGTGAAGGTGCGCTGGACGAATTACTCGACAAGGCACCAGCGCCGCCGCTGCTCCTGGTCTTGGATGGCGTGCAGGATCCGCACAACCTCGGCGCCTGTCTGCGCACCGCGGATGCGGCCGGTGCGAGCGCGGTCATCGTGCCGCGGGATCGCGCTGCCGGCCTCACGCCGACGGTACGCAAGGTCGCCTCCGGCGCCGCCGAGACGATGCCGCTGATCCAGGTCGTGAATCTGGCGCGCACCCTGCGCTGGCTGAAGGAGCGCGAGATCTGGGTGGTCGGCGCCGACGACCAGGCGCCGAAGTCCGTCTTCGAGGCACAGCTGACCGGCCCGCTGGCGCTGGTGCTGGGCGCGGAGGGCGCGGGCCTGCGCCGGCTGACGCGGGAGAACTGCGACCTGCTGGTCGGCATTCCGATGGCCGGGACGGTGGAAAGCCTGAATGTGTCCGTCGCGGCCGGGGTGCTGCTGTTCGAGGCGGCCCGCCAGCGGCGGCCTAGCTAGTCCTCCCTGCTTCCGCTACTATGCGCGCCCCGTCGGGCATGTGCCCGGCGGTAACTCCTTGCCTCACCGCAGATTCTCGCTGACGGGAGGCACATCCACGAGGAGCAGCAATGCGACATTACGAGATCGTTTTCCTGGTCCATCCCGACCAGAGTGAACAGGTTCCAGCGATGCTGGAGCGCTACAAGGGCATGATCGCGGCCGGCAACGGCACCGTGCATCGCCTCGAGGATTGGGGCCGGCGCCAGCTGGCGTTCCCGATCGCGAAGGTCCACAAGGCCCACTACGTCCTGATGAACATCGAGTGCGACAGCAAGACGCTGGGCGAGCTGACCGGCGGCTTCCGCTTCAGCGACGCCGTGCTGCGCCACCTGGTGATCAAGATGGACGCGGCGGTGACCGAGCCTTCGCCGATGGCCAAGGGCGACGATGAGACGCGCGACGAGCGCTTCATCGATGACGGCGAGGACGATTCGCCGCGCGCCGACGCCTGATCCGCCATTCACTCTTTCGGAGACCATCCATGGCCCGCTTTTTCCGCCGCCGCAAGTTCTGCCGCTTCACTGCCGAAGGCATCGAGCAGATCGACTACAAGGATCTCGGCATCCTGAAGAGCTACATCACGGAGACCGGCAAGATCGTTCCGAGCCGGATCACCGGGACGAAGTCGCACTACCAGCGTCAGCTCGCGATCGCCGTGAAGCGCGCGCGTTACCTGGCGCTGTTGCCGTACACCGATCAGCACTGAGCTGTCGTAGCGAGGTGCGCGCCGCGTTCCGTGCGTGGCGCGCGTGACCATGCATCGTGCACTTGCCACCTGGCTGACCGAGCATCCGTGGCGCGCAGTCATCGCGATAGCGTTCTGCGGAGCGCTGTCGCAGCTGATGCTGCCGTTCACCGTGCTCGCGTGCGCGATTCCCGTTCTGACGGTGCTGCGCTTCGATGCGAGGCTCGGCTTCATCACTGCTGCGGTCGGGGCCGGCACTGCCTGCTGGGTCGTGTACTCGCTGGTGCCGACGGTGATGCCGGGCACGTACAGCGGCATCGCGCTGGCGTTCTTCAGTCCGGTTGCGCTGGCAGTGCTGCTGAAGCGCACGGGCTCGCTGAATCTCTGCTTCCAGGTTGCCGTGCTCGCTGCCGGGGTGCTGCTGGTGATCGTGCATGTCGCGCTGGCAGATCCCATCGGCGCGTGGAAGGCGCCGCTGACCCAGCTCCTGGATACGATGCAGCCCTCCGGGCTCACGCAAGCGGATCGCGATGCGATCGTCGTGGCGCTGGCCCGGCCGATGTGGGGCGCGCTCGGCGCCTTCGCGCTGGCAACTGTATTCGGCGCGCTGCTGCTGGGGCGGTGGTGGGATTCGCTGTTGCGGCCGGAGCTCGGAGCATTCGGTCGCGAGTATCAGCAACTCCGGCTCGGCGTCGTCCTGGGCGTCGCGGTGACCGTGCTGTTCGTGCTCGCGATGGTGACCGACGTCGCGCTGATTTCATGGCTCACCTGGATCGCGTTCATGGCGCTGACGTTCCAGGGGTTGTCAGCGGCGCATCGCAGCCGCGCCGGCGGCCGGCTCGGCCGCGGCTGGCTGGCGGCGATCTACGTACTGCTGATCGCGCCGCTGTCGAACGTGGTGACGATGTTCGTGCTGGCGAGCTGGGGCTTTGCGGACAATTGGCTGCGACCGCGCCGGTCCGCGAGCCTGTAGACTGTCATTCGTAACTGGGTAGGGGTTCTCATGGATATCATTCTGCTTCAGAAGGTTGCCAACCTCGGCAACATCGGCGACCGCGTCAAAGTGAAGCCCGGCTACGGCCGCAACTTCCTGTTGCCGCAAGGCAAGGCCACGCTCGCGACGGCCGATAACATCGCCAAGTTCGAAGCGCGCCGCCACGAGCTGGAGAAAGCGGCGGGCGACGAGTTGTCGAAGGCTCAGGCACGCGCGGCGAAGCTGCAGGGCTTCAAGCTGTCGCTCACTGCGAAGGCGGGCGGCGAAGGCAAGCTGTTCGGCTCGGTCGGCACCTCCGACATCGCCGAGGCAACCAGCAAGGCCGGCTTCGAGGTCGAGCGCTCGGAAGTGCGTCTGCCGCACGGCCCGATCCGCCAGGCCGGCGAGCACGTCGTGCAGCTGCACTTCCACACCGACGTCACGGTGGATCTGCCGGTGACGATCGTCGCCGAGGAATAGGTCGGGCCTGAGCCCGACTTCGCTCGTGGCCGAAGCCGAATCAAAGGTCGCCGTCGTCGGGCCCCGTCGGGCCCGCGACAAGGCTGCGGTCGACGAGATCCGGGTGCCGCCGCACTCGGTCGAAGCAGAGCAGGCGGTGCTCGGCGCGCTGATGCTCGACAACCGCGCCTGGGACACCATCGCCGACCGCCTCGTCGCCGACGACTTCTATCGCCGCGACCACCAGCTGATCTTCGAAGCCATCGCCGAGCTCGCGGGCCGCAGCGAGCCTTCCGATGCGGTGACGCTCTCCGAGTGGCTGGAACGCAAAGGCAGCTCCGAGGATACCGGCGGCCTCGTCTACCTCGCCGGCCTGGTGCGCGACACACCCAGCGCCGCGAACGTTCGTGCGTACGCCGATGCCGTGCGCGAGCGCTCGACGCTGCGTCGCCTGATCAGCGTCGGCGGCGAGATCGCTTCGAGCGCCTACGATCCCGAAGGCCGCGCGGCCACCGAGCTGGTCGATGAGGCCGAGCGGCGCGTGTTCGAGATCGCCGAGGCCGGCAACAAGACGCGCTCGGGCTTCATTCCGCTGAAGGACGAGCTCGGACCGGTCATCGATCGGCTCGATCTGCTGCAGCAGAACAAGGGACAGCTGCCCGGCCTCAGCACCGGCTTTGCCCGGCTCGACGAAATGACCGCCGGACTGCAGAAGGGTGACCTGATCGTCATTGCCGGCCGGCCATCGATGGGCAAGACGACCTTTGCCATCAATATCGCCGAGAACGCCGCATTCGGCGCCCGCAAGGCGAAGATCGGCGTGTTCAGCATGGAAATGTCGCGCGAGCAGATCGCGTTCCGCATGATCTCGTCGCTGGGGCGCGTGGACCAGAGCCGCCTGCGAGTGGGCAACATCGGCGACGATGATTGGACTCGCATCAACAGCGCGATAGCAATGATGAAGACCGCCGGGATCTACATCGACGATACCGGCTCGCTGACGCCGACGGATGTGCGCGCACGCGCGCGTCGCTTGAAGCGCGAGCACGGACTGGACCTGATCGTCATCGACTACCTGCAACTCATGCAGGTGCCGGGCACCAAGGAGAATCGCGCCACCGAGATCTCGGAGATCTCGCGTTCGCTCAAGGCGCTCGCCAAGGAGTTGCAGGTGCCGGTGATCGCGCTGTCGCAGCTCAATCGCAGCGTCGAGCAGCGCAACGACAAGAAGCCGGTCATGTCGGATCTGCGCGAGTCCGGCGCAATCGAGCAGGACGCCGACCTCATCATGATGATCTATCGCGATGAGGTGTACGACAAGAACACCACGCGCAAAGGCATCGCGGACATCATCATCGCCAAGCAGCGCAACGGCGAGATCGGCGAGTTTCAGCTGACGTTCCGCGGGCAATTTACTCAGTTCGTCAATTTCGCGCCCGAGATCAGTTACGGAGACGTGTGAGCAGCGTCCCGCTCGTCAGCGTCGATGCCGCCGCTTTACGCAACAACCTTGCGGTAGTCCGCCGCTTCGCACCGGCAGCACGAGTCATCGCGGCTGTCAAAGCCAACGCCTACGGTCACGGTCTCGTTCACGCCGCGCGGGCGCTTGCCGACGCGGATGCTTTCGGTGTGGCACGCATCGAGGAGGCGCTCGCGTTGCGCAGCGCGGGCCTCACGCAGCCGATCGTGGTGCTCGAAGGCGTGTTCTTCGCGAGCCAGCTCGACGTTGCAGCGGCTAACGACTTGCAGCTCGTGGTTCATTCGTTCGAGCAGATCGCGATGCTCGAGCAGCGCAGTGCGACGCAGCGATTCGCAATCTGGTTGAAGGTCGACACCGGCATGAATCGGCTCGGCTTCCGGCTCGAAGAGTTCGGCGCTGCGCATGAGCGGCTGCGTGGCTGTGCCGCGATCGGCACGTTGCGGCTGCTGACGCATCTCGCTTGTGCGGAGACCATCGGCGGCGCCGAAACGAAGCTGCAGCTCGAACGCTTTCGGACGCTGAGCGAGCCGCTGCGGCTCGAGCGCAGCATCGCGAACTCCGCCGGCATCATCGCGTGGCCCGATGCGCACGCCGAATGGGTTCGCCCGGGTCTGATGCTGTACGGCGCCTCGCCATTCGAAGAGCGCAGCGCGGCCGATCTCGGGCTGCTGCCCGGGATGACATTCACGACGCAGTTGATCGCCGTGCGCAACGTCGCAGCAGGCGAAGCGATCGGCTACAACGGAATCTGGCGCGCGCCGCGGCGTTCGCGTATCGCGGTTGCCGCAGTCGGTTACGGGGATGGTTATCCGCGCTGCATGCGTGCCGGCGCGCCGGCGTTGATCAACGGCCGCGAGGCGCCGATCGTCGGCCGCGTCTCGATGGACATGACGATGCTGGACGCGACGGACCTGCCGGACGCCGCAGTCGGCGATGAAGTCACGCTATGGGGAAAAGGCTTGCCGGCGGAACGCGTCGCGCCGTTCGCGGACACGATTTCGTACGAGTTGTTTTGTCGAATCGCGGAGCGGGTTAGAAGGCTGTAGGTGGGGCTTCAGCCCGACACCTCTTCAACCCTCGAAGAATCCCATCTTCACGCCCGCGAGCAGGATCACATCGTTGTCCTGCAACCTCCGCGCCTGCTCGCCGATACCGCTGCCATTCACGTGCGGATAGTCGTTCGGCTTGCCGCTGTCGACGTGCACGATGAAGAAACCGTCGGCGCGGCGCGTGATCGCCGCCACTTGCACGCCGGGTCGACCGAGTGTCGTCAGCGCTTTGTTCAGTTCCAGCTCGCGGCCGGCGAATGCACCGCTGAGCACTTGCAGCTTGGCCTTCGGCAGCGCGACCGGATGTTCGCCCGTGGCGCTCGAGCTCGGCACCGCGCGGATCGCAGTCGCTGTGGCACCGGACGATCTCGGCGCAGGGGGCGGCGGCGGCGCGATCGCGGAAGCTTTCTTCGCCGCGGCGGCAGCGACCGCCGATCCCGGCGTGATCACC
>Ga0207668_10002858_pt1 | contig 10117 bp, 7 predicted proteins | sample KBSS43metaG_FD_184323 | JGI IMG/M metagenome (GOLD analysis project Ga0207668, IMG submission 184323) | Switchgrass rhizosphere microbial communities from Kellogg Biological Station, Michigan, USA - KBS S4-3 metaG (SPAdes) (version 2) | ecosystem: Host-associated > Plants > Roots > Rhizosphere >... | reverse complement strand
CGCGAGCGAGAACAGCGTGGTCTTGCCCGTGCCCGACGGGCCGACGACCGCGGTCAGCCCGCGCTCGAGCGCGGTGAACGACACGTCCTTCAGGACCGGCCTGCCGCCGACGTACCCGAACGAAACGGCGTCGTACTCCAGCACCGACGACGCGAAAACGGGTTGTTCGGCGACGGCGGGCTCCCCGCGCTCGTCGGGCAGGTCGAGCAGGCCCTCGACGCGCTGCGCGGCCGCCACGCCCAGCTGGATCTGCGCGAAGCTGGTGAACAGCGTGATCAGCGGCGTCAGCATGTAGAACAGGTAGAGCAGGTAGGCGGCGAAGCCGGCGGTGTCCAGCGCGCCACTGGCGATCCGGGCCGCGCCGAAGGTGAAGACGACGGCGAACGAACCGTGGATGCCGAGGTTGATCAGCGGTGTCATCGCGGCCTGCAGCCGCACGCCGCGCATGTCGGCCTTGGTGGCGTCCGCGGCGTGGGTGAGCACCAGCTCGGCCTCGCGGTCCTCGGCCCGGCTCACCTTCACCGTGCCGATCGCGACCAGCGCCCGCTGCAGCGCGGCGCCGAAGCGGCCGACGGCCTCGCGGTTCTGCGCCATCGCCTTGCGCACCTGGCGCGCGATCGCGACGCTGCCCACCGCCGCGACCCCGAGGCACCCGACCGTCACCAGGGTGAGCAGCGGGTCGATGAAGGTCATCAGCGCGATCCCGCCGACGACGAGCACGATGCTCGCGGCGATGTTCATCAGCCCCATGGTCAGCGAGCCGCGCAGCAGGTCCGTGTCGGCGACCGCGCCGACGAACAGGTCGCCGCGCTGCCGTTCCAGATGGGACTTCAGCGGGGCCCGCAGCAGCCGGTGCACGACCGAGCGCCGGGTGTCGAGGACCATCGTCGCGCCGCAGCGGCCGAGCAGGTACATCTCGATCAGCCGCAGCACCATGTCGCCGAGGAACAGCGAGGCGAGCAGGATCAGCGATCCGGTCGCGACGGTCTTCCCGGTGAGCGCGCCGACGACGTCGCCGACGATCATCGGCTGGACCAGCGACAGGATCGCGCTCGCCAGGCCGACGATCCCGGCGAGGCCCAGCTGACCCCGGTAAGGGGCCAGCAATCGCAGGATGGTCCGTGTGGCGGTGGGCTTCTTTTCAGTGGACACGCCGAATCCCTACTGTCCCGCGGTGATGCGCTGGGACAAGTGCTTGGAGTGGTGGATCACGCTCGGGTAGGTGGCGCTGAACGCCCAGAGGAACCGGTTGAGACCCATGAAAGCGGCGTTGCCGGCGTGGAAGGAGACCCCGGTGCCGAGCAGTCCGACGGCGACCGGCTTCGGTGCCACCAGCACGAGCGGGAAGAGCATTTCGCCCACCCACACGCCCCAGCCGCCGAGCCGGGCCAGCACCGGGTACTTCTTGAGCATCAGGCCGACGTGTTTCTGGCCGTAGGTCTTGGTGCGGAAGATGCCCTGCATCGCGCTCCCGTCGCGCCAGTACGGCGAAATCGCCTTGGCGAGCCCGGCCGCGAAGTACGAGACCACCGACTGCCCGGCGATGAAGGCGGTGCACGCCTTGCGGGCCTTCTCGTCGTCCGGGAAGAACTTGCTGGCCGCCAGCGCGACGCACACGACCAGGTTGACGTGGTCGGACCCGTCCGCGCCGTAGTTGCTCCGCAGCTGCATGAGCACGTTCGAGGCCGCGAGGAACGTCATCGCCGCGGCCTTGGTCTGCCGGTTGGTGCCCGGCAGCGCGACCAGCGTCGAAGCCGTCAGCCGCATCGACGTCAGGACCTGGATGCCCGGGCTGGTGAAGACCTTGTCGAAGACCTCGCCGGTCTTGCCGCGGGCCATCCGCTTCGAGCGGGTCCGCCCGATCCGCCAGCTGATCAGGCCATCGTCGTCGACGTCCTTCGGCCGCACCAGCGCTTCCAGCGAACTGAGGATGATTCCCGAAGAAATGAGGATTTCGGTCTCGCGCAGCGCCTTGTCGACGCTGAGCATCCCGCCCCCCGAGCTGACTTCCGCCTGTGCCATGCGTCGCTCCGTTGTCGTTCCGTACGCCCCGCCCGATGATTTTCACCGGTGGCGAGACCGTTTTCACACGCCGGATCGGCCTCGTCAATGCGGGGGAGACGCGGTTCCGTCAAACACGGAAGCCACCTCCGCCGAAGTGATGACCTTGCCGCGGGCCGGAGCCGGGCGGGCACTCGCGCGGCTAACGTGGCGACCGTCATGAACGCGACCCTCCGCGCCGATCGGCGCTACCGGCTCACCCCGCACGTCCTGCCGAACGGGCTGCGGGTGCTCGTCGCGCCCGACCACGACGCCGACGTCGTCGCCGTCACCGTCGGCTACGACGTCGGCAGCCGTTCGGAACCCCGTGGCTTCAGCGGGTTCGCGCACCTCTTCGAGCACCTGATGTTCCAGGGTTCGGCGAACCTGCCCCGCGGGGCGCACGCGCACTACGTCCAGAGCTGCGGCGGGGTCTTCAACGGCACGACCCACCTGGACTACACCGAGTACTTCCAGGTGCTGCCCTCGTCCGGCCTGGAACACGCGGTGTTCCTCGAAGCCGACCGCATGCGCGCGCCGGCACTCACGGCGGCGGGCCTGGCCAACCAGATCGACGTGGTGGCCGAGGAGATCACCGGCGCGATCCTGTCCCGGCCCTACGGCGGGTTTCCCTGGCTGCAGCTGGCCCCGCTGATGTTCGACACGTTCGAGAACGCGCACAACGGGTACGGCGCCATCGAAGAGCTGCGGACCGCGACGACGGATCAGGCCAAGGCCTTCTTCGAGCGGTACTACGCGCCGGGCAACGCCGTCCTGTGCCTCGCGGGCGACGTCTCCGCCGAGCGCGGGATCGAACTCGCCGAACGGTACTTCTCCGACATCGCCGCCCGTCCGGTGCCACCGCGGCCCGTCATGGCCGAACCGGACCTCACCGCCGAACGCCGGGACGCCTACGTCGACCCGCTGGCGCCGCTGCCGGTCTTCGCGTCGGCGTGGCGCGTCCCCGATCCCACGGCCGACCTGCGGGGCTACCTCGCGCACCTCGTCCTGTGCCTGTTGCTCACCGACAACTCGCTGGGCAGGCTGTCGCGCCGGCTGGTGCGGCACGACCGCTGGGTGTCCTCTGTGGACTGCTCGCTCGGGCTCACCGGCGAGGTGTTCGGCATCCGCGACCCGACCTGCCTGGTGCTGACCGCGAGCCCCGTGCCGGGTGCGCCCGGCACGGACGCGATCCTCAAGGCGGTCGACGAGGAGGCCGAGCGGCTCGCCACCGAGGGGCCGGACCCGGCCGAGCTGACCGCGGCGACGCGGACGATCAGCGCCCAGCTGGTCCGTGTACTCGACGGGCTCGCCGGCCGCGCCCGCCACCTCGCGGTGTTCACGCTGCAGCACCACGACGCCGCCGTGATCAACGAACTGGGCCCGCTCAGCCGGGCCGTGACCGCCGCCGACGTCCGGGCCGCCGCGGCCGCGCTGCGCCCGGAACGGCGGGCGACCGTCGAACTGCACCCGGGAGCCGCGCGATGACCGCCTTCGACCTGCTCGACGTCCCCACCCCGGGGCCGCTGCGCGTCCCGGCCGTCCACGAGCGCACGCTGCCGAACGGCCTGCGGGTCCTCGCGGCGCGGCGCGCGAGCACCCCGCTCGCCGAGGTGTGCCTGAGCGTGCCGTTCGCGCACACCGAGACGGCCGCGGCGATCCTGCTGTCCGGCGCGCTGGCCGAAGAAAGCGGCACCCGGGACCGGGTCCGGGCGATGGGCGGCGGGCTGTCGGCGGGGGTCGACGCGGACCGGCTGCGGATCGCCGGCAGCGTCCTCGCCGACCAGCTGCCGGCCTTCCTCGCGCTGCTGGGGGAAATCGTCACCGATCCGCCCTACCCGGCGGACGACTTCGCGATCACCGTGGACAACGCGGTCCAGGGCACGATCGCCATCCTGGCGAGCCCGGCGCAGCACGTCTCCGAGGCGCTCAACACCCGGATGTTCGGCGACCACCCGTACGGCCTGCCGTCGCCCCGGCCCGAGGACTTCCGGCGGGTCGGGCGGGACGCGGTCCGCGCGCTGCACGCCGAACGCGTCCTGCCCACCGGGGCCGGCCTGGTGCTGGCCGGCGACTTCGCGCCGGAGGCGGCGCTCGACGAGGCGGAGCGCGCACTGGGCGGGTGGCTGCCGGGGCCGGGGGTCCCGATGCGCCGGCCCGGCCCGTGGGTACCGGGCCGCTCGGTGGTGGACCGGCCGGGCGTGCCGCAGTCGCTGCTGCGGATGGCGCTGCCCGCGCCCCGCTACGATGCCCCGGACTACCCCGCGATGGCGTTGGCCGCGATGGTGTTCGGCGGCTACTTCTCGTCCCGGCTCGTGCAGAACATCCGCGAGGACAAGGGGTTCTCCTACTCGCCGCGCAGTTCCCTGCTGCACGTGGCCGAAGTGGACCTGACCACGGTGTCCCTCGACGTGGTCACGGCGAACACCGCCGCGGCGGTGGCCGAGGTCGTCGCCGAGCTGTCCGGCATGGCGGACCGGCCGGTGACACCGGAGGAGCTGGACCGCGCCCGCCGCTACTCGGTCGGCACGCTCCGGCTGCGGCTGGCGACGCTGACCGGGCTGGTCACGACGCTGTGCGAGCTGGACCTGCACCGGTTGCCGATCGGGTGGCTGGGCGGGCACGACGCCCGGCTCGCCGCGGTGACCCCGGACGAGGTGACGGCGGCCGCGCGCGAATACCTGGCCCCGGACAAGGCGATCACGGTGTTGCTGTGCGACGAGAAGCGCGCCTACCCGGCCTGAAAGCCGCTTGCGCACGGTCGTGAGATGCCCCCCTGATCACGCGAGATGCCCGGCCGATCACGAGTGATGCCCCGCTGATCACCAGCGGTGCCGGGCTACTCGGGCAGATCGTCCACCCAGTCGTCGTTGTAGACCGAGTCCAGGTAGCCGTCCCCCATGTCCGGCGCGATCGCCACGGCGACGACGTCCTCGCCCGGCCGGTTCCGGGCGAGCCAGCGGCGGGCGCCGCTGACGACCGTCCCGGTGGAACCGCCGAAGACGAACCCGCGCGCGGCGAGCTCGCGGCACATCGCGACCGTCTCCCGCTCTTCGACGATGACCACGTCGTCCACAAAGGACTCGTCGAGCTGCATGGGCCGGATCCCGGCGCCGAGGCCGGGAATCATCCGCACCCCCGCCTCCCCGCCGAAGATCACCGAGCCCGCGACGTCGACCGCGATCACCTTGACGTCCGGCCGCCGCTCGCGCAGGTAACGGGCGCAGCCCATGAGCGTCCCGGTGGTGCCGGCACCCACGAAGAGGAGTTCGACGCCGGGGAACGCGGCCAGGATCTCCGGGCCGGTCCGGTGGTAGTGCGCGCCGCAGTTGTCGGGGTTGCTGTACTGGTTCAGCCACACCACGCCCGGTTCGGCCGCACACAGCTCCCGGACGTGGTCGAGGCGGGCCGCGAGGAAGCCGCCTTCCGCCTTGGGTTCGGTGATGACGTGGACCTGCGCGCCCAGCGCCTGCATCATCCGGCGGCTGGACACCGTGCACCGCGCGTCGGTCACGCAGACGAACCGGTAGCCGCGGCTCGCCGCGAGCATGCTCAGCGCCACGCCGAGGTTTCCCGAGGAGGACTCCACGATCGTCATTCCGGGCCGCAGCACGCCACTCCGCTCGGCGCCTTCGACCATCTCGGTCGCCGCCTTCAGCTTGATCGACCGGGCGAAGTTGAAACCTTCGCACTTCAAGAACAGCGGGACGCCCACACTGTCGCGCAAGTCGACGTAGAGGTCGCCGCTGTTGAATTCCGCGGGAGAACGGATAACGGTCACCCGGGTAACGTGTCACAGCCGCGCTCTCCGCGTAATCCGCAAGAGGACCAGGCGGTTTCCGGATTTCGAGGGTTTCGGCGGAGAATCCAAAACCGACTTCGCGCAGATCCACAAATCGGTGGATGTGCCGGATCGAACCAGAAGATAATCTGGCCTTCCTCAGCCAGATCGCACTATGGAGGCATCATGAGCACCGTCACGCTGTCCGAGCGGGTCACGGCCACCGACCTGAAGCCGCTCGACTTCGCCACCAAAGAGGACGCCCCCCAGTTCATCGGCGCCTGGGCCCACGCGGCCGCCAACTGGTGGGTCAACAACGCCTGCGGTGACGGCGTCATCCACAAGCACACCGGGACCGCCGACGCCGGCACGCTGAAGAGCGACGACGCGAACATCGAAGAGCTGGTCGGCCTCCGCAGCCGCTCGGTCGCTTCTTGACCCGAACACCTCGAGCCGCTCACCGCCCGAACCGGCGGTGAGCGGCTTTTTTGACTCTTCGCGTGGTCGTTCGCCGGGCACGCCACTGTCCCGGCCCGGAAACCGGACCGGGACAGCTCCTCTCGACGCTACCCGCCCTGCCGGTTGAGTGCGTGAGTGCCCGACAGGAAAAGCACCGTCGGCTCCTCCTCGGCGTCGTCGTAGCCCGCCGAGGCCACCAGCATGAACTGGACGCGTTTCCCGTCGGGGTGATGCGGCACCTGGTGAGTCACGTAATTGAGCAGAGTCAGATACGGCACCGACACCTGCACGTCCTCTTTGCTGTCTTTCAGGTCGGGCTGCAGCGCGGTCAGGTTGACGACCGCGTCGAGGATGACCTTTTCCGCCCGGCGCGCCGGATACCAGAAGAAGTGCTGCCACCTGCGCGGCTCGACCTCGACGGTTTCCTGCCACGGCGTGTAGCTGCCGTCCGGCAACTCGTTCCGTACCAGCAGGTGGTGGTCGTGCATGCCGGGCCGCGGTGCGAAGAACCGCCAGTCCGGGATGAACGCGCCCGTCGAGTCCCAATTGCGCAGCTTCTTGAACTTGCGAGTGGGTTCCTGGCAGACGACCGTCACCGCCAGCCAGGTACCCAGCACGCCGTAGACGAGATACCTGGCCGCGATCGCGGCCGCGCCTTCCCCGGCCGCCGGCCTGCCGGCGGTCCGCACTGCGTGACTCTTGATTCCGGGCAAGCTGGCCTCCGAGGTTCGCGGCTGAACTTTCGTCAGCGCCGGGAAAGGTGCTTCGAGTGGTGGATCACGCTCGGGTAGGTCGCGCTGAAGGACCAGAGGAACCGGTTGAGCCCCATGAAAGCCGCGTTGCCGGCGTGGAAGCTCGTCCCGGTGCCGATCAGGGCGGCCGCGAACGGTCTGGGCGCGACGAGGACGAGCGGGAACAGCATCTCGCCGACCCAGACTCCCCAGCCGCCCGCCTTCGCGAGGAGCGGGTACTTCTTCAGCAGGGTGCCCACGTGTTTCTCGCCGTACGTGCGGGTCCGGAAGATGCCCCGCATCGCCCGGCCGTCCCGCCAGTACGGCGAGATCGCCTTGGCCAGTCCCGCCGCGAAGTAGGAGGTCACGGACTGACCGGCGATGAACGCGGTGCACGCGTTCCGCACCTTCTCGTCATGACCGAAGAACTTGCTGATGGCGAGCGCGGTGCACACCACGATGTTGGCGTGGTCGGAGCCGTCGCCGCCGTAGCTGCCCCGCAGCTGCAGCAGGAAGTTGGTGACGGCGAGGAAGGTCATGGCGGCTGCCTTGGCCCGCCGGTCGCCGTTCGGCAGCGCCGTCACCGTCGCGGCGGTCAGCCTCAGCGAGGTGAGGAGGTGGATTCCCGGCGCGGAGAACACCTTGTCCAGTGCCTCTCCGGGGCGCCCCGACACCATGGCCTTCGACCTGGTACGGCCGATGCGCCAGCTCATCAGGCCGCCGTCGTCGACGTCTTGAGGCCGGCAAAGCGCTTCCAGGGAGCTGAGGATGATCCCGGCGGAGATGAGGAGTTCCGTTTCGCGAAGCGCCTTGTCGACGCTCAGCGTCCCATCGCCTGGGACGAAGTCCACCAATGCCATCGCTTCACTCCGTCACCTGATCCGTCGGTCCGGACGGGCGAGCCCGGTTGAGAACCAGTTGTGGCACGCAGAGTGAGCTTGGTCAACCCGGCCCGGCCGTTGTTCCGTAAAGAGCGGAAGCCTGGTCCGATATCCGACCGGCCTGCGGTGGGGCACCGGCCGGTCTCCACCGGGCCGGCGCCCCACCCCGGACGCGACATCCGCTCAGCGGCGGGCGACCCGCCTCGCCCGGCCCCGGGACCGCGCCGCCGCCAGCACGTCGTCCTCGGGCTCCGGCGCCTCGGACGCGGCCGTCGCCGGGGAAAGGTGGGCGGCGAGCTCGCGCAGGCTCGGCCGGGCGAACAGGTCCAGCACGGTGACCGGCCGGTCCAGCTCCGCGGACAGTTCGCGGTGCGCCCGCACCAGCGTCAGCGACGTCGCGCCCAGCTCGAAGAACGTCCGCAGCGGGTCCAGTTCCGCCCCCGGCACGCCGAGCAGGCGGCCGAGCACCCGCGCGATCCGCTGCTCCACCACCGGGTCCGCGCTGACGGCCCGCTGCCGCGGGACACCCCGGTCCGCGACCACCGGCCCGCACGCCAGACCGCGCGCCGCCAGTGCGCCCGGATCGGGCTCGTCCCAGGCCGTCGCCCCGGCCACCTCGACGAAGGCGGCGAACAGGGCGTCGAGGTAGCCGTCCGGGAACGCGGCGTCGACCGCGTCCCAGTTGATCCGCAGCACTCCCCCGGCCTCGAACACCTGGCAGTCCAGCACCACGTGCGGGGTCTGGCTGATCGCGTATTCCGTGCGGCCGAAGCGGGACAGCAGCCGCGACGCGTCGGCGGACGCCCCGTCCGCGGTGCGCGTGCTGCCGAGCCCGCTGGAGAACACGACCGGCAGCAGCACCTGCCCGCCGCGCCGCGCCGCGAGCTCCCGCAGCACCTCGTTGCCGTGCACCTGGCCGTGTTCCAGGTCCGCGAGCAGCCGCCGCTGCAGTGCCCGGGCGCGGTCGGCGTGGCTGCCCGCGGCGCGGTCGACGTCCAGCAGCACGGTCGAGGTGTAGTCGCCGATCACGCCTTCGTGCCCGGCGGGCCGGTCGAACGACGTCACGACGAGGGTGAACCGGTCCCCGCCGCCGCCCGCGTGCAGGGTGTCGGCGAGCGCGGAGAGCAGCAGCCCGGTCGGCGTGACGCCGCGGCGCCGGGCGTTGGCGCACAACGCCTGCCAGCGGTCCGCGTCGATTTCCGCGTGCCGCCGGGTGAAGCGGACCTTGCCCGCGCCCGGGGCCCGGACGGGCAGGGCCGGGCCGTCCGCCATCGTGGCGGCGGCACGCCGCCAGTACTCGCGCGACCGTTCCGGGACCTCGCCGCGGCCGGTGACCCACCGGCCGAACGTCGCGCGCGGTGGCGCGGGCAGGCGGGCGGGGTCGTGGTAGGCGGTGACCAGCTCGTCGGCGAGGATCACCGCGCTCTGGGCGTCGCAGAACAGCAGGTCGAGTCCGAAGTGGACCCGCCAGGTCCGGTCGTCCAGCCGGCTGGCGGCCACGTGCAGCAGCGGACCCGCGCCGGGGTCGAGGACGCGGTGGGAGCGCTCCTCCCGGATCCGCGCGGCTGCCTCCGGACGGCCGCGCAGGTCGAAGACCTCGACGGGGCACGGCGGCAGGGTGTCCGAGACGGTCTGCAGCGTGTCCGGCGTGATGGTGGCGCGCAGCATCGGATGCCGCGCGACGACCGTGCGCAGGGCCGCCTCGAGCCGCTCGGGATCGAGGTCGAGGACGTCGACCTCGGTGTAGTAGTGCGGCGCGACGGCGTCGCCGAGCCAGGTGTCCACCCGGCCGACCAGGTAGGCCAGCTGCATTTCGGTGAGCGGGAACGGCGCGCCTGTGCCTGTGCCTGTGTCCGTGTCTCCGGCGGTGTCTCCGGCTCGCAGCCGGACTTCGACGAGGTCGCGGCCGCCGGGCAGGATCGACTCTTCGAGGCGGTACCCGCGGGGCCCGGCCCAGTCGTGCAGGTCGCGGAGCCAGCGCCCGGCATCGACGAGCGCGTCGGCCAGGGTCCGGTCCTCGGGCCGCTCGAGCCGCATCGCCAGCACCAGGCCACCCGGATCGGGCAGCCCGGCCGGGGTTTCCGCGGGCGGCTGGGTGTCGGCGTGGGCGCGCAGGAGGTCCTCGATGGAGGGGTGGGCAACCAGCTCGGTGAAGGACGGCCGGGTTCCGGTGGCGTCTTCGATGGCGTTCGCCAGCCGCACGACATCGAGGGAGCTGGCACCGG
>Ga0207668_10002857_pt1 | contig 10119 bp, 12 predicted proteins | sample KBSS43metaG_FD_184323 | JGI IMG/M metagenome (GOLD analysis project Ga0207668, IMG submission 184323) | Switchgrass rhizosphere microbial communities from Kellogg Biological Station, Michigan, USA - KBS S4-3 metaG (SPAdes) (version 2) | ecosystem: Host-associated > Plants > Roots > Rhizosphere... | reverse complement strand
CATTCTGCCGACCCTGTTCGTTGTGATCCTGGGCCCGGCCGCCTGTTCGATCAACGACAACTTCATGCACGGCACCTGATCGCCCCAATCGGCGAAAAGGGAACGCGGCCCCGCTTCCAAGCGTAGAAGCCCTGTGTCCTTTTTCACCTGGGGGTGATGACCATGCAGTTCAGCATGCTCACCGTCGGCGTGCCGCTGTGGGTCGCCGGCTGGACCACGGCGCCCGCGGTGACCGTCGCCGGGCTGCTGGCCCTCAACACCGTCATCGTCTCGCTGCTGCAGGTGTGGGCGGCGCGCGGCGCCCACGAACTGCCCGCGGCCGGCCGCGCCGTCGCCCGCGCGGGCGCGTTGCTCGCGCTGGCCTGCGGACTGTACGCCGTGACCGACGCCGGATCCGCGGCCGTGGTGGTGGCGGTGCTGACCCTCGCCATCGTGGCGCACAGCCTCGCCGAGGTGCTGTCCGAGGCCGGCAACTGGACGCTCGCCTTCGAACTCGCCGACCCCGGCAACGCCGCCGCGTACCAGGGCGTCAGCCAGACCGGTGCGGCACTCGGCTCGATGCTCGGCCCGCTGGTGGTCACCGCGACCGCGATCCGGCACGGCTGGGCCGGGTGGGCGTTGCTCGGCGCGATCTTCCTGGCCGCCGGGCTGGCGACCCTCGGGCTCGCCCGGGCTGTCACGATGAGGGCCCGACCGGACATGGAGTAGACGTGAGCTCCGGCACGGTACCCGAACAGCGCTTCCGGCGGATCTACGCGGACAACTTCGAGCCGCTGCTGGCCTACGCCCTGCGGCGCGTCGAGCAGGCCGAGGACGCGGCCGACGTGGTCGCGGAGACCTTTCTCGTGGCCTGGCGGCGGGAGTGGGAGATGCCGCCGGACGCCGAGGTGCGGCTCTGGCTGTACGGGGTGGCGCGCCGGGTGCTGGCCAACCACCGCCGCGGCGGGGTGCGCCGGGAACGGCTCGGCGAGAAGTTGCGGCAGCGCCTGCGGGGCGTCACCGGCGTCGATCCGGCCGACGAGGTGCCGGTACGGCTCACCGTCCGGGCGGCGCTCGCCCGGCTGAGCGAACTGGACCGGGAGGTGTTGATGCTGACGTTCTGGGAGGGCCTGGAGCCGCGCGAGGCCGCGGCTGTCCTGGACGTGAGCGCGGCCACCGTCCGTACCCGGCTGTCGCGGGCCCGCGCCCGGCTGCGCGATCTGCTCGGTAACGACGCCGCGCCGCCCGGACATGTACTCGACGTCATGACCGCGCGCGTTCCGGAGGACGGCAGATGACCGAGGAGCAGGTGGACCGGATGGTCCGCGACGCCGACCCGTACCGACCGGAGGTGACCCGCCTCGACGAGGCCGCCCAGCACCTCATGGACCAGATCGTCGCGGAGCCGCGGGGCAGGCGCCGCCGCGGCCTGACCCGCGGCCTCGTCGCGGCCGGCGTCGCGGCCGGCCTCATCGCCGTCGTCGCCGTCGCCTCGACCCTGACCGCGAACCGGTCCGCCGACCGCCGAGCCGCCTCGGGCGGCTATTCGGCGATGGTGCTCAGGGCCGCCGAGGAGAACCCGCGGCTGCTGATCGACGAGCCGGGGTGGAAGGCGGCCACCGTCTACGGTTTCGCCGAGAAGACCGGCACCATCTCGTTCCGCAACGGCGCGCGGGAGCTGGAGATGAACTGGTACGAGGCGGACCAGTACGACGACTACCACGCGGACCGGCTCCACGTCAGCAAGCCGCAGCCGGTGCGGGTCGACGGCCAGCCGGGCGACCTGTTCCGGTACAGCGACAGCGACTTCGCGGTGATGCTGAAGCCGCGCGACGGTTCCTTCGTCGAGCTGCGCACCTCGCCCGGCTGGACGCGGGCCGACTTCGACCGGGTGCTCGCCCACGTGGTGCACGTCGACGTGCGGACCTGGCTGGCCGCGCTCCCGCCGGAGATCGTCACCCCGGGCCGGGTGGACGAGCGGGCGGCCAAGGTGCTGGCCGGCGTGCCGCTCCCGCCGGGCTTCGACCGCACCGCGCTGGACAAGCTCGGCGTCAACGACGCCTACCAGTTCGGCGCCCAGGTGACCAGCCTGGTCGGCTGCGGCTGGATCGCGGAATGGCTGCGCGCCGACAAGGCCGGTGACGTCGACGCCCGCCGGCGGGCCGCCGCCGCCCTGCGCGGCAGCCACGACTGGAAGGTGCTGCACCAGATGAACCCCAACGGTGACTGGCCCGAGGTGTTCTGGGAGACCGCGGACAAGGTGGCCGCCGGCCACCCGCCGGCCGGCTACAAACAGGCGCTGGGCTGTTCGTAAGGCGTCGCACGAAACGGCGGTGCGGCCCCCGCACCGCCCCCTACTGTGGAGTCGTGCCGCGCCTTCCCCATCCGCGCCGCGCCGTGACCGGATGTCTGATCGCGCTTGTCGTCGCGGGCGTCGCCGGTGTCGGTCGCGCCAAGCCGCCGGCGGAGCCCGCGGGCGCCGCCGCGCCGCCACCGGTCACCGCGCCGCGATCGACTCCCGCGCCGCCACCGGTCCCAGCGCGGCCGGTCCCTGCGCCGCCGCCGGTGACGGCGCCCGCCCCGGCCGGCCTGCCGAAGATCGACTATCGTCGCGGGCCGCGCGGCTTCCCGGCCGACCCGGCCGCCGCGTCGCTCACGCCGGTGACCGAAGGGCTGCACCCGCACCGGAAGCTGGCCCTCTACGACGCGCCGGGCGGCCGGCCCCGGGCCTTCCTGCCGCGCACGATCAGCGGCCTGCCGCTGGTGGTGCCGATCGTGGCCCGGCGGCCGGGCTGGGTCGCCGTGCTGCTGCCGTCGGCCAACCGGCGGATGGGCTGGCTGCCCGCCACCGGGTGGTCCGCGCGGCGGCTGCGTGATCAGCTGGTGGTGCGCCGCGGCGCGCACGAGCTGACCTGGTTCCGCGACGGCCGCCGCCGGGCGAGCTGGACGGTCGCGGTCGGAGCGAAGAGCACGCCGACGCCGCTCGGCCGCACCTTTGTGCTCGGCCGCACGCGCACCCACGGCGCCGTCTACGCCGGACTGGACGCGCTGGTGCTGGCCGCCGTCCCGGAGGACCGCCACGCCCTCGCCCCCGCGCTGCGCGGCGCCCACACCGGCATCCACGGCTGGCACCGCAGGTCGGCGTTCGGCCACAGCGTCTCCAACGGCTGCGTCCGGGTGCCCGCCGCCGCCCAGCGTGTCCTGCTGGCCCACCTGGTCCCGGGCAGCACCGTGCACATCGTCGACGGGTAGGCTCGCGCGGGTGACGAGCCAGGTCATCGCGTCGGCGTGGGTGTGTGTCCGGGATCGGCGGGTGCTGGTGGTGCGGGCCGCCGGGTCCGACGCCTTCTATCTGCCCGGCGGCAAACCCGAGCCGGACGAGACCTACGCCGAGGCGGCGGCGCGCGAGGTGCGCGAAGAGGTCGGCATCGAGCTGGACGCCGCTGATCTGACCCTGTTCACCGAGATCCGCGCGCCCGCGCACAACCGGCCGGCCGGCACCGTCGTACGGCTGATCTGTTTCACCGGCGGCAAGACCGACGTCGAGCCCGTGCCGGCCAACGAGATCGCCGAGCTGGCGTGGTTCACCACCGGCCAGGCGGGCCGCTGCGCCCCGGCGATCCGGCTGCTGCTCGCCGAACTGGCCACGGCCGGCCGGATCGACTGATCAGGTTTCGAAGTAGCGGCGGGCGATCTCGGTGTGGATGCTGAAGCCGAGCTCGACCGGGCCGGGCAGGATCTCCCAGCCGAGCGACTCCTCGTTGGCCTCCGGCGGCGGGATCGGGTCGGCGTTCGGCAGCGTGGGCAGCAGCCCGAAGATGAGCAGGGTGCCGTCCGGCGCGCTGATCACGTCGTAGAGGCGGACGAACCGGGGGTCGGCCCGGAATCCGGTCTCCTCGAACAGCTCCCGGGTCAGCGCGTCCTGCCAGGACTCGCCGACGTCGATGAAGCCGCCGGGCAGGGCCAGCCGGCCGCGGGCCGGCGCGGTCGACCGCCGTACGGCCAGCAGCCCGCCACCCACCGGCTGGACCGCGACCGCGACCGGCGTCGGGTTCTGATAGCTGGTCTCGCCGCAGGCCGCGCACCGCCGCGGCCAGGGCTGCCCGCGGGTGAACCGGGCGCCGCAGAACGTGCAATGCGCGAACTTGTCCGGCGTCACGGGTGCAGCGGGGAGTTGCATGCCGCGACCAGCGCTTGCCGGCAGGCCGTGGTGAGCGGGCGCAGCGCGGCGTCGCGCTGCTGCGCCTCATAGCCGTTGACCGCGCCGCCCGGCGCGCTCGTCCCGGCCAGCGCCAGCACCTGGTCGAGCACGCTGGCCCGGGCGAACAGCCGCCGCGCCCGCGGGTCGAAGCCGGCCGGCAGGGTCGCCGTGCTCTCCGGGCGGCGCAGCGCCTGCAGCGCACCGGCCAGCTCGGGTTTCCACTGTGCGACGTCGAGCTTGGTGAGCTGGGCGGTGGCCTCGCCGAGCGCCAGGGTCAGCTCGCCCTCGGCCTCGGCGGCACCCATCTGGAACACCGGTTTGTAGTCGGCCACCGGGAAGACCCGCCACAGCACCGTCTCGAACTCGACCCCGGAGCCCGACGTGTGCCGCCGCACCTGCGGCACCACGCCGAACGACGGCGTCATCACGGCCTCGCCGGCCAGCATCGCGGCGCCGGTCAGGTCGCCCGGGCCGGGCAGCCCGCGCGGGTCGCCGGGGGCGGGCAGCACCAGCCGGATGTCGTCGGGATGCACCTTGGCGAAGATCGGCAGGCCGTGCGGCAGCGGCACGTCGGTCCAGGTGCCGGGGGCATCGGCGACGAGGTGTTCCTCATCGGCGGCGATCTCGTCGGCCAGCTCGTCGAAGGGCACGAGCCCGGCGCGCCAGGCGCGCACCCAGGCCACGAACCGGGTGGAGCGCCGCGCGGTGCGGGTGGCCGCATCAGCTGCGGGGGACATGCGAGCAAGGGTACGTGGCGGGCGGGAAGGTTGTCTCGGCCGGAGCGTCAGAAACAGCGTGTCCCAACACACGGGTTACCGTGCGTTGCATGTATGGGGAGGACGTGCTCAAGAGTGACTGGCGCCGCCGCCGCAAAGTGCCCGAGGTCGAGGCCGAACGAGACCTGGTCGTCGAGGACGCCGACTCCGGGTTCTGCGGCGCGGTCGTCGGGTTCGAGCTCGGCGCGGTGGTGCTCGAGGACCGGCACGGCAGGCGGCGCAACTTCCCGCTCGAACCGGCCGCGTTCCTGCTCGACGGCAAGCCGGTGACGCTGCGCCGGCCCGCCGCCGCGCCGGCGCAGCCGCAGCGCCGGGTCACCGCGTCCGGTTCGATCGCGGTCGCCGGGGTCCAGGCGCAGGTCGCCAAGGCCAGCCGGATCTGGGTGGAGGGCATCCACGACGCCGCCCTGGTCGAGCGGATCTGGGGCGACGACCTGCGGATCGAGGGCGTCGTGGTGGAACCGCTGGACGGCATCGACGATCTGGCCGGCGCGGTCGCCGCGTTCCGGCCCGGCCCGCAGCGCCGGCTCGGGGTCCTCGTCGACCACCTGGTGCCCGGCTCCAAGGAGAGCCGGATCGTCGCCGCGGTCACCGACCCGAACGTGCTGGTGACCGGCCACCCGTACATCGACATCTGGCAGGCGGTGAAACCGGCGCGGGTCGGCCTGTCGAAGTGGCCCGTCATCCCGCCGGGCCGGCCCTGGAAGGAGGGCATCTGCGCGGCGGTCGGCGTGCGCGAGCCCGCCGACATGTGGCGGCGCATCCTCAAGTCGGTGAGCAGCTACAAGGACGTCGAGACACCCTTGATCAATTCGATGGAACGGCTGATCGACTTCGTCACGGTGCCCTGAGCACCGCGCCCAGCCGCTTCGCGGCCTCGGCCAGCCGGTCCGGCGGGTTCGCCGCGTAGCCCAGGACCAGGCCGGGCGGGCCCGGCGCCAGGCGGTGCCAGGACAGCGGATGCACCAGTACGCCGGCGCGCGCGGCCCGCTCCGCGAGGACGGTGTCGGCCGTGCCGCCGGGCAGCTCGATCAGCAGGTGCAGGCCGGCCGCGACGCCGGTGGCGCGGGCCTGCGGCAGGTGCGTACGCAGCCCGGCGAGCAGCGCGTCCCGGCGGCGGCGCTGGCGGGTGCGCACGAGCCGCAGGTGCCGGTCGTAGTCGCCGGAGGCGAGCAGCCGGGCCAGCACCAGTTGCGGCAGCGCCGGATTGCCGAGGTCGCTGTCGTGCTTGGCGGCGAGCAGGGCCGGCTGCAGCCGCCGCGGCGCGATCAGCCAGCCGAGCCGCATGCCCGGGGCGAGGGACTTGGAGACACTTCCGGCGTACGCCACCTGGTCCGGCGCCGCGCCCTGCAGGGCCGCGACCGGCGCCCGGTCGTAGCGGTGCTCGGCGTCGTAGTCGTCCTCGATGACCAGCCCGCCCGCCGCGGCCCAGGCGAGCAGGGCCCGGCGGCGGGCCGGGCTGAGCACCACCCCGGTCGGGAACTGGTGGGCCGGGGTGAGCACGGCCACCCGCTGGGTCAGCCGGTCGACGCGGATGCCCTCGTCGTCGACCGGGACGCCCTGCGCGCGCACGCCCCAATGGGCCATCTGATCGCGGGCCCCGCGCGAGCCCGGGTCCTCGACCGCGGCCACCGTGATGCCGTCGGCCCGCAGCGTCTGCGACAGCAGCGCGAGGGCCTGCGCCACGCCGTTGACCACGATGACGTCGTCCGGCTCGGCCCGGACCCCGCGGGTGCGGGCCAGCCAGCCGACCAATTCGGCGCGCAGGATCGGGGTGCCGCCCGGGTCGCCGTAGCCGAGGTCGGCCGCGGTGATCTCGGCGAGCACCGCGCGTTCGGCGCGCAGCCACTTCGCGCGCGGGAACGCCGACAGGTCCGGCACGCCGGGGGACAGGTCGATGTCGATGCCGTCGGCCGGCGGCAGCGGCAGCCGCAGATCGTCGAGCGCGCGCCGCCGGTCGGACGGCGGTTCGGCGCCGCCCCGCCGGGCGATGATCGTGGTGCCGGCGCCGGTGCGGGCGGCGGCCAGGCCCTCGTCGATCAGCCGCTGGTACGCGTCGACCACCACGCCGCGGGAGACGGCCAGCTCGGCGGCGAGCACCCGGGTGGCCGGCAGCCGGGCGCCCGGGGCGAGCCGGCCGGTCGCGACCGCGGCCCGCAACCCGTCGGCGAGCCAGGCGGTCAGCCCCTTGGCCGGGGCGTCCTCGGCGCGCAGCTGGAGGAAGTCGGAACCGGAAATTGGTCCCCCTAGCGGTGCTTGGATTGGTCCTTCAACCGGACCATACTCGCCGGAAGCATGAGGAGGTGACCACGATTCAACTCGCGCCGCCGCGCGCCGCGACCGCCCTCCCCGCCGTCGCCGGAGCCACCGGCATGGTGTTCGTCGGCGGCAGCGTCGCCGTCTCCGGTGCGCTCGCCGACGCACCCGTCCTGACCGTCCAGGCCCTTCGGTACGCGGTGGCCTGCCTCCTGTTGCTCGGCTACGCCCGGCACACCGGGCGCCGGCTGACCCGCCCCCGCGGCACCGACTGGTGCTGGCTCGGCGGCGTGGTGCTGACCGGGATGTTCGTCTTCAACCTGGCGCTCGTGCACGGCGCCCGGCACGCCGAACCGGCCGTGCTCGGGGTGGCGGTGGCCTGCGTGCCGATCCTGCTCGCGGTGGCCGGGCCGATCCTGGAAGGGCACGGGCCGGCGCCCCGGCTGGTGGCGGCCGCCGTGGTGGTGACCGGGGGAGCGGCGCTGGTGCAGGGGCTCGGCCGGGCCGACCACCTCGGGCTGCTCTGGGCGGCGGTGACGTTCGCCTGCGAGGCCGGCTTCACCCTGCTCGCGGTGCCGCTGCTCGGCCGGCACGGCCCGATCGGCGTGTCGGTGCACTCGACCTGGCTCGCCGCGGTGGTGTTCGCGGTGGCCGGCGGGGTGTGGGAGGGGCCGGCGGCGGTGCTCCGGCTGCGCGCGGACGACCTGCTCGCCGGCGCCTACCTCGCGGTCGCGGTGACGGCCGTGGCGTTCGTGCTCTGGTACACGTGCGTGGAGCGCCTCGGCTCGGCGCGGGCCGGGCTGCTCACCGGGGTCGCGCCGATCGCGGCGGCGGCCACCGGGGTGGCGCTGGGCGGGCCGATGCCGCGGGTGCTGGTCTGGGCCGGGATCGGCCTGGTGGCGGCCGGGCTGGCGCTCGGCATGACGTCCGGCGGCACCCGGCGCGCCGAGCCGGCGCCGGTCACGCCAGGTGGGCCGGGTCCCGGCTGAACACGAAGGTCGCGATGTCCAGGCCGGCCACCGCGCCGTCGGCGTCCCGCAGCACCGCGAGGATCTCGCCCTCGTTGCGGCCGTCCACCCCGCGCCACCGGTCCGGCGCCTCCCGGGTGAACCGGGTCCAGTGATCCGGACCGGTCATCTCCAGCGCGTCGCCGTCCGCCCGCACCTCGTACTCGCGGCCCATCCACCACCACCGGCCGACCAGTGCGGCCGCCTCACCGGCCGGGGCGGCCGGCGGCTGCCACGGCACCGGCGCCACCGGCTCGGCGTCCAACACCGCGGTCAACGCGGCCAGGCCCACCGCCTTGAGAGTGGTGCCGGTCAGCCCGTACGAATTGGCGAACGCGACCACGCCGAACCGGCTGCGGCGGTGCACGGCGAGATGCGCGACGTAGCCGGGCATCGAGCCGCGGTGCCCGACGAAGACCCGTTCGCCGACCCGGTAGAGCTCGGGGCCCAGGCCGTGCCCGCCGGTCCACGACTCCAGGTCGCTGATCACCACCGGCGCGCACATCTCGTCGACCGTCTCCCGGGCCAGTACGGCCGGCGCCGGATCGGTGAGGAACGCCGCCCACTTCGCCATGTCGGTGACCGTGGACCAGAGCTGGCCGGCCGGTGCCATCGCGCCGGCGTCGAGCCGCGGTTCCTCGTGCAGCGAGCCGTCCAGGGCGTGCACCACGTAGCCCCGGGCGAACGGTTCCATCGGGGCGTACGTGGTCCGCTTCATGCCCAGCGGATCGAGCACCCGCTTGCCGGCCAGCGCCTGCCACGACTCCCCGGTGACCCGTTCCAGGACGGCGCCGAGCAGCCCGTACGCCAGATTGGAGTAGCGGTAGCGCCGGAACGGTGCGCCGGCGACCTTGTCGTACCCCAGCTCGGCGAGCAGTTTGTCGACGTCGCCGCCGGTGGTGCGCTCCCACCAGGCGCCGTCCGGCTCGCGCTGCAGGCCGGACACGTGGCCGAGCAGCTGGCGCAGCGTGACCCCGCCGATCGGGGTGCCCGGCAGATGCCGGTAGAGCAGGTCGTCCAGGGCGAAGAAGCCCTCGTCGCGCAGCTGCATGACCATCGTCGCGGTCATCGTCTTGGTGATCGAGCCGAGCCGGTACTGGGTCTTGGTGTCCGGCACCGGGTGCTCGCCCACGCCCGCGAAATGCACCACGGCACGGTCCCGGACCACCGCGAGCGCGAGCGACGGGGTGCGTCCCTCGGCCTGGGCGCGGGCGGCGATCTCATCGACCCGGCGGCCGGTCTCCGGCAGCAGCGACACGGTGGACCCTCTCGATCGAACGACTTGACGGGATTAACTGCTTGCCAGCGGATCTGGCTACGGATGAACGGGCATCGCCGTACGAGCGCGGGCGTGACACGATCGAAGCGTGGAAGCGATTATCTGGATTGTGCTCGGCATCGCGCTGGCGATCGCCGAGGCTTTCACGGCCACCTTCCTGATCATCTTCTTCGCGGCCGGCGCGCTCGCCGCGGCCGGTGCCGCCGCCCTCGGCGCGCCGTTGCTGCTCCAGGTCATCGTGTTCGCCGTCGTCTCGGGTCTCTCGGTCGGTGCGCTCCGCCCGATCATCATCCGGCACGCCCGGCCCGCGCTGGAGACCGGTGAGACCCCGTTCGGCCTCGAAGCCCTCACCCACAGCCGGGGCACCGTGCTGGAGGAGGTCGGCCACGACCACGGCATGATCAAAATCGACGGCGAGATCTGGCAGGCTCGCTCGTTCGACGGCGACGAGAAATATCTCCCGGGTGAACGTGTCCGGGTCATCAAGGTCGAGGGCGCCACCGCCATCGTGTGGCGCGATGATCTGCCCAACATATAGAGAGGCGCCATGGAAGCAGTGATCGGTGTTCTCATTCTCGTGATCGTGGTGTTCGCCATCGTCACGCTGCTCCGGTCCGTCCG
>Ga0207668_10002856_pt1 | contig 10120 bp, 9 predicted proteins | sample KBSS43metaG_FD_184323 | JGI IMG/M metagenome (GOLD analysis project Ga0207668, IMG submission 184323) | Switchgrass rhizosphere microbial communities from Kellogg Biological Station, Michigan, USA - KBS S4-3 metaG (SPAdes) (version 2) | ecosystem: Host-associated > Plants > Roots > Rhizosphere >... | reverse complement strand
TGCATGACGTAGATGCTGCTGAGCCGCACGCTGGCAGCGGCCCGCACGGCGGGGTCGGCTGCCGCGTCCGAAGCGGCGCTTTCCAAAAGCCGTTGGGCCACTTCCGAATCGCCCGTCTCGTACGCGTAGCTGCCCAATACCAGGTCGCGCAGTGGACTGGGGTCGCACGCCTCGAGCTCCGGCCTCAGCCCGGCGACCACATCCAGCTGACCCTCTGCCAATAGCAGGCGGGCGGCCCGCAGCATCCGGGACTCGGCGACGTCACGCCGTGACGTCAACGGCACGGCCCACGACAGGTACTTGGCAGCGACATCGGTTGAACCGTTGGCGAGTTCGGCCGTTGCCCCGGAGTCCAACTCGTCCGCCAACTCGTCGTCGACGGTATCCGCCGCGGCGACCCGGTGCGGCCAGCCCGCCGCCCGGCCGAGTTGGCCCGCGGCGGCTCGGTGCAGCCGCTGACGACGCGTCGGCGAGAGGTCGTCGTACACGGCCAACCGGTACAGCGGGTGCACGAACTCGACGGGCGTGCTCGGCTGCCCCGGTAGCCACCGCACGAGTCCCGTGGCGAGCAGACTTTCCAGCGCAGGAGTTGGCTCGGCGACGTCGGCGACCCTGGCAAGCACGGGCAGCGCCGTGCGTTCCCCGAGCACCGCCAACGCCGATGCGAGTTGGTTGGCCTCAGCCGGGAGCTCGGCGAGTGCGCCAATCGTCGCGGACGCCAACGATCGCGGCGCGGGGAGCTCACGCGAGGTCGACGTGAGCTGCTCGGCGGTGAGCTCGCTCAACAGCGTCTTGACGTAGAGCGGGTGTCCGCCGGTGTGCGTACACAGCCTGGCGGCTTGGGAAGCGGTGAGGGCGACGCCAACCTGGTCGGCCCAGCGCTGCACCTGATCGTCGTCGAGCGGCCCCAATTCGAGCCTTCGACAACGTGTTTCGTCCGACACCAGCCGCTGCCAGCCGTCGGCCGGCCCGCCGGATCTGCTCGTCACCACGAGGCACACCCGGTCCCCCTCGATGCGCCGGGCGATCGTCAGCAGTGCCGCCCGGGACCCTTCGTCCGCCCAGTGCAGATCTTCGACTACGACCAACACCGGCCCGTTCTCGGTCCGCTCGCCGATCGTGCGCAGCAGGTCCAGCCCGACGGAGAACGAATCGGCGGTGGTGATGGCGCCGAGGTCGGCCACGACGCCGAAGCGCCGTTGTTGCCCAAGTTCGTCCGCCTCCGCACTGAGCACCATGAACTCGGCTGGTGCCGAGGCGATCAGCCGTCGCACGAGCGCGGTCTTGCCGAACCCGGCGTCACCTTCGACCCACCAGAGCGTCGGCCGTCCGTCCGCGGCCGCCGCGATGCCCTCCGACAAGGCGGCAAGCTCGGCTTCCCGGCCCACGAAGACCTGCTCCACGCGACGAAGTTAGCACTGGTCAGAGCGTATTTGGAGGTTCTGGCGCGGGACGGTCCACGAGGCAGCTGCGCTCGATCGCTGCGAGCAGTTCCATCGCGCCCGAGAAGGGCAGCGCAGTGGTGCCATCCCGCACTCGCACGGTGCCGGTCAGTCGACCGGTCGCGGACTGTTCGACGTCGATCACGAGCAACATGACGTCCATCGTGGGCGCGTCGTTCGGGTGCTCCCCTAGGGACAGTCCCTCGGCTTTAGGGAGCTTCCCTAGGGTGCCGCCTACCCGCGCATCCGAAGGTAGAGCGCATGACTACCAACACACGACGCATCGACGTTCACCACCATGTGCTACCGCCACACTTCAGCTCCGCGCTCGACTCGCTCGGCGTCGACTGGACGGGCGGCCCGGAGAAGCCGCAGTGGAGCCATTCGATGGCCAGGGAGATGATGGATTCCGAGGGTATCTCGGCCGCCGTCGCGTCCGTCTCCCCGGGCGTGTACTGGGGTGGCCCAACGGATTTCGCGGTGAAGCTAGCCCGCACCTCGAACGACTTCCTCGCAGAACTCGTGCGCGACGACCCCGAACACTTCGGCGGATTCGCGACCATGCCCCTGCCGGACGTCGACGCGTCCCTTCGTGAACTCGAGCACGCCTACGACACCCTCGGGCTCGACGGCGTGGTGCTCTTCACCAGCCAGGGTGACCGTTATCTCGGCGACCCGCTCTACGATCCGTTCTTCGAGGAGTTGGAGCGGCGCAAGGCAGTCGTCTTCATTCACCCGAACACGATCCCGCCGGGCGCCGACGTCCCGAAGCTCACCATCCCCTACGGCGTCGCGGAGTTCACCTTCGACACCACCCGTTGCGTGACGAACCTGCTGTACAGCGGCACCCTGGAGCGCTACCCCTCGATCCAGTACATCCTGTCGCACGCCGGGGGCACCGTGCCCTACCTCGCCTGGCGCATCGCGGGCGCGTCCTACCTGCCCGGCCTGAGCGAACACACGCCGAAGGATCCAATGGCGCTGCTGCAGGGGCTGTACTACGACACCGCGCTGTCGACCTCGGAGTTCGTCTTCGGTGCGCTGCGCGAATTCGTCCCGTCGTCGCAGCTCCTGTTCGGCAGCGACTTCCCCTTCGTGTCGAACGCCCTGATCGGCGCCGAGGTGGCCGCGATCGAAGGCAGCGGCGTGCTCGACGAAGGCACCCGCAAAGCGATCAACCGTGACAACGCGCTCGCACTGTTCCCAAAGTTCGCTGGAGCAGCGCTCGCCCGAACCTAGCGCCGCCTACTTGCAGGCTTCGGTGATCTTCGTATTGAGTGCATCCGCATCGCGTAACCGGGCAGCCTGCTCGGGGTCGGTGTTCAAGGCACCCGCGATCGAGGCCGCACCGATGTCCATCAGCGTGTTGGCGAATTTGCGCACGTCGTCGGCGAGCGGCGCGGGCGTCGCTGGATCGAGCCGGTCCGCGAGGTACTGCCCGCCTGCGGACAACGACAGGCGGGCGTTCGCCGCCACCGCCATGGACCCGGTGACGTCGGCCTCACCTCCAGGGCTCTGAAGGTTCGTGTTCAGGGAAATGCCCGTGCGCACGAGGTCGGTGGCAGCGCATATCGACGCCTTGGCGTCCGCCTGCTGCGCGCTGTCGTACGTCGGAACGGCGGAAGACGCGGGCGCGGGACGGAACGCCGTCCAGCCCGCTAGCCCGAGTGCGGCAAGCGCCGCGATGAGGGCGAGTACCGGCACGACTCCGACTCGCTTTCGCGAATCGGCGTGGCTGGTCGCGGGGGTTTCACTCGAAGGCATGGCGCGATCCTAGCCGTCCGAGCAAACAGAACCGCTGCATTCGGCGGGCGGCGTCCGCCGCTAGACGTCCAGCCCGATGTCGAGCACTCGCACCGAGTGGGTGAGCGCACCGACGGCCAGGTAGTCGACTCCGGTTCCGGCGTACGCGGCGGCCGATTCGAGCGAAAGTCCGCCCGAGGACTCGAGTTTGGTTTCGGGTGCCTTTGCGTCGCGGCGCTGGACCGCGATCTGCGTCTGCCACACCGGGAAGTTGTCCAGCAAGACGAGTTCGACGTCCTCACCGAGGATGTCGTCGAGCTGCTCGAGTGAGTCGACTTCGACCTCGCACGGCAGGTCGGGGGCGGCGGCCCGGACGGCGCGCAGCGCCGCAAGTACCCCGCCCGCCGCCGCGACGTGGTTGTCCTTGATCAGAGCCGCGTCGCCGAGGCCCATCCGGTGGTTCGCGCCACCGCCGACGCGCACCGCGTACTTCTGCAGCAGCCGAAGACCAGGAAGCGTCTTGCGGGTGTCGCGGATCTTCGCGCGCGTCCCATCCATGGCCTCCACCCAGCGCGCGGTGGCAGTCGCGATTCCGGACAGGTGGCACACCAGGTTCAGCATGGTGCGCTCGGCCGTGAGCAGATCGCACGTACGCGCGTCGACGGTCAGCAGTGCATCGCCGGGTGCCAGGCGGGTGCCGTCGTCGACGCGGTGCAGGACGCGGTACTCATCGGCGCCGAGCACGGCGTCGAGCACCAGAAGTGCGATGTCCACCCCGGCGGCCACCCCGGCCTCCCGCGTGGCCATCGAGGCGGTCGTGGTGGCGTCGGAAGGCACCGTCGCCAAAGTGGTGATGTCGGGGCCGTAGCGGAGGTCCTCGTCGAGTGCGCGTGCGATGGTGGCGCGCGCTTCGGCCAGTTCGTCGTCAGTCAGTGCCATCAGCAGCACGCCACCGCGGGCTGTTCGACCACCGGTCGGCCGGCGGGGCCGATTCGCACCGACGTGCTGATGGCGCGGGCCGGGTCGAGTCCCGGATGGTCCGATCTGTGGTGGCAGCCGCGGGATTCGGTGCGCTCGAGCGCGGCCGCCGCGACGACGCTCGCCGTGGCGGTCAGCGCGGCGTCCTCGAGCTCCGCCCGACGGACCGTCTGGCGATCAGGCGCCTGCGCGAGCAGTTCGCCGAGCGTGCGCAGCCCCTCGGCATCGCGGACCACCGACGCGTCGCGGGACATGGCGGCCTGCAGCTCGCCGCGGGAAAGCCGCTTGCGGACAACGGGTTCGGACACCCTTGCGGTGGGGGCGCTGGACTCGGCGGCGTGTCGGGCGGCGGCCTTGCCCGCGCGGCCACCTACGACGAGGCCCTCCAGCAGGCTGTTGGACGCCAGCCGGTTCGCGCCGTGCATGCCGGTGCGGGCCACTTCGCCGGCCGCATACAGGCCGGTCAGTCCGGTGCGGCCATGGACGTCGGTGGTCACGCCGCCGCAGCTGTAGTGCGCTCCTGGAACCACCGGAATCAGTTGGCGCGTGGGGTCGATGCCCGCGGCCCGGCACGCGGCGGTCACCGTCGGGAACCGTCGTCCGAAGTCGGGAATCGACCGGGCATCGAGATACGCACACGGGTCACCGGTCTGGGCGAGCCGCGCATCGATCGCCGCAGCGACGACGTCGCGTGGCGCCAGGTCGCCCATCGGGTGAACGCCCGCGGTGATGGAGTCGCCCCGCGCGTCGAGCAGGATCGCACCCTCGCCGCGGAGTGCCTCGGTGATCAGCGGCCGTCGCCCGCCCGCATGCCCGTCGTACAGCATCGTTGGGTGAAACTGGATGAACTCGAGGTCGCTGACCGGCAGTCCGGCCCACAGCGCCAGCGCCACCCCGTCGCCGGTCGAACCTTCCGGGTTCGTGGTCGCCGAGAACAGATGCCCGAGGCCTCCCGTGGCGAGGATGACCGAAGGTGCGTGCAGAACTCCGAGCCCGTCGGGGTTGCTCACCAGCACCCCAGTCACCGCACCGGCGTCCTGAAGCACTTGCAGCGCAACGTGATTGCGTCGGATGTCCAGCGTCGCCGCAGCACGGTCGAGCGCACGCTGCACCTCGGCCCCGGTGGCGTCCCCACCCGCGTGGATGATCCGCCTGCGGGAGTGCCCGCCCTCGCGGGTCAACGACCACTGGCCAGGCGCCGTCTCGTCGAATCGCGCTCCGTCGTCGACGAGTTCCGCGACGGCCCCATAGCCCGACGACACGATGGAGGTCACCGCTTCGGGGTCGCACAGTCCCCCGCCGGCTGCCAACGTGTCGGCGACGTGCGCCTCGATGGAGTCGTCGGTCTGCGGAATCACGACGGCGATGCCGCCCTGGGCATAGAAGGTTGCGGTCTCACTCGCCTTGCTCAGCACCACCACCCGGCGACCGGCCCGGTGCGCGGCCAACGCCGCGGCGAGTCCGGCCACGCCGGTGCCGATGACGACGACGTCGGCGCGCTGTTGCCAGTAGCCGACCCCGCCGCAGGTCATTCGCCGCCGCCGGGTTGCCCGATCTCGATCATGCGTTGCACGCTCGCCCTTGCCAGCCGAGCCGTCTCTTGGTCGACGTGCACTTCGTCTGCGCCGTCGACGAGGCACCGCAGCAGCGCCGCGGGGGTGATCATCTTCATGTACTTGCACGACGCTCGGTCGTTGACCGCGAGGAACTCGACATCTGGTGCGGCGCGGCGCAATTGGTGCAGCATGCCCACCTCGGTTGCGACGAGCACCTGGCTGGCCTTCGTCTCGCGCGCGGCGTCCAGCATGCCGCCGGTGGACAGGATCTTCACCCGCTCCTCGGGCACCGCACCCTCACCCGCGAGGTAGAGCGCCGAAGTAGCGCAACCACATTCGGGGTGTACGAAGAGTTCGGCGTCGGGATGGGCACGCGCCTGGTCGGCGAGTTCGTCGCCGTTGATGCCGGCGTGCACGTGGCACTCGCCTGCCCACACGTGGAGGTTCTTGCGGCCGGTGACGCGGCGGACGTGCGCGCCGAGGAACTGGTCCGGGCAGAACAGCACCTCACGGTCGGCCGGGATCGAGGCCACCACCTCGACGGCGTTCGACGAGGTGCAGCAGATGTCGGTCAGCGCCTTCACTGCCGCGGTGGTGTTGACGTAGGAAACGACGACGGCGTCGGGGTATTCGTCCTTCCACGCCTGCAGTTCGGCGGCGGTGATCGAGTCCGCCAACGAGCAGCCGGCCCGCTGATCGGGGATCAGCACGGTCTTGGAGGGGCTGAGGATTTTGGCGGTCTCGGCCATGAAGTGCACGCCGCAGAAGACGATGGTGTCCTCGGGCGCCTCGGCCGCGATGCGCGAGAGCGCCAGCGAGTCACCGACGTGGTCGGCCACGTCCTGGATCGCGGGCAGCTGGTAGTTGTGCGCCAGCAGGGTCGCGTTGCGTTGCGTGGCGAGCCGTCGAACTTCGGCAGCCCACTCCTCGTCGGCGATGACGCCGCCGTAGCCGCCGGGCCCGTTGGTGATCCGGGCGGCCCATCCGCTTCGTGACACCGCGGTGTGGTCCAACACCGTCATTGCCGTCTCCTTTGATCGGACCAGGTTTTCGACTTATGATCGAAAACATGCCCAATCGTAGCACTGCCCACGAAGTGCTGGCCGTCGTGTTCCAAGTCCGGCAGTTGTCGACACGAAAACCGCAGCTGAGCGTGCTCCTATGGGAGCGGGCCATGGAACCGGAGCGCGGCGCATGGTCGCTGCCCGGCGGCCAGCTCCGGCACGACGAGGACATGACGAGTTCAGTTCGACGTCAACTCGCCGAGAAGGTGGACCTGCGGGAGTTGACCCATCTCGAGCAGCTCGCGGTGTTCAGCGAGCCGGCCCGCGTGCCAGGTGACCGCGTCATCGCCTCGACCTTCCTCGGGCTGGTGCCCTCCCCCGCCACCCCTGAGTTGCCACCCGATACGCGTTGGCACCCGGTCAACGCGTTGCCGCCGATGGCGTTCGACCACAAGACGATGATCCTCAACGCCCACACCCGCCTTGTCGCAAAGCTCTCGTACACCAACATCGGATTCGCCTTGGCACCAAGGGAATTCGCACTCTCGACGCTGAGGGACATCTACAGCGCCGCGCTGGGCCACCCGGTCGACGTCACCAACCTGCAGCGCGTGCTCGCCCGTCGCGGCGTCATCACGCCCACCGGCACGACCGCCAGATCCGGCCGCAGCGGCGGCCGACCGGCCGCGCTCTACCGGTTCATGGAGGACACGTACCGCGTCACCGACGAGTTCGCCGCCCTGCGCCCGCCAACGTAACGGGACCCCAAATTGGTTTTTAAGGTTTCGTTAAGAGAGAATGGCCGGATGGATCTTGGCAGCGCAGCCATGTCGACCGGCGCCGAGTGGATCGGCCAAGCCCCTCACCAGGCGCTGCAGCCCAAGTCCCGGCCGGTATTGCCCCCCGAGGATCCGTTCTACCTCCCGCCCCCCGGGTTCGAGCACGCCCGACCCGGCACGGTGCTGCGGTCCCGCGACGTGCAGGTGGCGTTCCTCGGCCTGGTGCCACAGAAGCTCGTCGCCACGCAATTGCTGTACCGCACCACCGACCTCAACGGCTTGCCGCAGGCCACGGTCACCACGGTGATCGCGCCCACCGACCGCACCGATGAGCGGCCCTGCCCGATCGTGTCCTACCAGTGCGCCATCGACGCCGTCGCCGCACGGTGCTTCCCCTCGTATGCATTCCGCCGCGGCGCCCACGCGGTTGGGGCGGTCGCGCAGGTCGAGTTCCTCTTGGTTGCCGCCGCACTCGCCGAGGGCTGGGCGGTGTCGGTGCCCGATCACGAGGGCTTAGCCGGTCGTTGGGGTGCCCCGTACGAACCCGGCTACCACGTGCTCGACGGACTGCGCGCGGCACTCAACCACAAGCCGCTCAACCTATCGGCCGATGCGCCGGTTGGGCTCTGGGGCTACTCCGGCGGCGGGCTCGCCACCGCGTGGGCCGCCGAGGTGCAGACCGACTACGCACCCGACCTCAACGTCGTCGGCGCGGTGCTCGGATCACCCGTCGGCGACCTCGGGCACACGTTCAGACGACTCAACGGCACGTTCTTCTCCGGACTGCCCGCGTTGGTGGTGGCCGCGTTGTCGCACGTGTATCCCGACCTCGACCGCATCATCGCCGAGCACGCCACCGACGAGGGCAAGTCCATGCTCAAAGACCTCGAGACGATGACCACCGCGGGCGCCGTGCTGCGGCTCATCGGCAAGGACATGGACGACCTCGTCGACTGGCCGTTGGAGCGGGTCCTCGCCACCCCCGAGATACGGCACGTCTTCGACAGCATCAAACTGGGCACCAAGGCGCCCAGCATTCCGGTGCTGATCGTGCAGGCCGTGCACGACGAGCTCATCTCCGTCGAAGTGATCGACGAGCTCGCCGAGGCCTACCGCGCGGGTGGCACCAACGTCACCTACCACCGCGACGCGCTATGCGAACACCTGCTGCTGCATCCACTTTCGGCACCCATGACGCTGCGTTGGCTGCGGGACCGCTTCGCCGACCTGCCCGTCTCCGAACATCGCGCGCGCACGAAGTGGCCGACGATGCTCAATCCCTCCACCTACCGCGGCATGCTGCGGCTCGGCATGATCAGCGCGAAGGTTCTTGCTGGACGTCCGGTGGGACGACGACCGCTGTCGGCACTGGATCAATAGCGCCCACACCGAGATCGTCCCGAGTGCTCGCCAACGCGGCGATCGCGTAGTACAACGCGGCAAGCCCCGCAGGGACGACGATCGTCGTGGCGATCTGCAACGGCGTGTGGCCGAAGAACACTCCCGGCGCTTCGACGACGTAGTGCACGCGGTGTTCCGGGGTCACCGGTGCGCCCGCGACGTCGACCGTCCCGTAGCGCAAGTGCGCCAACACCGCGCCGACGCCCGTCGCGGCTCCGGCGGCCAGCATCGTGCCCATCGTCAGCGCACTCACCATCGCCGGGCCCCGGTGCACCCGCCACTTCCACACCAGCGCCGCCGACACCACCGCGAGCACGCTCAGGAAGCCCAGCATCACGAACGCCGCGGTGAACAGGTGATCGGCCTCGTCGCCGACGAATCCGCGAATCCGCTCACCGTCGCGCGTCAGTGCGACGACGCCCTGGATCGACGGCGCGAGCCAGGCCCACAGCGCACCGACGAGCACCCCCGCCAGCGCGAGCCCGACGACCACACGCACGAAGGCGCCTCGCGTCGACGAGCGGCTGGGCGCGACGTCATCAACGGGCGCGGCGGGCAGAACGTCGTCGCGCCCGCTCATCACCAGCTCATCGGTGCCAGTCTGCTCATCGCCTGTCATCGAGGTCCTTCGAATCCAACACACCATGCCGCGAACACTTGGCCGACCATCCATCGGGACGCACCTGAACGATCATCCGCCTGCCACACTCCGAACAGAACCGCGGTGGCTCCAGCCCCAACTGAGCCGCGGTGGGAATCACCCCGCCGGCCGGTTCGCCCGTGTAGACGTTGTACTTCGCGTCCGTCACTAGAGGCTGGCGTTCAGCGCCTTGATCGGCATCTGCAGATCGTTGAGCAGCTCGAGGTCGGACTCCGCCGGGCGCCCGAGCGTGGTCAGGTAGTTGCCGACGATGACGGCGTTGATGCCGCCGAGAATGCCCTGCTTGGCACCCAGGTCGCCGAGGGTGATCTCGCGACCGCCTGCGAAGCGCAACATGGTGCGCGGCAACGCCAGCCGGAAAGCGGCCACGGCCTTCAGCGCCTCGGAGGCGGGCAGCACGTCGAGGTCGCCGAACGGCGTTCCCGGCCGCGGGTTGAGGAAGTTGAGCGGCACCTCGTGCGGGTTGAGCTCGGCAAGGTTCGCAGCGAACTCGGCGCGCTGCTCCAGCGTCTCGCCCATCCCGAGGATGCCGCCGCAGCACACCTCCATGCCAGCC
>Ga0207668_10002849_pt1 | contig 10136 bp, 17 predicted proteins | sample KBSS43metaG_FD_184323 | JGI IMG/M metagenome (GOLD analysis project Ga0207668, IMG submission 184323) | Switchgrass rhizosphere microbial communities from Kellogg Biological Station, Michigan, USA - KBS S4-3 metaG (SPAdes) (version 2) | ecosystem: Host-associated > Plants > Roots > Rhizosphere... | reverse complement strand
GCGGCTGCGGTGCAGGCTTGGCGGGCTTGGGCTTGGCGGCAATCTCCGCCTGCAGCACCTTGACTTGCTGGCGCAGGAGCGCGATCTCGCCCGACGACGCTGGCGCAGACTTGGCAGCCAGTTGCTCACGCAGCCGGTCGTTCTCCAGCTTGACCTTCATCAGCTCGCCCTCCAGCTTCCTGCGGGCCGCGTCAGTGAGCGGTTCGGCCTTGGCCCCGGCCACCTTGCGCAGCCGGGCGATCTCCGCCCGCGCCTGGGCCAGCTTCTGGTGGTCTGACAGGTGCGGGCGTGGCATTGGATCGGCTCCTGTTTCGGTAACAGCGGAATGATGTCACGAAATAACGAGCCGTCAACACACCGCCAGCGCCACCATGATCGCGACGATGGCGAGGAACACCAGCGCTTCGGAATTGGACATCAGCCCATGGCGCGCGCCGGATTCCAATTTTCCCATCGTGGGAAAATTAGCGATTAGCTCACACTCGCGCTCAGTACAGCCGCTCGATAGCCGCACTGCTCGTCCGTGTCTTTGAGGGCAGCGGCAACGTCGCCGATGTTGCACGGCGGCGGCTGCCACGGCGGACAGGTCCAACGCGCGCGAGTGACGCTCATCACAGTCTGAGGAGCTGATCTCCCCTAACGTCCTCGCATCATCAACTGACGGGATCGCTTATTCGAGCAAGTGGAGGACGAGCTGTGGGCGCATTCATGAGCGAACTGACGATTACGCATCCCTCCGACAACAATACTCATGGCTGCTGGCGCTTATGGCGCTTGGCGGAGCCCCTCATCTATGAGGTCGGAGGCCGTGGCTCCGGTCGCGTTATCTTCGTTACTAAGGGCTTCGTCACCGACGGTGCATCCATTCCACAATTTCTGTGGTCGATCCTACCAGTTTGGGCAAGCTGGAGCCGCGCGGCCGTCATTCATGACTACCTGTGCTACCGAATCGCGGTCAACAATCCCCATCCTGAAGCGCCGACGCGCGTCCATGCCGACCGAATTTTCTTTGAAGCCATGGAGGCCCTCACTGTCGGCTGGGTTCAGAGGTACCTGCTCTACTGGGGCGTTCGCTTTGGGACTTGGTATAACGTAAGGACCACCATGATCGACCACAACCAACGCTACGCAAGTAGTTAGGCGGTAGCGTCCATGGCCCGTATTTCCTGCCGACGTTGTGACCCGTGCGCGGGGTGAGATACCGGCACTGCAGCAATGCTAGGAACCTGCTCCACGCCGGTCAGCATTGCATATTTTTCCCGATGACTAGCTTTTGGAAAGGTTCTAAATGCGCCCCACGCTGGCCGTAAGCCGCGTAGCGGGGACACTTCGATGGAGGAGTACAAGGCCTATTTGATCGGGCCTAATGGCCTTATTGTGAGCCGGATCGACCTAATGTGTGAGGACGAGAACACAGCAGTGGAGCAGGCGCTACAACTCGCAGGTGATTGCGCAGTCGAACTCTGGTATGGTGATCGAAAGATCACGGAATTTCCGGCGCATCAGTAATCTTTTTGAATTAACGGATTATTTTTCCAGCAGAGGTCAGCCTGATTGGTCGATACGCTGGCGGACATCAAGCCATCTTTCAAAGACGACACCGATATCGTCCCGACACCTCCACGCCAGTCGGCATTTTCCAACTGTGAAAAAGTCGTCGAACGTGATGTAGAAGTGTATCGGAAGGAGGCCTAGTCCATCTACATGCACTAGGGCGTTCGTTCGGCTAACGTCGTAAGCCACGATGCGCAATTCTTGGCCGCCTTCAAAGAACAGCAGGCCATTGATGGAATGTTTGATCATGTGCTGCACTCCAATCGGTACGTGGCCGCGCTGGCTTTGGTACTTTCAGGAACAGCATGTTTAATCGACGCCGAGGATATCGCTCTGTAATTGTCGTGAAAATCGAGAACCCGATTTACGGTTAAACGGTCAATTTTAATAAAATGATCACCGCTTGGCCGCTTCCGCCAGTCGCGGCGATGGCGATCCCGATCTTCTTGCGGTCATCACGTTCGGCCTTGGTCAGCCAGTTATTGCCGATCAGCATATCGACGGCCGCGCCAGGCCCGCATCGGGTCTATGGGTTTCTCACGACATCGCCGAACGCGGTGGTGAGGGAATCCATCCCAAGGCCATGCCGGTGATTCTGACGAGCGATGAGTTGAGGAGCGCGATGTCTGGATGCGTGCGCCATGGGATGAGGCGAAGTCGCTGCTGCGGCCGTTACCGGATGATGCTTTGAAGATCAGCCGCTGCTTGAATTTACCTACATGACGAATGGATGGCATCGATGGTTCCTGCCGCCGAATGCAGGCGAAGCAGAACATGATCGCAAGCGCGCAATCAGCAGCGGCGGGGTGCGCTAGGGGCTACTCTTCTTGAACGTCCGTCTCGGAAGTATCCAGCTTACCGCTTCACGCCCACCGTCGTGTGTGTCTTCGCCGCCTCTGCGGTCTCACCTGACGGTGTGCCAGTGCGGTAGACAAGCAGCGAGGCTGAAGTCAGGAGAAGCTGACGTGATTACGGCGAGAGACAGGCGGGCGCCATTGCAATCACATTTTATGACTAGAAAAAATTAAACTTGGCGCTGATCGAAATTTTCCTGAGATCGTTTATCCATGGTGCTCATGAAAATCGAAGGAGCAGCCCATGAACAAGCCTCTCACCAGCGGTGAACTCGTCCTCGCTATCCCACCCATAACTAAGCACCAACGATTGCAGCGTTTTGCCGACGTGATCCGGAGTGTGCATCCCTGCCCTCTCCCCCTCTTCATCAACCTGGAGTACCGCGACGCCGGTGAGTGGAAATATCTCTTGCATCCTGATTCGCCGTTCGCACTCGCAGCGCAAGACAACGTCCTGTACGCCGCCGGCTTGAGGAGCGGCAGTGTCGGTGACGCACAACGGTTTTTCGAACTTTCGAGAGAGGAACTAGCCGAATTCTCATGTGTATGCGGCGGGTCGATCGACAGCAATGAAATGGCCGAACGCATCGAGCGCATCGCCGCCCGCAGCGTCATATGAGGAAGGAGCGGTCCCGCCGCACGCCTTGGCCAAGCCAATCATGGTTTGCCAATGCTCCTGAACACTCGCGCCTCAATTCGAACATTCGACTCAGGTGCAATTTGTATTGCATGAAGCTTCTCGTCGGGTGACGGCTAATTCAACTGCGCGCTCCTGACAGGCCGACTGACGAGCGGAGCCAGAGGCACCGGGGCGTCCCCTCTACCCGGGCCTTTGTGCTGTTCGAAACCATCATCACGACAGCCGTTACTGAGATCGTTGCCAAACCAGCGGTATGGTTCGTGGCCATCACCCTGCCACCCGCGCCACCAACAGCGCGACGGTCATAACGAATAACACTGCATCGGTAATCCCTCATTAGCCACATGGCGCGGCCCCCGAACGGGGCAAACGATTGTATTCGCCGTCGCCGCTATCGCCGAGTCCAACGGCCTTCTTCGCCGCGACGTCACGAAAGAGGGCAGCGCTGCGCCGGTTAGGGCCATCGTTAACGAATTATTAACTATATGGGTTCGGGATTGGCGGCGCGAAGACCTGCACCAAGGGAGAAGCTGATGGATTCCCCAACGTCTGCCGCACCCAACGACAAAACGCCTCCGCCGGGTTTGGCTTTGAGTAACGAAAAGTCGAAATCCTCTGGCGAGTTCAGCGCCGACCGTTTCAACTCTTCCGTCGCCCGCTTAACCTCAAATTCGATAGGCGAACTTCAGGGGTTAGTCTCCGAACTCCAAAAAATGCAACAATTCCTGACGACCGAGGTCGCCGGCGTACAGCGCCAAATCGACAGCGCGTTGGGGGGAATCAATATCATCGTCGAAACTATTGGCCCGTGGAAAAGCATCGCAAGCTCACAAACACTTCCACCCGGCACCCGCAATGCCCGCACAGGGGGACTGGCAGCCCATATCGAGCAACGTAATCGCGTCGGATAGCAACGGCTGGTATGCGCCGCTCAGCGGTTTTGCTAATTCGCGAGAGCACGGTGCTAATCCTCCCGACGGATCCGGGCAGCGACCTACCAAGAAGGCAAACAGGAATGACTGGCAAACAGTCAGCTGAATTTCCCAACATGGCTCAGCGAGCGGTTATGCAATATCTAAGCCTCGACGATTGGAAGGTCGCCGCCCGCCTTCCCATTCCAGCCGGTGAATTGATGCTGAGCCGCATACGCATTTATGGTTGGATCGAGATCCAGGGTGAAAAGCACCATACGGCAATCAGGCTCACCCCGGCGGGGCGCCAGGCGATGCGGTCGGCTATTTGAAAAGCTTGGCTTGTAGAGCCGGCGCGATGAGGAAGAAATGACATTACTAGACGAAAAAATCACTGCACTATTCCGCAGGGGCTCACCAATATTCAACAGCGCAGAATCGACCCCTTCCGTGGACCGCCCGATTGCCGAGAAAAGCACGCCTGAAACTGTTGTAAGCGAGCCCGCGGTCGAAGAGGCAAATGCGACGCGGGTTGACGACCGGCCTACGTTGGCTTCTCAAGGGATGGCAGAGCAAACAAACTCACCATGGGCGAGATTGGATTTGGATACGGCGATCCGGCTCCGCTGGGCGCTACGCGATATCAAAGCTAAGCGAACGAAACTAACGCCCGTCAGTCCAAGTGATTTGAAGACTTTGATGGAAATGGGCCTGGTCGAAATGCGCGACGACGCGCCTATGCTGAACAACGAAGCTCATCAGGCACTTGATCGATGAGGGCTACAGAGCCGAGCTAATCTATTCTCCTAATGGCTGGCGATCCTCCAGATTTTCCTGACTTTAGGTCCTTATGTATCTTTGTGCACAGACGCCTCGGACGTATGTTGCTCTGTTGCCAGGATTATCGATTCGATGGGGTCGGCGTTATGCCAGCTCCGATACGTGACTTGAGATAGCCGCAGCGCCCTAATACGTGCAGCCCCTTTTTTGACGGGCCTAACGGACACTGCCATTCACTTTAAGACCGAACCGGCGCTCAAAACTGCCAAAGCAGAACTCTAGTCAATTCTTCCGAGCCGCGCTTTGTAGGAGCATTGGAAATGAGGACATTTTTTAGGGTCGTCGGTTGGGCCATGGCCACAATTTCAGGCCTTCTTGTTTGGAACATACTCCCGGAAACCCGAGCAATCATCAGTTGCGGCATGGTCGTGGCATTCATCTGCTACGGGATATCTATCGTAGTGGGAGTAACGGTTAAGAGGCTCATACGTGACGAAATGCGAGAGCTTCGCCTTCAAAGCAATGCCACTGCCTGCCGACTTGAGCTTATCGATCGCAGGGTAACTGCTATTTTGAGAGATGCACTTGAGCAGCGCCAAGCGGCGAGTATGAGGGGTGCAATTAGAACAACGCCCAGGCAGGCATACGATCAACAACGACGATCTGCTTGAGCTTTGATGCGGCGACCTTTGGCCAGTGATCATTCCGAGGCGATTAATTGCAGGCCGCCAGGAGGGGAAATGGACGAAAGCGATCTTTCCGCAAGCGGCATCAATTTCGATGCTCCAGCTACTTTTCGTAAGTGGCCTTCACTCAACGGTCAGCGGCGCATCGAGAGCGCCGCCGCGTACTTGTTGCTCGACGGCACATTGGATGAGTGCATCCGGCATTTCTTGGCTAAGCCGCCTCCGGTGCGACACCTCTACGAAATTCATACGTCACCGCAGCCACCATTGGTGGACGCCGTGTATCTCGGGAGATCGTCGCAGAACTCGCTCGCCTTCGCGATTTTCTCTGATCACTCATCCGGGTGAACCCACTTGTAAGGCGTGATTTCGCGCGCTGTCTTCGAAATATTCTATCGCTGCTTCGGATCGCCAGGCGGATCGTTACCTCGGTCTTTCCGGCTAACGTGCTGAGCTCGCTCCTTGTCTGCCGGTTGCTCCTGTCCCTTTTCGTCCCGCACGATGCCCTGCTGGGCTGAGCTGCGGTCCTCCGGCTTCGGCATGACCGCTTGTCCGCCATGTTTGCCGCCCATATCCTGGCGGCCCTCGAGATCATTTTCTTTCGGCATTTGTGAAAACTCCAATTGGATCGCTTGGGGGAGCATCGATTTCAGGCGCACAACGCGCTGTAGCTTCTTCGCGTTCCCATCCCCAAGGTATTGATGATTTGCAATCGGTTTCTGTGGCGCTTTCATTGGTAAATGTCTCGATCCCGCTCTCATAGAAAGCCGGGCCACACGTCCGGCAATTACCCGCCAGGAAGCCCGGCGGAATGGCTCGCGGACGCCCCACTTAACCTGCAACATCCAGTGTCTCGGCGGCTGCAATCATGAGACGCGCGATCTCGATCAAAAACAGCTCACGCCAGCGGGTCCGTAGGCTGGCGAGAAATTCGAGTTCGCGGGCCGTGAGCGTCGTCATGATGACGTTAGTGTAAGCCGGTTTTTGGCACTTGCGCCGCGATCGCAATAAAGTGTGCTCCGCTTTCAGCGGATATTGGATCGTGAAGGGCGCCGCCTCGGGTGGCCGAAGAGGGCTGGTAGCGCTAGTTCGAGGATGATGCCCACGAGTACATCGACAACTCGCCTCATCTATTTGAGTGATCCGGATGGTCATCGCCAATCGGGCCGAAACAGCCTTTGCAGATCACCAAAATCTTCGCGAGCCTGGCGTCTTCTTCAGCCTCGATCGCATTGAGAATCGCCCACCATTCCGGTGAGCGGTTCGGAGGCGCGGCGTGCGCCAGCCGGATTGGCTGATTTGAACTGCATACGCAGAGCACCAGTAAAACAGGTACCAGGACCAACCATCTCGTCACGGGAATCAGACCTTGTCGCGCGGTAATAATCACAAGGTCCGCGCGGGAGGAAGGCTGCCTCGCTAAGGTTAATTATTCGTTGCCGCCCGTAGAGCTACGGTGGCGCGTTGGCGCACCCGCTTGTCTGATTCCAAAGGGGACCGTAGGCGCGACTGCTGACAGCAAGAAGTGGTCGTGCACTTTTTAGTCGATACTGCTACCGCAAGCTTCAGACAGGCCGCCTTCGGCCGGTCTTTGTGTTTGGCCCTTGCCTCACTTCCTGCTTGGGTAACAGATGGCCATTCGCCAGGTTCGGAAATAAGAGCGGATAGACCGACGGCGACGATCGGACCATAAGTAAGGATCACTTTTCTGAGAAAAATGTTCGACGAGCAAAGGAGCCTCCGAATGTACGCCAATATTCTCTTGAGCACGGATGGATCGGATATCGCGAGAAAAGGCGTTAAACATGGGATTGCTTTAGCAAAGGCCTCGAACGCTAAAGTGACAGTCATCCCCGTTACGGAACCGCTGCCGGTCGACACGCCTCGGGATGGATTCCCTCGAAGGAAGAGTTGATAGCTTTGACGCAGCCTGCAAGGAAAGTGCGGGCAAAGTGCTCGATGAGGCTCGATCTATGGCCGAGCAGATTGGGATCTCCGTAGATCTCTTACATGTTCCGAATGCGCACCCAGCTACTGCGATATCGAAACAGCAAAGTCCAGAGGTTGCGACTTAATCGTCATGGCCTCTCATGGGCGGAGCGGCTTCAGGAAGCTATTTTTGGGGAGTCAAACGTCGGAGGTCCTAGTAGACGGAAGTGTACCGGTGTTGGTAGTGAGTCAGATTTCACACTGACCACACTACCTGGTAGAGCGGTGGCGGACATAAACGATAGGGCGTGGCGCGGTCGCAGGCAGATCGCATCGTTCGTCTAGTCTGATCCTCAGCGCCGATCGGCACCCACAGATAGATCGCTTTCGGGTCGTCTTTCTGTTTTTTCCCTCGCATTGACCAAACGCGCAGACGGCGCGGTCCACGACGCGCCCAAGCGCGAGGTCAGCTTTGCCCCAACCAACGGACATCGTAAGCGCAACGCGGCACGTCGTGCCCAACAGCGAAAATGCCGCCCCTCATCTCGGCGAAGCAGTGACATCGGGACCTTTTATTGCAAGGTGACCTGGCTGATTTTCATGACCAGTTCAACCTTCATGAACTGTTGGGCGTGCAAGTAACCCCTCTGACACATCTCTGCTTTTCGGTGCACGTATTGACGCACCTCAGCCTGTCAGAAGTAGAGCTATTTTTTTCGTTGCAGCGGCGAAGACACGAACTGAGATCCAACACGCATGCTTTACAGGTCTGAGTGGACGACGGTCGGGACGGCGTGGTTCCGCCCGTCTGCGCAAAAGCAACGATTGGAAACGAAGCTGTATAACATGTCAGCAGCACGGCGGCGATTGCGGCGGTCGAAGCTTGATTCATAACACTCCCCGTCACGGCTCGAAATCAACGCCTTTAATCCACGTGCGACGGCGTTATTGGATCTCGTCGCTCTGGAACCGCTGCGGGCGCGAGCTTGCTATTCAAGGTGAATTGTTTGGCCAACAATGTAGCGCCAGCGGCGTCGATGATGGCAAGTGGCTTGAATTGCTTCAGCTCGTTATCCTCGACCAGTTTGTCCCAACGATTATCGAGGATCAGCCAGCGGTTGTCATACCGGACGGCAAGAATGGCATGATCGACGCGGACAGCATAGTCATGGACGAGCACCATGCGCACATCTTCGGAACGCACGCCGGCTTGCCGGAGGGCCACATATTTGGCGAGGGCGTAATCCTCGCAATCACCATGCCCAGTTTCGAAAGCGCCTTTTTTGTTGATAAAGGGCGCAGTCCATTGATCCGCAACGCCCCATTGGTTCCTGTCGGGCTCATAATCGATCAGGGCATTGATGACCGCGTTGATCAGTGCAACTTTTCCAAGACCTTCCTGACTTTCGGCTTCCTTCACGATCTCTGCAAATTTTCGACTGCTCGATGTGCATTCGTCGAGGTTGGCCTGGCATTTTGCTAATTTGGGCAGCTCCGACAAAATATCGGCCTTGATTTGTCGCCATTGATTCTTGTTCACTCCGTCGGGCGCCGCAAATTCCACCATATCGAATGGATGATCCGCCAGGCCGTCGGCAGGCCGCAATTCCATGGCGCTCGCCCCCTGTGCCGAAGCTGCGAGCGCCAAAACAAAGGCAACAGTGATTGTTCTAATCATGTGACGTGTCCTCCACACCGGTGGGGCTCCTGCAGCTGAAGTCGATTGTCCAGCACTTGGCCTTAGGGTCACCCAAAGTCCGCTTTGGGTAAACCCGGAGGTGTCCCTGCTTGCATAACCCGTCCGTTATACTTTCGATATTATTGCAAAAGTCTTTTTGCGATGACGATCACAATTTTTCGGGGCTGCTGATGTGTTTTGCCCGCGGGACATGAGGGACCACATCGTTTCACACAAAAGCGACCACGGAGCTTCGTATGGGCCCTATGGAGTATTGCAATGGTGGAGCCGGCTAAAAATCAGCTTCTGCGAGATTTTCGGCGTCGTTCAGTTTTCGACTTTTGCAACACTATCCGCCCGTGAACGGACATCGTCAATTCCCCGTCACGTCCGAAATGTGCGGCGCCGCGTCATCGTCGTCTTCGCTATTAGGGTTTACGGTTGGGCTCTTGCTTTCGACCCCCCGCTTTCTTTTGATCGGTCTCCGGCGTTGACTGGGTCTGCCCGTCGGCGCTCCCCCCTGCCAGCGCTTTGGCCCAGACCACTATTGCACCTAGTGTCATCAAAGACCGTCTAAGCAGAAGTTTGATCGCTGGTTTCATTGCGCGTTCCTTCGTTTTGCCTTCGCTCTGTGAGATGCCTGCCGCGAGGAGCAGGGAGTAAAGGTGAGATAGTGGAATTAGCGCGGCCTCGATCTTGGCATATGCTGAGCCTGCCACTCAACAAGCTGCTCGCGCAAGCGAGCGCCTTCAATCTTATGGCTTTCAACATTTGCGCGTCTCCGATGTGACCAATCGTGAAACTGTGATGTTGCTACGGTGGGTCTTTGATCAATGGCGAAGTCTGGTTGCGCAACGCAGAGGTTACGCCAGCCAACCCGGCCTTTCCGGCCGTACTCCGACCTCCAGGAGCCCAGACGCCGGGGTCACTACGGCTCGCGCGAGGTTCGAAAGATCTGACAGCTTTCAATCTCTTGAATACCAGGCGTGCTCCATTGATCCAGGTCAACGTGGTCGCACCTAATGTCCTGCTTCGGGTCGCGGGCTTTCGTCACACGTCTGCCTTCAGTCCGTTTGAGGTCACGTCGCTAGTCGCCCGATTCAT
>Ga0207668_10002844_pt1 | contig 10141 bp, 6 predicted proteins | sample KBSS43metaG_FD_184323 | JGI IMG/M metagenome (GOLD analysis project Ga0207668, IMG submission 184323) | Switchgrass rhizosphere microbial communities from Kellogg Biological Station, Michigan, USA - KBS S4-3 metaG (SPAdes) (version 2) | ecosystem: Host-associated > Plants > Roots > Rhizosphere >... | reverse complement strand
CTTGCAGACGTTGCGGCAAGGGCACGCTAACCCCTAATCCCCGATCCCCAGCCCCTTGTTCTTCGTCCGTCCGATCGCACGCGACGATGTCGCGGCCGTGCTTGCGCTGTCGGAGCGCACCGGCGCCGGGTTGACGACGCTGCCTGCGAATCGCGAGCGTCTCGCGTCGCGCATCGAACGCTCACTGGCGTCGTTCGCGGGAACCGCCAAGCGCGCCGACGAGTGCTACATGTTCGTGCTCGCGGACGGCGGTGACGGCCGCGTCGTCGGCATCAGCGCGATCGAGGCGGCGGTCGGCTTGACCGAGCCCTGGTACAACTACCACGTCGGAACGCTGGTGCACGCCTCGCGCGCCCTCGACGTGTACACGGCGGCACCGACGCTCTTCCTCGCCAACGACCATACCGGACACACCGAGTTGTGTTCGCTGTTCCTCGACCAGGCGTATCGCCACGGCCGCAACGGCGCATTGCTGGCGAAAAGCCGCTTGCTGTTCATCGCCGAATTTGCGGCCCGGTTCGCGCCGAAGGTCATCGCCGAATTGCGCGGCCGGCTCGACTCGCTCGGGCATTCGCCGTTCTGGGAGGGGCTCGGTCGCCATTTCTTCGCGATGGAATACACGACCGCGGACTACCTCACCGGCATCGGGCAGAAATCGTTCATTGCCGAGTTGATGCCGCGGCATCCGGTCTATGTGCACTTGTTGCCGGAGGCCGCCCGCGCCGTCATCGGTGCCGTCCACGACGACACGGTGCCCGCACGCGCGATGCTCGAGCAGGAGGGGTTCCGCTACGAAGGCTACGTCGACATCTTCGACGCTGGTCCGACGGTCGAATGCTTCCGCGACAACATCGACGCCGTGCGTCGCTCGGCGACGCTGCCGGTGACCATTGGCGAGGAGGATCCGGTGCCGGACAGCCTGACCGACGACATCCCTTGGCTGGTCGCGAATCGCCGGTTCGAAGGATTTCGCGCCGTGGTGACCGCCGCCCCGCCGCGTTGTGACCGATTTCCGTTGTTGCCGCACGCTGCGGAGGCGCTCGGAATCCATGAAGGCGATGTCGTGCGGGCGGTCGCGCTGAGGCCGGTGGATCGGTAGCGCTGCGCGCTTTTGCGCTACGCGCCAGGACTAGGGGTTACCTCCTGGTCCGGAGCGACGTGCAAACGCGCGGACGGGTTAGGGGTTAGCCTGCCCAAGCGCTGCCCTATGGTTTGCATGCGTGGAGTTCGGGACCATTGACCGTAGGCACGCTAACCCCTAACCCCTAATCCCTAGCCCCTCGTTCTTCCAAGCCGATTCGCATGAACGAGTACAACTTCGACGGCCTCCCCGGCCCGACGCACAACTACGCGGGCCTCGCCCACGGCAACCTCGCCGCGGAGAAGCACGCCAGCCTGATTGCGAATCCGCGCGAAGCCGCATTGCAGGGCCTGGCCAAGATGCGGGCGCTGGCGGCGAAGGGCTTTCCGCAGGGGCTGCTGCCACCGCACGAGCGTCCGCTGGTGCCGGCGTTGCGCACACTCGGGTTTCGCGGCACCGACGCGGACGTCGTGGCGGCAGCGGCGCGCGACGCGCCGCGGATCCTCGCCGCTTGTTCGTCAGCTGCGGCGATGTGGGTGGCGAACGCCGCGACGGTCAGCCCGTCCGCCGACACCGCCGACGGCCGCGTCCATTTCACGCCCGCCAATCTGGCCGCGCATTTCCATCGCGCGCTGGAGGCGCCGGTCACGACGCGCGTGCTGCGTGCGATTTTCAGCGAGCCGACGCGATTCGCCGTTCACGATCCGCTTCCGGCCGCGCCGCAGTTCGGCGACGAAGGCGCGGCCAACCATTCACGCTTTGCCTCCGCCGACGGCGGCGCGGGCGTCGAGCTGTTCGTGTACGGACGTGCGGCCTTCGATCCCTCGGCGCCGGCGCCGCAGCGCTACCCGGCGCGCCAGACGCTCGAAGCGGCACAGGCGATCGCCCGGCGCCACGGGTTGGCGCCGTCGCGCACCGTGTACGCGCAGCAATCGCCGGCGGCGATCGACGCCGGTGTCTTCCACAACGACGTCATCGCCGTCGGCAGCGGGGCCGTATTGCTCTGTCACGCCGGCGCATACGTCGACCAGGACCGCGTGCTGCAGGCCCTGCGCGACGCCGTCGGACCGGCGTTCCAGCCGATCGTCGTCGACGACAACCAGGTCAGCGTCGACGATGCGGTCGCGACGTATCTGTTCAACAGCCAGCTGCTGCGCCGCGTCGACGGCCGGTTCATCCTGGTCGCCCCGGCCGAATGTCGCGAGCACCCGCGCGTGGCCGCGTACCTCGATTCGCTGATCGCCGCACAGGGGCCGATTGCCGAAGTGCTGCTGTTCGACCTGCGCCAGAGCATGCGCAATGGCGGAGGGCCGGCGTGCCTGCGGTTGCGCGTGCAGCTGACCGACGCCGAGCGCGACGCACTCGGCGCGCGCATCCTGCTCGACGAGCCGCTCGCCGGCGAGCTCGATGCGTGGGTGCGCACGCACTATCGCGATCGCCTCGCGCCGGCCGATCTCGGCGATCCTGCGCTGCTCGACGAATCGCGGCGCGCGCTCGACGAGCTGACCCGGTTGTTGCGTCTTGGCAACGTCTACGACTTCCAGCGCTGAATGGCGCCTACGGAATATTTTGACGCGCGGCGCGCGCAGGTCTATGCTGCAAACGTTTTCGCATTGCGAGCACGATTCGGATAACGAACAGCAGACTTCCACCACAACACCAGCGGCGGTATCGCGTACCTCGCGCGATCACTGCGGCGCCGAACGACGCGACCCGAGCGACCGCCTACGGCGGTATGCCCCGCGAGCATCCCGGACAGGACAAGGGCGGCCAATCGGCCGCCCTTGCCATTTCAGGATCCGACACGACTTTCGTGATGCACGATGTGCGAAGGCCGACCCTAGTCGCTGGCGATGATCGGCAGCACGCGGTGCCGGCGCACCGGTGACCACAGCAGCGCCGTCGCAGCCAACGCCAATCCCAGCGCGCCGATCGTCAGCAGCGTGGGGCGCAGCCCGATCACCGACGCCAGCGCGCCGCCGACCAGCGATCCGAGCGGCGCTGCGGCAACGGTCAGGAAGCGCATCGTTGCCGTCATCCGGCCGAGCAACCGGTCAGGCGTGATCGCCTGACGCAGCGCCAGATAATTGATGCCCCACAGCACGCCGCCGAAATCGAACAGCAGCATGGCGAGGCCGAGCGCCAGTCCCGCAAACCACGGCGGGCCCGAGACGAGCCCGTAGAACTGCCAGCCCACGGCAGTGAGCGTCAAACCGAGCATGATGGCGCGGCCGACTCCATAGCGCCGCGACAGCCATTCGGCCGACGCCGCGGCCAGTACGCAGCCGGCACCGCCGAACATGTAGGCGAGACCGATCGCACCGGCCGAAAGGCCAAGGTCGCGGGTCGCGAACAGGATCAGAACCGCCATCTGCATGTGATGGAGGATCTGCCACAACCCGGCGAGCCACGCCAGCGCGCGCAACGTCGGATTCCGCCAGACCAGGCGCAGTCCCTCGAGGATTTCGTGGGTGACGCCGGGCCCCGCCCCGGCTCGCGGGACATCCTGCGGCGCGCGGACCCGGCGCAGCATCAACGCCGACACGACGAACGACAGCGCGTCGAGCGCGATCGCGAACGGCGCCGTCAGCGCATGGATCAGCATGCCGGCAAGGCCGGGGCCGACGAGGCTGGCGCCGGTTTCGCCGAGCGAGATCTTGGCGTTTGCCTCGACCAGTCGCTTGCGACCGGCCAGCTGCGCCAGCAATACCTGGTACGCGGCGCCGCCGACGACGTTCTGCACACCGCAGAAGAAACCGACGACGAACAGGAGCTCGATCGACAGCCACCCGGTGAACGCGGCGATCGGGATCAGCGCGAGCGCGACGCCTCGACCCACGTCGGCGGCGATGATGATCGGCAGCTTTCGCCAGCGGTCGAGCAGGACGCCCGCATGCAGCGACACCAGCGCAAACGGCAGCGTCTCCAGCGCGACCAGCACACCCATCTGCATCGGCGTCGCCGACAGCATCAGCGCGGCCGTCAGCGGCAACGCGAGATTGGTGATCTGCGCGCCGAACGACGAGATCGTCAGCGATCCCCACATCCGGCGAAAGTCGGCCGACAACCACAGTCCGCGGAATGTCCGGCGCAGCAGTCGTTGCGATGCCTTCATGCTCGGGCCCTTCTCCCTTGCGGCGACGCTCGTGGCGACGCCCGTCGCACGCGCGTGATGCACGCGTGCTTCACTTCAACACTGCGGGAGGTCGATGCGGAAGAGATGCCCGGATCGACGTCCCGCCCATCCCGGGCGGTCGATCCGGCCGGGCGGCTACTGCGGCAGACGCATTCCCAGATCGAGGCCGGCGCTCCCGCCCCAGCGCAAATGACCCGACGCCGCGATGACGATCGCGGTGCAGGGCGCGTTGCGGGAAGGGTTCATGGCGTCGTGGACTCGATTTGGGTCTGGAGCGGGAATTCTACCGGTCGCGGTCTCGACCCGGCAACTCGACGAACTCCACTTCGTCAGCTCGACGACGCTGCCTGTCGCGTGCGCGCAACGTGGATCGTCCGTTCGCCTGTTCGCCTGGTGGCCGCTACTTTTTCTGCTTTGCAACATCGATGTCGAGGAACTTCCACGCGTGCTCGAAATAGATGTTCTTCTTGTAGCCCTGGACCCAGGGCCGCACCAGCGTGTTCTCGATCCGGAAGACGCCGAGGTCCCACGGCGTGTACCCGGCGCCGACCTCGGCCATCTTCCGATACAACTTGTCGCGCTCGGGGCCGTAGGGAATGTGCTTGCTTTGCGCATACAGCGCGTCGTACTCGGCATTCTTGAAACGGCCGAGGTTCGACTTGCCGCTGTTGGGACCGTACAACAGCTGCATGAACGCGTTCCCGTCGCTGTCGTTGGTGATCCAGCCGACTGGCCAGCTCATCAGCTGTCCTGCGCGCGACATCTTCAGCAGGTCCGGCCACTTCTGCTTCGTGAAATCGACCCGGATGCCGATCCGGTCCATGCTCTTTTTCCAAAGCTCGTCGCGCTCGCGATCGCGGCCCGTGGGCGTCGAGCCCATCACCAGCGTCAGCGGCTTGCCATCGGGCGTTTCGCGATAGCCGTCGCCGTCGCGATCCTTGTAGCCGAAGCGATCGAGCAGCAACCGCGCCGTCGCCGGGTCGAACGGCGGCCGCACGTTCAGGCCAGGGATGTGTCCCCACGATCCCGGCGGCACCTGCTGCGTCGCCACCTGGGCCTGGCCCTGCCAGATCACGCGGATCAGGTCCGACACGTCGAAACCCATCACGATCGCGCGCCGCAGTGCGATCCGATCGGGTGTGTAACCACCGATCAGCGGGTCCTCCATGTTGAAATACGTGTACGTCAGCGCCGGTTGCACGGCGCGATGCAACGCCACGTTCTCGCGCGCGAACTCCGGCAACAACCGGTTCTGCGGATCGAGCACCTTGGTCGCAAGGTCCGCCGGCACGTTTGCGTAGTCGAGCGACCCGGACGCGAAGGCGAGCAACTGAGGATTCGACTCCTCGATGATCGAGATGTCGATCGTCCCGATCTGCGGCAGGCGCTTGCCCTTCATCGCGGCGGCGAGCGCCTGCGTCTCGGCGTCGGCGCCGGGCGGCGCCGCAGGGAAATGCTCGTCACGGAACCCCGGATTGGCTTCGAGCACGATCTTCTGGCCACGCCGCCATTCCTTGAGACGGTAGGGCCCGGTTCCCACCGGATGATCGGCAGCCCAGGTGCTCGCGTCCCCGTACGCTTCGATCACTTCGCGCGCGACCGCCGCGAGCGAAGACTGCAGCAGGTACGGCATCAGCGTGTAGTCGGCTTCGACGAGTTTCATCTGCAGCGTGTAGCGATCGATGGCGCGCAGGCCGTCGATTTCGCTGTCGTAGTCGAACTTGCCGCTGCTCTTCGCCTTGGCGATCAGGTCGTCGAGCCCGACCAGCTTGCCCTCGAGGTAGTACGAATTGGGCGAACGGACCTTCGGGTCGACGACGCGTTTCCACGAATACACGTAATCGCTCGCGGTGAGCTCGCGCCGCTGGCCCTTGAACGCGGGGTCGTCGGTGAAATAGATGCCGGGTTTGAGGCGAATCGTCCACGTCTTTCCATCCGCGGAGAACTCGGGCATCGCCGCGGCCGCGTTCGGCGCGATCGCGTAAGGCCGGCGCAGGTAGTCGGGAACGTAGAGCGTATCGAAGATGACGCGCAGCACGTGCGCCGAGTAGTAGTCCTGCGAAGGCGCGGGATCGAACCCGGTCTCGGCGACCGGGAACATCACACGCAGCGTCTTCGCCGGATCGGCCCACTTCGAAGGCTTTGCCGGCGGGTCGGCGGCGCCGCTCACGGTCGCCACCGCCAGCAGCGCAATCGCGGCAATCCGCAGCATCATGGCGCGCCGGACTTTCGCGCCGTCGGGTCGATGTCCAGGTACTGCCACGGATGCTGCTGGATCGGGCTGTACTTGAACCCGCGGATCCACGGCTGGACGAGCACGTTCTCGTAGCGGAACACCGTCACCGCCCACGGCAGGTAGGCACTGACGAGATCGGACATCCGCTGCATCAGCGCTTCGCGCTCGGCGCCGGGCGCCATTCCGCGCGCCTGCACGAACAGCCGGTCGTACTCGGGCAGCTTGAATCGCGCGAGATTCGAGAAGCCTGCGTGCGGGCCGAACAGCAAGCCATAGAAGCCGAAGCCCTCCGACGTCGTGTTGATGTTGGCGCCGCCCCACATCTGCAGCTGCCCGAGCCGCGCCGATTTCAATTGATCGGGCCACTTCTGCTTGACGAACTCCACGCGGACGCCGATCGCGCCGTAGCTGCGGATCACCAGCTCGTCGATCTGGCGGGCCAGCGAATCGGGCGGCGACGAATACTTGAGCGTCAGCGGACGTCCGTCCGGAAACTCGCGAAACCCGTCGCCGTCGCGGTCCTTGTAGCCGAATCGATCGAGCAGCGCGCGGGCGCCGGCGGGGTCGAACTTCGCATGGCCGTCGAACTTCGGGTTGTGACCCGACATCCCCGGCGGAATGATCTGCGTCGCGGGAACGGCCTGGCCCTGCCGGATGACGCGGATGTCGTCGTCGATCAGGTACGCCATCGCCAGCGCGCGGCGCAGCGCGATCTTGTCGTTCGTATAACCGCCGACGACCGGGTCCTCCATGTTGAACGCCGTGTAGCTGATCGCCGGCTGGATGCCGCGGTCGTGGCGAACGTTGCGCTGGGCGAAGCGCTGCTTCAGCGTTTTGCCGTCGTCGAGCACGTTGGCGACGAGGTCGAGCGGCACGCCGAGGTAGTCGAGCTGCTCCTGCTCGAATGCGAACAGTCGTGGATTCGATTCCTCGATCACGCTGATCTCGATGCGCCCGATCAGCGGCAACCGCTTGCCGGCGAGCTTCTCGGTCAGCGCGCGATCAGCGGGGGTCGTTCCTTCCGGGTAGCGCTCGTCGCGGAAGCTGGGATTGGCCTCGAGCACGATCTTCTGGCCGCGCCGCCACTCCTTCAAGCGGTACGGACCCGTGCCCACCGGATTGGCCATGATCCACCCGCTGGCGTCGCCGTAAGCCTCGACGACCTCGCGCGCCACGGCGACCAGCTGGCTGGTCGTCAGGTTCGACATCAACTCGTAGTCGGCGAAGTTGAGCTTGAAGCGCAGCGTGTAGCGGTCGACGACGGCCAGTCCTTCCATCGGCGCGTCGAAATCGAACTTGCCGGTCTCCCTTGCCTTCGCGACGACGGCGTCGGCGCCGACGAACCGGCCCTCCACCGTCTGCAGCGCGTTGGAGCGCATCTTCGGGTCGAGAATGCGCTTGATCGAATACACGTAGTCGGCGGCGGTCAGCTCGCGCCGCTGCCCCTTGAATGCCGGGTCGTCGGCGAAATAGATGCCGGGACGGATCCGGATCGTCCACGTCTTGCCATCCGCCGAGATGTCCGGCATCGCCACCGCCGTGTTCGGCACGATCTTGAACGGCCGCGCGAGGTAGTCGTACTTGTACAGCGAATCGAACATCACGCGGTTGACGTAGTTCGAATAGATGTCGCCGGCCGCCTGCGGGTCGAACCCGGTTTCCGCGACCGGGATCGCGACGCGCAGCACCTTGTTCGGGTCGGGCTGCGCAAATGCGGCGGTTGCGCACAGCGCGGCGACTACCGCGACAAGCGAAGCGGAGCGGATACGCATTACAGCTGCTTCTCGATATCGGGCGCCAGCGATTCCGGCGTGTCGTTGGGCGCATAGCGGGCGATGACCTTGCCCTTGCGGTCGACCAGGAACTTCGTGAAGTTCCACTTGATCGCCTCGCTGCCGAGCAATCCCGGCTTCTCGCTCTTCAGGTACTTGTAGACCGGCGCGGCGGCCGCGCCGTTGACGTCGACCTTGGCGAACAGCGGAAACGTCACGCCATAGTTGAGATCGCAGAACTGCGCGATTTCCTGCTCGTTACCCGGTTCCTGCGCGCCGAACTGGTTGCACGGAAAGCCGAGGATCTCGAGTCCCTTGCCGTGATATTTCTGGTACAGCGCCTCGAGCCCCTGGTACTGCGGCGTGAAACCGCATTTGCTGGCGACGTTGACGACCAGCATCACCTTGTCCTTGTACCGGTCGAGCTTGACCGGCGTGCCGTGGATGTCGTTTACCGTGAAGTCGTAGACGTTTGCCATGTTCTCGCTCCGATTCTCGAACCAATGTCCCGGCCGGGGTGCGGCAACGCCGGAAGTCGCCATTGTCGACCAGCAGTGCCTTGCGCCCATCGCGATCGTTAACTACCTCGACCGCACCGCGGACAGCCGCGACGAATGCTCCCAATTATGCGGCGCGCGGGGGCAGGATGAAATCCCGGGGCCGCGACAGCAGCCGGCCGACCACGGCGCGCCACAGCCTGCGGCGCGAGACCTCGCCGGCACCGGTCGACCGGATCGCGACACCCAGCGCGAGACCGAACGACACCGTCAGGTTCATGAAGCCGATGACGGCGATGCCGATCACCGCCAGCCAGAACAGGCGGGTCGTGAACACGTCGCTGCCGAGCGTGAACGATGCAAGCGCCAGCTGGCCGGTCGACAACGTAACGTGCCGGACATCGAGCGGCAGCCCGAAGAACGTGGCGATCTGCGGCGTCATCCCGAGCAGCACGCCGAGCGCGATGTTGCCGCCGAGCGCAGCGACGTTGCGCTCGATGCCGCCGGCGAACGCCCTCGCCCGCTCGGCGCCGAAGCGGTCGACCAGACGCGGCGCGGCGGCGATCGCCTCCGGCAGCCTCCGGTACGTCGCCCAGTTCTCGAACCAGCCGGCGATCACCGCCGACAGCCACAGCAGGACACCGGTGAATGCCGCGTAGATCGGCGTCGCCCCGAACACGGACAGCGAATCGATGTACGTTCGCGCGTGCGCCTCGTCGGGCAGGTGGCCGACGCCCAGGAGAAGGAGCAGGCTCTGCACCAGCAGCGCCGCCGGCACGACGAGCGCCAGGTTGCCGGCGATCGCCGCCATTTGCGAACGCACGAGGCTTGCCACCTCGTCGACGAATTCGGTGAGCTTGTGCCGCCGGTGCGCCGCATTGAGTTTCGCCGCCAGCGACGCGGCTGTCATCGCCGGCTGCTTGGTCGCCAGCGTGCCGTGCAGCAAATGGATGGCGACGAACGACAGCGCGTAATTGGTCGACGCAATCACGCCTTCGATGAACGGTGGAAGGCCGTGCCCGGATACCGCCATCTTCACCATCACGGTCAAGCCGGTAATCGCGCCGCCGATTGCGGCCGACCACAGCATGGCGCGATACTCGCCGGCGTCTCGCGTCAGGTAGTGCTCGCCGGTCCGGCGCGCCGACTCGACGACGCGCCGCGCCAGCAACCGTCCGTTTTCGCGCAGCAGCGTCTTCAAGCTGTCCTGCGCGGCGTTGGCGCGTATCAGCTGTGCCGCGAAACGCGCAACCTCCGGGCGGTCGAGCGCCGGACTGGTGAAGATATCGATGATGCGGTCCATCCGTTTCAGTGCGAGCCGTGCACGCTCCAGCGTGTACACGAGGTCGGTCGACACGCCGTAGCTCTCGAGATGCGTCATCACGTCGGCCAGCGCGCGGCGGCAACGGGCGATGTGGC
>Ga0207668_10002841_pt1 | contig 10148 bp, 8 predicted proteins | sample KBSS43metaG_FD_184323 | JGI IMG/M metagenome (GOLD analysis project Ga0207668, IMG submission 184323) | Switchgrass rhizosphere microbial communities from Kellogg Biological Station, Michigan, USA - KBS S4-3 metaG (SPAdes) (version 2) | ecosystem: Host-associated > Plants > Roots > Rhizosphere >... | reverse complement strand
CGCCCGCGTGGCGAGCGCCGAGGCCAGCTTCGCCGGCCGCGATGTACCGCGGCCGGAGGGCTGGAGCGGGCTGCGCGTGGTGCCGCGCCGGATCGAGTTCTGGTACGGCGCGCAGTTCCGCCTGCACGAGCGCTGGTGCTATGAAGCCGGTGCCGAAGGGCGCTGGAGCAAGCGCTTGTTGTACCCGTAAGGCACCGTGATGCAACGCCTGCCGCTGTATCGCGTGGTGGTGTTCGTACCGGTGCCTGCCCTGGAGGCGGTGAAGCAGGGCATCCTTTCGGTGGATGCACTGGTGGCCGGCGATTACGAGCACGGCATGTGGTGGTCCGCCCCGGGGTTCGAACAGTTCCGGCCACGCGTGGGTGCCATCCCCACGCGGGGCGAGGTGGGGCAGACCGAGGTGGTCGACAGCGTGCGGCTGGAGTTCTGCCTGCCGCGCGATCCGCAGCGGCTACAGCGTATCCTCGAGCACGGCATCGTGCCGCATCACCCGTGGCAGGTGCCGGTGGTGCAAGTGGAAGAGATCGAGCTGCTGCTGGCCAGGTAGATCCACGCCATGCGTGGATGGAAAGGTCGGTATACCTGCATCGTAGGGTCGAGCCTGTACGACTGCCATTGTTCCAACGCGTACCACTGCGAGAGCCGTTTGTCGCGAACGGACCGGCCCGCTTCATCTGCGAGCAGGCCAGCAAACGTCACACTCGGACTGATGCCCTCGATTTCCGGAGTTGCCATGTCCCCTTGGCGTTGCCTGTTTGCCGTGCCATCGCCGCGCCAAGGCGTGGAAGCGTTCCTGTTGCTGCTCGCCCGCATCGTGGCCGGCGTGATGTTCTGCGTATCCGGCTGGAACAAGCTGTTCACCGACGCCGGGCGCGAGCGCATGGTGCATACGCTGGTCGATGCGGGCATTCCATTTCCGGTACTCAGCGCGCCGGTGCTCGGGGCCATTGAGTGGATTGCCGGTGGCCTGTTGGTGCTGGGCCTGTTGACCCGCCCTTCGGCATTGCTGCTGGCGGCGATATGCGCGGTAGCGGCGCTCACCGATGGCATTGCGCGCATTCCTGCGGGGCTGAGCGTGCCGGATTGGCTGAGCTGGTTCTTCTACCTGAGCGAAGTACCGCTGGGCGTGCTGCTGCTATGGGTCGCGGCCGTGGGCAGTGGACGGTTCGCCATCGAAGCGCGCTGGGCACGCTGAGTGCACCTTCTTCCGCGGCCGGCGGGCGTGCGGTAGCGCCTGGGCGCTCCAGTAGATCCACGCCATGCGTGGATGGGGTACTTGGGAAAAAGCGGTGCGAACCAAGGTTCGCACCCACCAGGCATCGGTCTGCCCTCAACAGACATCGGCGGTTCGCCCCTGCCTTGAATCGGTTCTGCACCAACCAGACGGCAGGATGTTACAACCCCTCCGCGCGCAGCCACCGCCACAGCGTGGTGCGTGACACACCCAGCGCCTGCGCCATGCCTTCGCGGTCATTGCGGTGTTCCTGCAGCAGCGCCTCCAGCTGCGCACGCGGTGGGCGCTTGCCGTTGCCTTCCAGCGGCAGTGTGGCGGCGCCTTCGCTCACCAGCTCCGGCGCCAGCTGCAGCAGGCGTGCTGCATCGATCAGTCCTTCACCGGGCTGCCAGTGGATGCGCAGCCTATCCACCAGATTGCGCAGTTCACGCACATTGCCTGGCCAATCGGCTGCGCTGAGCAGGGCCAGCGCCTCTGCATCCAGCGGTGCATCGATGCCGCGCAGTTCGCGGAAGAAGTGCGTGGTCAGCAGCGGGATATCGCCTCGCCGTGCACGCAGAGTGGGCAGTGCGATGCGCAGCGCGGCCAGCCGGTAATACAGGTCGCGACGGAAGCTGCCGCCCGCCGCGCGCTGCTCCAGCGATTGCAGGGTGGCGGCGACCACGCGCAGGTCGACCGGGGTCGGTTCGGTGGCGCCCACGCGCAGCACTTCGCGTTCTTCCAGCACCCGCAGCAGGCGGGTCTGCAATGGCAGCGGCAGTTCGCCTATCTCGTCCAGGAACAACGTACCGCCATCGGCCGCCTCGACCAGGCCGACGCGCCCCCCGCGACGCGCACCGGTGAAGGCGCCGTCGCTGTAGCCGAACAGCTCCGCTTCCAGCAGTGATTCGCTGATCGCGCCGCAGTTCAGCGCAACGAAACGACCGCGACGACCGCTGGCGGCGTGCAGCTGGCGTGCAACCAGTTCCTTGCCGGTGCCGGTCTCGCCGGTAACCAGTACGGTGCTGTCGTGCGGGGCGTACAGTGCGATCTGTGCGCGCACGTCGGCCATCGCATTGCTGTCGCCGAGCAGGGCATGCGCATCGTTGCGTGGGGCGGTTCGGCGGCGCGGAGCCGGCCGGTTGCCGCCGGAGCGGGCCATGGCCTGGGTCAGCTCCAGCGCATGCTCGAACGCCTGCCGCACCGAATCGGCCGAGTACAGCAGCACGCCGGGCAGTCCGGCCTGTTCGGCATGGTCGATGGCCATGCCGGTGCCGACGATCACTTCGATGCCGTTGGCGCGCAGGTCGGCGATGCAGTCGCGGGCATCTTCGCGGGTAACGAAGCGGCGGTGCTCGATGTCCAGGCCGAAGCTCTGCTGGAAGCTGCTGAACACCGGCACGTCGCTGGCATGGGTGACCAGGCCGATGCGTGGGGCGATGCGGCGGGCGCGCGCCAGCGCTTCCATCAGGTCGAAGCCATTGGCGTGGATCGGTACCAGCGGCAGGTCCAGGCGACCGCGCAACCAGGCCGCGTTTGAGCCGCCGGCAATCACCACGTCGCAGTGCTCGCGGCGCAGGCGCTGGCCGATCACTTCCACGGCTTCCTCGAAGCCCAGGTTGATCTGCTCGATGCGTGCGCGGCGGTCGAACTCGGGAATGACATCGCCAAGCAGGCCGGTCAGGCGCGAGACGCTGACCGTCCAGATCACCGGGCGGCCGGGGTCGGCATCGGCGTGGCGCAGGGGTGAGCGGGGCAGGTACATGCAACGGAGACCGGGAGGCGATGTTTCATGATACATCCGTTTCAATGTTTCATATGTTTCAGTGTTGCGGGCCGGTCATCCCCGTGAAATCAATCGCTTGCAGGTTGGCATGGTGTTTGCGCTTACCTCTGTGTCCTTCAACCTGGATCGCCGCATGACCGTTTCGACCCTCTCTTCCGCCGGTGCCCGCTTCCGCGAGGCGCTGGCTGCCGAATCGCCGCTGCAGGTGATCGGCGCGATCAACGCCAACCATGCGCTGCTGGCAAAGCGCGCGGGTTTCCGTGCCATCTACCTGTCCGGCGGTGGCGTGGCCGCCGGCTCGCTGGGCCTGCCGGACCTGGGCATCAACACCCTGGAAGACGTGCTGGTGGACGTGCGCCGCATCACCGACGTCTGCGACCTGCCGCTGATGGTCGACATCGACACCGGCTTTGGCCCCAGCGCGTTCAACATCGCGCGCTCCGTGAAGTCGCTGATCAAGGCTGGCGCGGCCGCCTGCCATATCGAAGACCAGGTCGGCGCCAAGCGCTGTGGTCATCGCCCGGGCAAGGAGATCGTCTCGCAGGGCGAAATGGTCGACCGCGTGAAGGCCGCTGCGGATGCCAAGACCGATCCGGACTTCTTCCTGATCGCGCGCACCGACGCCATCCAGGTGGACGGCGTGGACAAGGCCATCGAACGTGCCATCGCCTGCGTCGAAGCCGGTGCCGACGGCATCTTCGCCGAGGCCGCTTATGACCTGGATACCTACCGCCGCTTCGTCGAGGCGGTGAAGGTGCCGGTGCTGGCCAACATCACTGAATTCGGCGCGACCCCCTTGTTCAGCCGCGACGAGCTGGCCTCGGCCGGCGTGGCCATCCAGCTGTTCCCGCTGTCGGCGTTCCGCGCCGCCAACAAGGCGGCCGAGAACGTCTACCAGACGGTCCGCCGTGAGGGCCACCAGCGCAACCTGATCGACAGCATGCAGACCCGCGAGGAGCTGTATGACCGTATCGGCTACCACGCCTTCGAGCAGCAGCTCGATGCGCTGTTCGCCGCCAAGAAATAAGCAGTACCCTGCACCATCAAGTTTCGGAGGGAAACATGAACGATACGACCGCAACCCCGACCTTCAAGCCGAAGAAGTCCGTCGCCCTGTCCGGCACCGCTGCCGGCAACACCGCGCTGTGCAGCGTCGGCCGCAGTGGCAACGACCTGCACTACCGTGGCTACGACATCCTGGACCTGGCCAACACCAGCGAGTTCGAGGAAATCGCCTACCTGCTGGTGCATGGCAAGCTGCCGACCCGCGCCGAGCTGGTTTCCTACAAGGCCAAGCTGAAGTCGCTGCGTGGCATTCCGGCCGCGGTGAAGGCTGCGCTGGAAGAACTGCCGCCGTCAGCACACCCGATGGATGTGATGCGCACCGGCGTGTCCGTGCTCGGCTGCGTGGCGCCGGAGAAGGACGACCACAATCATCCGGGCGCGCGCGACATCGCCGACAAGCTGATGGCCTGCCTCGGTTCGATGCTGCTGTACTGGTACCACTGGAGCCACAACGGCCGCGCGATCGACGTGGAAACCGACGATGACTCCATCGGTGGCCACTTCCTGCACCTGCTGCACGGCGAGAAGCCGCAGGATTCGTGGGTAAAGGCGATGCACACCTCGCTGATCCTGTACGCCGAGCACGAGTTCAACGCTTCGACCTTCGCCTGCCGCGTCATCGCCGGCACCGGCAGCGACATGTACAGCGCGATCTGCGGTGGCATCGGCGCGCTGCGCGGCCCCAAGCACGGCGGCGCCAACGAAGTGGCGTTCGAAGTGCAGAAGCGCTATGACAATCCGGACGAAGCCGAGGAAGACATCAAGGCCCGCGTCGAGCGCAAGGAAGTGGTGATCGGTTTCGGCCACCCGGTCTACACCGTGTCCGATCCGCGCAACAAGGTGATCAAGGACGTCGCCCGCGAACTGTCCGAAGAGCAGTCGAGCATGAAGATGTACGACATCGCCGAGCGCCTGGAAACGGTGATGTGGGACATCAAGAAGATGTTCCCGAACCTGGACTGGTTCAGCGCCGTCAGCTACCACATGATGGGCGTGCCGACCGCGATGTTCACCCCCCTGTTCGTGATCGCCCGCACCGCCGGCTGGAGCGCGCACATCGTCGAACAGCGTATCGACGGCAAGATCATCCGCCCGAGCGCCAACTACATCGGCCCGGAAGATCGCGACTTCGTGGCCATCGACAAGCGTTCCTGATCATCGCCACTGTTGCACTGCTGCATGCATCCGGCCGGCCCCGTGCCGGCCGGATGCCGTCACCGCCGTATTGCCGGCACCCGGCCCGCCACGAGCATTCCGCCAGCCCATGAATACCGATTACCGCAAGACCCTCCCCGGCGCCTCGCTGGACTATTTCGACGCGCGCGCCGCCGTCGATGCGATCCAGCCCGGTGCCTACGCCACGCTGCCGTACACCTCGCGCGTGCTGGCCGAAAACCTGGTGCGTCGCTGCGACCCGGCCACGCTGACTGATTCGCTGAAGCAGCTGATCGAGCGCCGTCGTGACCTGGATTTCCCGTGGTTCCCGGCGCGCGTGGTATGCCATGACATCCTCGGCCAGACCGCACTGGTCGATCTGGCGGGCCTGCGCGATGCGATCGCCGACAAGGGCGGTGATCCGGCCAAGGTCAACCCGGTGGTGCCGGTGCAGCTGATCGTCGATCACTCGCTGGCAGTGGAGTGCGGTGGTTTCGATCCGCAGGCGTTCGAGAAGAACCGCGCCATCGAGGACCGCCGCAACGAGGACCGCTTCCACTTCATCGACTGGACCAAGCTGGCCTTCGAGAACGTGGACGTGATTCCGCCGGGCAACGGCATCATGCATCAGATCAACCTGGAGAAGATGTCGCCGGTGATCTACGTGCAGGACGGCGTCGCCTTCCCCGATACCTGCGTGGGCACCGACAGCCACACCCCGCACGTGGATGCGCTGGGCGTGATCGCCATCGGCGTGGGTGGCCTGGAAGCAGAGAACGTGATGCTGGGCCGTGCGTCGTGGATGCGCCTGCCGGACATCATCGGTGTCGAGTTGACCGGCCGGCCGCAGCCGGATATCACCGCCACCGACGTGGTGCTGGCCCTGACCGAATTCCTGCGCAAGGAGCGCGTGGTCGGCGCCTGGCTTGAATTCTTCGGCGAAGGTGCCGCTGCACTCACCATCGGTGATCGCGCCACCATCTCCAACATGTGCCCCGAATACGGCGCAACCGCCGCGATGTTCTACATCGATGGCCAGACCATCGACTACCTGCGCCTGACCGGTCGCGAGGAAAAGCAGGTCGCACTGGTTGAGAACTACGCACGCAGCACCGGCCTGTGGGCCGATGACCTGGCCACTGCGGAATACGAGCGCGTGCTGCGCTTCGATCTGTCGACGGTGGTGCGCAACATGGCCGGCCCGAGCAATCCGCATCGCCGCCTGCCGGTATCGGAACTGGTCGAGCGCGGCATCGCCGATGCCGCCAAGCTGGAAGCCGGCAAGGCCGAGCAGGCACAGGGCCTGATGCCTGATGGCGCGGTGATCATCGCTGCCATCACCAGCTGCACCAATACCTCCAACCCGCGCAACGTGATCGCCGCCGGCCTGCTGGCACGCAAGGCCAACGAGCGTGGCCTGCTGCGCAAGCCTTGGGTGAAGTCGTCGCTGGCACCCGGTTCCAAGGCAGTGCAGCTGTACCTGGAAGAAGCGGGCCTGCTGCCCGACCTGGAGAAGCTGGGCTTCGGCATCGTCGCCTTCGCCTGCACCACCTGCAATGGCATGAGCGGCGCGCTGGATCCGAAGATCCAGCAGGAAATCATCGACCGTGACCTGTACGCCACGGCGGTACTGTCGGGCAACCGCAACTTCGACGGCCGCATCCATCCATATGCGAAGCAGGCGTTCCTGGCCTCGCCGCCGCTGGTGATCGCCTACGCCATCGCCGGCACCATCCGCTTTGACATCGAGAAGGATGTGCTGGGCGTGGACAACGACGGCAACGAAGTGCGCCTGAAGGACATCTGGCCGAGTGATGCCGAGATCGATGCGGTGGTGAAGGCGGCGGTGAAGCCGGAGCAGTTCCGCAGTGTCTACAACCCGATGTTCAACGTGCGCGTCGAACACGGCGCAGCGGTGAGCCCGCTGTACGACTGGCGCCCGCAGAGCACGTACATCCGTCGTCCGCCGTACTGGGAAGGTGCACTGGCCGGTGAGCGCTCGCTGGCCGGCATGCGTGCGCTGGCGGTGTTGCCCGACAACATCACCACCGACCACCTGTCGCCGTCCAACGCGATCCTGGCCTCGAGTGCGGCTGGCGAATACCTGGCGAAGATGGGCTTGCCGGAAGAGGACTTCAATTCCTACGCCACCCACCGCGGTGACCACCTGACCGCGCAGCGTGCCACCTTCGCCAACCCGAAGCTGTTCAACGAGATGGTGCGCAACGACGATGGCAGCGTGAAGCAGGGCTCGCTGGCGCGCGTCGAGCCGGAAGGCAAGGTGATGCGCATGTGGGAAGCGATCGAGACCTACATGGAGCGCAAGCAACCGCTGATCATCATCGCCGGTGCCGACTACGGGCAGGGTTCTTCGCGTGACTGGGCCGCCAAGGGCGTGCGCCTGGCTGGCGTGGAGGCCATCGTTGCCGAAGGCTTCGAGCGCATCCACCGCACCAACCTGATCGGCATGGGCGTGCTGCCGCTGGAGTTCAAGCCGGGCACCACCCGTCTGACCCTGGGCATCGATGGCACCGAAACCTTCGACGTCATCGGTGAACGCACGCCGCGCGCCGAGCTGCGCGTGGTCATCCACCGCCGCGACGGCCAGGACGTGATCGTGCCGGTCACCTGCCGCCTGGACAGTGACGAGGAAGTGGCGATCTACGAGGCCGGCGGCGTACTGCAGCGCTTCGCCCAGGACTTCCTGGAAGGCGCCAAGGTGGCGTAAAGCAGCGAATAGCTTGCTTGCGTCGAGTTGCCGCCATGCTGGCTTCGGCCCGCATGGCGGTGGTGATGGAGGAGAGGGGCGTTGCCCCATCTGCATGGGAACTGCGTTCTACAACATCGCCGGCATAGTCAATACTGCCTTCATTCTGCTGAGCCTCTTGGGCGTGGGCGCGCAATTGCGGTTGGTGCGCCTCCGCCGCGGACGCACGGACGCGACTGACACCGCCACTGCGGTGCTGTCGCTGAACCAGTTTACGGTCAGCTTCCTGGCTTACCTCTCCTTCTTCATCTATGGCTACAGCGTCACACCATTCAATCATTTCATTGTCTGGCCGCGGTTGCTCGCCTCGGTGCTGGTGATGGCCATCCTGGTGGAGGTCTGGCGTGACCGCCGGAGCCGCTCCGCGACGACCAGCCTGCTGACAGCCGTGCTGCTGTTGATCTGCGCACTGGCTGGTCTGGCTTGGGGCGATCGTCATGTGGATGAAGGCAGGGTGGTGGCCAGTGCGGTGATCGTGGTCATTACCGCGTTGTTGGCCCAGGGCTACGCTCATCAGATTCTGCTGATTCTGCGCAATGGCCATACCGGTGCGGTGTCGCTGCGGATGAGTCAGCTGATCCTGCTGATGGACCTGTCCACGATTGTGTTTGCCTTCGCCATGGGCCTGCGGCTGGGCTGGCCGTTGCTCCTGCTGGCTGTGGTGAGTGGCAGCACCAAGCTGGCCATCCTGTATCTGTTCCGTTGGCAACGCAGTGCGCAGGCTGACAGCCGCCGGCGGCGGCTGGCGTTGCAGTCCTGATGCTCCCTCCTTTTATTCTGTCGAGATGTCCACCATGACGTTCCTCCCGCAACTCCGTATTCCCGCTACCTACATGCGCGGTGGTACCAGCAAGGGCGTGTTCTTCCGCCTGCAGGACCTGCCCGAGGCCGCTCAGGTGCCTGGTGCCCCACGCGATGCGCTGCTGAGGCGCGTGATCGGCTCGCCCGACCCGTATGGCAAGCAGACCGACGGCATGGGTGGGGCCACCTCCAGCACCAGCAAGTGCGTGATCATCTCCACCGCCTCGGTGCCGGATCACGACGTGGATTACCTGTATGGCCAGGTGTCGATCGATACCGCATTCGTGGACTGGAGCGGCAACTGCGGCAACCTCAGCACCGCCGTTGGTCCGTTCGCGATCGCCAACGGCCTGATCGATCCGGCCCGCGTGCCGCGCGATGGCCTGTGCACCGTGCGCATCTGGCAGGCCAACATCGGCAAGACCATCATTGCCCATGTGCCGATGCGCGATGGGCAGGTGCAGGAGATCGGCGATTTCGAGCTGGATGGCGTGACCTTCCCGGCTGCCGAGATCCAGCTGGAATTCCTCGATCCGTCCGACGATGGTGACGCCGGTGCGATGTTCCCCACCGGCAACTTGATCGATACGCTGGACGTGCCGGGCGTGGGTAGTTTCGAGGTGACGATGATCACCGCCGGCATCCCGACCATCTTCCTCAACGCCGCCGACCTCGGTTACACCGGCACTGAACTGCAGCCGGCGATCAATGAAGACAAAGCGGCGCTGGAGCGTTTCGAGAAGATCCGTGCCTACGGCGCCCTGCGCATGGGCCTGATCCAGAAACTGGAAGACGCGGCGACCCGCCAGCACACGCCGAAGGTGGCCTTCGTCGCCCCTGCGCAGGACTACGTTTCCTCCAGCGGCAGGGCGATCTCGGCCGCGGACATCGATCTGCATGCCCGCGCGCTGTCGATGGGCAAGCTGCACCACGCGATGATGGGCACCGCTGCAGTAGCGATCGGTACCGCCGCGGCGATCCCCGGCACGCTGGTCAATCGTGCTGCTGGCGGCGGCGAGCGCGAGGCCGTGACCTTCGGGCATCCGTCGGGCACGTTGCGCGTGGGTGCGCAGGCCGCACTCGTTGACGGCCAGTGGACGGTGTCCAAGGCCATCATGAGCCGCAGCGCCCGCGTGCTGATGGAAGGCAAGGTGCGCGTGCCGGCCGAGTGATGGGCTGGTAGTCGCCAACCTTGGTTGGCATGGAAGCAGCATCGCGCGGGTAAGGCCCAGTGCCAACCAAGGTTGGCGACTACCGATTTTTCGCAGCGTGCAACCCCACGAGGAGATCAATGATGTCCGACAGCCACACCCCATCCAACGCGCGTGCAGCCTGGGATGTGCTGCTGGTGGCCATCGTCG
>Ga0207668_10002836_pt1 | contig 10150 bp, 9 predicted proteins | sample KBSS43metaG_FD_184323 | JGI IMG/M metagenome (GOLD analysis project Ga0207668, IMG submission 184323) | Switchgrass rhizosphere microbial communities from Kellogg Biological Station, Michigan, USA - KBS S4-3 metaG (SPAdes) (version 2) | ecosystem: Host-associated > Plants > Roots > Rhizosphere >... | reverse complement strand
GAGCAGCGCCGCGATCAACGCGGCGGCCGGGATGTTCACCCACAGCCAGTTGAAGCCGAGCCAGACGGCGGCACCGCCGACGACGCCCATCGCCAGCTGGCCGGCCAGCGCCAGCCACTGCTTGCCCGGCGAGGCCGCGGCCGCCGGCTCGGCGGCCGGTTCGGGCGCGTCGTCGTACTCGTCGTCTTCGTAGCCTTCGCCCTGCTCGTAGCCGTAGTCGTCCTGCTCGAAGTCCGGGCCGTCCGCCGGGTAGCCGTCGGCGAACTCGCGCTCGTAGGGCTCGAGGTCGTCCGGCACGGGGGTCCGCGGGGCGCCGCCGGGCGCGAACGGCATCGGCGGCGGGTACGCGCCGGTCGGCGGGCCCGCGTCGTAGGCGGCCTGGTAGCCCGTGCCCTCCGGGGCGAACCCGTCCGAGCCGAACCCGTCCGGGGCGAAGCCGTCCGGCTCGAAGTCGTCCTCGGGGTAGCCGTCGTCCGGGGTTTCGGTGGGCACCGCCGGCATGACGCCGATCTCGGTGTCCTCCAGCTGCTCCTTCTGCCGGCGCTTGCGCCAGTTCGCCAGCCCCGCGGGCGACTCGGGCTTCTTCGGCTTCCCCGGCGCCGCGGGGGGCGGCGGTGGCTCTTCGTCGTTGACCGCGGAGAACTGCTCCGTGTGCGCCTCGGGCTTCGGCTCCGGGCGGCGCGACGGGGCGCGGCGCGGGCGGCCGGGCGCGGCCGGCGGCGGCGCGAACGACCCGCTGGCCATCGGGCCCGGCGGCACGTCGATGTCGGCGTCCGGGGTGCCGTTGAGGCCGTCGAGCCGGGCCGACAGCGGCGCGGAGGGTGGCGGGGGCGTCGGGAGCTGCTGCGACGGCTGGGGCGGCGGCGTCGGGAGCTGCTGGGACGGCTGCGGCGGCGGGCGGCGCCGGACCGGCGGGACGGCCCCGCGGGTCTCCTCGGCCGCCGGCGGCGGGGTCGGCAGCTGCTGCGACGGCTGCGGCGGGGGCGGCGGCTGGCGCCGGGGCGCGGCCCGCGGCGGCACCGGCAGCTGGGCCGATTCCTGCGGGCGCGGCGGCACCGGCTGCTGCGCCGGCTCCTGCGGGCGCGAGAACTGCCCGGACTCCGGGGGCGCCGGCCGGGCGAACTGGCCCGACTCCTGCGGCACCGGGCGCGCGTACTGGCCGGACTCGGGCCCGCCGGGCGCGGGCCGCGCCGGGGGCGGCGGCACCGGCCGCGGCAGCGGCTGGGAGTCCTGGGGGACCGCGCGGGGCGCGGGCGGCGGGGACGGCGGCTCGGCACGGCGTCGGCCCGCGGGCCGGGCGGGTGCCTGCGGGGGCGGCGTGCCCTCGGCGGCCACCCGGTCGATGATCGCCTGCGGGCCGGTGTCGCTCATGCCCGGCCGCCGGTGCGTGCCGGTGGCGGCTTCGGGGGTGCCGGGTTCGTCGTCGTCGTCGGCCGCGCGCCGCCGCCGACGGCGGGTGCCGTCGACCTGGGCGCCGTGCTGGGCGAGCAGCTCAGCCACGGTCTTCTGCGGCTGGTCGCCTCCGGTCTGGTCCGTCATACCTGGTAACCCTCTGCGCGCACCGAGACGTCACTGTCGGCACCTGGCGAAGCGGTACCCGACGGCACACCGGCGGCGCCGCGCGCGCTGTACGCCGACCTCAGCATGTCCATCTCCTCTTCACCGTGCCCGTGCTTTTAGGGAAAACACTGTCGTTCGGGAAGTCCAGCCGTGTGCTTTCACCGGTCCTCCTGTGCGCCGAAGCGCCCCACGAGCGCGGCTCCAGTCTCATCCGCGCCGTGGGAATGGTCCAGCCGCCGCAGGATGACACCCTCTCGCAGAGCCCACGGGCAGATCTCGAGTTCGGGCAATCCGAGCGCCCGCATCGTGGCCTGCGCGACGAGCGCGCCCGCCACCAGCTGGTGCGATCGGCTCGAGCTGACGCCCTCGAGCTGCGCCAGGTCGGCCGACGGCATCCGCGAGATGAAGGCCAGGAGCTGGCGCAATGCGGTGTCCGTGAGCGTACGTCTCACCCGCGGCCCGGCCGCCGAGGGGGCGGCGCCGGTCAGCCGGGCCAGGGAGCGGAACGTCTTCGACGTGGCCACGACACGATCGGGTTCACCCCATTTGGCGACCTTCCGCGCGAGGTCGGTGAGCTGGTCGTCGAGCCACGCCGACGTCGCGACGAGCTCCGAGCGCGTCGGCGGGTCGTGCCGGAAGCGGGTGCGCGTGGTGCGGCCGGCACCGAGGGGCAGGGATTCGGCGAGCACCGGTTCCTCGTCGCGGCCCATCGCGATCTCCAGCGAGCCGCCGCCGATGTCCAGCACCAGCAGCTGCCCCGCCGACCAGCCGTACCACCGGCGGACGGCGAGGAAGGTGAGCCGGGCTTCGTCGACCCCGGACAGGACCTGCAGCTCGACGCCGGTCTTGTCGGCCACGCGGGCCAGCACCTTGGCGGAGTTCTTCGCTTCGCGGACCGCGGACGTGGCGAACGCCATCACTTCTTCGCAGCCGAGCCGGGTGGCGGCTTCTCTCGCGGATTCGACCGCGGTCACCAGGTCGTCGGCGCCGGCCTTGCCGAGCTCGCCACCAGGGGTGATCTGCTCGGCCAGCCGGAGCACGGACTTTTCGGAATGCATCGGCGTCGGGTGGGCGCCACGGTGGGCGTCGACCACGAGCAGGTGGACGGTGTTGGAACCGACGTCGAGTACCCCTAGGCGCACGGGGATCCAGGGTACCGGCCCCAGCGCCAGGTCTCGAACTTGTAACCAACAACACTCGGTGCGGTACCGCCCCGGCGCGCCTCCCACCGGCGCGGTACCGCCACAAAGCGGACTTACGACTCGAACTTGTAGCCGAGACCCCGAACCGTGACGAGGTGCCGGGGCGAACCCGGGTCGGGCTCGATCTTCGACCGCAGCCGCTTCACGTGGACGTCGAGCGTCTTGGTGTCACCGACGTAGTCCGCGCCCCACACCCGGTCGATGAGCTGGCCGCGGGTGAGCACCCGGCCCACGTTGCGGAGCAGGTACTCGAGCAGGTCGAACTCCTTGAGCGGGAGCGAGACCTCGGCGCCGTCGACGGTCACGACGTGCCGCTCGACGTCCATCCGGACCGGACCGGCCGAGAGCACCAGCGGGGCCAGCTCGCCGTCCGAGCCGGGCTCGCCGCCGCGGCGCAGCACCGCGCGGACCCGGGCGATGAGCTCGCGCGCCGAGTACGGCTTGGTGACGTAGTCGTCCGCGCCGAGCTCCAGGCCGACGACCTTGTCGATCTCGCTGTCCCGCGCGGTCACCATGATCACCGGCACGGCGGAGCGCTGGCGCAGCTGCTTGCAGACGTCGGTGCCGCTCATCCCGGGCAGCATGAGGTCGAGCAGCACGATGTCGGCGCCGTTGCGGTCGAACTCCTCCAGCGCCGCCTGGCCGGTGCCGGCCACGGCCGCGGTGAACCCTTCCTTGCGCAGCAGGAAGGCGAGGGGGTCGGCGAACGACTCCTCGTCCTCGACGATGAGAACCCTGGTCACAGGTTTCCTCCATGATCTGGGCTGTCCTGCCCGGTAACCACGAGCCGGGTGCGCTCGGGGGTCTTCTCCTGCCGCGGTGCCGGCGAGGTCTGCTTCCCGGCCGTCCACGCCGGTTCGGGCGCGGGGTCGGTCCGGACGTGCGCGGGGATGCGCAGGGTGAAGGTCGAGCCGGTGCCGGGCCGGCTCCACAGCCCGACCGAGCCGCCGTGGTTGGCCGCGACGTGCTTGACGATCGCCAGGCCGAGCCCGGTGCCGCCGGTGGCGCGGGAGCGGGCCTTGTCGGCGCGGTAGAAGCGCTCGAACACCCGCGTCTGCTCGTCCTCGGGGATGCCGATGCCGCGGTCGGTGACGGCGATCTCGACCATTCCGTCGGCGAGCCTGCGCGAGATGGACACCGGGCTGCCGGCCGGCGAGTACGCGACGGCGTTCTCCAGCAGGTTCGACAGCGCGGTGACCAGCAGCGTGCGGTCGCCCTCGATGAGCAGGCCGCTGGCCGCGTCGGTGGTGATGCCGATGTCGGCGGACTCGGCCGACAGCGTGGTGCGGCCGAGCGCCTCGCGGACGACCGCGTCGACCTCGACGACGTTGAGGTCGGGCAGCCGCTCGGCGCCCTGCAGCCGCGACAGCGCGATCAGCTCGGTGACGAGCTGGCCGAGCCGGGTGGACTCGCGCAGGATCTTGCCGCCGAAGCGGCGGACCTCTTCGACGTCCTCGGCGGCGTCGAGGACGGCCTCGGTGAGCAGCGCGATCGCGCCGACCGGGGTCTTGAGCTCGTGGCTGACGTTGGCGACGAAGTCGCGGCGCACGGCCTCCAGCCGGATGGCCTCGGAGTGGTCGACGGCCTCGACGACGGTGAAGCCGTCGCCGAGCGGCCGGACCTGGCCGAGCACCGCCTCCGGCTGGCGGCCGCGCGCTTCGAGCGGCGAAAGGTCGATCTCCATCGGCTCGTCGGTCTCGACGACCTGCTCGGCGGCCTTGCGGGCCCGCACGTCGGCCTGGTTGACCTTGACCAGGCCCAGCTCGTAGGCGCGGGGGTTGTGCAGGACCATGTCGCCGAACTTGTTGAGCACGACGACACCGTTGTGCGAGGACCGGACCAGCCGGTCGAGGAGCTCCGCGACGGTCGGGCCCGGCGGCCGGGCCTCCTCCCGCCGGGTTCGCGTCCGCGCGACGAGGTAGCCGACCACCGCACCGGCCACCAGAGCTCCGATGGCCAGTGCGAGTGAAACAGGCGTGGTCACAGGCCGATCGTAAGCGGTGATGTGGCCCTTCGGCCTAGCGTTGTCCGCCTTGTCGTGAGCACCACGACACCTGGGGAGGACATGTTCGCCGGGGTGTCAGCCGGCGTTCACCCGACCGATTCCCGAGCGAGACCTTCCGGGTGAATCACTCGGCTCCGTCGAGTGTTTTCAGGTCGTCTTCGGTGAGTTCCAGAGTAGCCGCGGCGACGTTCTGCTCGAGGTGCGCGACGTCACCCGTGCCGGGGATGGCGAGCACGTGCGGGCCCTGGTGCAGGGTCCACGCCAGCCGCACCTGCGCCGGGGTGGCGTCGTGCCGGCGCGCGACCTCCGCCACCCGCGTCTCCTCCGCCGAGCCGCTCGCCACGGCGAAGAAGGGCACGAAGGCGACGCCGTGCTCGGCGCAGAGCCGGACCAGCTCGTCGTCCTCCCGGCGGGCGGTCAGGCCGTACTGGTTCTGGACGCAGACGACCGGCGCGATGGCGAGGGCTTCGGTGAGGTGCTCCGGGCCGACGTTGGAGATACCGAGTTCGCGGATCAGCCCGGCTTCGCGAAGTTCGGCGAGCGCGCCGAAGCCTTCGGCGAGGGAGCCGGTGCCGCGGTCGAGGGCCTGGCCGATCCGGTAGTTGACGACGTCGAGGTGGTCGAGGCCCAGCTGGCGCAGGTTCTCCTCGACCTGGGCGCGCAGCTGGTCGGGCCGGGCGGTGTGGAAGGTGCCTTCGAAGTCCCGGCCGGGGCCGACCTTGGTCGTGATCACCAGGTCGTCGCTGTACGGCGCGAGGGCCCGGTTGATCAGTTCGTTCGCCGAGCGCGGGCCGGCGAAGTAGAACGCGGCGGTGTCGATGTGGTTGACGCCGAGCTCGACGGCGCGGCGGAGCACGGCCAGTGACGTCTCCCGATCGCGGATGCCGCCGTCCGAAGTGGACATCATGCGCATGGCGCCGAAGCCGAGCCGGTTGACTTCGAAGGAGCCGAGCTTCCAGGTGCCCGCCGCGGCGGCGGGGAGGGTGTTCGTCATGGCTCCAGCCTTCCGAGGCGACCGCGTGACCGCCGGGTTTGGCAGTTTGCTGCCACACTGGAATACGTGGAGAAGGTGACCGACGTCGTCATGGTGCGCGGCGAAGCCGAGCTGTTCGAGCGGACGGCCCACCTGTTCGCTGCGGCGACAGAGGTTTCGTGTGCGGCCCGCGACCTGCACACGTGGTCGGTGGCGCACCCGACGGAGCCCGCGCGCGAGCAGTCGGTGCGCGGGATGACCTTGCGCAAGATCTACCTGCCCGGCGTGCTGCTCGACCCCGCGATCGCCGAACACCTGCGGTTCATGGCGGCGAACGGCGCACGGATCCGGATCACCGAGCGGGAGATCAACGAGACGATCCTGCTCGACCGCCGGATCGCGATCGTGGCCGGCGGCGAGGTGGGCGGCGTCCGCGGCTACACGGTGATCAGCAGCCCGGAGCTGGTCCAGGGGATCCAGTCCCTGTTCGAAGCCGCCTGGCACGGCGCCACCGACCTGGCGGCGTACCAGGCCCGGTTCACCGAGCTGGGCGCGCGGGAGATCCTGGAGCAGCTGGCGGCCGGCAGCAAGGACGAGACGGCGGCCCGCGCCCTCGGCGTCAGCCTGCGGACCTACCGGCGCCGGGTGGCGGAGCTGATGGAGATCCTCGGCGCGTCGTCCCGGTTCCAGGCCGGAGCGCGGGCGCGCGAAGCCGGCCTCCTGTGAAGCGGATCCTGCCGGCGTTGGTCCTGCTGACGTCGGCGTGCTCTTCCTCGATCTCCGGCACGGCCACGCCGCTCACCGGCAACCTCGCGGTCGTCAACGGACCCGGGACGGCCGCCGCGCTCGCCGGGGTGAAGACCGCGGCCGAGGCGGTGTTCAGCTACGACTCGGCGAACCAGGCCGCGTTCGACCAGGCGGTGGCCGCCAACGTCACCGGAGTCGCGAAGGACCAGCTCGCGACGTGGTTCGAGCAGGTCAGGAAGAGTCCGCAGACGGTTCACCTGGTCACGCGGGTGCGGGAGGCGGCCGCGCTGGAGTTCACCGGCGACCGGGTCCGTGAACTGGCCGTGCTCCAGCAGGAAAGCGGTGCCACGGTGGGCTTGGCCACGCTCTCGCTCGCCGCGGTGAAGGCGGACGGGCGCTGGCGGCTCTCGGACATCGCGGTGAACCCGGCCCAGCCGCCACCCGCGCCGCACCCGGACGACGGCAGCGTCGCGGGCCTGCGCGACTCGGCGCTGGCGGGTGCCCGCACGATCGCCGGCGGCGTGTTCGCGACCGACAGCGCCGACCCGGAGAGCTCGTACGCGCGGGTCGAGGCAGTCCTCACCGATCCGCTGCGGAGCAACTACCGCGCGAACAAGGCGAGCAACGTCGACAAGATCCGCAAGAGCGGCACGAAGGTCGCGCTCGGGCCGAACCCGATGGCCGGGGCCGTCGCGCTCACCGGCGGGCAAGCGGTCGTGCTGTTCTTCACGACGCTGCAGGTGACCGACGCGACCGGCAAGGTGACCGACCGCCCCTTCACGGTCGAGCTGGACGTCGTCCGTGAAGGGGCGAGCTGGAAGGCGACCGCCGTCCGGCCGGTCACCGCGTGAGTCAGCGGCCCTGGTTGGCGACCGCGGCGGCGGCTTCCTTGGCGGCCTCGGGGTCGAGGTACTCGCCGCCGGCCTTGACCGGCTTCAGGTCGGCCGTGAGGTCGTAGCGCAGCGGGATGCCGGTCGGGATGTTCAGGCCGGCGATGTCGGCGTCGGAGATCCCGTCGAGGTGCTTGACCAGCGCGCGCAGCGAGTTGCCGTGCGCGGCGACCAGCACCGTCTTGCCGGCGCGCAGGTCCGGCACGATCTCGGACTCCCAGTACGGCAGCAGCCGGTCGACGACGTCCTTGAGGCACTCGGTCAGCGGCGCGGCGTCGCCGAGGTTCGCGTAGCGGGCGTCGTCCGCCTGGCTCCACTCGTCCTTCGGGTCGATCGCCGGCGGCGGGGTGTCGTACGAACGGCGCCAGAGCATGAACTGCTCCTCGCCGAACTCGGCGAGGGTCTGCTTCTTGTCCTTGCCCTGCAGCGCGCCGTAGTGGCGCTCGTTGAGGCGCCAGTCGCGCTTCACCGGGATCCAGTGCCGGTCGGCCGCGTCCAGCGCGATGTTCGCGGTGGAGATCGCGCGCCGCAGCAGCGAGGTGTGCACCACGTCCGGCAGCAGCGCGGATTCGGCCAGCAACCGGCCGCCCTGGCGGGCCTCGCCCTCGCCCTGCTCCGACAGCGGTACGTCCACCCAGCCGGTGAACAGGTTTTCCGCGTTCCACGTGCTCTGCCCGTGCCGCAGCAGCACCAACGTCCCAATCTCGGCCATGCCGGACAGCCTGCCAGAACGGACGGCGCGCTTCACCGGTGACCCGCGGTCCTACCCAGAGTGTGTTACTCGGAAGTAACACCTCACTCTTCGACAAGTCCGGCCGCCAACAACGCGCAAAAACCCGGAAGCAGACTGCGCACCGTTATCGACATTCGCGAATTTCACTCGAACGGACTAGTGGGTAGTCTTGTGATTACTGGTCGAGATCTGACAGGTTGACTAAGTCCCGAGCGGCCGGATTCCACGCACTCCCCGGCCGGATTCGGGCTTTGACCGCGGCTCGTCTCCCCCTGCCGAGCCGCGGCCCGCCGGCCCCGTTGACACCCCCCTCGTCACCGGGTCCTGATCGGCGGGAACTTCAGCGGGGCGGCTCGAGATCGCGACTCCCCCCTCCCTCGAGCCGTCCCGCCTGCCCCGTTCACACCTCGGTCGGCTCCGGCTGCGGTCGCTGCCGCACGGTCCGGCGACGCCGGTTCAGCCACCAGCCCAGCCCCGCGAGCGGCCCGACGATCAGCAGGAACGGCGCGATCGCGCCCAGCACCGTCAGCAGGCCGCCGCCGAAGACGAGGAACGCGTGCCAGCCGCCGGCCAGCCCGCCGAGGAAACCGCTGTGGTCCTCGCTCGCCGGCGCGGGCGCGGCCACGCTCCGGATGCTCATCGCCACGGTCGCCATCGCGACGCTGCCCGCCAGGGAGTTCCGCTGCTGTTCGAGCGATTCGAGCGCCGACTCGCGGCTCGTCAGCTCGCTCTCGACCGAAGCGATCTCGGACACCGAAGTCGCCCTCGCGAGCAACGCGCGGATGCGCTCGACCGACGCCCGCTGCGTGGCCAGCCGCGCTTCGACGTCGACGACCTTCTCGGTGACGTCCTGGGTGTTCAGCTCCCGCTTCTCCAGCTTCGTGCCCAGGTGCGAGAGCTGGTCGAGCACGCCGTCGAGCTTGTCCGCGGGCACGGCGAGGTTGAGCGTCGCCAGCTCCTCGCCGGTGCTCTCCTGCCCGGTGTAGCCCCCGGCACCCTGCGCGATCCCGCGGGCCTGCGCGACGACGTCGGTGACCTTGGTGGCGGCCAGTTCGAGCCGGGCGCTGCGCGAGAGCTTGCGGTCGGTCGCGCCCGCCTGCGGCGGGCTCACCTGCGACTTGCCCTGTTCCGCCTTGCCGGTGCCGCCGGTGCCCTGCTGCGGCGCGGCCGGGAACGGACCGGAACCGGCACTGTCCGCCGTGGACGCTCCGTTTTCGCCCGCCGAGCAGCCGGCCAGCACGAACGCCACACCCGCGATCGCGAGCGCGGTTCTCCATCGAGTCCGCATCCTGCGTCTCCCTCCAGTTTCGACTGGCGGTGAGACGGATGTCCGGTTCAGGGCCGTTGCACGGCCAGGGTCACGACTCGGTCAAGCCCGGCTCGTGCGGCTTTTCGGGCGCGACGAGGTGTTTGAACGCCTGCAGGTTGGCCAGCGACTCGCCGCGGGAGACGCGCCAGTCCCACTCGCGCTTGATGGACGTCGCGAAGCCGATCTCCAGCAGCGTGTTGAAGTCGCCGTCGGCGGCTTCGAGCACCTGGCCGAGCACCTTGTCGAGCTCGTCGGCGCTCATCGTTTCCTTGCCGAACCGGCCGACCAGGTAGATGTCACCGAGACTGTCCACTGTGTAGTGGACGCCGTAGAGCTTGGCGTTGCGCTGCAACAGGAACCGGTAGACGTCCTCATGGGACTCATCCGGACGACGGCAGACGAAGGCCTCCACGGAGAACGCGTGGTCGCCGTCGACCAGCCACGCGTTCGTCTGCAGCTTCTTCGTGCCCGGCAGCGTGACGAAGTACTTGCCGGGACCGCGCTTGTCGTACTTCAGCTCCGCTGAGTCCAAAGTAGACTGGATCAGCCCGTCCAGGCTCACACCGCCACCTCCGCGCGCAGGTCCAGCGTGTGCCGGAACGCGCTGGTGGCCTGAGCATAGATGTCGAGCAGGGCGTCCGTGGTGCGGCGCCAGGAGAACCGTCGCGCGTGCACGACGGCGTTGGCGCCCATCTCCGCACGCCGGTCGGGGCGCAGCGCGACCGCAGCCA
>Ga0207668_10002832_pt1 | contig 10156 bp, 7 predicted proteins | sample KBSS43metaG_FD_184323 | JGI IMG/M metagenome (GOLD analysis project Ga0207668, IMG submission 184323) | Switchgrass rhizosphere microbial communities from Kellogg Biological Station, Michigan, USA - KBS S4-3 metaG (SPAdes) (version 2) | ecosystem: Host-associated > Plants > Roots > Rhizosphere >... | reverse complement strand
CCACTCCATCTGATTGAGCCGCTCGAGCACGGCCTGCGTGACGCGGTCCGTGTTGTAGCCGCTCTTCACGTCGGCATTGATGGTCACGGCGCGCTCGCGGTTGTAGCGATGAATCTCGGTCGGTGCCGAGCTGAATTCCACGCGTGCCAGCTGGGCGAGCGGCAAGGTTTCGCCGCTGAGCGTCGCAACGCGTACCTGATCGAGCGCGCGCACATCGGGACGCGCATCGATCGGCGTGCGCACCATGATGTCGTACTGCTCGCCGTCCGTATCCTTGAACTGACCCGCGGGGATACCGGCAACTGCGAGCCGTACCGCGCGATCGAACTCCACGGCGGGTACGCCGAGCAGCGCGGCCTTGTGCGAATCGATGATCAGGCTCAAATTCGTGCGGCTCATGCGCACGGGGTTCTGCACGTCGCGCGTTCCGGGCGTTCCTTCAATGACCTTCTCGACCTTGCGCGCCACGTCGTGCAGCCGGTCCAGGTCCGGACCGATCACGCGCACCGCGATCGGCGCCGTGATCGGTGGGCCGTTGCGAAACTCGCGCACGTGGATGCGTGCGTTCGGATACTTCTCCAGCTCGTGACGCAACTGGTCGAGCTCGCGCGGCGTATCGGTCGGGTCGTACTTCGACAGCTTCACGAACACGTCCGCGTAGCTGCTGTCGCCTTCGTTGCCCTGCTCGTTGTAGTAGATCCTGGGGTTGCCGTGCCCGAGGTTGGAGAAGTACGCCTCCAGGTGCGGCAGCTTGCGCAGCCGGGTCTCGACGAAGCGCAGCGCGCGATCCGTCTCGGCGAGGCTGCTGCCGTCGGGCGCTTCGACGGTGATCAGGAAGTGCGGCGTATCCGCTTTCGGGAACAGGCTGAAGCCGATGATGCCGCCGACGCCGAGCATCACGACCACGCAGGCCACGAGCGACGCCCAGACAGTCAGCTTCGGACGCGCCAGCGCACGATGCAGCAGCGGTTGGTAGAACCGATGAATCGCGCCGGTGATCCACTGCAGCATGCGGTTACCGTGCGGATCCTCGTGCTCCTTGAGAAAGCGGCTCGCGAGGAACGGAATGATCGTGAGCGCGACCAGGAGTGACGCGCCGACTGTCACGAGCACCGCGGTCGGCAGCACGCGGATGAACTGTCCCGACGTCCCGCCGATCATCATCAACGGCAGGAAGGCGAACATGATAGTCGCGGTGCAGCCGACGATCGCTTCGAAGATCTGGCGCGTCGCGAGGATCGCCGCCTGCGTGCGCGAGTGACCCTCGCGCAGGAAGCGCGCGATGTTCTCCACGACCACGATGGAGTCATCGACCAGCAGGCCCAGTGCCACTACGAAGCCGGCGATCGAAATCTGATTGAGCGAGAAGCCGAGGAAATACAGCGCCGCCAGGCCGATAGCCAGCGACAGCGGAATCGAGATCATGACGACGCTGGCCGCACGCAAGCCGAGCGGCAGCAGCGTGATCGCGACCAGCGCGATCGCGATCCCGAAATCGTCCTGCAGCCGGTCGAGCCGATGCTCGACGTTCTCCGACTGATCGAAGCCGAGCTCGAGGTGGATGCGCTTCGGCAGTTGCGTCTTGAAGCGCTCCGCCGCGGCGAGGATGCGCTGGCGCACATCGAAGATGTTGTAGCCGTCCTTCTGGTTCGCGGTCACGAATACGGCGCGCTGCCCGTTGAAGCGGCCGATGTAAACGTGTTGCTGCGTGTCCCAGCTCACCTCGGCGATGTCGCGCACCCGCACGCTGCGGCCGTCCGCCACCGCGACTACCGTGTCGCGCACTTCATCGAGCGTCTCGTAGCTGCCGGAAGTCTTGAGACTGAACGAGCGGCTGCCGACGTCGACCGAGCCGCCGGGGATGTTCGCGTTCTCGCTTTGCAGCGCCTGCATCACGCGGCCGGGCGCGAGCTTCAACTCCGCCATCCGCGGCAGGTCGAGTGCGACGCGCAGCTCGCGGGCCGGATAGGCCCAGGTTTCCGACGTGCGCACGCCGTCGAGCGTCTTGAGCGTATCGCGCAGATCGCGCGCGTAGTCCTCGAGCTCGCGATACGGCGCATCGGGCGACACCAGCGCGAACTGCACGATGTTCACCAGGCCGGGGTTGGACTTCTTGATCTCGACCTTGGTCAGCTCGGCAGGCAGCGTCGGGCGCAGCGCGTTGATCTCGCGCACGACCTCGTCGTACTTCTTCTCGGTGTCGACCGACGAGTAGAACTCGGCGACGATGACGGCCACGCCGTCGTTGCTGTGCGACTCGATCTTCTTGACGTCGTCCAGCTCGCTCAGGCGATCTTCGATCGGTTTCGCGACCAGGCGCTCGACGTCCTGCGGCTCGGCACCGGGGTAGGCGATCACGATCTGATAGATCGGGATCGGAAAGTACGGGTCTTCCTGGCGCGGAATGCCGCGCAGCGCCGTGATGCCGAGCGCGACCAGCAGGGCGAACGCGATGATCGTGAACTGGTAGCGCCGGATCGGAAATTCGAGCAGCCTCATTGCAGGCCTCCTCGATGGCTGCTGCCGCGCACATCAGCGAGAGGCTCAGCGATCGCGACCTGTTCGCCGTCCTCGAGATACTGCGCGCCATCCGTGATGACCTGTTCACCGGCTTCGACGCCGCTGGCGATCGCGACGCTCTCGCCTTCGATGAATGCAACCTCGACGTCACGGCGCCGTGCGCGGTCCTTATCGAGCACGAACAATCGCGCAGTGCGCCCGTCGCCTTCGACGATGGCGCCGATCGGCACGTATACACGCGAGCCTGCACTGGCCGACGCTGGCACGACGGTCAGCTTGGCGACCAAACCGCTCTTCAGCGGCAGCTCCGTCGGATCGATCGTGACCTCGATGCGGAACATGCCGCTTGCAGCGTCCGCAGCGCTCGCGACTTCCGTAACCTTGCCGCTGAGGGTCTCGCCCGGCAGCGCGTCGAAGTGCATTTGTGCGATGTCGCCGAGCCGCACCTGCATGATCTCGCGATCCGCGAGACCGGTGCGCACGACGAATCCTTTGTCTTGCGCGCCGAGCACGAGCACCGGCGCGCCCGCCGCAACCAGCTCGCGCTCTTCGGCGAGCCGACGCAGCACCGTGCCGTCACGCGGCGCGACAATCGCTGCGTAGTTCCGATTGAACTCCGCCGAGTTCACCGTCTCCTCGGCCATCGCTGCCTGCGTGCGCAGATCCTGCAACTGTTCGAGACTGATGACCTTGTCCTCGTACAGCCGCTCGCCGCGCGCCGCATCGCGCCTCGCCTTCTCCTGCGCCTGGTGTGCCTGCTCGACCTGAGAATTCACTTCGGTCTGCTCGATCTCGGCGAGACGCTGGCCCTTATGGACCCGCTCACCTTCCGACACCGCGAGCTTGCGAATGACGCCGCCGACCTTGAACGCCAGGCGGATCTCGTCCTTGTTCGCAAGCAAACCGTTGGTGCGGATCGTAGGCGCGGCCGGTCCACTGGTCGCTGTGGCGACGCGCACTGGTGTCGCTGCCGGCTTTTCGACGGTCGCCTTGCTGTTGCAGCCGGCGACGAGCACGGCGAGCGCGACAATAATCGAAAGGTGGGCGAGAAACTTGGGCGAACGCATGGTCAGGCTCCCGGCTCGACCGGAATCTCTCCCGTCGAAGTCGCATATTCGAGCTCCGCGTGCCGTGCGAGGACGTCGAAGCGAGTGACGTTGTGATTCAACTCGGCGCTGGTGAGTGCGCTGCGCGCGTCGATGAATTCAACCTGGCTGATGACGCCTTCGTCGCGCTTCCGACTGGCGATGCGAAAGGCAGCGCGAGCTGCGTCCGCGCGCGCGCTCGCAGTCGCTAGAGAATCGCGCGCAGTCGTGAGGCGATCGAACGCCTGCTGGACTTCGAGGCGGATCTGCTGCGCGACTTCTTCCTGGCGCAATACGACCTGCCGCTCGGCTGCGCGTGCCTGGCGCACTCGTGCCTCGTCACCGCCGCCATCGAACAGCCGCCACGTGAACACCAGCGACGCCACGCTGAAGTTGTAGCCATCGCCGAAACGGTAATCGACGCCTTGCGTGCCGGCGTCCACACCTAGCGATAAGGTCGGCCACTTCTGCTTGCGTGCGATCCGAACCTGCTCTTCCGCTGCCTTGCGCAGCTCATCGACGCGCGCAACTTCCGGACGGCGGTCCAATGCCGCGGACCACAGTTGTTCGAGTGCGCCTCCTTGTCCGGGCGGGGCAGTCGGCGGCGCGGACACCTCGATGCCGGCGAGCAGATCGCGATTCAGCAGGAAATTGAAGAAGCTCTGCGCCTGGGTCGCCAGGTTCCGGGTCTCGCGCAGGCGCTGCTCGACGGCCAGCAGCTCGGTCTTCGCGCGCAGCACCTGGTCTTCGGTGATCTTGCCGTTATCGAACAACGATTGGTTGACGCGCAGGTTCTCGCGCAGCAGTTCCTGGCTGGAGGCGACGATGTCCACAGAGCTGCGCGCCTTGAGCCAATCGAGATAAGCGATCGTGATGTCGCGCCGCAGAGCGCGGGCGACGGCCATTCGGTTGTAGCTGGTTGCGCCGAGCAGTGCGCGCTGCGCGCGGACTGCGGCGGGAATCGCTGGTGCGTAGATCGGTTGGCGCACGACGACGCGCGTGTCCTGCTCTTCCTCGCGCAGAAACTCGACGGTGATGTCGGAAATCTGCGGGAACTGCCCGGGCCGGCCTTGCGCGGCGAGCAGCTCGTTGAGAGTGGAGTAGACGGGATTGAGCGCCGTGCCAACGGGGATCGTGAAATCGCGTCCGCCTTCGGCGCGCGAGTAGCGGGCCTGCAGCGAGATTTCGGGGAGGAATCGCGCCCGGGCCGCGGCGAGCGCCTGGGCGGCACGCTCGACTTCGAGACTCTCGCCTTGCAGGGCGAGGTTACTGCGCAGGCCCTCGGCTACGTAGCGCTCGACCACCGCGTCGAATTCGCCTTCGCCCGTCTGGGCGACCGCGGCGAATGACGCGGTGAGGCCGACATAGCCGAGGACCAGTGCGCGCAACACGTGGGCACGCTCAGGCGCCGACGTCGTTGAGGGCCGTGATCTCGACCGTGGCGCGCTGCTCGTGCGTCGCCGTCGGGCTGCTGAATGCGGCGGCGCCGGCGAAGACCGACCACGCGAGCACGGAAACGAGGAAGAAGGATTCCACCGCATTCGAGAAACGCTCTTTGAGGGACGACATGATGATTCTCCTGACTTGGATTACGGACGTTGAAGTGTTGGAACTCGATTTACAGATTAGACACGTGTCAAAAATTGCGTAAAAAAATGCCTGTCAGCCTTTCGAACCGTTCGCGCCGCAGGTCAGCCCCTGGCGGATCAACCACAGGGCCTGCTGCGCCAACTGCTGCACGCTGATGCCGACCTGCGCCAAGGGCTCGCCCTTGTTGATCGCGATCTGGATCAGGCCGTGCATGAAACCCCACAACACGCGCGAGACGACCTGCAGATCGCCGATCTCCCCGCGGATCGTGCCATCGCGCTGCCCGGTGACGAGCGCTTCGACCACTACGTCGTGCACGCCCTTGCCGCAGTTGATGCACTGAGCTGCCTGCGGGCTCGGCTCTGTGTTGCCATCGTGCGCATACGTCTCGAGGCGCGCGCACGCATCGAAGAAATGCGGGAATTCCTGCGCGTAGGCCATGTAGGCGCGGCCGCAGGCTTCGACCTTGTCCATGCCGGTGCGGGCACGTGCGGTCGCTTCGGTGAAGCGCTGCCGCAGCACCTCGAGCGCGCGGGCCGCGATCGCGAAGTGCAGGTCCTGCTTGTCCTTGAAGTACACGTACACCAGGGCGCGGCTCAACCGTGCGCGGCGGGCGACGCTGTCCATCGTCACTGCGTCCCAGCCGAGCTCGCGATAGAGCTCGTCGGCGGCCTCCACGATTTCGTCGCGGCGGCGTTCTTTCTCTTCCTGGCGGCGTTCAGCGATGTACGACATGGGAGGGGAGGCTATGCCGACTTTGACACTGTGTCAACAGATAAATCAGTGTCAAAAGAAAAATAGTTGTCAGGCCGATCGGATCTACTGCCTTGGGAGCAGGTAGCGCAGCCCCTGATGGTTCAGGATCGCGCCCTCGGAGGTGATGCGCTCGAGGGTCGGGCCTTCCTTAAGTACTTGACCTTCCGTGTATTTCCTCATGTTAACGAACACGAAGCGCTCGGCCGGCTTGGCGGAATAGACGTGGATATCCAGGTGCAGCTCGGGCAATGAAGTCCCGCTCGCCGCCAGGTCCATCGGCGTCGGCAGGACCTCCTCCTGCGCGGATTGCGCTTCCGCCTGCGGCGGAATCGTCGCTGGCGCGACGGCTGGCGCCTGGATCGGGCGCACCATCGGCGGCCCGTCTGGAACGTTGCCCGCTGCGGCTAGCGTCGGATCTGCGCTGACGCCTGCACTCTGCTCGGCGTTGCCAGCTTCATCCGCCAGCGAGTGCGCTGCTGGATCCGTCGATGCAGCGACGGGCGGATTGCCGCGCGGCATGCGGCTCGCACTCGCAGGCAGCGGCACTTGATTGCCGGCACGCGCGTCGTTCGTTGCAGCTGTATTTGCAGCAGAGTCGTGCGCCGCTTGTGGTGGGCTCGACTTCGCATCGCCATCGCGCATCAACACTACGAGCAGCACGCCGAGGTTCAACACCAGCAGCGCACCCACTGCAACTGCCCACCACGGCTTGTTGGTGCGACGCTGGCTGACTTGCACGTCGGCGAGCGACGGCCCGACCTGCCGCTGCCGCTCGTTCTCGGATTTCTTCAGCGCGTCGAGAATGAAGCTCATCAGGACGCTCCCGGGCTGTCCTGCGTCTGCGCGACCAGGAGCGGCGCGCCGTTCGAGTTGTTGAGCGTGTCGAGCACGATCTGCGTCTGCACGCCGGCGATGCCGTCGACATTGAGCCGATGCTGCCGCTGAAATTCCTCCACCATGCGCACGAGCTCCTCGTCGTAATAGTCGCTGGAGTTGCCGTCCTTCGTTCGGCCGTGAGCCGTATTCAACGAATCCCGCAGCCAGCGGACGCCTACGCCCTGCATGCCCGCGGACAGCGCGCGCGGCGCCGCGACCTGCGGTCGCCACAGGATCAGATAATCGCCGTACCAGAGCCGCGACAGCGATGCGATGGAGATCTCGCGCGTCGCGTCCGGGAAGCGGACCTGCGCGGCTTCGGAGTTCAGGCCCGAAATCACCACCTGATGCGCGTTGCCGGCGTCGTCGATCAACGTGAGGATCGCCGGACGATTGAGCGTGCGCAGCTGGCCCCACGAGCCTTGCTGGTACACGCATTCGAGTCCCTGCTGCTGCGCCTGGTTGCAGGGCCGGCCCTTCGCCGCGTCGAACTTCGCGCCCCACAGCGCGAACAGCTGCGCAAAGGCTGTTTCCGTAGTGGTTTGGCCGGGTTGCTCTTGCAACTGCGTCTCGATCTCCTGAGCTGTGGGTTGCGCTGCCGCCGGCTGCGATGCGCTGGCCAGCGACGCGACCTGCACCGAGGTCGGCGCGGTTTCTGGCGGCGGATCCAGTGACACGACCTTGTCGGCGTCTGCAGCTTGACTGGTCGATCCTTGCGGCCACAGTTGCCAGACACCGAGTGCAAGTCCCACGACCGCGACTGCCGCGGAAGCACCGACGAGCAGCTTGCTCCACTGCGGACTGAACGAGCGCCCGTAGACCTCTCCCGCCGCCTCGCGCACCAGCGCCGGTCCGATGCGATGCTGCTCCTGCGTGAACGCGCCGAGCAGCGCGCGATCGCAGATCACGTTGATGATGCGCGGAATGCCGGTGGTGAGCCGATGCACCTCGCGCAACGCGGCGACGGAGAAAACATCGCCGGTCGCCGAGCCTGCGACTTTCAGTCGATGCGTGACGTACGCAGCAGTCTCGGCGCGCGACAACGGATCGAGGTGATAGCGGCCGGTGATGCGCTGAGCGAGCTGACGCAGCTCGACGCGCGCCAGCACTTCGCGCAACTCGGGCTGCCCGATCAGGATGATCTGCAGCAGCTTCTGCGACGCAGTCTCCAGGTTGGTGAGCAGGCGCACCTGCTCCAGCGTTTCCGGCGTGAGGTTCTGCGCCTCGTCGACGATGACCACCACGCGCCGGCCCTTGGCGTGCGCTTCCAGCAGCCGCTTGTTCAGCAGGTCGACGAGATCCTTGATGCTCGAGGCATCGTCGTCGCGCATGAAGATGCCGAGCTCCTCGCAGATCGTCAGGACGAACTCAACCGGCGTCAACTGCGGGTTGAGGATCACGGCGACGTCCGCGTGCCCCGGCATGCGCTCGAGCAGCGAGCGCACCACTGTGGTTTTGCCGGTGCCGACCTCGCCGGTCAGCTGGATGAATCCGCCGGCCTCGTTGATCCCGTAGAGCAGATGCGCGAGCGCCTCCGCGTGCCGCTCGCTCATGAAGAGGTAGCGCGGATCCGGGGTGATTGCGAAGGGCTTCTCGCCCAACCCGAAAAAGCTCGTGTACATGCCGGTGCGCCGAAAGCGGGGAAAAGATGATGCTCGTCGCGGTCAGGTCTTGCAACGCGGGCGCACCCCTGCAGGGGTTGAGCGACAGGTCAAATTCACTTCAATCGTGACCGGATGCGCCTTGGCAGGGCAGGTCAGTCCCGATACGCTTCCGACCCGGTTTTGCAACGGACGTTCGACTCAAAGCTGTGAAGGCACTTTCATTTCAGCAGCTCGCCAAGACCTACAAGAACGGTGTGCAGGCCCTCAAGGGCATCGACCTGACGGTCGAGGAGGGCGATTTCTTCGCGCTGCTGGGGCCGAACGGCGCCGGCAAGACCACTGCAATCGGCATCGTCACTTCGCTGGTCAACAAGACCGGCGGCAAGGTCGAGGTGTTCGGCCACGACATCGACCGGGAGCTGGGCATTGCGAAATCCTGCATCGGGCTGGTGCCGCAGGAGATCAACTTCAACCAGTTCGAGACCGTCAGCACGATCCTGGTGAACCAGGCCGGCTTCTACGGCATCCCGCGCCGGGTCGCGCACGACCGGCTGGAGAAGTATCTCGGCGCGCTGCAGCTCTGGGAGAAACGCAACGCGGTTTCGCGCACGTTGTCCGGCGGCATGAAGCGCCGTTTGATGATCGCGCGCGCGCTGATGCACGAGCCGCGCTTGCTGATCCTCGATGAGCCGACCGCCGGCGTGGACATCGAAGTGCGCCGGACCATGTGGACGTTCATGCGCGACATCAACGCCGCCGGCACGACCATCATCCTGACGACGCACTATCTCGAAGAGGCCGAGAGTCTCTGCCGCCACGTGGCGATCATCGACAAGGGACGCATCATCGAGAACGACCGCATGAGCCGGGTGCTGCGCAAGCTCCAGACCGAGGTGTTCGTGCTCAACCTGCGCAATCCGATTCCCGCCGTGCCGGTACTGCCGGGCTATCACGTTGCGCTGCCGGACGATCACACGCTCGAGGTCGAAGTTTCCAAGGAACAGAACCTGAACGACATCTTCTCGCGTCTCACCGCAGCCGGGATCGAAGTGTTGTCGATGCGCACCAAGACCAATCGCCTCGAAGAGCTGTTCATGCGCCTGGTCGAGCAGCACCCGGCATCCCAGCCGAAGGCGGCATCATGACCACGACGCCGCAGCAGGCATTCGAGCGGTCCGCCGAGGCGCGCGCGCACGACGATGAGGTTGCGCTCACGCGCACCGCGGTGGTGGGCTTCACGACGATCGTGATCCGCGAGTTCAACCGCATCATCCGCATCTGGGGCCAGACGATCGTGCCGCCGGCGATCACGGCGACGCTGTACTTCATCATCTTCGGCAGCCTGATCGGCCGGCAGGTCGGCGACATGGGCGGCTACACGTACATCCAGTACATCGCACCCGGCCTGATCATGATGTCCGTGATCACGAACTCCTACGGCAACGTCGTGTCGTCCTTCTTCGGCGCGAAGTTCGGCAAGCACATCGAGGAATTGCTGGTGTCGCCGTTGCCGAACTGGCTGATCGTCACCGGCTATATGGTCGGCGGCATCGCGCGCGGCCTGATCGTCGGCGCCGTGGTGACGACCATCACTCTGATTTTCACCCGGCTGCACGTGCACAGCGTGCCGGTCGTGATTTCAGCGGTGCTGCTCAGCTCGATCGTGTTCGCGCTGGCGGGAATGATCAACGCGGTGTTCGCCAAGAACTTCGACCAGATCTCATT